>Ga0070761_10000023_pt1 | contig 112845 bp, 100 predicted proteins | sample HubBroMetageREF1_FD_66724 | JGI IMG/M metagenome (GOLD analysis project Ga0070761, IMG submission 66724) | Reference soil microbial communities from the Hubbard Brook experimental Forest, New Hampshire, USA - Hubbard Brook CCASE Soil... | ecosystem: Environmental > Terrestrial > Soil >... | reverse complement strand
CCCCAGTTTGTGTTTGATAGCCGACTGGTGATTGGCGACCGTCTTCGGGTTAAGGCCCATAAAAGCGGCAATCTCCTTGACCGACTGACCTTGCGCGAGCAGGCGTAGCACCTCGAATTCGCGTGCGGACAACCCTTCTGCCCCAGTCGGGTCGGTAGCCAGGTCGTGCAGCGCAAGTTTTTGCGCCATTTCCGGGCTGAGATACTTCTTGCCGCGCGCGACCGAGTTTATTGCTTCGACCAGCACGTTCGGTGCGCTCGCCTTCGCGACGTAGCCAAAAGCGCCGGCCTGCAGCGCGCGCCTGGCGAAAATGCTGTCCTCATGCATGCTGAAGATCAGAACACGGGCGCCGGGCGTGTGCAGCAACATGCGCCCCATGGCAGCGATGCCGCTGGTCCCGGGCAGTGTTATGTCCATGACTACGATCTGCGGCTCAAGCCGGCAGAACAACGCGTAGGCCGCGTCCGCGTCGGCCGCCTCGCCGATCACTACGATATCTGTGCGTCGCTCCAGCAGGCGTCGGTAGCCCTCGCGTACCACGGCGTGATCATCCACGAGTAATACGCTCACCTGCCTGTCTTCGCCGTTGGTCATGACTACTCCTGGCTCAGCGGTATGCGCGCCGCAAAGCTCAACCCGCGGCCAGGCGCGCTCTTGAGTTCGAAAGCGCCGCCCGCCATCTCCACCCGCTCTCGCATGCCGCTTAACCCGAAGCGGTGCGTGGGTAGCCCGGCCTCCATCCCACGGCCGTCGTCGGCGACGGTCAACCATAGCTCGTCGAGCGCCGCGCCGGTCAGCTTAATCCGCTCCAGTGTGATTTCCACGCGCTGCGCACTGGCATGTTTGTAGATGTTGGTCAGGCCTTCCTGAATCAATCGGTACAACGTCAGGTTCAACGACTCACTCAGGTCCACGAAGTCCCCGCGCACCGTCACGGCAAAGCGGGTATCCGGAAGGCGCTGCCGCCACTGATTGACACAATGCTCGATCGCCGCCAGCAGACCCAACTCGTCGAGCCCCACGGGTCGCAGGCGCGCAATCATGTCGCCGACAGCGCCATGGACATGATCAACGGCACGAACTATCGCCACTGAGGCGTTGACCGAGAACTGTGGGACCGTGCCGCCGCTGTGGGTGATTGACACGGCGTCGAGCTTGATGGCGTTCAGATATTGTCCGAGCTCATCGTGCAGCTCCCGCGCCAGATGCTTGCGCTCGCTTTCCTGGATGCGCAGGTTTTCCTGCGCCAGCCTGCGATTCTCGGCCAGCACACTCGCGAGGCGCGCCTCGGCGAGGCGCCGGGCCTGCAGCTCACGCGACGCATGCCGATAGCGTCGCCACGCCAGCCAGATCAGACAGACCGACATTGCCAATAGTCCTGTCGGCAATTCATCGACCTGCAGGTATTCCCAGTGCCGCGTCAGCGCGTAGAGAGCTTCATTGACCTGGAAGTGCGCCGACACAACCACCGTCAGGACGGTGATGCCGACCACGACAGCGGCGTCGCGCCACGGCAGCTCCTGATGCAATTCACTCATGGCTTGGCCCCACGCTCAGTCGACTCCGCCAGCGCTACGCACCGCCCGGGTCAGAGGCCTGCGCCTGCGCTGGAACCAGATCGCGGCTGCGTGCCGACCAGCGCACCAGCCCGATCGCGTAGGTCGTGTAATAACCGGCGAGCGTGCCGATAAGCAGCAGCGTCAGCGGCGTGAGGTTTGCCCCGGGTGGCGGTGGTGGGGCGTCAGCCGCAGCACCCGGCAGGCCGCCGACCGCGAAACGATAAGCAATGCGGCACACCAGCAAAGCCGACAGTGCCACGCCGAGGTGGGCGCTCGGGGTGTAATACAGGCCCCCACTGGTGACTTCGAAGCGCGTCAGTCGCAGACCGAGGATTCCCAGTCCGATCCCGACGAGCACTCCGCAGGCCAGGTAGCCCCACAGAACCGGGTGCGCACGCGCCGCGAATGCCAACAGGGCGAGCAGCAGCGGGAAAACGACGATGGTGATCCAGGGGCGCACGGGCGACAGTCGCTGGCGTCCGATCATGCGGCGCATGCGCGAGTGCATGCGCCAGACAATCAGCGCAATGATCGCGATGGTCACCAGCGCGTGCTGAACCGACGGTGTCATGGAACCCCTCGCCCTAAGTTGTCCGTGCCGGTTCAGGATACCCGCATCGGGCGGATATCGCTGCCGGGGGGCCGGGGGGCTATTTGCTCAGCTGGCGCGAAGCTGCTGCGGAGCTCCGGCGCTGCTACCGCTCCTTGAGGAGGCGGCCGGTTCGTCGCTGCCGTAGCCACCGTCGGGGCGCAGCGCCGGCAGCACCTCGGCTTCCGAGGCGAGGGAGAGGAGTACCACAACCGCGCTCAGGGTGAGCACCGCGCCGACGATCAATAACCCCAATACGACAATCATGCCAGCTACCCGCAGCTCCTTCACAGGGGAGCTTCGCATGCCCTCGCACCCGCACGCCGCTGCCAGAAAGTGAGCCCCCGGACTACACCATTCGGTAGAGGGATTGATGCGCTAAGATCACCGCTTGCAAGCCATTGTCTTTGCACATCGGCGCAACACCCTCGCCTTCTGGTGCGGCTGCGTCATGGTCGTCGCGGGCGTGCTGTTGCACCTGCCGATGTTCCTCATGGCCCGGGCCAATCACTACCTCATGGCCGGCATGCCCATGGATACCGGCATGTTGTTCGGCATGGCGGCGATCGTGCTGGGCGTGCTGCTGGCCGGTTACGGCCTGTTGCCCAGTTTCCCCGAGCGCACCCCCAGCGGGCCGCTGCACGATGTGATTGCGCATATAGAAAGTGCGCCGTTGACCGCCGCGCACTGGCACATCGCGGGACTCCTCGCGCTGGCGCTGGTCATCGACGTCATGAAGCCGGCGAGCCTCGGCTTCGTGACACCGGGCATGCGCGCCGAATACGGCGTCGGATCGCAGACCGTGGCCCTGCTGCCGTTTGCGGCACTCATGGGAACGGTGGTCGGCTCCTTCGTGTGGGGCACGCTCGCCGATGTCTATGGGCGCCGCGCGACCATCGTGCTGTCCTCGGTGATGTTCATAGGCACCTCGATCTGCGGTGCCATGCCGAGTTTCTGGTGGAACGTCGGCATGTGTTTCATGATGGGCGCGGCCGCCGGCGGCATGTTGCCCGTGGCATATGCGCTGCTCGCCGAGATCATGCCGACGCGGCACCGCGGCTGGAGCCTGGTGCTGGTAGGAGGCATCGGCGCGGTCGGTGGATTCTTCGCCGCCAGCTCACTTTCAGCGCTGCTGCAGCCGGCCTTCGGCTGGCGGATCATGTGGTTCCTGAATCTGCCGACCGGACTGATACTGGTCCTCCTGAGTCCCTTCCTGCCCGAGTCCGCCCGCTTTCTGCAGCACATCGGCCGCAGCGACATCGCGCGCGCCTCCCTGGCGCGTTTCGGGGTGGTGCTGACTGCCGACACGCCACCCGCACCCGACAGTCACGCACCCGTGCCACCCATCAGCCGCGGATTCCTGGGCATCACTGCCGCGCTGACCCTCTCGGGGCTCGTCTGGGGTCTGGTCAATTTCGGGCTGCTGTTGTGGCTGCCCGCGGCGCTGATCGCGGACGGGCGCAGCGTCGGTGCCTCGAGCGCACTGATTGCGCGCTCCACACTGCTTGCCGCCCCGACCGTCATCGTGTGCGCCTGGATGTTCAGCTCCTGGAGTACCAAGTGGTCACTCATCACCATGACCGGGCTCATGGTGGCCGGGCTGTTCGGGTTATCGGTGCAGGGAGCCAGCGCCAGCGGGTTCTCCCATCCGGTGCCGCCGCTGGCGCTGGTGATTTTCGGTTCCTGTGGACTCATCTCCATGTTGCTGCCGTACGCGGCGGAGAGCTATCCCTTGCGCATCCGCGGCCGCGCCACCGGTTGGGTCGCCGCGTGCAGCAAGCTCGGCGGGCTCATCGCGCAGACTCTGAGTGTCGTCGGCGCCGTGCCGTCGCTCGCCGTGACTATCCTCGCAATCGCCGCGCCCGCGTTCGTCTCCGCGCTGCTGATTGCCCTCTTCGGACGCGAGACGCGCGGCCGTGACCTGCACGAAATCGATGCCGCTGGAAACGGCAAGCGCCGGGGCAGCGGGGCGTGAGTCGCGCCGGACCTGCGTCTCAAGGGCGCGACATATCGACAGCGGGCGTCGTCAGGCGTACACCACGCGCGGGCAATCCGTATCTGAATCGCGTTCCCTCATTGCACGCTGAGCGAGCGGCTCACTGAAACAATTGTTCGTGAAGTTGCAACCAGGCTGGTGGCCGGATTCTGCAGGATTGAGGTGCGCAGGATCTGCTGCAGCTTCACGTCAAACTTGTGGAAGGAGTAGCCGACTGCGACAGAGCAATCCACCGCGGTCGCGCCCCGCACCTCACGCCAGTATGGGCCCCACGAGTAGCCCAGGTGTGCTCCCAGGGACAGCCCCCTCCAGGAAGGAATCGTCAGGTCAGTCGACCAGTACTGTGCTGTATGACGTCGGCCGTTAGCTCGTCCGTCGTACGCCGGCGTGAAAAACAGTGTCGTGGCAAGCCAGCCGTGTGCGACACCGACCTCGAGCTCGCCAAAATCGTACGGTGTCCCGCCATTCACCGTGTACAGGTAATACAGCGCGCCCAGCGTGACCGTAGTCTCGTGCCCGACCTCCCTCATCAGCTCAGCGACCGGGCTGATTTCGAGTTGCGGATTTCCGGCCACCGGCTGGCGGCCGAAATTGACATTGCTGGCGAACAACCCCAAGTGCCAGCTGCCTTCCGCTACCGCGTCCAGTGTCACTTGCATGGCGGGCTGCCCCCCGGTCTGGGACTCGCCCCGGAAGTCGTAGTCGCTGGCCGCTGTTGTCACGACTGCAATGGCGGGCTCCTCTGGAGCCGCGCACGCAGGGTAGGACGTGCACAGACAAAAACAGAGACCAACTCTTTGAGTTGTCGCAGCAACCGTGCGATATTTGCGATAGTGCATGCGGCACGCAGATAACATAATAGTGAATAAATGACCATCCGGGGCGAGCTCTGCGGCGCGCCCTCTTGAGGGGGATCTGGAAATGCTGGATTGCAGAAGTCTCAACCTGCTGGGCGCGCTGGTCGTCACTGTTCATGACAAGATGACGGAACTGGTGGAGCGGGAACTGGGAATGGGCGGCCAGGCACCCGCAGCCCTGGTCACCATCACTCACAACCCCGGAGAGAGCGTTGCATTTCTGAGCGCCGCGCTGCGTCTGAGTCACCCAGGGTGTGTGCGTTTGGTCGACAAGCTGGTACGGGCTGGTTTGGTGGAACGCGGTGCGGCGCAGGACAAGCGCTATGTCACCTTGACCCTATCGGCTGCCGGCAGGCGGCGCTCACAGGAGATACTGCGCGCCAGGCGCAAGGCACTGGAACTGTTCGCGCAACCGCTGCGCCGCCAGCAACACATCCAGCTCACGGAGTTGCTGGAAACTATGCTGCGCGAGACAGCAACCACCAAGAAGGCGGGAGATACCGCGTGTCGACTCTGCGAGGAGCAACACTGTCCGCAGGCAGAATGTCCCATCACGCAGGGATTTAGCCGCAAGAGCGACGCCGCGGGTTCCCGCACCACCACCCCCTGAGGCCGTAAAGCCGGTCATCGCCAGGACGTGACATTGGCTCGGTGAACAGCCGCGCGCTCGCAGCGATCCGCTGCCGGCATGCGGCGATTGCTCGCAGACATGCGGCCTGCATATACTGCATGCCGCATACATCTTGTTATCGACGCCGGACGATCGGGCCCGACCACATGTGAGCAGCAGCCTCGGTAAGGCGAACCTGACGGCCGCGCAGTGGTACCTGTGGTGCGCCGTCGATCCAAACGACCGGTAGCAACAAGAAAGAACGCCTTACACCCGTCCCGATCAGAGGAGTACCCAGCGTGACCTGCCCCCATGCGAACCTGCCGCAGGAGAATTTGTCGGCGTCGCTGAGTGCGATCCCGCAGCTGGATCCGCACACCAGCTTCGGTGAGGACATCGACGAGGCGCATCGCATTCTTCTCGACCCGGCGGTTGCGGTTGTCGACAGGGAACCGCGACTCAGGCAATGGTTGAACCGCTTTCAGCCGTGCATGTTCGGCCGCCTCGGCGCGCGCAATCGTCAGGGGATCCGCTACGACATGTGCTGGATCACGCGTGAGGATCTGCTGCAAGGCACGCCGCACGTGATCGGTAAGATCCAGCAGGCGAGGCGCGAGTGGAAGCAGCGGGCCTCGGAGGGTCGGGTGCACGGCCTGCTTACCGTGTTCAACGTCGTTGAGTTTGCGTACGCGATGCCGGGGCCCGAGCTGGTGGAGCTGTGCCTGCTGCTCGCGAGCCTGTACCTGGTGGAACACGCGCCAGTAAAGGCGGATACGATGTACGCCGAAACGGTCCCGCTAAGGCACGCAGACGGCAGCTGCGAGACGCTCAAGGGCGGCATCAACATCTTTCATACCTCGGCCCACGGGACCGACAACCACGACCGGCGAATCCCGGGTGGCATAGTTATATCCGTGAACGCTCCCGGACTACTTGCCAACAGCTTCGTGAAGGGAGGTTTAGCGCCAGACCTGGAGAGTGCGATCGCCAAAGTCAGGAACTTCGCGTGGGCATCCATAGGGAACGGGGGCATCGGCAGGCCGCCGGGTCGCGCTGAGAGCTGCAGTTGGCACAACCTCGATACCAGTCGCCCTGCGGGTGAATGCCCGATGCGCCATCGGCCGCGCCACGTCCCGGAGAACTTCTCAACCAGCGGTTATTCCGCCTTGTATCACACGGACGTACTGGTGCCCTCGAGGGTCATGCTCCGCGCAGCCTGCGATACGCCACGCAGCGAGCGCGAGGTGTGGCCGGCATTGGACTTTAGCTATCTGTCCGCCGCGGCCTGCGATGTCGAACATGAAAATTTCGGCTTTGTCCACGGCCTTACTGCGCCCAGCGGCGCGATGCCGCAGACGACCTGGAGACCGCTCGCGGCAGTCAATACCGGCACGCCGAGGTATCTTTTATGACCACGAGAAGCCGACGCTTCTATGCGGTGTTTGCCCTGCTAGCGACCTTGTGCTGGGGCGCCGGCGTAACCATGACCAAGATCGCACTTCAGGACTTTCGTCCGCCGCAGCTGCTCATCATCCAGTTGCTGGCCAGTGTCGCGAGTCTCTTCCTGGTGGCGCTTGTCCTTGGGCAAATGCCCAGATCGATAGGCGGAACCATCAAAGTTATGTGGCTCGGGGCTCTTGAGCCGGGACTGGCCTATTTCCTGGGCCTCGAGGGTCTGAAACGGGTCAGCGCATCCGAGGCTGTCGTGTTGTCATCAACCGAATCGGTCATGGTAGTGCTGCTGGCATGGCTGATTTTCAGGCAGGTTCCGAAGAGCGCCGCGATCGTGCTTGCGATCCTGGGCAGCATAGGAGCCGTGCTGGTCGGCGGTGAACATTGGAATCTTGGCGGCCAATCCCTGCTCGGGGACCTGCTGATTATTGGCGGCGTCTTGTGCGCCGCCGGCTATGTGGTGAACTCAGCGCGGGTGTCCGCCGATGTCGAGCCACTGCCCGCACTCATCGGCCAACAGCTCGTCGCGATCGTGGTAGCGCTGGCCTTGTCCTGGGTTCTGGCAGATCACTCCAGCCCGACAGTGCAGGTGGGATGGCGCGGCTGGGCGATGGCTCTTGCCTCGGGCGTCGTGCAGTATGCGGCCGCATTCTGGTTTTACCTGTGGGCATTGAAGGGCATCACCACGACCGCCGCGGGGCTGTGTCTCAATCTGATCCCGGTGTTCGGGCTGTTGATTGCAATGCCCGTCCTCGGTGAGCGCCTCAGCGCGCTGCAGTGGGTGGGTGCTGTAGTGATCGTCGTCTCCGTGGCAGCCTTGACCTTGGTCAACAATGAGCACGCCCCACCGACCCGCAAGTGGGAGCAACCCTGTGCGACGACGACTTGACCGATAGGTCTATTGCACGCTCACGCGCCTGACCAAGCCCAAGCGGGTACAGGCGAGCGTGTAGGAGTTAGCTTTGGGCTACGGTTGGCGAGCTGCGCAGCCGCCCGACCCTCGCCCCGCCCCGAAAGTTGCTGCCGCCCGGTTGCGTGCGGGTTCAGTTGCACGCTGGCTGCAAGGCCACGCATGCGAAGAATATGCATGCGCTCCGCATATATTACCCCGGGAGCTACGGCCCGCGGTGTGCGCCGCTTCACACCCCTTGGCGCAACCCCTTATTCAGCTACGCCAGTTGTGATTTACCTCGGGAAATCGCGGCCGCAAAGCGTGACATAAGTTGCACGTGGCCCGGAATCGGCTCGGTACGATGCCGAGCAAGTTTCCTCCCCTATCAACAATCAGCTCAGGAATTTGCACATATGCGTAGTCCGATTGTCACCAAGGCCGTACTCGTTTCGGCGGCAGTTGCCCTCCCACTCATAGCCTCCGCGGCCTCAACGTACTCGTCCGGCGCCGGGGCTCTTACTGCGACGGCGACGGTAAACTTCCAGATCAACATTCCGCAGACCCTGTATTTACGCGTCGGCAGCGGCTCCGCCTATCCGGGCACGCTGGCGACCGTCAACACCACCGATCTGCTGCAGTTCTCCCCGGCTCTGGGCTCGGTAGGCAATGGCACGGCAGTTGCCGGCACCGGCGGTGACCTCAACAACGGAGTCGAGACGGCGGCCGTCCTCAGCAACGGCAGCGGCAACGTCTCGCTGGTCGCCACCGAGGCGGCGGCAGGCCTCACCGATGGCAACGGCGACTTCATCCCGTTCACGCAGATCACCACGACCGCGGCCGTGAATACCGCCGGCTACACCTTGCTGCAGCCGCCGGTACTCAATGGCACCGGTGGCAGTACGACCATCACTCTCACCCGCAACGCCTCGGGCGTCGTCCAGGCAGATGCCAAATGGACGTTCAGCTACGCCAACAGTGTGACGCCCCCCGGTGGCACATATGGTGGTGTCGGCGTGAATAACAGCCTCGTGACCTACACGGCGACGATGCCGTAATCCGACCAGCACGACACTTGCGGATGCACGCCAACCCACCATTGCCTTCAGGCGAGCAGCCCGGAATGACCCCCGGCCATCCTGAGCGTTTCAGCCGCGGCGGACTGTGCCGAGCATTGCTCGGTGCAGTCCTGCTCGCGGTTTTCTCAGGTTCCGCCTCGGCGTACACGGTCACTCTGGACGCGGACGCGCCGATGACGATCTACCTTCAGGTGGGCGTCGGAGCTTTCACGGCTGACTACTGCGGGGGCACCAGCTACCCGCCTACGAACCAGACGCCCAATTGCGGCCCGGCCTATGGCGGCGGCACGCCGGAGATCAATTCCACCGTCAACACGGTATCGGCAAGCCTGACCCTTGCGGAAGTGGGTAATGGCACCAAGCAGGCGATGACTACCAACAGCACCGCAACCAACAGTTTTCTTGACGGCTACGTGTTTTGCACCGTCCCCGGCCAGCTCTATATCGGCGGCTTCTATCGCACCGCGGGCGCTACCACTGCCGCGGCGCAGGTCACCGCCACGGTGCCGGCGGCGTTGACTGACCCCCACGGCGACACCCTGCCGTTTTCAAAAATCAGCTGGACATCCAGCGGCAACGGCGATGCGGGCGCCGAACCCTTTCCGGCGGGAACCTTCGTCAACGGCGGTGTGCAGACCGTCGGAACCATGGCCAGCAACTCCTGGAATGAGAGCTGCTGGACGTTTTCCTATCTGAACAACACCGTGCCAGCGTCCGGCTTTTATACCGGCACTGTCACTTACACGATGACCACGCCGTGAGCACCGTGTATTCCCGGTTGGCTTTTTTTTTGCCCCTGGGGCTCACCATAATCTGGGCGTCGGCGGCGCAGGCAAAATCGATCACCATCGATGATTCGGCCTCACAGGCGATCGCACCGTCGGTGAGCATGCACTGGAAATCCGCGGCGCCGTCGCGCGCGGGTGGTGGCAACCTGATGGTCGGCACCACGACGATTCGGGTGCGCATGAACGTCATGCCGTGGCTGCGGCATTCCGGGCGAATTTATCTTTCCCTGCCCACGCAGCCGCCGGGGCCCATCACCCTGTCATGGATCACTCAAGGGCGGTTCCTGCCGGGTCAGCTGCAATCCGGCAGTCGGGTGCTGGTCTACGCGGGCCCCATCACGACGCCCTTCATGGAGGACACCCTGACATTCCAGTTCACCGTCGACGGCTCCCTGATACGGCGAGCCGTGCCGGTGACCTATCACTTCGAGATGGATGAGGATTGACGATGCGACGGATTCTCTTAGGTCTGCTCTGCATTTTTGGCAGCGCCCTTACTGCACCTGTGCAGGCGCAGGGATTTGCCGCGCTGGTTTCTCCGCCGCGCTTCGAGCTGGCAGCCAAGCCCGGAAAACTCCTGCGCGCCGTGGTTGAGGTGAGCAACCGCTCAGGCATGCCCGCCAAATACCTCATCCATACCGCGGACTGGACCATGGCGCCCGATTTGAGCGTGAAGTTCTACGACGCCCTGCAGCCTGGCAGCTGCCGGCCGTGGGTCGCGATCGAACGGCCCGAAGTCGTGGTACCCGGGGGCGGAACCATGCGCTACCGCTTCGAGGTGAGCGTGCCTGCGGATGCATCGGCCGGTGAATGCCGCTTCGCCATCATGATCGAGGGCGATAAACCGACGCTCGCCCAAAGTAAGGGCATGAGCATACCGATCAGCGGACGAATCGGCGTCATCGTCTACGTAGCCATCGGCGACGGCGCTCCCAAGATGGAAATACTCGGGCCCAAGATCGCAACACTCAACGGCCAGCAAGTGCCGACCCTGCGTATTCACAACGCGGGCGATGCACACGGCCGCATGAGCGGCTTCCTGACCGGCACAGACGCGAAGGGAATCTCCTTCGAGTTCACCCCCTCGACTTTCCCGATCCTGCCGCACGAAGAGCGCGACGTCTTCCTGACGCCTTCGACAGCCACGAACCAGTACCCGACGCTCACCTTCCCGGTTACGGTGAAGGGGACGCTCGAGTGGGGCAAGCATCAGACAGAGCTTAATGAGCTCTTTGAATGAAACTCCGCGTCACCTCGCCCGCCGCCTCGCGCTTGGCCTGTGCGGGCTGGGGGGTCTCGCATGGATTGGCGCGGCACAAGCACAGTCGATAACGCCTGCGACCTCACCGCCCACGAGCGCCGCCGTCTATCAGGACAATTACATCGGCGGTGGATCGCTGGCCCCCGACATCTCCACCGGTGACGAGATAAGCAGCGACAACCAGGGACTGGCGCGCTCGCTGCAGGTCGATGGTGTGGTTTCCGCGCTGGGCTCCCGGGACGGAGGCTCTTCCAGCAACGTGGTGGAAGACGGCATCGTCGTTAAGTCGCAATGGGAGACGGCCGACTACGGCGCCTGGTCGCTCGATGGCTCCGCACGCACGGGGGCGTCAGCTTCAGGTCCGAGTTTAGGTCCGACCGAACAGGGCCAGGGAGGCACCATTGCGCTCAGGGAGCGCGGCATGCCTTTTGACGGCGACTGGTACACCGACAACGCCCTGGGCGACATCAACACTCCTGACATTGGCTTGGCGCAATTTCAACCGCGCTTCTATTTGCCGACCAGTCCGATGCAGGGACTCACTACGGAGTGGCGCGGACCTAATGGGCTGGACCTCACCGCGGGCGGCGGAATTCCCGGTCTTTACGACGGCATTGCAGTGCCGGATTTCCGCACTCTGGATGGGTCCATCGCGACCGCCGGCGCGCAATGGTCCCCCGCACCGCACTGGACCCTTGGCGGACAGTTCATCGATGCGCACGATGTGAACCTCACGGTCGGCCCTGTGGTCGACGGCGTCAACACCATTTCGTCCGCCACGGGCCTCCTGAGCGCCGCCTGGCAGGATCAGGGCGAGCGGCTGCAGCTGAATCTTCTGGACAGCGACGTCAGCGGCAAACCCGATGCTCTTGGAGGCTGGATCGACGGCTTGCTCACGCAAGGCCGGTTCCAGCAGAGTGCCGGCCTGTTTCGCATCGATCCGAACATGACCTGGGGAAACCAGGTGATTGCGGATGATATGCAGGGCGGCTATTACCGCCTGGGCTATCAGAGCCGCCAATGGCTGACAGATATCGGCATCGACGAAGTGCGCTCGGTGTCGGGCCTCAGTGCCGACACCACTTTCGTCACCGGCGATGCCCGCTACCAGCTGTCGCGTGACTGGGGAGTCGGCACCGTCGCCAACCTCAGCCACACTGACGGCGGGAACAACTGGTCGCTGGAAGGTTACGTGGATCATGTCAATTCCTGGGGTACCGGCCGCGTGCAGGCCGACTACGCCGATACGACGACGGGCCGGGACACTACCCTCACGCTGAATCAGAACTGGTCAACATCGGTCGGTGTCCGCCTCAGCACCTCGGCGTACATCGAGCGTATCAACGGCGCGATCTACAATGATCTTCAGCAGAACAGCACGGTGCTGGGGCTGGCTGCAAGTGGCGGCGGTCAATTCACGTCGCGCTTAGGGATTGACGGCAACGTGCAGTGGGCGGCGGCGGTGCAGGGCCGCGCTGCACCGGGTGTGTCCACCAACGTTTCTTTGACCTGGCAGCTCTCCGAGCACTGGAAGATCCTGGCTACTTACTACGATAGCGAGACTGGCTCCTGGACACCGCCCACCGTGGTCTCACCGCTCACGCCACCGATAACGACCGTGGTTCCGTCGATCTCGGAACGCGGTGCATTTCTGACGTTCCGCTACCAGCGAGCCGCAGGATCACACTTCGCGCCCCTGGGCGGCGCGCTCGGCGCCGGCGCTGGCGAAATCAGGGGAATGGTCTACCTGGATGCCAACAATAACGGCCACTTCGATGCGGGTGAAGCCGGCGCCCCCAACGTCACCGTGGTGCTGGACGGGCGATTCTCGGTACAGACGGATGCCAACGGCCGCTTTGCCTTCCCGGCGGTGGCCGCCGGTCACCACGTGATCACGGTGCAACCGGACAACCTGCCGCTGCCCTGGTTCACCAACCCCGGGCGTGCGGAGGTAGACGTGTCCACGCGCGGCAGCGTGGAAGTCGACATCGGCGCGGTGCGTATCAGGTAGACGCTCAGCGCCGGGCCGCCGCGCGCAGCCGCTCCCCCGGAAACACGCGGGCGCGGGCGGCGCGATCGAACATGCTGCGGCCGATGCTCGTAACACTCAGGCCCGTCACGTCGTCGAGTTCGTAGGACTTGCCCTGAAGTATCGCTTCCGCGGCGCGGATACCACTGCGGATCGCCGGTCCTATGCCCTCACCCAGGTCGCGCGTCGCCAGACCCGCCGCATCCCCGGTGATGAAGGCGTTGCCTTGTCGTACCACGTCCACCCGCCCGCGCAGGTAGTAGCTGAATCCCTTAGGGTCCAGCTGCGCGCCGCGGGCGAGTCCGCCACCGAGCCGGTTTGCAAGCCTCGCCCAGTGCTCCTTGATGTCCTCGCCGCTCTTCTTGATGCGCGCCGCGAGCGCGCCGACGCCGACGTTCAGCCAGCCTTTTTCCTTCGGAACATACCAGGAGTATCCGGGAAGTCCGTGCTCGAAGAACCACAGGTGGCAATCCGGGTCCTGCCAGTCGTATTCGATCTCGTGTTCCAGCGTCACGATCTGCAGCTCGTGCGCGCGCGGATTCAGCTCGCGGAACAGCTCCCGGTACACCGGGCAGCGCGTGCCGCCGGCGCCTATGAGGTAACGGCAGCGATACGCATCGTCGATGACATATCCATCAGCGTCGGCGGCGATGTGGCGCACGTTGTGCAGTTCTAGCGGCGCGCCACTGCGCTCGAGCAGCCAGGCATCGAATTCAAAGCGGCGGATGGAATGCTGCACGCACGGCACCCGGATGTGCAGGCTTCCGAAATGCATGCGCAGGCGCGGGAAAGTCAGCAGCCGATGCGGGTAGGACGCAAGATCCATCCCCAGATCGCTCACCACCTCAGGCGTGATCCACCCCGCACACAGCTTCAGGCGCGGCAGGCGCTCGCGGTCGAGCACCAGCACGTCCGCGCCCGCGCGCCGCAGCTTCGCCGCGGCGCTGGCCCCCGCGGGTCCCCCGCCGACGATGAGCACTTCGCAGCTACGCACGGTCAGGGCGTGTACAGATGGGCGCGCGTCCAGGCGATGTCGTTGTTGCCGCGCGGCGCGAACAGCACCTGGAACAGCTGCAGCGTGCCGGTCGAGAACGCGGCCGCAGATCCCGCCAGGTACAGCCGCCACATGCGCACGAACTTCTCATCGAACATCGCGCGTACGCGCTCGCTCGCGGCCTCGTAGCCCGCCAGCCACTGCCGCAGCGTCTGCGCGTAGTGCAGCCGCAGGTTCTCGACGTCCAGAATCGACAGTTCCCAGGGCTCAAAAATGTGCGCCATCTCCGAAAGCGCCGGCGGATGCGCCCCTGGAAAGATCCGCTTTTCGATCCACGGCTGCAGACGCGCCGGGCGATTGCGACCGATGGAGTGAATCAAGCCGCGGCCGTTGCCGCCCATGCAACCCTGGGCGATGCGCCCGAGCGTCTCGTAATTCCTGACTCCCACGTGCTCGAGCATGCCGATGGAGACGAAGGCGTCGTACCGACCGCTGATGCTACGGTAGTCGTCCTCGACGTATTCCACGCGCCCGGCAAGGCCCTCGCGCGCCGCCCGCGCGCGGGCGTAGGCGATCTGCTCATGCGAGATGTTGAAGGCGCGCACGCGCACCCCGTAGTGGCGCGCCATGTGCAAGGCAAACACCCCCCAGCCGCAGCCGGCCTCGACCACGCTCTCACCCGGCTTCAGGCGCAGCTTGCGGCATACGTGATCCATCTTGGCGATCTGGGCTGCATCGAGCGTCGCATCGGGCGTGGGGTAGTAGGCGCAGGTATAGGCCATGGTCCGGCCCAGCCACAAGGCATAGAACTCGTTGCCGATGTCGTAATGGTGATGGATGTTGTCGCGCGAGCCGGCGAGCGTGTTGCGGTGCCGCAGCGCCAGCGCCCGGCGCAACACGGAAGCACGCTCCTTGCCCATGCCGCTGGCGCGATATACCGCCTCCAGCATCGCCACCAGATCCCCCTCGATGATGACATCGCCGTTGCTATAGGCGTCTCCGAAGCGCACCCAGGGGTCGGTCACGATGGAAAGAAGTGTCCCGCGGCTGGCGAAAGTCACGCTCGCCACCGGTGCGGCGCTGCAGGTGACGCGCGCGCTGCCGCGCACCGCAAAGTCCACGTCAGGGTTTCCGAGGACCGACCGCAGGCGCAACAGCAGCCAGCGGTCCGTCGCGCTGCCGTTAACCGCCGCGGTTCGCCCCTGGGCTTCCGCCGCGGCAGACGGGCGCGCGGTCCCGGGGTCGCGCTTGGACCCGGATACCAGACTCTCGTCGCAGGCATTCACGGCTGCAGCCCTCCAAAGCGGGAAGCGTTAATCTAGCACCACCTTTCCCGCGCCGCGACCGGGGGTCCCGTCCGGTAGCCTTACCGCGTCAGAATGCTGTTCAAGAGGTTCGCGAGGCGCCCCCCGGCAAGCAGCACCCGCTCGCGCACGATCTGTTCGGCGTCCTGCTGGTAATCATTGTCCAGAACGACGATGCCCTGCGGCACGCTGTTGCAGGCAAATCCCGGGTAGTGGTAGGCCACGTTACGGGCCAGATTGTTGGATTCGAACGCCCACTGGTCCGGTGAGCCCTGGCCGGCGTCCTTGACCAGATCGCGTGCTTCAACCGCCAGCGCGTCGATGTCATCGGGAGGTTGCTGGCGATTGCGTGCGTGCAGCGCGAGCATGACGAGATCGCTGTCCCAGGCGCGATGCAGGTTCTCGCGGCCGCGCGTCCTGACGCCCCACAGTGCGACCTGCACCCGGTTGCCGCCGCGGTCGTCGTTGTCGGCCGCATGCAGCGGCTGGTGAATGTCCCCGATCAGGTGCACGACCCATTTCAGGGCTTCGTTGCGCTCGCGCGGCGCCGCGCGCGGATCGGCCAGCACGCCGATCAGGCGCTTCAGCTGCTCGGTATTACACTGCCCGTCCGGACAGTAGCGCGCCTTGGGTAGCGTGCCGCATATCGGCACGTCGTCGTAGTGCCAGGTCGCATGCGCCGCCGGCGTGCCGTAGAGCTCGTCCGCCCACACTGAAACCGCCTCCAGGTTCGTGCGCCCGGAGAGGTTGCCGAACTTGTCCAGGTCGCCACTGAGGAGCTGTGTCACCAGCGCGTGGGCCTGGGGAGTCAGCAAGCGGTCGGCGATAGCCCCAACCGTGCGGTGTCCCTGCGGACCCCACGCCAGGGCGAGCGGGGCGCACGTCAAAGCGAGCGCCAGCAGGACCGACCGGGCGGTACTCTTTTTGATATTCATGGCTAATGTTCACGGCGGCGATGCGTCCAGTATTCACGCACCGCACCCCGATATCCAACACACGGCCTTCGTGTAAACTCGCCGGCCTTGCGTGCCACGTCCGGACGGAAAATAACTATGTATCGCGCAACCTGCCCTATCAGCAACCGCCTGCGTGTTTTCGCCGCTGCGAGCGCCGTCAGCGTCAGTCTCGCCGCTGCCGCGGCCGCCCCGGACGCCGCGACTCCCGCGTCGCATGGCATAGACCTGGCCGGGATCGATCGCACGGTCGCCCCCGGTGACGATTTCTTCCGCTATGCCAACGGCACCTGGCTCAACGCCACCGCAATCCCGCCCGACCGCGCCTCCTACGGCACCGGGGCACAGGTCTATGAGCTGACGGCGAAACGCACGGCGGATCTGATCCGCGAGGCCGCCGCCAAGTCCGCGCCCGGATCGGACGCGCGCAAGGTCGGCGACTACTACGCGAGCTATATGGACGACGAGATCATCGAGAAGCTGGGCCTCACGCCGCTCGAACCCGCCCTGAAACGCATCGACGCCATTAAGGACCGCAAGGAGCTCGCGCGTGCGCTCGGCGCCTCGCTGCGCGCGGACGTGGATGTGCTCAATAGCACCAACTTTTATACCCCGAACCTCTTCGGTCTGTGGGTGGCGCAGGACCTGGATAATCCCAGCCGCTATGCGCCGTTCCTCCTGCAGGGCGGCCTCGTGATGCCCGACCGCGACTATTACCTGAACCCGTCCGCGGCCATGGCGGACATCCGCACCAGGTACCAGCAGCACATCGCCGCGATGCTTGACCTCGCCCATCAGCCGGACGCCAAGGCCTCCGCGGCGCGGATTTTTGCACTCGAACACCGCATGGCGGAGGCGCATGGCAGCCGCGCGGATTCCGAGGACGTACTCAAGGGCAACAATCACTGGAAGACCGCGGATTTCCCGCAGCGTGCGCCGGGACTCGACTGGGCGACGTTCTTCGACGCGGCCGGACTTGCCCGGCAGAAAGTATTCGTGGTGTGGCAGCCGGCCGCCGTCACCGGCCTCTCCGCCCTCACCGCCAGCGAACCGCTGGACACCTGGAAGGAGTACCTGCGCTTTCACGTGATTGAGCAAAACGCGAGTTACCTGCCCAAGGCGTTCGTGGCTGAAGCCTTCGAGTTTCACGGGCACGTCCTGAACGGCACTCCGCAGCAGCGCGAAAGATGGAAGCGCGCCGTGGACGACACCAGCGAGGCGCTCGGCGAGGCGGTGGGCAAGCTGTACGTGGAACGCTACTTCCCGCCGGAAGAAAAAGCGCGCGCCGAAGAGATGGTGCGCAACCTGCTGCGCGCCTTCGCGGCACGCCTGGATAGCCTGAAGTGGATGGCGCCGCAAACGCGGGTGCAGGCCAAGGCGAAGCTCGCGGCCCTGAAAGTCGGAGTGGGTTACCCGGATCACTGGATTAACTATTCGGGTCTGCAGGTGGTGCGTGGCGATGCGCTGGGAAACGCCGAGCGCGCGCAATTGTTCGAGTTGCACCGCAACCTGAAGAAATTCGGCACCCGGGTGAATCGCTCCGAGTGGGCGATGACGCCGCAGCTGGTGAATGCGGTGAACCTGCCGGCGATGAATGCCCTGAACTTCCCCGCCGCAATCCTGCAACCGCCGTTTTTTGATCCGCATCGCGATGTGGTGCTGGACTACGGCTCGATCGGCGCCGTGATCGGGCACGAGATCAGCCACAGCTTCGATGACCAGGGCGCGCTGTTTGATGCCACCGGCCGGCTGCGCAACTGGTGGACCAAGGCGGACTTCGCGCACTTCGAGGCCGCCGGCCAGAAGCTTGCCGAGGAATTCGATCGCTACCATCCATTCCCGGACGTTGCGGTCAACGGCAAACAGACACTGAGTGAAAACATCGCGGACGTTGCGGGGCTGGGCGTGTCGTACGATGCGTGGCGTCTCACACTGCAGGGCAAGCCCGCGCCCGGCGCCTCCGGATTCACCGGCGAGCAGCTGTTTTTCCTAAGCTTCGCGCAGTCCTGGCGCGACAAGGTACGCGAGCCGGCGCTGCGGCAGCGGCTGGTCACGGACGGCCACTCCCCGGATGAGTATCGCGCCGACACCGTGCGCAACCTCGACGCCTGGTACAAGGCCTTCAACGTGCAGCCCGGACAGAAGCTCTACCTCGCACCCGCGGAGCGCGTGCCGGTTTGGTGAGCGGGCTTGAGGCGACCGAAGTACACCAGCGTCTCGTACGGCAGCACCACCCGCCCCTCGCGGGCGTGGGCGGCAAACAGCTGCCTTAAGGCTGCCATCATGGGCGCGTGCCCGGGGTCACCGGGCTCGGGTGCGTAGGATGAGGACATGAGACGCCCCTCCAGGCCCTCGAAGTCAAGATCCTGCTGATTCGGGAACGTGGCGAGTTGCATCGAGCCGCCGAAAAACTCACGCATGGTGGCCTCGTTGGCGCGGCTCGCGCTGATGGTGGCGTACTGCGGGGCGTGCTGCAGCAGCAGCCTTTCATAATCGGCGAGAAACGCCGACGCAGCGCGCGGTCGTTCGTTCCACAGCAGCGCGCCCCAGCCGCCCGCACGAATTATGCGCAACGCCTCCGCACGCGCCTTTGGGACATCAAACCAATGGAACGCCTGGCCCGCCACCAGCAGATCCACACTCCCCGGCGCAAGCGTCGTGTCCTCGGCCGTGCCCTTCACGCTGCGAAAGCGCGGCCAGGTGGAGAGAGCCGTCTCGGCCGCCGCGCGCATGGCGTCATTCGGTTCCACCCCGAACACTTGCGCGCCGCTCTCGAGCAGCAGCGCGGTCAGGATGCCGGTACCGGACCCGACATCGGCAACTACCGCCTGCGCTGACAGCCCACAGCGGTCCTTCAGCAGCGTTACGGCAGCCTGCGGGTAGCCCGGTCGATAGCGGGCGTAATTATCGGCACGGGTCGTAAAGCGCTCGGTGGGCCTGCTCACGGGCGCATTATCCTCTCTCTAATGCGCCGCAAGGATCGGGTGGCATCCGGCAGCGCCACCCTTAGAATGAACGTATGGCAACTGAATGCACCACCGCGGACTGCGTGTCCGCCCCGACACCCTCGTCCACGCCCGCATCCGCGCCAGCGGCCCCGCCGGCGCCGGCACTCGCCGGCTCATGGCGCACGCCGCTCGAACTATCCGTACTCGGCGCGATCTGGGGCGGCTCGTTCCTGTTCATGCGCGTCGCGGCCACGGACTTCGGTCCGTTCCCGCTGGTCGAGATCCGCCTGGCGCTCGGCGCGCTCATTCTGCTGCCGTTCCTGTGGCAGGTCCGCGCGCAGTTCACTGCCGCTTTGTGGCTGCGCATCGCGGGCATCGCGACCATCAACTCAGTCATCCCGTTCGCGCTCTTCGCCTGGGGCGCGGAGCGCGCGCCGGCGGGCATCGGCGCCATCAGCAACGCCATGACCGTCATGTTCACCGCGCTGGTTGCCATCATCTTTTTCGGCGAACGCATCAGCGCGCGCCGCACGCTCGGGCTGGCGGCGGGCTTTGCCGGGGTCGTGATCCTGGCGAGCGGAAAAGTTGCCGGAACCAGTGTCTGGCCGGCGGCGCTGGCGGGCACGGCGGCGGCGCTCCTGTACGGTGTCGGCATCAATCTGGTGCGCCGCTATCTCACCTCCTATCCGCCGGTGGCGGTCGCGGCCGCGACGCTGACCTCCGCGGCGCTGCTGCTCGCGCCGCTGGCGCTCTACACCTGGCCGCGGCATCCGATTGCGACGGCCTCGTGGGGCAGTGCGGCGCTCCTCGGCGTGCTGTGCACCGGGATTGCGTTTGTCTTCTACTACCGGCTGATCGGGCGCGTGGGTGCGATGCGCGCCTCGACCGTCACCTATCTGATCCCGTTTTTTGGAGTCATCTGGGCCTGGCTGCTGCTGGGTGAGCCGCTGACATTGACCATGGCCGCTGCCGGTGCGCTGATTCTCTCGGGCGTTGCCTTAAGTCAGAAGCGCCCTGCATAGCGAACGGATGGACGAGACTCAACGCCGGCTTGCGTTTCCGGAACTCCTCAATGCACGCGATCTGGGCGGCCTGCCGACGCAGGACGGCGCTCAGACGCGCTGGCGTTCGCTGCTGCGCGCCGATGACCTGGCGCAACTGACAACCGCGGGTCTGGAGGCGCTGCGGGAGTACGCCGTGGTGACCGTGCTCGATCTGCGCTGGCCCGAAGAAGCCGCACGCTACCCGAGTCCGGTGCCGATGGCGCTGCCGCATATCCGCTATGAGCGCGTGTCGCTGCTGACACACACCGAGGACGAGTGGCGCCTGCGCAGCCGCGATGTCGCCAAGGAGTTGTGGAAGTGCGTGGTGCTCGAGCACGTGCGGCGCGAGCTGCGGCAGGTGCTGCAGGTGATCGCCAGTGCCGCGCCAGGCCCGCTCCTGTTTCATTGTATCGCCGGCAAGGATCGCACCGGACTGGTCGCCGCTCTTTTACTCGCGCTCGCCGACGCAACCCCCGCGGCGATCGCCGCTGATTACGCGCAGAGCGGCGAGAATCTGCGCGCCGGGTACCTGGAACGCTACGCCGACGCCGACCCGGCGCGCATTCTTGAAGCCATTCGCTGCCCGGAAGAAGGCGCGTACAACATGTTGGAGTTTCTGTCCGCCGCCGGAGGGGTACGGGCCTACCTCGAAAGGTTGGGACTGCGGCCACAGGAGATCGCGGCGCTGCGCGCGCGACTGCGAGACTGAACAGCATTCACCGCGCGTTCAGGTCCCGGGGCAGATACTCACTCACGCACCGGCTGACGTGCTCCCGAGCGGCCCAGCAATTCAAGGACGGGCACATTTTTTAAGCACGCACGGATTTGAGCCCGCGCATGCCGGTGCGCTTCCCCTTCCGCTATTATCCGCACCATGAGCACCGGCCACATTACCGGCGGCTGCCTGTGCAAGGCGGTTCGTTATTCGATCAGTGCCGCGCCCATCGTTACCCGCACCTGCTGGTGCCGGGTCTGCCAGTACATCGGTGCGGGAAGCGCCACGGTGAATACGTGTTTCCCGAGCGCCGCGGTGGCGGTAACCGGCGAGTTGCGTGACTACCAGATGACGGCCGACAGCGGCAACGTGGCACACCGGCGCTTCTGCCCAAGCTGCGGCGTCCACGTTTTCAGCGCATCCGAGGCACGACCGCACCTGCTGTTCGTGCGCGCCGGCACGCTCGATGATCCGCAGCTGGTACACCCCGCGATGACCATCTGGACCTCGATGGCGCCAAGCTGGGCGTGTTTCGATGAGCGCCTGCCAAAGGTCGAGCGCCAGCCGCCGCCCGCGGCCTAAGACCACAGCGCGAGCGCCGCCAAGCGCCAGGCCCTAGGGGCACGAGGCGAATGTAACGGGGCGTGGGAAGCGCGCAAGCGGCGTGCGGGAAACGCGAGCCGGACGCCCGATGGGCGGGCGCCCCGGCCCTTAAAAATCAGATGCGGTTACTTCTTTCTCCGCGCTCCGGAGCGCTTTGCTGCCCGGAAAGAGATTCCCGAGCGCATGGCTTTCTGCTGCACCGCAGCCGCTGTACGGCCGAGCTTACGCGCCACCTGACCGGTTGGCGTTCCCGACTTCGCGAGCGCCTTGAGAGTCTTCAGTTCACGTGCGCTCCAGGACGCACCATCATTGGGGGGACGTTTTGCCATTACTCGATACTCCGCAAGGGTTGCCCAGCTCAAGGGCGGGTTGGGAATAATACACCCATGCCCGGCTGAAAGTCCCCCAACAAACGATCGGTAACATGTTGGAACCGCTCGCCCGCACGGTAGCGCCCAACACTAACTTAGGGTATCGCTGACTGCGACGCCGCGCTTCAGCTCACGCGTTGCAACACGGCGGGTTGATGGCATGCGGCGTCGGCGATTTACGACAGCCGCGCCACGCGGTTAGCCGCGATTGCCGGGAGCCGCCAGCTGTGACCGCTGTGTCTGCCGTGCTTGCGCGGCATCCACCGTGTTTGAGAGCAGCATGGCGATAGTCATGGGACCTATCCCGCCGGGAACCGGTGTGATCCAGCCGGCGCGGCGGGCGGCCACTTCGAAGCCGACGTCGCCGACCAGCGTCCCCGCTGACGTGCGGTTGATGCCCACGTCGAAGACCGCAGCCCCGGGACGAATCCACTCGCCGGGGATGAATCCTGGCTTGCCGACCGCGGCCACCACCAGCTCTGCACGCTCGACTTCACCCTTAAGGTCGCGCGTGCCGGTGTGGCACACGGTGACGGTGGCGCGCGCCAGCAACAGCTCCAGTGCCATCGGCCGCCCGACGATGTTGGATGCACCCACGACGGTTGCACGCACGCCCGGCAGCGCGATGCCGTACTCCTGCGCGAGGCGGATCACACCGTAAGGCGTGCACGGCCGCAGCCGCGGGCGCTTCTGCGCCAGCAGCCCGGTGTTCAGCGGGTGAAACCCATCCACGTCTTTCGCCGGGTCGACGGCATCCATGACCCGATCGGCAGCGACACCCGCCGGCAGTGGCAGCTGCACGAGAATCCCATCCACGCGGGCGTCATGGTTGAGTTCGCCGATTAGCGCGAGCAGGCGTGCTTCGCTCACACTCGCCGGCAGCTCGTGCGCGAATGAGGCGATGCCGGCCTCCTGCGAAGCCTTGAGCTTGTTGCGTACGTACACGGCGGATGCCGGGTCCTCGCCCACCCGCACTACCGCAAGCCCGGGCGGCCGTCCCTGGCTGGCCGCGAAACGCGCCGTGCGCTGTGCCACCTCGGCGCGCACTTTCGCCGCCACCGCCTTGCCGTCAAGAAGGATCGCGCCGCCGCTGACGCGCACGAGCGCAACCCCGGTGTGCCCGGTGGCCGCGCCCGCGCCCGCGCCCGTTGGCATGCCGGAATCGCCCATCAGTAGCGGTAGTGGTCCGGCTTGTAAGGTCCGGCCTTGTCCACGCCTATGTAGGCCGCCTGCTTGTCAGTCAGCTGCGAGAGCTGCACGTTGAGCGTCTTCAGCTGCAGCCGCGCCACCTTCTCGTCCAGGTGTTTTGGCAGCACGTAGACACCCACCGGGTACTTGGCGGTCTGGGTGAACAGTTCCACCTGCGCGATGGTCTGGTTCGCGAAGCTCGAGCTCATCACGTAGCTCGGGTGGCCGGTGCCGCAACCCAGGTTCACGAGCCTGCCTTCCGCCAGCAGGATAAGCCGCCGGCCATCGGGCAGGATGACGTGGTCGACCTGCGGCTTGATGTTTTCCCACTTGTACTGCTTCAGGCTCGCGACATCGATCTCGTTGTCGAAGTGGCCGATGTTGCACACGATCGCGTTGTGCTTCATGCGGATCATGTGATCGTGGGTGATCACATGGTAGTTGCCGGTCGCGCTGACGAAGATATCGGCCTTGTCGGCCGCAAATTCCATGGTAACGACGCGGTAGCCTTCCATCGCCGCCTGCAGCGCACAGATCGGGTCGACCTCGGTCACCCACACCTGCGCCGACAAGGCCCGCAGCGCCTGTCCGCAGCCCTTGCCAACATCACCGTAACCGCACACCACCGCGACCTTGCCGGCGATCATGACGTCGGTGGCGCGCTTGATGGCATCCACCAGCGACTCGCGGCAGCCATAGAGGTTGTCGAACTTGCTCTTGGTCACGGAGTCGTTGACGTTGATGGCCGGGAAAGCCAGCTTGCCCTCCTTCGCCATCTGATACAGGCGTTTCACCCCGGTGGTGGTCTCCTCGGTGACGCCGCGCACCTGGCCGATGCGCGCCGAATACCACTTCGGATCGGACTTCAGCCGCGCGCGGATCGATGCGAACAGCGCCGCTTCCTCATCGCCGGTCGGCCTGGCGATCACGCCCGGGTCGCTCTCGGCCCGCACCCCCAGGTGCAGCAGCAGTGTCGCATCCCCGCCGTCGTCCAGGATCATGTTGGAATAGCCGCCGTCCGCCCATTCGAATATGCGGTGCGTGTAATCCCAGTAATCGCTGAGCGACTCGCCTTTCCAGGCGAACACCGCGGTACCGCGCGCGGCGATGGCGGCCGCGGCGTGGTCCTGGGTCGAGAAGATATTGCAGGAAGCCCAGCGCACCTGAGCGCCCAGCGCCTGCAGTGTCTCGATGAGCACGGCGGTCTGGATGGTCATGTGCAGCGAGCCCGAAATGCGCGCCCCTTTCAGAGGCTGGGTGCGCGCGTACTCCTCGCGGATCGCCATGAGACCGGGCATCTCGGTCTCGGCGATCGCGATCTCCTTGCGCCCCCAGTCAGCGAGCGCGAGATCCGCGACTCTATGGTCGGCAGTATTGGCGGTGACTTTAAGTGTGGCGTTCATACTCGATACTCCGAATGTCAGAGTGAGCGCCGTAATGAATGACACGACCGGCTGAGCCTGGCGGACCGCGGCTTACCGCCCGGCCCGTCGCAACGCTCCTCAGCAAGCGTGTTTGCCGCGGTGCGGCTTAATCTTTGTTCAGGCGGCGCGCATCCCCTTGCCCTCGGCGGCCAGGGTCGCGGCCAGATCGGTGCGCTCCCAGGTGAATTCCGGCTCGCTGCGCCCAAAATGCCCGTAGGTGGCGGTCTTCTGGTAAATGGGCCGCACCAGGTCGAGCATTTCGCGCAGCCCGTAAGGAGTCAGGTCGAAGTGCTTGCGCACGATCTGCGTCAGCCGATCGCGCGACAGGCGGCTGGTGCCGAAGCTCTCCACCATGATCGAGGTGGGTTCGGCCACGCCGATGGCGTATGACACCTGCACCTCGCAGCGCTCGGCGAGACCCGCGGCCACGATGTTCTTGGCGACGTAACGCGCGGCGTAGGCGGCGGAACGGTCGACCTTGGAAGGATCCTTGCCCGAAAAGGCGCCGCCACCGTGGCGGGCGAAACCGCCGTAGGTATCCACGATGATCTTGCGGCCGGTGAGGCCGCAGTCACCGACCGGGCCGCCGATGACAAAACGTCCGGTCGGGTTGATGTGGTACTTGGTGCGCTTGTCCACCCACTTGGGCGGCAGGATGGGCTTTAAGATTTCCTCCATCACCGCTTCGCGCAGCATCTTGGTGGAGACATCCGGGCTGTGCTGCGTGGAGAGCACCACCGCCTCAAGTCCAACTGGCTTGTCATCCTCGTAGCGCAGCGTGACCTGGCTCTTCGCATCCGGGCGCAGCCAGGCGAGCTTGCCGCTCTTGCGCACCTGTGCCTGGCGCTTCACCAGCCGATGCGCCAGCGTGATCGGCGCCGGCATCAGCACGTCGGTCTCGTTGGTCGCGTAGCCAAACATAAGACCCTGGTCGCCCGCGCCCTGGCGGCGCTCGTCCTTGCGATCCACCCCCTGGGCGATATCCGGAGACTGCTTGCCGATTATGTTGAGTACACCGCAGCTGGCGCCGTCGAAACCCATGTCCGAGTGGTTGTAGCCGATGTCGAGCACGGTCTTGCGCACCAGCGCCTCAACATCCACCCACGCGCTGGTGGTCACTTCACCGGCGACGATCACCACGCCGGTCTTGACGAGGGTTTCGCAGGCGACGCGGCCGCGCGGGTCGTCCTTGAGAATTGCGTCCAGCACCACATCCGAAATCTGGTCAGCCACCTTGTCCGGATGGCCTTCCGAGACGGATTCAGACGTGAAGAGATAGTCCTGCCCCATGTAATACGTTCCGCCCAAAACGTTTATTTTAGCCTACTCGGTGCCCCGCTGCCCGCGCCGCTTCGCTTAGGCTCCCGCGGGGGCCGCCGCCTTCGGGTGGGCTGGCGGGCAGCGGACCTGTGAAGGGCGTCACAGCTTACTGTGTTGCGCGTGACGGGGGCTAGCGGCGGCGCAGGTCGGGAAAAGCCTTGGTAAGCCGCGCGTCAAACTCGGCGCGCGTAAAGCGATGATTCTGGGTGCCGCGCGACTCGATCTTGATGGCGCCCATGAGCGAGGCGATGTGTCCCGTCGTCGGCCAGTCAAGTCCGCGCAGCAGGCCGTGGATCAGACCCGCCCGGTAGGCGTCGCCGCATCCGGTTGGATCCACCACCTGCTGCACCGGCGCGCAGGGAATGCTGAGCTCGCCGTCCTGCGTGTGGATGGAGGAGCCCGCCGCGCCGCGCGTCACGATGAGCGCGCGCACGCGCTGCGCGAGTTGCCGCTCGCTCCAGCCGGTGCGCTGCTGCACCACCTGCCACTCATACTCGTTCACCGTCACCCACGCCGCCTGCGACACAAAGCGCGCGAGGTCCTCAGCGCTGAACATCGGCAGCTGCTGACCAGGGTCGAATATGAAGGGAATCCCCGCCGCCGCGAACTGCGCCGCATGCTGGATCATGCCCTCGCGCCCGGCGGGCGCGACGACACCGATGGCGATGTCGTGCGCGTCGCTGACGCGATTCTCCTCCGAGCGCTGCATGGCGCCGGGGTGAAACGCCGTGATCTGGTTGTGGTCGAGGTCGGTGGTGATGAACGCCTGCGCCGTGAACTCCGATTCGATCACCCTGACGTAGTCCGCCGCTACGCCGCTGTGCCCGAGCCACTCCCGGTAGGGGCCGAAGTCGCGCCCGACGGTGGCCATGGGGCAGCCATCATCCCCCAGGAGCCTCAGGTTATAGGCGATGTTGCCGGCGCAGCCGCCGTATTCGCGGCGCAGCTGCGGCACGAGAAATGACACGTTAAGCAGATGGATCTTGTCCGGCAGGATGTGGTTCGCAAAGCGGTCGCCGAACACCATGATGGTGTCGTACGCCATGGAGCCACTGATCAGCGCCCGCCCGGAGGGTTGGCCAGCGGTCATGCTTTGGCGCCCGGCGAGACACCCGTGCCCGAGGCGGCTTTGCTCTCTGCGGCCAGCAGCGCCACACCATTGCGTGCGAGGTCGCTGAGGCCCGCCCCGTGGCGTTGCTCGTAGTAGCTGATCATCTGTGTGCGCATGCGTGGTTCCCAGTAGCGTTTCAGGTGCCGGGCGACTTCCGCCGACGCGGCTTGCGCATCGGTCGTACCGGCGAAGAACTCACCGATTTCGTTCGCCATCTTCACGAGCAGGTCAATGTTCATGCCGGCATCATTTCAGTCGCTGTGGGTTCGCGTATACCACGTGCTGATCGGCGCGCGCGAACGCCACCAGCGTCAGCCCGCTCTGGCGCGCCAGCCGCACCGCGAAAGCCGTGGGCGCTGACAGCGCCACCAGCAGCGAAATGCCGAGCGTGGCGCACTTCTGCACCATCTCGTAGCTCGCGCGGCTCGTGATGAGCATGTAACCGGCGGAAAAATCCGCCTGTGCACGCGACAGCGCACCGATGGTCTTGTCGAGCGCATTGTGCCGCCCGACGTCCTCGCGCACCACCGTAATTCCGCTGCCCGGCACCACCCAGGCCGCCGCGTGCACACTGCCGGTGCGGGCGTTGATGGGCTGGCGGCCAGACAGCTGTGCGATCGCGGCGTGCAACTCGGCCGCCGTCACATTCACCCCGGCCGGCACCGGCCCGCAGGCGCGAATGGCATCGGCGGCGGTTTCCGCCCCGCACAGCCCGCAGCCGGTTCGGCCGGCGAGATTGCGGCGGCGCTGCACGAGCTGCGTGAAGCGCTCCCAGGCGACGGTGATCCTGATGTCCGCGGACGCCGCGCCCTGGATGACTTCCACAGCGCGGATCTCATCCGCGCGCGCCACGAGTCCCTCGCTCAAGGTGAATCCAACCGCGTAGTCCTCAAGATCCGCAGGCGTCGCCAGCATCACCACGTGCGGCACCTCGTGATAGACGAGCGCGACCGGCATCTCCTCGGCGATCAGATCAGTGGTACGCGTGAGTGCGCCGCGCAGCCAGCGCTCGACATCAAGTGTCGCGCTCACCGCGTCCGGGATTGGCGCGTGCGGCGCTGCGTCAGGCTCCGGCACGGCTCACGCGGGCGTCGGATCGTGCTTCGGGTAGCGCGTGGGCCGCGTGAGCGCGCGCTCCGCCTGCGCCCGCTTGCTCCACGCGTCCTTCTGGTTGACGAGCATCACCTCCACCGCGGTGACCTTGTACTCCGGGCAGTTGGTTGCCCAGTCGGAGTTTTCCGTGGTGACGACGTTGGCATTGGTCTCCGGGAAGTGGAACGTCGTGTACACCACGCCGGGTGCGATCTTGGTCGAAACCTTCGCACGCAGCACGGTATCGCCGGCGCGGCTGGTGAGCCCCACCCAGTCGCCATCGCTGATGCCGCGTACCTCGGCGTCATGCGGGTGGATCTCCAGCACGTCCTCGGCGTGCCACACCACGTTGTTGGTACGGCGCGTCTGCGCGCCGACGTTGTATTGCGACAGGATCCGGCCGGTGGTGAGGATCAGCGGGAAGCGACTGTTCACCTTCTCGCTCGTGGGCACGTACTCCGTCTGCCAGAACTTGCCCTTGCCGCGCACGAACTGATCGACGTGCATGGTCGGTGTACCCTCGGGAGCCGCGTCAGTGCACGGCCACTGGATGCTCCCCAGCCGATCGAGCTTCTCGTAGGTGAGCGCGGCGAAGGTCGGCGTCAGGCGTGCGATCTCCTCCATGATCTCTGACGGGTGGTTGTAGTGCATCGGGTAGCCGAGCGCGTTGGACAGCAGCACCGTGACTTCCCAGTCCTGATAGCCCCCGAGCGGGGCCATGACCTTGCGCACGCGCGACACGCGCCGCTCGGCATTGGTGAAGGTGCCGTCCTTTTCAAGGAACGAGGAGCCGGGCAGAAATACGTGGGCGAACTTCGCGGTCTCGTTGAGGAACAGGTCCTGGACGATGACGCACTCCATGGAGGCCATCGCGGCGCTCACATGGTGCGTATTGGGATCGGACTGCACGAAATCCTCGCCCTGCACGTACATGCCGCGGAACGTGCCATCCAGCGCCGCTTCAAACATGTTGGGAATACGCAGGCCCGGCTCGCTCTGCAGCGGCACGCCCCACGCGTCTTCGAAGGACTTGCGCACCAGCGGGTCTGAGACGTGCCGGTAGGCGGTGTACTCGTGCGGGAAGGAGCCCATGTCGCATGAGCCCTGCACGTTGTTCTGACCGCGCAGCGGGCTCACGCCCACGCCTTCACGGCCGAGGTTGCCCGTGGCCATGGCGAGATTGGCGATGCCCATGACGGCGGTGGTGCCCTGGCTGTGCTCGGTCACACCCAGTCCGTAGTAGATGGCGCTATTGCCGGCCCCCGCATACAGGCGCGCCGCGCACCGCACGTCGGCGGCAGGCACGCCGGTGATTGCTTCGGCGGCCTCCGGGGAGTTGCGCGCCTCGGCGACGAACGCCTTCCACTTCGCGTAACTGTCCGCCTCGCAGCGCTCGGCCACGTAGGCGTCCTTGGTGAGCCCCTCGGTGACGACGACATGCGCCAGCGCGTTCAGGAGCGCGACGTTGGTGCCGGGCTTCAGCGGCAGATGGATATCCGCCGCGACGTGCGCTGAGCGCACCAGCCCGGTCTGACGCGGATCGGCGATGATGAGCCTGGCGCCCTGGCGCAGGCGCCGTTTCAGCTGCGACGCAAACACCGGGTGTCCATCGGTGGGATTCGCGCCGATGATCAGGATGAGATCGGCCTGCATCACCGAATCAAAAGCCTGCGTGCCGGCGGACTCCCCGAGGGTGTTCTTCAGGCCGTAGCCGGTGGGTGAATGGCACACGCGCGCACAGGTATCAACGTTGTTGGTGCCGAAGGCGGCGCGCACCAGCTTCTGCACCAGGAAGGTTTCCTCGTTGGTGCAGCGCGAGGAGGTGATGCCGCCGATGGAATCGCGGCCGTACTTCGCCTGGATGCGACGCAGCTCGCTGGCGGCGTAACTGATGGCCTCCTCCCATGACACCTCGCGCCAGTCATCGTGGATGTGCTTGCGGATCATGGGCTTCACGACCCGATCGGCGTGCGTGGCATAGCCCCAGGCGAAGCGCCCTTTGACGCAGGCATGGCCGTGGTTGGCGTGGCCGTCGCGATCGGGTGCCATGCGCACCACTTCCACGTCCGCGCCCTCCCCGCGCAGCTCGGCGTCCAGGCTGCACCCGACCCCGCAGTACGCGCAGGTGGTTTTCACGGCACGTTCGGCTTTCCCTAAGCCGATGATCGATTTTTCCGTAAGCGCCGCCGTCGGACAGGCCTCGACGCAGGCGCCGCAGGAGACGCATTCGGATTCGAGGAACGACTGATCCTCGCTCGCCGCCACCTTCGATTCGAAGCCGCGGCCCTGGATCGTGAGCGCGTAGGTGCCCTGCACCTCATTGCAGGCGCGCACGCAGCGCGAACACACGATGCACAGCTCCGGGTTGAACGCGAAGTAGGGATTGCTCTCGTCCTTGAGCGCCGGCCGGTGCACGGCGCCAGGCGCGTAGGAGCTTTTGGTCACACCAACCACGGCCGCCATGTCCTGCAGCTCGCAATGCCCCTCGGCCGGACACCCCTCGCAGTCGAGCGGGTGATCGGAGACATACAGATCAATCACACCGCGGCGCAGCTGCGTGAGCTTCGGGGACTGGGTATGGATCTTCATGCCCGCCGCGACCGTGGTCGTGCACGAGGCCGGGTAACCCTTGCGCCCCTCGATCTCGACCAGGCACAGGCGGCACGAGCCGAAGGCCTTCAGCGTATCGGTCGCACACAGCTTCGGCACCCTGACGCCCGCCACCGCGGCGGCGCGCATGATGGACGTGCCGTCGGGCACGGTGACCGGATGACCGTCGATCTCGAGCGTTACGCCGGGCACGGCGGCCGCGCCGTTCGCGCCGTTCGCACCGTTCGCATCCCGGGCGAGCACCGGTGCCGGCGTGCCAAGGTCTTCATAGTTGATGGAAAACATGTCCTGCCTCGCTCGCGCTACCTAGGTCCGCGCGCGGAAATCTTCCCGGAAATGCTTCAGTGCGCTCTGCACCGGAAACGGCGCCATGCCACCCAGGCCGCACAGTGAGCCCTGCACCATGGTGTCGCACAACTCCTCGAGCAACTGCACGTTCCGCTCCGTATCAATCCCCTGGATGATGCGCTCGATCACCTCCACGCCGCGCGTGGAGCCGATCCGGCACGGCGTGCACTTGCCGCACGATTCAATCGCACAGAATTCCATCGCGTAGCGCGCCATGCGCGCCATGTCGACCGAGTCATCAAACACGACGATGCCGCCGTGCCCGAGCAGCGCGCCGATGCCGCTCAAGGCTTCATAATCCACCGCGGTGTCGAACTGCGACGCGGGGATGTAAGCGCCCAGCGGACCACCCACCTGCACAGTGCGGATCGGGCGCCCGGTCGCCGTGCCGCCGCCATAGTCGTACAACAGCTCGCGTAAGCTCAATCCGAACGCCCGTTCGATGAGTCCGCCGCGGCGGATGTTCCCCGCGAGCTGTATCGGCAGCGTGCCGCGGGACTTCCCGCTGCCGAAGTTCGCGTAGGCTTCAGCGCCGTGATCGAGGATCCACGGCACGCTCGCGAGCGTGATGACGTTGTTGACGATCGTGGGCTGCCCGAACAGTCCCTTGATCGCAGGCAGCGGCGGCCGCACGCGCACCTCGCCGCGCTTGCCCTCGAGACTCTCGAGCATCGAGGTCTCTTCGCCGCAGATGTAAGCCCCGGCGCCGAGGCGCACTTCCAGGTTAAAGCGCCTGGCGCTGCCGGCAACGTTGTCGCCCAGATAGCCCGCCTGGGTTGCAGCTTGGATCGCGGTCTGCAGCGCTCGCAGCGCATGCGGGTATTCGGCGCGCAGATAGATGTATCCCTGGGTAGCGCCGACCGCGACGCCGGCAATGATCATGCCCTCGATGAGGGACAGCGGATCGCCCTCCATCAGCATGCGATCCGCGAAGGTGCCGGAGTCGCCCTCGTCGGCATTGCAGGTGATGTACTTCTGCGCCGTGCGTTGATCGAGGACGGTCTTCCACTTGATGCCGGTTGGGAACGCAGCGCCACCGCGCCCGCGCAGACCCGAGGCCGTGATCGCCTGCACGATGTCGGCTCCTGACAGGGACAGCGCCCGGGTAAGCGCGCGGAAGCCGCCATACTTCACATAATCTGCGACGCTTGTTGGATCAACCACCCCCACACGCTCGAAGGTGAGGCGCTGCTGCCCCTTGAACCAGGCAATGGAGTCAGCCAGGCCGTGCGCGAGGGGATGTGCACCCCCACTGAGGAAGTCCGCCGCGAACAGACCCGGCACATCCGCGCTGCTCACCGGGCCATACGCCATGCGGCCGGCGGGCGTTACCACCTCGACCAGGGGCTCCAGCCAATACGCTCCCCGCGAGCCGTTGCGCACCAGCGCGATCTCGGCGCCGCGGCGCCTGGCTTCCGCGAGGATGGCCTGCGCAACCTCCCCGGCCCCTAAGGACAAGGCGCCCGCGTCCCCGGGAACGTAGATGACGGTGCTCATGTGCCTTTCTCGCCCGCGGCGATCAACGCGTCGAACCGTTCGGGCGTTACTCTGCCGTGGAGCTGCCCGTCGATCATGAGGGCGGGCGAACAGGCGCAATTACCGAGACAATAGATGGGTTCCAGGGAGAAGCGCCCGTTCGCAGTGGTCTCATGGAAATCGATCCCGAGGCGCGCGCGCGCATGTTCCGCGAGCGCTTCAGCGCCCATGGCCTGGCAGGATTCCGCCTGGCACAGCTGAACCGTATGCGTGCCCGGGGGCGAGCGGCGAAAATAATGATAAAAGGTGATGACCCCGTGAACCTCCGCGCGCGAGAGATTCAGGCCCTCCGCCACCTGCGGCACGGCCCCACCCGGGATATAGCCCAGCTCGCCCTGGATGGCATGCAGGATTTCCAGCAGCGGGCCGGGACGCCCTCTGCGCTCCGTCACAATCCGCCGCACTATGTCCTTTTCGGGCACCGCTCGTGTCTGCATGCGACTGAAGAGTATACGTTCCCCAAGGCGGCAAGGCATGAAAGCGCCCGGCCGCGCGCAGCATCTGGGGCCCAGGCTCGCCGCCGGCCGTGGAAGGTGCAGTTTGCGGCGTGCACCGTGGTTGCCGTGGCGACCCATGGCGCAGCTTACGGCGGGGATTTCAGCGATGAGTTCAGCCCCGGCGGGAATGTCGCGCTGACCAGTGATTACATCTACCGGGGCGTGTCCGAAAGCGACGGCCAGCCGGCGCTGCAGGCCGATCTGCACGTGAACATTGGGGCGTCTTTCGCCGGCGTCTGGGCGTCCACGCGCGATCGTGATCTGGAACCAGGGGCAGCCGGTGAACTGGAAATCTACTTCGGACATCGCTTCGACCTGAGCAGTGCCTGGAGCACCACGGTAAGCGCGCGCAGTCACTACTTCGTGGCAGCAACCCAGACCTCCGCGGACTACCAGGAGATCTCGGCCGTGCTTGCGTGGCTTGATCGCTGGACGTTCACGCTGACAGCGATTCCGAATGCCATACGCTGGTACGACTACATGCGCCTCGGCCGCAGCCCTGCCGGGGTCGCCGAGACGTCAGGTCAGTGGCTCCTCGGGCGGGGCCTGTTCGTGACCGGCGGGGCTGGCTACTACTACTCAAGCGGCACCGTCCCGCCCGCTGTTGCATATGGCGAGCGGCCCGCCAGCGGCTACGCCTACGGCAACCTGGGACTCGCCTTTGAGGAGCGTCAATGGCGGCTGGAGGTGGGGTATTTCCTGGCCCAGAATCGGGCCCAGGACCTCTTCCCCTACCCGCCCGCAAACGGGCGCGTCGCGGGAACGGTGAGCTGGCACTTTTGAACCCACACGGGCGCAGCGGACACATACGGCATGAGTCGTAACGATACCGGGAAGGCGGATGCGGGGTATCGCGGCCCGGCCTCGGGCGCGCGCGAGGTGGAACTCATCGCGCGGATTGGCGCGGGCGACCGCAAGGCGCTTGAGGAGCTCTACAACCTCTACCACCGCCGCATGGCACGTTTCCTGATGCGGCTCACGCACCGTTACGACCTCGCCGAGGAGATCATCAACGACACGTTCTGGGTGGTGTGGCGCAAGGCGCGCGACTTCCGCGGTGAGTCGCAGCCCTCGACCTGGATATTCGGCATTGCCTATCGCAAGGCACGCAACGCATTTCGCTCCGCTTCACGCCTGGCGGCGCAGACCAGCCTCGAGGCGTTGCCCGCTGCCAGCGAACCCTTCGTCGCCGAGGAACTGCGTGACTGGCTGCAGCAGGCACTCGCGCAGCTGCCCTCTGAGCAACGACTTGCCGTGCAGCTGTGCTACGAGCTCGGCTACTCATGCGAGGAGATCGCCGCCATTACCAATTGCCCGATCAACACCGTGAAGACGCGCCTGTTCCACGCCCGCGCCAAGCTGCAGAGGTTTCTGCCGCAGCTCGCCGGTAACGAGAGTCTCGAATCATGATGGTCAAGGACACCTCGCAGCATGCTGCGACCTGGTTGCTGCTGCCGTGGCTGGCCAACGGCCGGCTGCCGGCAGACGAGCGGCTAGCCGCGGAGCAGCACGTGCACAGCTGCACGGCCTGTGCGCGGGAACTCGCCATTCAGCGCCGCATGTGCCAGGCGCTCGCCGAACCGGATCGCGTGACCTGGGCACCGGGCCCAAGTTTCCGCAAGTTGCTCGAGCGCATTGATGGCCACACTGACGCAGCACGCCCGGCGCGTGTCCAATCCCGACCCCGTCACGCGTGGCAGCCACCGGGACTGGCATGGGCGGCCAGCTGCGTGCTCGCAATCGGACTTGCGGGGGTTGCCGCGACCACGTACCGCTGGTCGCAGCCGCTGTTCGTGACCCACACGCTCGCCGCCAATCCCACAGCGGGCGTGCTGCATGTCGCCTTCGACCGCGCAGTCCCGGTAGGCGAGCTCGCAGACATCCTGCATGCGGCCGGCGCACGCGTGGTCACCGGGCCCGACGCGAGCGGGGTCTTCGGGATTGCGCCGACCTCACCCGGCGCTGTGAGCACGCAAATGCGCGCGCTCGAGGCGCGTCTGCGTGCCGACGCGCGCGTGCGCTGGGTCGAGCCGCTGACGGAACCTTAGAGCATGCGCAGGTTCGCGCCGCTGTGCGCCTTGTGGCTGGCATCGCTCAGCGCGCCAGCCGCTTACGCCGCGCAGCCGCAACAGATCATTGTGGGGTTTGCGAACGCGCCCCATGGCCTGCCGAGTCCTGCCGGCGCCACCGGCAACCGCTACACCGGCAACGGCTATCGCGTCTCGCAGGACGCTCACGCGCAGGCTCGCAGCATTGCGGCCCGCTACGCGCTGCGCGAGCTGACCAGCTGGCCGATCGAGGCGCTGGGGATGCATTGCGTGGTGTACGAGATCACCAACGGGCGGCCGATGCCAGAGGTCCTTGCCGCGCTGTCGCAAGACACGCGCGTGCTGCTCGCGCAGCCGCTGCAGGAATTCCACACGCTCACCGGGACGCCAGCCGCCGCAGCGCCGGCGTACAACGATCCGCTCTACGACCTGCAAACGAATCTCGTTGCGCTCGGCATCGCGCGCGCGCACCAGCGCGCCCAGGGCGCGGGCGTGCGCATCGCACTCATCGACACGGGCGTGGACAGCGCGCACCCGGACTTAAGCGGACGCATCACGCGCAGCTCGTCTTTTATTACGGCGCGCGCCCGGCAACCCTCCGACCTGCGTCACGGCACGGCCATGGCGGGCATCATCGCGGCGGTTGCCAACAATCATGTCGGCATTGTCGGCATCGCGCCGCTTGCGCGGCTGGAGGTGTTCGAGGCCTGCTGGCAGCTCGACCCGGCCAGTGACGCGGCCGTCTGCAACACTTTCACACTCGCCAGGGCGCTCGCGGGCGCGCTCGCCGCCGGCACACCGCTGGTCAACCTGAGCCTCGCCGGACCTGCGGATCCGCTGCTCACCGCGCTGGTCGCGAGCGGCCTCAAGCGCGGCGTGATTTTCGTCGCCGCCAGCGCGCCGGATGCGGGCTTCCCGGGCTCGATAGCGGGCGTGATCCGCGCCACGGGCAGTGAGACAACCGTGCCGCCGGGCGCCTTTGCGGCTCCCGCGCTCCACGTACTGACGACCCGTCCCAACGCGCAATACGACTTTGAGTCCGGAACCTCGGTGGCGTGCGCGGAACTGACGGGCATCATCGCGCTGCTGATGTCCGCCACGCCCACGCGTCTCACCAGCAGCGCGATCACGACGCTCCTCAGCACTCGCGAGCCCCTCGCCGGGCAGCCTGGCGGTGCAGGCGTGGATCCGCCGCCCGTCGATGTCAACGCCGCGCTTTCGCAGCTCGACGCCGCAATGCGTGCGGCGCGCTAAGCGCGCCGTGAAGACACCCCGTACGCCTTGACCGCCGGCGAAGCGTGTGGCCATGCTGGCGCGAGCATGGCGGAGCATCCGGCACAGCTGACCTGGGATCTCATCGTCGCAGCGCGCGCGCGCATCGCTGGCAAGGTGAGTCTCACGCCGGTGCTCACGAGCACCAGCCTGGACGCGCACAGCGGCGCGCAGCTTTACTTCAAGTGCGAGAACTTCCAGAAGTGCGGCGCGTTCAAGGCTCGCGGCGCCACCAACGCAGTGTTCGCGCTGTCCGCCGAGGACGCCCGCCGCGGCGTCGCCACCCATTCCTCGGGAAATCACGCCGCGGCCCTGGCGCGCGCGGCGCGCCTGCGCGGTATTCGCGCGTATATCGTGATGCCGGACAACACCGCGCAGGCCAAGCGCGCGGCAGTCGCGCGTTACGGAGGCGAGGTCAGCTGGTGCGAGCCGACGCTCGCAGCCCGCGAGCACGCCGCAGCTCAGGTGATCGCCGCCACCGGCGCGGTGCTCGTGCACCCGTATGACGATCTGGCGGTGATGGCCGGTCAGGCGACCGCGAGTGTTGAACTGCTCGAGGCGGTGCCCGATCTGGATGTGATCCTGTGTCCGGTAGGCGGCGGCGGCCTGCTTGGCGGTACTGCGGTTGCCGCCAAGACACTCAAGCCCACCATCCGGGTGATCGGCGTCGAGCCCGCCGGCGCGGATGATGCCGCGCGCTCGCTGCGTGCCGGGCGGATTCTGCCCAGCCTCAATCCCAACACCATCGCCGACGGCCTGCGCGGCGCGCTCGGCGTGCGGCCGTTCGCCGCGATCCGCGCCCGCGTTGATGACATCGTGACGGTGCCCGAGGAGGCGATAGTGGCGGCGATGCGCCGGCTGTGGGAGGTAATGAAAATCATCATCGAGCCATCGGCTGCGGTGCCCTACGCAGCCGTCGCAGCGGGGGTGCTCAACCTCACTGGTCAGCGCGTGGGCATAGTACTCAGCGGTGGCAACCTCGATCTGGATCGCCTGCCGTGGATGAGCGGCGCTGCGCCGCCGTGATCGATCCGTTGCCCTTCATGACGTATGCCTTCGTCATGTCCATCACCCCGGGGCCGAACAACGTGATGCTGACCGCATCGGGTGCGCGCTTCGGGTTGCGGCGGACGCTGCCGCATATTGTCGGCATCTGCGCCGGGGTTGCGATCCAGCTGCTCGCCGTGTGCGCAGGTCTTGGCGCCCTTTTCAACCGCTGGCCGGCACTGCAGCTCGCGCTGGGCTGGGCGGGAGCTGCGTACCTGGTATTGCTTGGCTGGCAGATACTGCGCAGTGGCGAGCTGCAGGCGCGCGAGGGCGCGCGCCCGGTGAGCTTTCTTAGCGCCACGATGTTCCAGTTCCTGAATCCCAAGGCATGGGTGATGACCGTAACCGCCGCGGCGGTGTTTCTGCCGCGTGAATTCGGGCCGGTGGCGCGCAGCGCCTACATGGTTGGGATCACCGAAGCAATCGGCATTCCGTGTATCGTGATCTGGACGTTGTTCGGCAGCTCCCTGCAAAACCTGCTCGCCACGGCGCGCAATCGCCGTGTCTTTAACATCTGTATGGCGCTGGCGCTGGCGGCCACGGCGCTCGCCATGGTGGCAACCTGAACCGCAGCTGACCGCAGCCGGCCTCGCGGCAGCTGCTGGGTTGGGGTCAACGTCAGCAGCTCGCGACCGTTACAATGGTGCAACGCCCCGACCGGAGCCGACCGCCTTGCCAGAGCACCTCTCACCGCCGAGCGCGCGCAATGCGGTACTGAGCCTCGCGGTGTCGTTGCTCGCAACGCTTGCGGTTGCCGCCTGCACAGCTGCGGCGACCCGCAGCGGCGAGCCGCCCGCTGCCGGGCAGCTTGCCGCGCTGAGTCGGGGAGATGCCGTGTGGATCGAGCGCGTCAGCTTCGGGCTCGATGGCGGTACTGTCACCGACTATCGGCGACTCGGCCGGGAGCGCTACCTCGAGCAGCAGCTGCAGCCGGGTGAGGAAGTGCTGCCGGCGCCGATCGCGACCCAAGTTCACGCGCTGGAGAGCTCGCAGCCCGCTGCCGCACAGATCCTGCAGACACTGCAACAGCGACGCAAGGCCGCGGACGCCATGGCGGACGGTGCGGACAAGGACCAGGCGCGCAAGGCGCTCAATGACGACGGCAACAAACTCGCCTACCAGGCCGTACGCCTGGAGCTGTTGCGGGCCGTCTATTCACCCGCGCAGCTGCGCGAGCAGATGGTGTGGTTCTGGCTCAATCATTTCAGCGTCTACCAGTACAAGGGCGATCTGCGCTGGCTGGTGGCCGACTACGAGGAGCATGCGATTCGCCCGCATGCCCTGGGGCATTTTCGCGATCTGGTACTCGCCACCCTCGAACACCCGGCGATGCTGCAGTACCTGGACAACAGCCAGAACGCCGCCGGCCACATCAACGAAAACTATGCGCGCGAGCTCATGGAGCTGCACACCCTCGGGGTCAATGGCGGCTACACGCAGCAGGATGTACAGCAGCTCGCCCGGGTGCTCACCGGCGCCGGGATCAACGTCGGCCCGGTGCCGCACCTGAAGCCTGAGTGGCAGCGCCTGTACCTGCGGCGCGGGGCCTTCGAGTTCAATCCGGCGCGGCATGACTTCGCGCCCAAGGTGCTCCTGGGTCAAAACATTGCCGGCCAGGGATTCGCCGAGGTCGAGCAGGCGGTGACTCTCATCGTCCGCCAGAAAGCCTGCGCGCGCTTCATCTCCCGTGAGCTCGCGACCTATTACGTCGGCGATGCCCCGCCGCCGCGTCTCATCGAAGCGATGGCGCAGACGTTCCAGAAGACCGATGGCGACATCGCCGCGACCCTGCGCACGCTGTTTCTGTCGGAGGAGTTCGCCGCGCCGCATGGCGGTAAGTTCAAGGACCCGATGCGCTACGTGCTCTCGGCGGTACGCGTGGCCTATGACGGGCGCACCATCAGCAACACACGACCGCTGCTGGACTGGCTCAACGCGCTGGGCGAGGCGCCCTTCGGCCGGCAGACGCCCGACGGTTACCCGCTCACCGCAGCGAACTGGGAGAGTCCCGGCCAGATGAGTCGTCGCTTCGAGATTGCGCGCGCCATCGGTACGGGCAACGTCCACCTGTTCGACGCCGAGGATGGTGGCACAGCCACGACCACGGGCTTCCCGCAACTCTCGAACCGGCTGTATTACGAGGCCATCGAACCGTTCCTGGCCGCCACAACGCGCACTGCGCTCGCACAAGCCAGCTCACCCCAGGAGTGGAATACCTTCCTGCTGGCCTCTCCGGAGATGAACTATGAGTAGGGCAATCAGCCGTCGCCGCTGGCTGCAGCTCGCCGGCGCCACGCTCGCAAGCGCCGGCGTCGCCGGGCGACTCTATGCTGCGCCGCCTTCCGGCCCGCGGTTTCTGCTGGTGTTCCTGCGCGGCGGTTATGACGCTACCAACGCGCTGATCCCCTACTCCAGCGACTTCTACTACCAAGCACGTCCAACGATTGCGATCCCGCGGCCGGACCCCGCGGTCAGCGGCGGTGCGCTGGCGCTCGATCCGGACTGGGCGCTCGCACCGGCCTTGCGCGACTCCGTCGGCGCCCTGTACCAGCAACGTCAGGTCGCTTTCGTGCCATTCGCCGGAACCCAGGATCTGACGCGCAGTCATTTCGAGACCCAGGACAGCATCGAGCTCGGCCAGCCGCTCGGCGGCGCGCGCGACTACCGCTCGGGCTTCATGGCACGCCTGCATGGCTCCTTGATGCCGGCGGGTTCACTCGCGGTCCCCGCCATCTCCTTCACCGATGCCCTGCCACTTGCCTTTCAGGGGCAAGGTGAGATCCCCAACATTTCCATGAAAAGCGTCGGCAAGCCGCCCTTCGATGACCGCCAGGTGCACATCCTCACCGACATGTATGCCGGCCATCCGCTCGAGCCTGCCGTCGCCAGCGGTCTTGAACTGCGCCGGCAGGTGGCGCAGGCCATGCAGACGTTGGACGACGAGATGCGCGCCTCGAGCCGTAATGCGCTCAGCATCAAGGGCTTCGAGCTGGAGGCCGAACGCATGGCCCGCCTCATGCGCGACAGCTACCGCATAGGCTTCGTGGACATCGGCGGCTGGGACACGCATGTAAACGAGGGCGCAGCGCAGGGGGCATTGGCGAGCAATCTGACCGGTCTTGGACGCGGCCTTAGCGTCTTTGCCCAAGCGCTCGGCGCCGAATGGAAGAACACCGTCGTGGTCGTACTGTCGGAATTCGGCCGTACCTTTCGCGAGAACGGTAATCGCGGCACCGATCACGGCCACGGCACTGTTTATTGGGTTCTGGGCGGCGCGGTGAACGGCGGACGGATCGCCGGCGAGCAGCAGCGCCTTGAGCGCGCCAACCTGTTCCAGGACCGCGACTACCCGGTGCTGAATGATTACCGCGCCGTGCTCGGCGGTTTGTTCCGTTCCATGTGGGCGCTGACGCCGGCGCAGTGCGCACAGATCTTCCCGCAGGTTGCACCTGCGGACCTGAAGCTCGTCTAGTGACGGGAACGATGCAGATCCGGGATGCGACCGCAGCCGACCTGCCCGGCATCCTCGCCATCTACAACGAGGTCATCGCGACCTCCACCGCCATCTACTCGAACCAGGCGGTGACGCTCGGCGACCGGCGGGAGTGGTGGCGCGCACGCCTCGCACAAGGGTACCCCGTGCTGGTGGCCGCGGATCCTTCCGGAATCTGGGGCTTTGCGAGCTTCGGTGATTTTCGCGCCTGGCCGGGCTATCGCTTCACCGTCGAGCACTCGGTGCACGTGCGCGCGGACTGCCGCGGCCAGGGCGTGGGCACGCAGCTCGTGCAGGCACTGCTGCCGCGGGCGGCGGCCTGCAACAAACACGTCATGATCGCCGGGGTGGACGCGGCGAATGCCGCCTCGATCCGCTTCCACGAGCGCTTAGGCTTCACTCAGGTCGGCCACCTGCGCGAAGTCGGCTACAAGTTCGACCGCTGGCTGGATCTGGTATTTCTGCAACGCCGGGTCGGCGACCGGTAAGATTCGCGGATGTTCCCTGCCATACCGCCCGCCACCCGGGCCCTGATCCTCATCAACGTCGCGGTGTTCCTGCTGCAGCAGGTCCCGGGCGCCGGCGATCTCATCGCGCAGCTGTTTGCACTGTGGCCGCTCGGCGGCGGCTTCCGCCCCTGGCAGCTCATCACTTACGCTTTCCTGCACGGCAACGTGCTGCATATCTTTTTCAACATGTTCGCGCTCTACATGTTCGGTGGCGCGCTGGAACACTACTGGGGCGGGCGGCGCCTGGTGCTGTTCTACCTCGTGTGCGTACTCACCGCGGCGCTGACGCAGCTCGCCGTACAGTATCCAAGCGGCGCCGCGGAAGAAGTGATCGGCGCCTCCGGGGGCGTGTTCGGCGTGCTGCTAGCCTTCGCCTGGTACTTCCCTAAACAGCGCATCATGCTGCTGTTCCCGCCGATCCCGATGCCGGCGTGGCTGTTTGTCACCCTCTACGGGTTGCTTGAGCTGTTTCTCGGGGTGACCGGCACGCAAGCCGGCGTGGCGCACTTCGCCCACCTGGGCGGCATGCTCGGCGGCGCGCTGTGCATCCTCTACTGGCGCGCGCGCCACCGCTTCAGTTCGTAATCTGCACCGCGCTGAGTCTCACCGGCCCGCGGCGCGTGCCGCAGGCATCACACAGGAGCCTGCCGCCGAAACGGCAGCGGCCGAACGTGCGTCCGTCAGGCAGCGACACCCAGTTACCACCGCCCTCGACATGCAGGTCCTGCAGCCGCACGTGCAGTGCGCACTGCGGGTTCTCGCAGAATGGCGCGCCGCGCTCGAGCTCATGCTCCGCCGCCACCACATCGTCGGCGCCGTGCGCGCGCTCACGCGTGGCGGCAGCCGGAAAACGCAGCCATTGCACGTTCGCACCCCTTTGGCTGTCAGCCGTCACGGGAGCGTAGTGTGTCGGGGAGTGTTGACACGGACGTGACGGGTCCGTGGCGGATGCGTGACGCACACTCGCGCGCATGTCGCACATACCACCTGAAGAGTCGACTTTACTCGCCTGATATTACAAGAGAACTATCTCTCCTTGAATCACGACGGCGCGACCGTCACAATCGCGCGCTGCAAAAACGCGACGGGAACTTTTCCATTCGGGCACTGCCTGTGGATGCGCATTCATGATCAAGACCGACCACCTCACCAAACACTACGGCGCGCTTAAGGCGGTCGATGATGTGAGCTTCCAGGTGGGCGCGGGCGAGGTGCTGGGATTCCTGGGTCCCAACGGCGCCGGCAAGACCACCACCATGCGCATGCTCGCAGGGTTCGTCACCCCCACCGCTGGCAGCGCGAGCATTTGCGGTCACGACGTCGTGACGGACGCGCTCGCGGCCAAAACCGCGCTCGGCTATCTGCCCGAAGGGGCGCCGAGCTACGGCGAGATGAGCGTGCGGCGCTTCCTGGATTTCATCGCCGACCTGCGCGGGCTCGAGGGTGCGCGCCGCAGCGCGCGCCTCGAGCACGTCATCGAGAACCTGCACCTCAGTGCCGTCCTCGGCCAGACCATCGATACCCTTTCCAAGGGATTCCGCCGCCGCGTGGGGCTGGCGCAGGCCATCGTGCATGATCCGCCGGTGCTGATCCTGGATGAGCCGACCGACGGGCTCGATCCGAACCAGAAGCACGAGGTGCGCACGCTCATCAATGACATGGCGCGCGACAAGATCATCATCATCTCGACCCACATCCTCGAGGAGGTCGACGCGGTGTGCACACGCGCCATCATCATCTCCAGGGGGCGCATCGTCGCCGATGACACGCCCGCCGGCCTTGCCGCCCGCTCGCGCTATCACAACGCGGTATCCATGCAGCTCGCAGATAGTGCGCAGCTCGAGAGCGCCCGCGTCGCCGTGGCGGCCCTGCCAGCGGTGGCGCAGGTGGAAGTCAGCGAACGCGAGGCACGCCTGACCGCCCTGCCCCGGCCGGGCGCGCTGATTCTCCCGGCGGTTTCCGAGCTTGCCGCGCGCGCGGGTCTTAAGTTCAAGGAACTGCACCTTGAAGCGGGCCGCCTCGACGAAGTGTTCCGCACCATTACCGCCTGAAGGTCCGTTCAAAACATGCACAACGTGGGCATCATCACGCGCCGCGAACTCGCGAGTTATTTCGCGACGCCGCTCGCGTACGTTTTCATCCTGATTTTCCTGCTGCTGGCGAACGCCTTCACCTTCTACCTCGGCGGGTTTTACGAGCGCGGCCAGGCGGATCTCGCCCCGTTCTTCACCTTCCACCCCTGGCTGTACCTGTTCCTGATCCCCGCGCTGTCGATGAAACTGTGGGCCGAGGAACGCAAGTCCGGCAGCATCGAGCTGCTGATGACCCAGCCGGTGAAGCTGTGGGACGCGGTGCTGGGAAAATTCCTCGCGGCGTGGATATTCACCGCCCTCGCCCTCGCCCTGACCTTCCCGCTGTGGATCACCGTCAACTACCTGGGCAGTCCCGACAACGGCGCGATCCTCGCCGCCTACCTCGGGAGCCTGCTGCTCGCCGCGGGCTTTCTCGCCATTGGCTCGTGCATGTCGGCGCTGACGCGCAACCAGGTCGTGGCGTTCATCCTGGGGGTGGTGGTGTGCTTCGCGTTTCTGCTCGCCGGCTTTCCAATGGTGCTGGATCTTTTTCGCGGCTGGGCGCCGCAAGCGCTGGTGGAAGCCATCGCTTCGCTGTCGTTCCTCACGCACTTCGAGTCCATCGTCAAGGGTGTCATTGACGTGCGTGATCTTCTGTACTTCGCAATGCTGGCCGTGTTTTTCCTGCTGGCGACCGCGGTCACGCTCGACCTGCGCAAAGACCTATGAACCAACGCTCGACACTTGGCGGCGGTGCGCTCGTGGCGCTGGCCCTGGTTTTTATCGGCCTCACGGTGCTGTTCAATCACACGCTGCGCGGCTGGCGGCTCGACCTCACGCAGAACCACCTGTACACGACGGCCCCGGGAACCGACCGGATACTCGCCGGCATCAAGGAACCCATCAACCTGTACTTCTTCTTCTCGGCAAAGACTGCGCAGCAGCTGCCGCAGCTTGAGACTTACGGCGTGCGCGTGCGGGAGTTTCTGGAGGAACTCAGTGCGCGCTCCAACGGCAAGCTGCAACTGCACGTCATCGATCCGCAGCCTTTCTCCGAGGACGAGGACCGGGCCTCCGAGCTCGGCGTGCGTGGCATGCCGCTCGGCGCCGGCGGGCAGTTCTACTTCGGACTCGCCGGCACCAACTCCACCGACGGCCGCGCGGCGATCGAGTTTTTCGATCCCAGCAAGGAACAGTTCCTCGAGTACGACGTCGTCAAGCTGGTCTATCAGCTCGCCAGTCCGAAAAAGCCGGTTGTCGCCTGGCTGTCCACACTGCCCATGGCTGCGGGCTTTGACCCGCAAAGCGGCCAGGTGCGGGAGCCGTGGGCCGTCTACAGTGAGGCGCAGCAACTGTTTGAACTGCGCCCGCTCGACGTGGCGGCGACGAAAATCGGCGACGATGTGAACGTGCTGGTGCTGGTGCACCCGAAGAACCTCTCCCCCGCGACCCAGTTCGCCATCGACCAGTACGCGCTGCGTGGCGGTCATATCCTGGCGTTCGTCGATCCGCTCGCCGCTTCCGACTCGTCCGCGGCCGACCCGCAGAACCCGATGGCGCGCATTACAGCCGACAAGGCCTCGCACCTCGAACCGCTGCTGCGCGCCTGGGGCGTGCGGTTCGATCCGACCCAGGTGGTCGCCGATCGCGGCCATGCCCTGTCGGTCACCCTGCAACAGGGAGAGGAGCCGGTGGTGCATTTAGGGGTGCTGGGACTCGACAAGAGCAGCTTCACCGCCGATGACGTGGTCACGGCCGGGCTTTCGAACGTCAACGTGGCGATGGCCGGCTACCTTGAGCCCATCAAGGGCTCGAAGGTGCGCTTCGAACCGCTGTTACAGTCGAGCACCGATGCAGCACTGCTCCCCGCAGAGCGCTTCCGCATGCTCATGGATCCTGGCACCCTGCGCGATGGCTTTAAGCCAACCGGCAAGCGCTACACCATTGCCGCGCGCATCACCGGGGACGTGCAGACGGCATTTCCGGCCGGGCCGCCCGCAGGCGTGACGCTGCCTGCCGGTGTGCCCGACCTGAAAGCTTCCGTGAAACCGCTGAACCTCATCGTGTTTGCCGATGCTGACATGCTGTCGGACAACCTGTGGGTGCGCGAGCAGAACCTCTTCGGCCAGATCACCACGCAGGCCTGGGCCAGCAACGGTGACCTGGTGCAGAACGCGCTCGACAATCTCGCCGGCAGCGCCGACCTCATCAGCGTGCGAGGCCGCGCCTCTTATGCCAGGCCCTTCGAGCGCGTCGAAAAACTGCGGCGCGCGGCCGATGAGCGTTACCACGCCAAGGAACAGGAGCTCGAGCAGCAATTGCATGAAGCGGAAGACAAGCTGACGGCCCTGCAGTCCAAGAACGCCAACCCAGCAGTGCTCATGCTCACGCCCGCGCAGGAGCAGGAGATCGAGCACTTCCAGGCTGAGAAACTGCGCATCCGCAAGCAGCTGCGCGCCGTGCGCGCGGGCCTCGACCACGACATCTCCAGTCTCGGTACGACCCTCAAGATCCTCAACATCATCGTGGTGCCGGCCGTGTTCGCGCTCGCCGCATTGCTCATCGGCCTGTGGCGCCGCCGCCGTCGCGCGACACCGCCTGCCACATCCGCAAAAGGCCAAGCCGTATGACCCCGCGACGCGTCGCCGTACTCCTCGCCGCCGGACTCGCGGTGATCGCCTTCGCCATGTGGGTGGCATCGACGCGCCACCTGGAGCGCGCCACGCTCACCGGGGACCTGGTGCTGCCGCAGCTGGAGCGCTCGGTCAACGCCATCTCCGAGGTCGACTTAGCTAAGGGCGATGGCACGCGCACCACGCTGAAACGGGATAGTGCCGGCTGGAACGTCGGCGAGCGCGGCTGGCCCGCGGACACCTCTAAGCTGCGCAAGCTGCTGCTCGACCTGGGTGCGCTCACCGTTGTCGAGGAGAAGACGCGCCTGCCAGCCAACTACCCGCAGCTGGGCGTGGAGGATGTGAGCTCGCCGCAGGCTAGCGGCACGCGCATAGATGCGATCGCGCCCGGCAGAACCTGGGCGCTGATAATCGGCAAGTCCTCGAGCGGCAAATCCGGGTACGTGCGGGTCGCCGGCGCGCCGCAAAGCCTGCTCGCAGCTCCCCTGCTTACGCCGGACGCGGATCCCAAGGGCTGGCTCGAGCACGCGCTGCTCGACCTGCACGCGGAGCGCGTGCGCGAAGTTACCGAACGCCCGGCCGACGCTGCTGCTTACACCGCCGTGCGCGTGAAAAAAGACGCGCCCGACTTCACCGTGAGCCCGCTGCCCAAAGGTCGCCTCCTGACCGGACCCGCCGCGGCGGAGCCCATCGCGGCAGCCTTGAGCACGCTCACGCTGGATGATGTGCACAAAGCGAGCGCCGCCGCCGACGCCCACCAGGCGCACGCCTTGTTCAGCACCTTCGACGGCCTGGAGCTGGATGTTGCCGGCCACCAGGATGGGGCGCGGTCGCTGATCACCATCAGCGCGCACGCCAGCGCCGGGCAGACGCAGGCGGAAGCGCAGAATCTCAGCGCGCGCCTCGCGGGCTTCGAGTTTGAAATCCCGCAGTACCGTTATACCGCCATCTTCAAGCCACTCGAAGAACTGCTGCAGCCGGCGGCCGCGCCGGCGAAAAAGACCCGCAGCGCGCAAGCCCAGTAGGTTCTACGGACGGGCGCGGCGCGCGCGCGGCGCAGGTTCTTGCCCGCTCGCCATGGCGAGCAGCGTCGTCACGGTGCGCCAGTTTCTCGCCGTCCCCTTCGTGCCCAGAATTTTTTCCGCGCGCGGCGCGAGCCTCGAGTGGCCGATGCCAAGCGGTGCGTGCAGATACAGGACCTTGTCGTGCACTGCGAACCGTTCAGTCTCGGCCCTGACCGCCTCGAGGCCGGCGTGACGCGCGGCTACCGGACACTCCTCCAGAAACCACAGGTGCAGGGACTGCGGCTGCGCCTCGCCTTCCGGGAAGGGGTTTCTTGCTATCGCCTGACGCAGCTCCCGCGCCTCGAACAGCACCACATAGGGACGAAAACCGAACCGGCGTGCGACCGCGCCGCTGATACGCGCGGCCAGGGGCGCTGCCGTGCCGGTACTCGCGAACACCGCATTGCCACTTTGAATGTAGGTCCTGACGTCGCGAAACTTAAGACCGCGCAGCAGTGTGGCCAGATCCTTCATGGGCAGCTTGTTGTTGCCCATGACGTTGATGCCGCGGAAAAGCGCGATCCAGTGTTTCATGCAGACGGATCCTCAGGTCAGATTTTACTCTCCCGACCACGCTGCTGCGATGCAGCACGCCAGCCGGAACGTGCCCGGACCAGCCCGCGGGCGTAGACTTTTTCCCGCCGACACCGCCATTCGGTGTGGCAGGCGTTGGCAAGGAGAGCGACATGAGCGCCGTGATACTTGCCGTGTTCAGTGAGTACGGGGCCGCGGATCGGGTGCGCACGCGGCTGGTCAGCGACGGCTTTCCCACCGACCGAGTCGAGCTGACCGCAGCCTCCGAACCCGGCCGGGCGGGCTCGCACCCCGCGCCTTCTGCGCACGCCAGGTTCACGCAATACTTCCGCACGCTGCTCAGCCGGCCGGACGAGCAGCAGTTCGTGGACGCCCTCGCCCGGCGTGTCGAGGCCGGCGCCGCCACCATCGCCGTACATCCGCGCGGCACCATCGAGACCACGCGCGCCGCGGACATCCTGGAAAAGGCAGGCGCGGTCGAAGTGATCGGCCACGACCTTGCGAATCAGTCAGCCTTCGAACATGCCGCCGCGAGCAGCGACGGTTACTGGGTGCGGCATTTCATGCTGGATAACCCGACGGGCGCGGACTGCATTTATTGCCGGCTGTTTCCCGGACACAAGCACTAAGCGTCCGTATCAGCGATCAGCACCAGCGCGTCAGCGCGCTGACGGTGCTGCGGCCGGGAGCCTGCGGCTGCAGGCTCCCGGCGCGCCGTGTCATTACTGCTTCTCGACCGTATACGTGGTCGTTTGTCCGTGCAGCAGATCTTTGTCCGTGATCTGCAGCGTCTTGCCGTCCGGAGCTGCGGCCAGACGAATCTCGTCGGTCACTTTACCCATACGATGATCGATTTCTTCAACCGTGTTGGCATCGATCTTTTTCAGGGTCACGTGAGTGTGTCCCGGATCACCCTCGATCGGATATTCCTTGCCGTCGAATTTCGCCTGATAACTCTGACCGTTCCAGTGCATGCTGAAATGCTCGGGTGTCATCTCGTAGGCGACGGTGCGTAGTGCCTCGTTCGCATCGCTCACCTGCTGCTGCTGCCAGGTGCCGGAAATCGCGTGCGCCCCCGTGGCACCCGCCGCAACGCGCTTCTCGCTAAACGCTCCGGTGGCGACCTGCGCTCCCGTGTGATCGGTAAACTTGCCAGTGAGTGTTGAACCGTCGGCGGACACGGTAATGGTCGAAGTAGACATCACCTTGCCGTGGAGCTTGTCGGTCCTCTCAATGGATGTCGCGCTGATGATCCGCACCGCCACCGAATCATGGTAAGGGTTGCCGGTGATCGGGTGATCGGCGCCATCGGCCTTGAGCTTCAGTGCCGGGAAACAACTCGGGCAGCTATAGATTCCGTCCGCCGTGATCTCGAACACGTCGGGCTTGCCACTTACCTTCATCGAGTCGACGCGAGTCTTCCATGTGCCATCGAACGGACTGCTTGCGAACGCCACTGCTGGTAGCAGCAGCGCCGCGGTCACGAGGATTTTCATGGTTCTCTCCCCCTCAAAGAGTTGGTTTGATGTCCGGCGCAGCGCCGGGAGGCCGCGGAGTGTATGCCCGCGACCCGCTACCACCAACAGCGACGCCAGAGCTTCAGATGCGGTGCTTCAACACCTCGGACAGGGTGTCGGGCCGACCCTCCAGGCGGATCAGGTGTGGGTAACGCGGACCATCGAAGTACGGCACGCTGATGATGCGGAAGTAGTCGCCGGTGTCCACCATGAGCTCGATCGGCTTCCTGCTGTCTTTCGCCGCGGCGATCGCCGCGTCCAGCACTTCGGTCGTGTACTTGCGGCCGTTCACCGCGACCAGCTTCATGCCCGGACCCACGCCCGCGTGCGCCGCCGCACGATCTTCGCTCGCGTCACTGATCATGCCGTCCTTATCCAGCGTGAAGCCGATGGAGTACGCGCGCATCGTCATCTTGCTGCTCTTCTCGCTCATCTCGACCCAGGTGTTTTTCTCGGCCGTGTACGTCAGTTTCCAGCCGGTGCTCTCCAGGCCGCTCACCACCGCGCCAGGCCCCAGGGTATCCAGATGGTGGTGAATAATGGCGCGCCAGTCCCCGGGCGCCACCGCGGCGAGCGTGGCGTACACGTCCTCCTCCTTGTAGGGCTTCAAAGCGGGGGCGCCACCGGCACCAGCGTAGAAGCGCTTCACGAAGTCATCAAGCGTCGCGCGGCCGCCGGAGCGGGCGCGCAGTTCCGAGTCAACATTCAGCCACAGCAGTTCCGAGGCTTCGTAGAAATCCACCTCGCGGCGGCTGGAACTCCAGGCGTGCGGCGCTTCGTACAGATCCTGTGCCTCGACCGCGGTATCTGCGAGCGGCCGCCAGCGATCCCCCGACTCGATCTCGTAGTACGCGACCACGCTCGCCAGCTCATCCCGATAGCTCTCGGGTTTCTGGATCCCGGCGCGCACCGGCAGCACCGTCCCCCAGAACTCGGTCATGCCCTCGTACACCCACAGGAGCGAATCATCCATGGGCGTCTGATAGTCGGGGCTCAAGAGGCCCGCAGGGCGGCGGTACTTGCCGTTCCAGCTGTGGACGTACTCGTGCGCCAGCAAGCCCGCCAGGTCCTCCTTGAATGCCGGCTCCGTCACCTCGTCCTCATCAACCCGGTCGTCGCTTGATTCGTGGTGCTCGAGACCAAAGTGCGCGACGTGATCCGAGAGCGTCAGCAGCCAGGTGTAGTGACGGTACATGCGGGTGCCGAACAGCGCCCCGGCTTCCGCCACCAGGTGACTGTAGTCGGCCTGGAATTCCTTCGGCACATCGAGCGCGGCTTCACTGTCCGCCATGATCGATATGGAGTGTTTCAGCTCCGGGTAGGGAGCGGCACCGGCGAGCTCCACCTGGCGCGCGTAGCGCCCGATCTGCACCGGCGAGTCGATCAGGCGCGCCAGAGTCGCCGGCTCGAACTGCAGTGCACCATCGGCGCCGGCGTGAAATTCAAGCGCCGAGACGACATGCCAGCCCGGCGGCGTGAGGAGCGCCGCGTCGGTGGAAATCGTCGCCGCATCGCGTCCCTTGGGCAGCAGCACGAAGTGGTTCCAGGAGATGACCGCGAGTTGCTCGGAGCTGGTGGGTCCGGCGCTGAACGAGCCGCCCTCGGTCGGCAGCCCGCTGTCGAGCGAAATCTCGAGGTTTCCGCCTGCGGCTGGCACGTTCACCGTAATCAGAAAGGTGTTGTAGGGGTCGCGCTTCCAGGTGAGGGTTTCGCCGTTCGCCTTGAACACCAGGCCCACCATGGTGTCGATCGGCCCGGACGGCATGTGCTCGCCGGGAATCCACTTGGGAAACCCGAGCGTCAGCGGGCCGCCTTTGACGGTGAGCGTCTCCTGCGTGTGTACGTGTTTGCGGGTGATGTCGCGCGCATCGACGCGCAGGGTCAGATCCGCAGCGTTGGCCGCCACCGGGAAAATACCTGCCACCAACAGTAACGCCGCGAAGTTCCTGGTTCTCATTTTTTCAAGCCCCGTGCCCGATAGAGATAAAGGTGCGGGATGTTCCCTCAAATGGCCGCGGCAGGCAACGAGTGGTAACGTAAGTTATTCCAATCGCCGCGGTACACGCGTCGCAATTTGAGGGAGACATCTTGAACAGCCGTTTTCTCCTGGCCGGCATCGCCACTGCCGCCATTGGCATCATGGGCGCGATCGCGCCGGCCGAAGTGCCGGCGCCGAGGGATCTGGACTATGCCGCCGGGGTGCTGAAAATAGCCGTGGACGCGACCGACCTTGAGCATCGCATCTTCAGCGTGCGCGAGAGCCTGCCGGTCGTTCCCGGGCCCCTGACCTTGTTATATCCGCAGTGGATTCCGGGCACACACGGGCCCTCCGGACCGATCGACAAGCTTGCCGGCGTGCTCATCAAGGCCAACGGGCAGACATTGCCGTGGCGGCGCGATCCGCTGGATGTCTTCGCGCTGCACGTTGATGTACCGCAGGGCGCCCAGGAGCTGCAGATCGCGTTCCAGTTCCTCTCGCCGCACGACAAGAACCAGGGGCGCGTGGTGATGACCCCGGAGATGCTCGATCTGCAATGGAACACGGTAACCCTCTACCCGGCCGGCTACTACGCCAACCGTATCCGCGCCGAGGCCAGCGTGACTTACCCGGCCGGCTGGCAGTCGGCGACCGCGCTGGAGGTCGCTTCCAGCAGCGGCAACACCGTCAGCTACAAGCCGATCGACTACGATAACCTGGTCGATTCACCGGTGTACGCGGGTAAGTACTTCAAGCGCATCGACCTGGACCCCGGCGCGCCGGTCCCGGTGCACCTGGACATCGTCGCCGACCAGCCGCAATACCTGGACGTCCCCCCACGGCTGATCAAGGCGTATCAGAACCTCGTGCAGCAGATGTACCGGCTGTACGGTGCGCGCCATTACGACCACTACGATTTTCTGCTGGCGCTGAGCAACCGCCTGAGCGGCATCGGTCTGGAACATCACCGCTCGAGTGAGAACGGCGTCGACGCGGACTACCTCAGCAAGTGGGAGGACGGCCCGGTGCGACATGACCTGCTGTCGCACGAGTTCAACCACTCCTGGGACGGCAAATACCGTCGCGCCGCGGACCAGAACACCGCCAACTTCAACGTGCCGCTGCAGGGGAGCCTCTTGTGGGTCTACGAGGGCCAGACCCAGTTCTGGGGCTATGTCATGGCTGCCCGCGCGGGATTGTGGAGTCCGGAGCAGGCCCGCGACATGTTCGCGGCGGTCGCTGCGGGCTTCGATGAGGGCCGCCCGGGGCTCACCGCCTGGCGCAACGTGCAGGACACCACCAACGATCCGGTCATCGCACGGCGCGGCGGGGCGTTTCACAGCTACCAGGCGGGCTTCGACTACTACCCCGCCGGCATGATGATCTGGCTGGATGTTGACGCGAAGCTGCGTGAGCTGAGCAAGGACAAGCGCAGCATCGATGACTTCTGCAAGGCATTCTTCGGGGTGCAGGATGGCAAATACAACGTCAATCCCTACACCTTCGAAGACATCGTCAGGACGCTCAACGATGTCGCGCCCTACGACTGGGCCAGCTACCTGCGCACGCGCCTGGATGGTCATGGCTCACTGATCGGCGGCATCGCCGCGCACGGCTGGAAGCTCGTGTACACCGACAAGCCGTCCACGGCGTTCATGGCCAGCAAGGGCGCTACGGATGTGACCTATTCGCTCGGCGCTCTCCTCGGCAAAGACGGCGAGGTCATGGACGTGCTCTGGGATGGTCCGGCCTTCAAAGCCGGGCTTGCGCCCGGCATGAAAGTGATCGCGGTCAACGGCCGGGAATTCTCCGGCGACATCCTCAAGGAGGCGGTGACGGCGGCCAAGGGCACGAGCGCGCCGGTAGAGCTGCTGGTGAAGAACTTCGACGACTACCGCACGCTCGCCGTTGCCTGCCACGATGGCCTGCGCTACCCGCACCTGGTGCGCGGTTCCGGAGTGGATTCGCTGAGCGAGTTGCTCGCGGCGCGCAAGTAGCGGAGGAGCCGTGCTGCCCAGCGGGCAAAAGCCGCGCCTTTTGCCCGCGGAAGCGAAGCTGATGTCCGGCAAAAGCGCCGCAGGCGACTTTTGCCCAATTAACTACCGCGCGCGTGCCAGCAGCGTCAGGGTCACCGTCGCCAACAGCAGGGTCGGCGTCCAGGCGAGCAATACCGGGTTCAGGGCAAATACCACGGTGCCGCTTTCGATCAGGCGCTGCAGCAGAAAGAATCCGACGCCCAACACCAGCCCCATCAACATGCGGGTGCCGGCGCCAGCTGAGCGCAGCGACCCCAGGACGAAGGGAATAGCGAGCAGCACCGCGAACGCAATCGCCACGGTGCGTGCGATGCGTGACCAGAAGGCGAACACGTATTCGCGCGTATCGAGGGCGTTGGTTTTGAAGTAACTGATCAGCCGCCACAACGCGCGGCTCGTCAGCTGATCCGGGTCCTGCACGGCGAGGCCGAGGAATCCCGCCGTGACGTTGGATTCCAGGATGCGTTGCCCCACGGGATGCGTCACCACGGTATCCCCGACAAAGCGCGATTCGGCGTAGTCCCCGAGCAGCCACTTGCCGGTGGAGCCCGCCGTGGCGCGCTGCGCGTGGCCGAGCGCCAGCAGCCGGTGCTGCGGGGACAGCTCGAAGATCTGCATGCTGCCGAACTGCCGCTCACCGTACTGTCCCGCGACGTTGAGAATGAGGTCGCCGTCGCGCACCCAGGCACCGCTGCCGCCGCCGAAACTCACGTTGTTGAGCTTGGCGAAAGCCTTCTGCTCGCGCGCCACCTGCTGCAGCGTCGGCGCGAAGAACTCTCCCAGCAGCACAGCGGCGCCGATCAGGAGCAGCGCCGCTATGAGCGCGGCACCCGCGATGCGCGCGATCGAGACCCCGGTGGCGCGAATGACGGTGATCTCGCTGCCGCGCGCGAGCGAACCTAATCCCAGCAGCGAACCGATGAGCGCCGTAATCGGCAAGAGCTCGTAGGCCTGCTGCGGGAGGTTCAGGAGCGTGTACCACACGGCGCTCACGGCCGTGTAGCGGCCAGTGCCGATGTCATCCTGCTGATCGATAAAGACGAACAGGGCACCGAGCACCAGCAGCACCGCCATCACCAGCAGCACCGAGCCGAGGATCGCGCGCACGATGTAGCGGTCGAGGAGGGTCACGCGGTACGCACCCGGTAACGCAGGCGGTTGGCAACACGCGGCAGCGCGATCACGGCCAGCGCGAGCAGCACCACCGCGACGTGTGTCCACCACAGGCCCAGCCATTGCGGTGCGGTGCCACGCGCAATCCATACCTTGCCCACGGAAATGAGATTGGAATACAAAAGATAGATGAGCACCGCGAGCCACACGCGCGCGTAGCGACCCTGGCGCGGTTTCAAGCGCGCCAGCGGCACCGCGACCAGTGCCAGCACCAGGCACATCAGCGGCATGGCGAGCCGCCAGTGCAACTCGGCGCGCTCGGCAGGAACGGCGGAGCCCAGCAGCGTCGCCGTCGGCTGCGCCTCCAGTGTCCTGACGACATCCGACGTCGCGGGAACCTGCACCGGCACGGTGTGCTCGGCGAAACGCACGATGCGAAACTCGGCGCTTCCCGGTACGCCCTCGAAGCGCTCGCCGTCGTACAGAGTCAGGATATGCGTCATGCCATCGGGCGAGACCGCGTGGCGGGCGCGGCGCGCCAGCGCCACTTCCACCAGCGGGCCGCGATTGCGCTCCACGAACACATTCGCCAGCGTGCCGTCAGGGTTGACGTCCTGCGCGTACACGACGGCGTTGCCGCCGCCAAAGCTGCGGAACTTGCCGGACGCGATGGGCGCGAACTGCCCGGCCCGCAGTGCCTCGCTGCGCAAACCCATGGCGCGTGCCGTGGCCGCAGGCGCCAGCGCCAGGGTCAGCCAGGCGAGCCCCGCAGTCACGACCAGCGCGAGCAGCGCGACCGGCGCATAGACATGTGCGGGTCCCGCTCCGCAGGCAAAGGCCGCGGCCATCTCGCTGTCGTGATACAGGCGCCCGAAAGCGAGCACCACCCCGAGCAACAGGCCTATCGGCAGCAGCACGGACAGATTCTGCAGCGCGCCGAGCACGATGAGATCCAGGACCACGCTCTGCGGGTACTGGTTGGCGGCGGCGCGTTCGAGCACCCCCACCACCTGATTGGCAAGCAGGATGACGAGCAGCACGGCCGTCACCACCAGCCAGGCCGTCACCACCTCGCGCAGTATGTAGCGCCCGAGGATATTCCCCAATGAATCTACGCCTATTTGCACGCCGGATACCGGCCCGGCTCTTGGGTTACACTGTCGGCGCCTGCACCGGCAACCGCGCACTGCGCGCCCAATAACTAGCAAACGGTGCCTGGGCGCGCTCGCAAGGCGGAGACTAAGGTAAATCAGACGCGCGCGCGCCTCAACGGGAAGGGGGACAGCACATGGATTTCGGGGTATGGAGTAAGGGACTGGCATCACTGGCCGTCGAGTGCCTGGTGATCGGAGTTTTCGAGGAAGCCGCACTCAGCGCGGAGGCCGCCAGCGTGGATGCGGCCTGCGACGGACGGCTGAAGAAGCTGCTCGGGCGCGGGGATTTTTCCGGCCGCGCGGGCGAGACACTGCTGCTCGCCGATCTGCCCGGGCTCAGCGCCTCGCGGGTGCTCCTGACCGGGCTCGGCGTGAAGCAGCAGTTCAATCGCAGGTCCTGGCGCAAGGCCTGGGGTGCGGCAGCCGCGGCGCTGCTGCGCACGCGCATCACCAGCTGCGCGCTCGCGATCAGCCGCCCGGCGGCGCGCGAGCTGGACGACTACCACTTCGGCCGCGCGGTCGCGGAAATCGCCGGCGCCGCGCTCTACCGCGTCAATGACCTGAAGACGGGCAAGAAGCCCGCGCCGGCGGCGCTGCGTAAAGTGCTCGCAGGGCCGGTGCGCACCGCCGCTGCCGCCAGGCGTGGCCTGGCGCACGGTGCGGCGATCGCCACCGCGGGTGTGCTGCAGCGGGATCTTGCGAATCTGCCTGCCAACATCTGCACGCCGACCTATATTGCCGAAAGTGCGCGCGCGCTTGCGAAGAACCACAAGGGCCTCACGGTCAAGGTGCTGGATGAGCCGGCCATCCGGCGCGAAAAAATGGGCTGCCTGCTCGCGGTATCGCAGGGCAGCCATCAGCCACCGCGTTTCATCGTGCTCGAGTACCGCGGCGGGCGTGAGGCGCAGCCACCGATCGTGCTGGTTGGCAAGGGCGTGACATTCGACACCGGCGGCATATCCCTCAAAGAGCCGCCGGCGATGGATGAGATGAAATTCGACATGAGCGGCGCGGCGGCGGTCATTGCCTCCCTGACGTTCGCGGCGAGCCTCGCCCTGAAGCTCAACCTCGTGGGCCTCGTGGCCGCGGTGGAGAACATGCCGGGCGGCAAGGCGGTGAAACCAGGCGACGTGGCCACCAGCGCTTCCGGGCAGACGGTCGAGATCCTCAACACGGATGCCGAAGGGCGTCTGATCCTGTGCGATGCGCTGCACTACGCGCGCCGCTTTCACCCCGCCGCCGTCATCGATATCGCGACCCTCACCGGGGCTTGTGTCATCGCGCTCGGGCACCACCACTCGGGCGTGCTGGGCAATGATGACGCCCTGGTGCGGGAACTGCTGGAGGCCGGCAGGCGCGCGGACGACCGCTGCTGGCAGTTGCCGCTCACCGAGGAGTATGGCGAGGCGCTCAAGAGCAACTTCGCGGACTTCGCCAACATCGGCGGGCGCGATGGCGGCGCGATCACTGCCGCCAGCTTCTTAAGCAAATTTACTCAGGGCCTGAAATGGGCACACCTCGACATCGCCGGCACCGCGTACCTGAGTGGCGCGCAGAAGGGCAGTACCGGCCGGCCGACGCCGCTGCTCGCGGATTTTCTGCTGCATCGCGCCGCGCGCTGACGCGTCACGGGGCGAGCCACGCCCGGGATCGGCGCCATGTGCTGTGGTGTCGCCCGCGGCGCCGCCGAAGGGGCTGCGCGCCGCTAATGGCATAATCCCTTCAATGGACAAGATCTACGCGCCGCAGGACATCGAGCGGCGCATTTACGAGCGCTGGGAATCGCACGGCTGGTTCGCGCCCCGCGGTGAGGGCGCGCCCTACTGCATCATGATCCCACCGCCGAACGTGACCGGGACGCTGCACATGGGGCACGCGTTCCAGCACACGCTCATGGACGCCCTCACCCGCTTTCATCGCATGCGCGGCGACGACACGCTGTGGCAGCCAGGCACCGATCACGCCGGCATCGCCACGCAGATGATCGTGGAACGGCAGTTGAACGCGCAGGGGGTGCGCCGCACCGACCTGTCGCGCGAGGCCTTCCTCGAGCGCGTGTGGCAGTGGAAGGAGCAGTCCGGCGGCACCATCGCGGCGCAGATGCGCCGCTTAGGGGACTCGGTGGACTGGTCGCGTGACCGCTTCACCATGGACCCGATGCTGTCGCGCGCGGTGACCGAGGTGTTCGTGCGCCTGCACGAGCGCGGCCTCATCTACCGCGGCAAGCGCCTGGTGAACTGGGATCCGGTGCTGCTCACGGCGCTCTCGGACCTGGAGGTGCAGGCGGAGGAGGAGGATGGTCACCTCTGGCACCTGCGTTACCCGCTGCTCGATGGCTCGGGTCACCTGGTGGTCGCGACCACCCGCCCGGAGACCCTGTTGGGAGACGCCGCGGTGGCGGTGAATCCGGACGATCCGCGCTACCAGGGACTGATCGGCAGGCAGGTGCGCTTGCCGCTCGCGGAGCGTGCGATCCCGGTCATCGCGGACAGCTACGTGGATCCGGCCTTCGGTTCCGGCTGCGTGAAAATCACCCCGGCACACGACTTCAACGACTACGAGATCGGGCAGCGCCACCAGCTGCCGCAGATCAACATCTTCACGCCCAGCGCCGCGCTCAACGAGGCGGTGCCGCAGCGTTTCCGCGGGCTCGACCGCTTCGAAGCGCGCCAGCGCGTGGTCGCGGAGCTGCAGGCCGCGGGCCTGCTCGAGCGCGTGGAAAAGCACCGCCTGGTCGTGCCGCGCGGCGACCGCAGCGGCGCGGTGCTCGAGCCCTACCTCACCGATCAGTGGTACGTGAAGATCGCGCCGCTCGCCGCGCCCGCCATCGCCGCCGTTGAAGCGGGCCGCACGCGCTTCGTGCCGGAGAACTGGGCGCGTACCTATTTCGAATGGATGCGCAACATCCGCGACTGGTGCATCAGCCGCCAGCTGTGGTGGGGGCATCGCATCCCCGCCTGGTACGACGCCGACAACAACATCTACGTCGGCCGCAGCGAGCCGGAGGTGCGCGCCCGCCACCAGCTCGCCGCAAGTGTCGCGCTGCGCCAGGACGAGGACGTGCTCGATACCTGGTTTTCCTCCGCCCTGTGGCCATTCTCCACGCTTGGCTGGCCGGAAACTTCCGCGGCGCTGGCGAAGTTCTACCCCGGCAGCGTCCTCGTGACCGGCTTCGACATCATCTTTTTCTGGGTCGCCCGCATGATGATGATGGGACTTGAGTTCATGGGCGACGTGCCGTTCCGCGACGTCTACATCACCGGCCTCATCCGCGACGAGCACGGCGACAAGATGTCCAAGTCCAAGGGCAACGTGATCGATCCGCTCGACATCGTCGACGGCATCGCCCTGGACGCCCTGGTCACCAAACGCACCAGCGGCCTCATGCAGCCGCAGCACGCGCCCGCCATTGAGCGCGCGACCCGCCGGCAGTATCCGCAAGGCATAGCACCCCACGGCACCGATGCGCTGCGCTTCACCTTCGCAGCGCTCGCCTCACCGAGTCGCGACATCAGCTTCGACCTCGCGCGCGTCGCCGGCTATCGCAACTTCTGCAACAAGCTGTGGAACGCGGCGCGTTTCGTCACCCTGGCGGTGGGGGCAGAGCCGCCGCCCGCCGCGGGCGAGAGCCTGGAGCTATCGGTGGCCGATCGCTGGATCCGCGCGCGCTTCGGCCGCACGCTCGAGCGCGTCGCAGGCGCCATGCAGGGTTATCGCTTCGACTACGCGGCCACGGCGCTGTACGAATTCGCCTGGTATGATTTCTGTGACTGGTACCTCGAGCTGACGAAACCGATATTGCAGTCCGACAGCGCCTCAGCGGCCGCCCGGCGTGGCGCGCGCGCGACGCTGGCGCAGGTTCTGGAAGCGCTGCAACGGGCGCTGCATCCGCTGATGCCCTTCATTACGGAGGAGATCTGGCAGCGCGCGGCGCCGCTGGCAGGCATCCGGGGGGAATCGGTGATGCTGCAGCCCTACCCCGCCGCCGCCGACTTTGCAGCCGATGAGGTGGCGGAACGTGAGACTGCCTGGATCCAGGGCGTGGTACTCGCCGTGCGGCAGATCCGGGGCGAAATGAACATCAGTCCCGCCAGGCGCATCCCTGCCCTGTTGCGGGATGCGAGCGCCGAGGACGAAACCTGCGTCGCCCGCCATCGCGCCTGGCTCGAGCGGCTCGCCGGGCTTGAGAGCATCACGGTGTTGGCCGCGGGCGCCGCAGCTCCGCAATCGGCCGCGGCACTGGCCGGCAACCTCACCGTGCTCGTGCCGATAGCGGGACTCATCGATGCCGGCGCTGAGATCCAGCGCCTCGGGCGCCTGCTCGCCAGGGCGCGCGAAGAGCTGGCGAAGACCCAGACGAAACTCACCAACGAGAACTTCGTGCGCGGCGCGCCCCCTGCCGTGGTCGCGACCGAGCGCGAACGGGCCGCAGAGTTCGAGCGCACCGCGAGTAGCCTTGCCCAACAGATCGAGCGCCTGCGCGCGCCCCCCGCCGCGTGAACACCCCCCCAGCTCCGGCCACGACCGTTGCCAACCCCGCCAGCGCTGCCGGGGACAGCGCGGCGCTCGCGCGCGTACTCACGAGCCTCGAAACCATCATCCTCGGCAAGCCCGAGCAGATCCGCCTGTGCCTAGCGTGCCTGCTCGCGCGCGGGCATCTGCTCATCGAGGACGTCCCCGGAGTCGGTAAAACCACGCTCGCGCATGCCCTGGCACACGTGCTGGGGCTCGCCTGGCAGCGCGTGCAGTTCACGAGTGACCTGCTGCCCGCGGACATCGTAGGCGTGTCGATCTTCGACCGCGCGAGCCAGCAGTTTCATTTCCGCCAGGGGCCGATCTTCACGCAGCTGTTGCTCGCAGATGAGGTCAACCGCGCCAGTCCCCGCACCCAGAGCGCGTTGCTGGAGGCCATGGAGGAGCGCCAGGTGAGTGCCGACGGCACGACTTACCCGCTGCCGGAGCCATTTTTCGTGGCTGCCACGCAGAACCCGCACGAGCAGCTCGGCACCTTCGCACTGCCCGAGTCGCAGCTCGACCGCTTCCTCATGCGGGTAACGCTCGGCTACCCCGATGCGGTGCACGAGCGCGAACTGTTGCGCGGCGGGGAACGTCGCGAGCTGCTTCCCGGCATGGCACCCGCACTCGACGCCGCCGCGGTGCTGCGCATGCAGCGCGCGGTGCGCACGGTCTACGTTGCGGATGCACTGCTTGATTACTGTCAGGCGCTCATCGCGCGCACCCGCGAGCGCGCGGATCTGAAGCTCGGCCTCTCACCACGCGCCGGCCAGGGATTGATCCGTGCCGCGCAGGCATGGGCCTACCTGGCCGCGCGTAGCGCCGTGCTGCCGGAGGATGTGCAGGCGGTGTTGCCGGCGGTGGTCACGCACCGGCTCGAACGCCGCGACGCGGCCGCTGGCGACGGCGGTGAGATCGCGACGCAGATCATCCGGGCCGTCCCCGTGCCGGTGTGACGCGCTCCGCCGTGTTCGAATCCCTGACGGGCTCTTTCAACGCGCGCTTCAATGCCTGGGTGCGGCGCCGGCAGGGAGCGGACACCCTGCCGCTCACGCTCGAGCGCCGCCGGCTTTATATCCTGCCCAGCCGCGCGGGAGTCGCGTTCGCGGCACTGCTGTTACTAATGATGGTGGCGGGGCTCAATTACGGCAACAGTCTGGCGCTGTTTCTGACCTTCCTGCTCGCCGGATTCGTCCTCGTCAGCATGCAGCAGTGCCATCGGAATCTGCAGGGCACAGTGCTGCTGGCGGCGCACGCGCCGCCGGTGTTTGCCGGCAGCGCGGCGAGCCTGCACGTCACGCTCGGCAACCGTGCGCTGCAGCCGCGGTTGCAGCTTGAGGCCGCGGTGCCCGGGCAGGCGGTAGCGAGCACCGACTTGCCCGCGGGCGCTGAACGGCATCTGGAATTGGCGCTGCCGCAACAGGCGCGCGGTGTATGGCCCATCGAGCGCCTGTGGCTCGCGACCGCGCAGCCGTTTGGCCTGTTCCGTGCCTGGACCTGGGTGCACGCGCCGCTGCAGCTGCTCGTCTACCCGCGCCCCTTCGGCGGCCTGCCCATGCCCACCGCTCCCGGGCGCAAACCCGGAACGCATTCTCAGGGCAGCACCGGGGCGGATGAGTGGCTGGGGTTGCGTGCATTTCGCGAAGGCGACTCGCCGCGGCAGGTGGACTGGAAGGCGTACGCGCGTGAGGCGCCGCTGCTGGTAAAGGAGTATTCCCCGCCGGGGGCGGAAACGCGGATGTTCGAGTTCGCGCAGCTGACGCACCCTGACATCGAGGCGCGCCTGTGCCAGCTCGCGCGCTGGGTGGTCGACGCGGAGGCGCGTGGTGATCGCTACGGACTGGTGCTCCCGGCGCTCGCTATTCCCCCTGAGCGCGGTCCGCAGCAGCGGCACCGTTGCCTTGCGGCGCTGGCCGTGTTCGGGCACGGCCGTGAGCGTGACTCGCCGTGGCAACAGTAACTGCGCGAGCCGCCGGGCCGGCGCCGGATCCAGGGGCGCTGGTGTGGGGCTGCGCGGCATTCACCGGGGGAGTGCTGCTGCACGTGGATCGCGTGCCGCTATGGGCGTCGGCGGCGGCGCTCGCCCTGGTAGCCTGGCGGCTCCTCACCGCGCGCTCGGCCTGGCGCGGACCGCCGCTGCCGGTGCGCGCCGCGCTGGCGCTGCTCTTGGTCGCGGCGGTGTTGACACGGTTTCATACCTTGAACGGGCTCACCGCGGGCACGACGCTGCTCATACTGATGGCGGCGCTGAAGCTGTTCGAGACCCGCACGCCGAGGGATCTGCTGGTGCTGGTTGGTGCGGGCCTGTTCCTGCTGCTGGCGGCCTGCCTCGACCGCCAGAGTCTGGTGCGCGCGCCGCTGTACCTGCTGCAGGCCTGGCTGTGTTGTACGGCGCTTGCCATGGTCACGGCGCGCGGGCTCGCGACGCGCCCGGCACTCTCGCTCGCGGGCCGCGCCCTGCTCTTAGCCACGCCGCTGGCGTTGCTGCTGTTCCTGTCATTCCCGCGTCTGGCGGGTGGCTTCTGGGCCGTGCCGCACGGCGAGGAAGCCCTCACGGGACTCTCCGACACCATGAGCCCCGGTGGCATCACACGGCTCACCGCCTCGTATGACATTGCGTTCCGCACGCGCTTCGCGCTCGCCGCGCCGCCGCCCGAGGAGCGCTACTGGCGCGGCCCCGTGCTGCATGAGTTTGACGGCTACACCTGGCGGCGCGGCAGCGGTCTTGCGTACCCGCGCCAACCGCTCGAGGCTTCCGGCAGGGCCTATCGCTACAGCATCGCGCTCGAGCCGTCACGGCACCGCTGGTGGTTTGCGCTGGACACCCCCGCGCAATCCCCGGACCCCAAGGTGCGGCTGACTTACGACTACGAGCTGCTCGCCGCGGAGACGGTCACGCAGCCGGTGAGCTATGAAGCGCTCTCGTACACGCAGCCGCGCACATCCGGCGCGCTCGGCGCAGCCGAGCGCCGTGCGGACACGCAGCTGCCCCCGGGACGCAACCCGCGCACCCTGCAGCTCTCGCAAGCGCTGCGCGCGCGGGCGCCATCAGACGCGGCCATGGTGAGTTCGGCGCTGCAGTTCCTGCGTCGCGGCGGATATGAGTATTCCCTCGACCCGCAGCCCACGGGCGCCGACTCGGTGGACGACCTGCTGTTCAGCACCCGCGCCGGATTCTGCGGTCACTATGCCTCGGCGTTCGTCACGCTGCTGCGCGGCGCGGGCGTGCCGGCGCGCGTCGTCACCGGATACCTCGGCGGTGAATGGAATCCCGTCGGGGGTTACTTCGTCGTGCGGCAATCGGATGCGCACGCCTGGGCCGAGGTGTGGCTCGCGGGCCGCGGCTGGACGCGCGTGGATCCCACGGCGGTGGTCGCGCCCGAGCGCCTGCGGCGTGGGATTTTTGATCTGTTTCCGGCTGCGATGTCATCGCCGCTGCGGCTGTGGCGCGGCTCCGCGTGGCTGACGCGGCTCCTGCAGGGCTGGGACGCCACCAATAACTGGTGGAACGGTCACGTCGTGCGGTTCACCCTCGACTCGCAACTGGACCTGCTGGGGCGTCTCGGGATCCACGACCCGGACGTGCGCTCTCTCGGCTGGGTGTTTGCCGCTGGCCTGCTCGCGTGGCTGGCGATCTCGGCGTGGCACATCGGGCGCGGCCTGAAGCCGCCGCAGCGCGACGCGCTCACCAGGGCCTATGTGCGCCTGTGTCGCAAGCTCGCGCGGGTTGCACCGGCGCGCGCGCCGCATCAGGGACCGATGAGCCTCGCCAGCACGGTGAGCGCGCGCCGGCCGGATTTGCAGCAGCGCGTCGAGGCCGTGCTGGCGCGCTACGCGCAACTGCGCTATGGCGCGCCCGCGCCCAGCACGCGCTCGCGCGACATCCGCGAGTTCCGGCGCGCGGTCGCGCGGCTGTCGCTGCGATTTCGGCCGATGAACTAAGGTGCCTTGAAGCCGATCTTCTTGTGAGTGCCGTCGCAGAACGGCTTGTTGCTGCTGCCGCCGCAGCGACACAGCCAGGTGGTGGTCGTGCGCGCGACCACGCGGCCGGTGCCGCTCATGATCTCGAGGTTGCCGTTCAGCTTCAGCGGACCGTCCGTCTGCGGATCCACCGCCAGCACCCCGTCGCGCACCGGCAGCATCTCGGTCTGGCCGCTCGGCGGCTCGCCGGTGGCGTTGAAGCCGATCTCGTGATGTGAGCTGTCGCAGAAGGGCTTGTTCTTCGAAGCACCGCAGCGGCACAGGGTGGCGCGAAAGCCGGCCGGCGCACCGTTGATCTGCAGCTGCGCGCGGAAGGCATACGGTCCGGCCTCGCGGATACCCGCAAGATTCACCGGCGGCGCGACCTCACCCGCGGCGCCGTCCAGACGCTGATAACGGATCGCGCCCGAGGGGCACGCGTGCGCAACCTCCACCAACGCCTCCACCGGCATCGCATCCGGGTGGATCCACGGCCCCTTCACGTTGGCAAGAAACACCTGCGGGGCGCCGGTAACGCAGAAGCGCGAGTGGATGCAGAGCTTCGCCTCAAACTGCAGCTCGAGCTTCTCGCCGCGCACCGTCTCGACACCGTTGGCGATGCTGGCAGGCGCAGCGCCAGCCGCACGCACCAAGGGCGGCGTCGCCACCGCGGCGTTGACAGCGACGGCAGCCACGGGCGCAGGCGCCGCGGCGGCGGCGAGATCAAAGCCTTGCGCGGAGCGCCGCGCGAGCGCCGTCAGCGCATCCGCAGCTGCCAGTGCACGGGTGTCGCCGCTGCCGCGCAGCCCCTCGGCTGCCTGCGCCAGCTGCGCGAAACGCTCGATGAACAGCCGCCGCGCCGCAGGCCCTGGCGACAGGGCGGCGGAGTCACGCGGCGTGATGAAGGACACCCCTGCATTGCATTGCGGGTTGGACGGTCCCGCCGGCAGGCGCGCCGCCCGCTCGGCAAGCGGCGCAAGCGCCTGCATCAGCCCGATCGCCAGATCCACGGTGAGGGACTTCTCGGGGCTCGGGCTGCGCAGCGCGTACGCATAGGCGAGGAGCCGCAGCATCAGTGCATAACACGCGTTGGCGAGGTCCACAGCGAAGAAGGCATCGGGGTTCTCGATCCACACGCGCCCCTCGGGTCGCGGGGGACGCCGCAGCACCGGGTTGGTGGCGGCGGGGAATGCCGGGATGAAGCCCGGATTGCTGGCAGTCAGCGCGCGCAGTTCGGCGCGAATTCCCAGGAACTTCTGGTAGTGCGAGCCTTGCGAGTCCCGTGGCGCACCCTCCCCCTGCATGACGATGGCCGCGAACGCCGCCAGCGCGGTCTTCAGACACTTCACCGGCTGCGCCCCGGGAAGATTCACCTCGGCAGCCGAGAGCTGCAGCGCCGGATCGCCGTCGAAGGCATTCGCCTCCCCGTAGCGCTCCACCAGCGTGCGCAGGCCCACGCCCAGGTTGGCGTAGAAGGCACCCACGGTGTCGTAGTCGGCGCCCATGGGTGTCAGGTGTGGCAGGCTGGTGCCGCGCACGTACGGCCGTTCATAGGAGAAGCCCGCGCCCTCAGCTTCCGTGGACTCCTGCGGGCGCTCCAGGAACACAAAGTGCTGCAGGGTTTCGGCGTTGAAGGGGGCGAGCTTCACCACCACGCTCGCCGGCAGCAATCCCGGATCGAGTGGAAAGTTGGTGCGCCCGATGCGCGGACTCGCACCCAGCGCCGCGGTGATGTTCCAGACGGCCGCGAGGTGCCCCATCTCCTCGATCGCCACACCCAGGAGCAGCTCGCGCCAGCGTTTGACTGCGGTCGCTTCCTCGGCGCTGAGCCCGTCGCCTGCGCCGCCCTTCAGGCTGAAGGCAGCGTACAGGTAGGTGCACATGAGATCGTGCTCAAGCTCTGCCGCCTCATACAGCGAGTTGATCAGGATTTCGCGTTGCGAGTAGGGATCCATAGGAGGGTATGTTGCACAAATCCAGTGCGCGCGCCATCCCCACGAATGGCTTTAGGTCGCGTGTTCGCGTGTCTCGTGGAACGTAATGCCTGGCCAGCGCTCAAGCGTGAGCGCGAGGTTGACGCGCGAGGGGGCGAGGTACACCAGCGCGCCGCTGTGATCGAGCGCCAGGTGATCGTGGGCGCGCGCCCGGAACTCCTCGAGCTTGTGCGGATCGGCGCTGTCCACCCAGCGCGCCGTGTGCACGGTGATCGGGTCGAACACACACTGCACGGAGTATTCATCGCCCAGGCGAAACGCCACCACCTCGAACTGCAGCGGCCCCACCGCGCCCAGGATGAGGTCATTGTTGCGCAGCGGCTTGAACAGCTGCGTGGCGCCCTCCTCGCACAGCTGCGACAGGCCCTTCTGCAGCGCCTTCATTTTCAGCGGATCCTTGAGCACCGCGCGCCGGAAGATTTCCGGCGCGAAGTTCGGTACGCCGGTAAAGCTGAGCCGCTCGCCCTGGGTGAAGGTGTCGCCTATGTTTATGGTGCCGTGATTGTGCAGACCGATGATGTCGCCGGCGTAGGCTTCCTCGGCCTGCGAGCGGTCGGCGGCCATGAAGGTAAGTGCATCGGCAACCCGCACCTCCTTGTCGAGCCGCACGTGGAAGAGGCGCATGCCGCGCGCATACCTGCCCGAACACAGCCGCAGGAACGCGATACGGTCGCGATGCATGGGGTCCATGTTGGCCTGGATCTTGAAGACGAAGCCCGTCAGCGTCTCCTCCAGAGGTGCAACGCTGCGCTCGCGCGCCGCGCGCGCTAATGGACCCGGTGCATGCGTGGTGAAGGACGCCAGCAGTTCCTCGACGCCGAAATTGTTGATGGCGGAGCCGAAGAACACCGGGGTCTGCTGGCCGGCGCGGTAGCCTTGCGGATCGAAGGCCTCCGTGGCGCCCTTGACCAGCTCGATCTCCGCGTCGAATGCCGGCGCCGCATCGCCCAGGAACTCACGTGCCGCGCCGCTGTGCAGGCCGTCGATCGTGCGGTTCTCGCCAACGCGGCCGCGCTCACCGGCGGCGTAGACGTAGATGCGATCCTCGCTGAGGTGGTAGATGCCGCGCAGTTCCCGACCCATGCCGATCGGCCAGGTGACGGGCGCGGTGCTGATGTGCAGCACGCTCTCGATTTCATCGAGCAGCTCGATCGGACTGCGCCCGTCGCGGTCGAGCTTGTTGATGAAGGTCATGATCGGCGTGTCGCGCAGCCGACACACCTCCATCAGCTTGATGGTGCGCTCCTCCACACCCTTGGCGCAGTCGATCACCATGAGCGCGGAATCCACCGCTGTCAGCGTGCGGTAGGTGTCTTCCGAGAAATCCTCGTGTCCCGGGGTATCGAGCAGGTTGATGATGCAGTCGCGGTACGGGAACTGCATCACCGATGAGGTCACGGAAATACCGCGCTGTTGTTCGAGGCGCATCCAGTCGGAAGTTGCGTGGCGCGCCGCCTTGCGCCCCTTGACGGTGCCTGCCATCTGGATGGCGCCGCCGAACAGCAGCAGCTTCTCCGTGAGCGTGGTCTTGCCGGCGTCCGGGTGCGAAATAATCGCGAAGGTGCGCCGCCGCCGGATTTCGGCAGCCAGTTCAGGGTCAGCGCCGCTCACGGACTTGAAGCCGGAGCGGCACCCGGCAGGGGCGCGCCTCCCCCGATGGTAAGTCTGAGCACTGCCGCGTCCTCACGGCCGCCCACGGCCTGGTAGTAGCCGCGCCGCATGCCCAGCTGCACAAAGCCCATCGACTGGTAGAGGCGGATGGCGGCGGTGTTGGAAGGACGCACCTCCAGAAACGCCTCATTCACGCCGGCGGCGGCGGCCCGCTCGATGAGCGCGAGCATCAGCCGCCTGCCCAGACCCCGGCAGCGAAAGCTCTCACCCACGCATACGTTGAGAATGTGCGCCTCACCCGCGCCGGTACTCATTACTCCATAGCCCATGAGCACCTGGCCCACGGTCACCACGCGGCAGACGTAGCCGACGCGCAGGCAGTCGCGGAAAATGCCCTCGCTCCAGGGGAACTGGTACGAGGCGCGCTCGATGGCGACCACCTCGGTCACATCCGGCGCGCGCATCGGCCGGATCGCCATCTGCGGTGCGAAGGAAAACAGTTCAGGTGCGGTGGCCATGAGCGGGCACGTTCTTTTAGATCAGCCGCTGATAGAGGCTGCGGGCAAACTTAAGATCCTCCCACGCCTTGCGCTTGTCGGCGGGTGTGCGCAGCAGGTACGCCGGATGATACGTCACCACCAGCGGGGTTTTGAACTCGCCGAAGTGATGCACCTGGCCGCGCAGGCGCGCGAGCGGCACCTGCGTGCCGAGCAGGTTCTGCGCCGCGATCCTTCCCACCGCCAGCATGATCTTCGGCCGCAGGAGCGCGATCTGCCGCATGAGATACGGCAGACACGCCGCCACCTCCTCGGGCTTCGGGTCGCGGTTGCCGGGCGGCCGGCTTTTCAATACGTTGGCGATGTAGACATTGGTCGTGCGATCCAGGCCGATGGCACGCAGCATTGCATCCAGCAACTGCCCCGCGGGCCCGACAAACGGCTCGCCGCGCCGGTCCTCCTCGGCGCCGGGCGCCTCGCCGATGACCAGCCAGTCGGCGCGCTTAGGACCCACGCCAAGTACTCCCTGGGTCCGGGTTGCATGCAGCGCACAGCGCGTGCACCTCATGACCTCCTGGCGCAGGCTCTCCCAGCGCTGCGTCGCGTCCGCGTCCGGTTCCACCGCTGGCACTGCAGTGCCGGCAGCCTCGACAGCGCCGGCGGGACTCACCCGCGGCAGCCACAGGTCAATGCCGATTGCGTCCAGGTATTCCTTGCGCCGCAGCTGCTGCATGTGCGTGCTTCAGGCGCCCGCGGGAGCGCCGCGCACAGCGCGCCGCAGCCGCCGCCCCACCCACAGCAGCGGCGCCGACAGGGCGTAAGTGCCGAACACCGCCAGGAGCATGGTGGACGGCTCGATCGCAATAAGCACAAAGACCAGTGGCACGAGCAGCATGTAGACAAAGCGGATACGCCGGTCGAGATCAAACTGCTTGAAGCTCGGATAGCTAAAGCGGCTCACCATCAGCGCGCCCGCGCTGGCGGTGACCAGAAACGCTGCGATGAGTCCGGCCAGGCCCGGCTCGTGCCAGTCACTGACGAACCACACAAAGGCCGCCACGATCGCCGCCGCCGATGGGCTCGGCAGGCCCTCGAAGTAGCGCTTGTCCGCGGTCGCCGAACGCGCGTTGAAGCGCGCCAGGCGCAGCGCGGCCGCCACCGCGTAGAAAAAGCAGGCCAGCCACCCGAAGCGGCCCCAGTGACGACCGTACTCGGCGATGCGCACGACTCCCCACTGGTAGGCAACGATGGCGGGGGCGAGCCCAAAGGCCACCATATCGGCAAGGCTGTCGTATTCCTTGCCGAAGGCGCTCTCGGTACGCGTGAGGCGCGCGATGCGCCCATCCAGTGTGTCGAAGATCATGGCCGCGAACACCGCCATGCCGGCGTGCGCGAAGTGCTTGTCGATGGCCGCGACCACGGCATAGAAACCGGAGAACAGACACCCGGTGGTCAGCAGGTTCGGCAGGAGGTAGATGCCCCTGCCGCGGGGGCGCGGGTATTCCTGGGTGTCGGTGGCCACAGTGGCAATCTTATCCGACACCGCGCGCGGCGGGCGCGATTTGCCGGGGTGGTTAACAGGGGCCTCCTGTTAACATGTGAGACTCCCTATTTGAACGAGCAGGCGACCCGACGATGAGGCTGTCCCAGTACCCCATCAACACCCTGAAGGAGACCCCCGCGGACGCGGAGGTCGTGAGCCACCAGCTCATGCTGCGCGCCGGGCTCATCCGCCGCCTCGCCGCCGGACTCTACAGCTGGCTGCCCATGGGGCTGCGGGTGGTGCAGAAGGTGGAGCGCATCGTGCGCGAGGAAATGAACCGTGCGGGTGCCCTGGAACTGGTCATGCCGGTGGTACAGCCGGCGGAGCTGTGGCAGGAGTCGGGCCGCTGGACCGAGTACGGCCCGGAGCTGCTGCGTTTCAAGGACCGCCACGAGCACGATTATCTGGCCGGTCCGACCCACGAAGAAGTGATCACTGATATCGCGCGGCAGGTGCTGCACAGCTACCGCCAGCTGCCGGTCAACTTCTACCAGATCCAGACCAAATTCCGCGACGAAGTGCGGCCGCGTTTCGGCGTCATGCGCGCGCGCGAGTTCATCATGAAGGACGCGTACTCCTTCCATCTCGATGAGGAGTCGCTGCGCGCCGGCTACCGCGCCATGTACGACGCCTACACGCGCATCTTCACGCGCACCGGCTTGAAGTTCCGCGCGGTGCGCGCGGATTCCGGCGCGATCGGCGGGGATGTATCGCAGGAGTTCCACGTGCTCGCCGCCTCCGGCGAGGATGCGATCGTGTTCTCGGACGGTGATGACTACGCCGCGAACCTCGACGCCGCCGCCAGCGTGCCGCCGCCAGGACCGCGTCCGACGCCCGGCGAAGCGCTGCGCAAGGTCGCGACACCCGGCGCGCGCACCATCGAGGACCTGTCGCGGCTTCTGAAGGTTGCACCCGCACGCTGCATCAAGACGCTGATTGTTGATGGCAGTGACGGCGACGCCGTGGCGCTGGTGGTGCGCGGGGATCACGAGTTGAATGCGGTCAAGGCGCAAAAGCTCGCCGGTGTCGCGAGCCCGCTGCGGATGGCGAGCGCCGAGCGCGTGCTCAGGGCGACCGGAACCGAACCCGGTTACGTCGGCGTCACCGGACTTAAGTGCCGGGTGTACGTGGATCACGCCGCGTTCGCGCTCGCAGACTTCGTAAGCGGCGCCAATGAGAAGGACATGCATCTGACCGGCGTGAACTGGGAGCGCGACGCGCCGGGCGCCATCGCGGCGGACCTGCGCAACGTCGTTGAGGGGGATCCGAGTCCCACGGGCAAGGGAAAATTGAAGATCGCCCGCGGGATCGAGGTCGGTCATATCTTCCAGCTCGGCAAGAAGTACAGCGAGCCCATGAAGGCGGTGGTCCTCGATGAGGGCGGCCGCGAGACTAGTCTGTACATGGGCTGCTATGGCATTGGCGTGACGCGCATTCCTGCCGCGGCCATCGAGCAAAATCACGATGAGCGCGGCATCATCTGGCCGGCGGCGATCGCGCCATTCCAGGTGGTGCTGGTGCCCATCAACCTGCAAAAATCCGCCCGTGTGCGCGAAGTCTCCGAGCGCCTGTACGCTGAGCTCACCGCCGCCGGCATCGAGGTGCTGTACGACGACCGTGACGCGCGCCCCGGGGTCAAGTTCGCGGATGCGGAGCTGCTGGGGATACCGCATCGGCTGGTGGTGGCCGAGCGCGGCCTGGATGCCGGCAAGCTCGAATACCGTCACCGCCGCGAGTCGGCGAGCACGGAATTCCCCGCGGATGGTGCTCTTGCCTTTATTCGCGCGCGCCTCGAGGCCTAGCACCCTGCGCCTGAACGCCGCGCTTATGGCGCTGGCCGCATGTGGCCTCGGCGGCGTGGGCAACGCATTCGCGGATCAGCAGCGCGACCCGGAGCTCAGGGCGGTCGTCGCCCGGGCCATCGCCCAGGCGGAGTGCTTCACCGACCAGTACGACTCCGCGGTGTGGTACACGCTGATGGAGCCGCGCTTACGCAGCATCGTGGCGGATAAGAGCGAGCGGCTCGACATCCTCAAGCAGGTGTATTGCGAAACGCACCGGCGGAGCGAAACACGCCTGCCGCCTGGCCTCGTCATGTCCGTGATCGACATCGAGAGCCGTTTCAACCGCTGGGCCGTGTCCTCCGCGGGCGCCGTCGGCCTCATGCAGGTCATGCCGTTCTGGCCGGAGCAGCTGGGAATGCGCCGCTACGAACTGGTGCACGTGGCGCCCAACATCCGCATGGGCTGCGCGATCCTGCGCTTCTACCTCGGCTACGAGCATAATGACGTGCGCAAAGCACTGGCGCGCTATAACGGCAGCGTCGGGCGGCGTAATTACCCGGACCTGGTGGTTGGCAGATGGTCGCACTGGAGTGGCGCCGACGACTTAGGGTTCAAGCCGTTGCCGGCGCCAAAGAAATGACGGCGGCGCGCCACGTGTAAGCGCATCGCTCGCTAAAAATCGGTCAGCGCAAATGGGGAGGACCTGCTCATGGCTGCAACCCGCATCTCTCGCCGCACGCTCACCGTCGCCCTGGCAACTATCCCCGCCGGGCTCGGCGTGGTCCGGGTGTTTGGCGCATCCGCCAACGCGGCTGACGCTGCGGCGGGCGCAAGCGACGGCTTGACGCACTCGTCGGAGTCGATCCACCAGGAGGTCACGTTCAAAGCCTCTCCCCGGCAAGTCTATACAGCACTCACCAGCGCCAAAGAATTCGACGCACTGACGCGCCTGAGTGATGCGCTAACGCTGCTCACCGCGCCAGGGGCGAAGCCCACGGCAATCAGCCCGGAAGTGGGCGGCTCGTTCACGCTTTTCGGCGGCTACATAACGGGCCGGCAGCTGGAGATGGTGCCGGATGAGCGCCTCGTGCAGGCATGGCGCGCCGGTCGCTGGAAGGCGGGTGACTACTCGGTGGTGAAATTTGCGCTGAGCGCGGACGGCTCCGCATGCAAGCTGGCGCTGGACCACCGCGGATTCCCCGAAGGTCAGGGCGCAAGCCTTGCCTACGGCTGGGGCGTGCACTACTGGGAGCCGCTCGCGAAACTCCTGGCGCGAGGCTGACCCGCAGCGCGTTCTTCAATGTACGGCGACGTGCGGCGCGTTGCTGCGGCGTGGCGGCACAACCATTCCCGCGACGCCCTCACGGCGCGAGTCGGCCGCCCCTTCGTAAGTGCCGTCGGCATGGCGCAGCACGCCGTGAAAGCCCGAGTTCTCGGCATGTCCGGCCTGCAGGACGATGCCACGCTCACGCAAGCCCGCCAGTACGGCCGGCGAGAACTTCGCGAGCTCGCCCGTGAAGGTATCGCCGCGCGCCACCAGGTTCGGCAGCTCGATCGCCTGCTTCAGCGGCAGCTTCCAGGCCAGCACTCCCACCACCGCCTTGGCGTTGTACTCGAGAATCGCCGAGCCGCCTGGGGAGCCGAGGGCAGCGACGAAGTTGTGATCATGGTCGAGGATGATGATCGGCGACATGGAGGAGCGCGGGCGCTTGCCGCCCTGCACGGCGTTGGCCGCCGGCAGGCCGGCCTCCGTGGGTGCGAATGAAAAATCGGTGAGCTGATTATTAAGGACAAACCCACCGACCGTGCGCCCGGAACCAAACACCGATTCCACCGTAGTCGTCATCGAGACGACATTGCCGTCGGCATCAACCACCACGAAATGGCTGGTGCCGGAGGACTCCTGGGTAGCATCGCGCCCGCGGGGCATGAGGACGTTACCCGCCTGCGGCGCGGGGCCAGCGCGCTCGCCGATGAGCTGCGCGCGCAGCCGCAGGTAGCCGGGGTCGAGCAGCCGCTCGACGGGCACGATGACAAAATGCGGATCGGCGAGGTAGCGATCACGGTCCGCGTACATGAGGCGGCTCGCCTGCGCGAACAGGAACCACGCCTGCGGGTCGTTCGGTTCGCGGCTGGCAATGTCGGTCTTCTCCAGCGTCCCGAGCAGTTCCAGCAGTGACACCCCGCCCGCGGGCGGCGGCGGCACGCACACTGAGTAGTGCCGGTACGGCCGGCACAGGGGCCGCGTCCATTCCGCGTGATAACCGGCCAGATCCTTCAGCGTCATGGCCCCGGGCAATGGCCCCTCGGTAGTCACCTTCACAAGCTCGCTCGCAATCGATCCGGCGTACAGCGCCGGCGGGCCCTCGAGCGCGAGGCGCCCGAGCGTAGCCGCGTAGTCTGGATTGCGGAACAGGTCGCCCTCCTCCACGGTGCCGCCATCGGGCCTCGAGAACAGCGTGCGGACTTCGTTGCTGGGTGGGAACGGCGACCCCTCCCCCAGGAAACTCGCCATCCTCGGCGGCACCTTGAACCCGTCGCTGGCCGCGCGGATGGCCGGCTGAAACAATTCCCCCCATCGCAGGGCGCCGTAGCGCGCGTGCGCGCTGTAGAGCATGGCGACGACACCAGGGACACCGGTCGAGCGGCCGCTGCGCACCGCTTCGATGTAGCTCAGAGGCTTGCCGTGCTCATCGAGGAACATGGTGGGCGAGGCGCCCGCGGGTGCTTTCTCCCGGCCGTCGAGCGCGCTCACATCACCCGAGCGCGCGTCGTAGTACATGAGAAATGCCCCGCCGCCGATACCGGAGCTTTGCGGCTCGACCAGCCCCAGCATCGCCTGCACGGCGACCGCGGCATCAACGGCGCTGCCGCCCCTGCGCAGAATCTCGAGCCCGGCCTCCACTGCCATCGGATTTGCTGCGACCACCCACGCCTGTCCGCGGCGCGGGGGGCGATGAAACGCCGGCACCGCCGCCTGCGGGGTCGCAGCCGCGGGGGTGCCTTCCTCAGTATTGAGCGCTGCGCCGTGGTCGAGCGCGGCGGGTGCGGGCTCGGCCGGTGGCGGCGTCGCGGGCGCCGGCGCATCGGCCCCGGGGGGATTCGGGGCGGGCTGCTGACTCGCCGCGGCGGCGCCCGGCAGGCAGGTCACTCCCCACGCGGCGAGGAGCACGATGAGCAGGGCGGAAACTTTTCGTCTGGACGTCATGCTGATCGAAACCCCGTCAGCCCCTGTCCGGCATCGGCGCGCTCTTCAGCGACTTCCACTGAGATGACCTTCGATGCCGAGGAACCGATCCACAGCCACTTGATGAACGCGTTCACCGCTTCGTCCTCACCGCACGCCAGTATCTCCACCCGTCCGTCGGCAACATTGCGGGCGTAGCCCGTGATCGCAAGCTCGTGCGCGCGCCGCGCGGCAGTGGCGCGGTAAAAGACGCCCTGCACGCGGCCACCCACCAGGCACTTTCTGCAGATCATGGGAAGGGCGAATACTACTGTAGTTTCGACGCGCCCGTGCCCGGCGCGCATGATGCCACAGCCGTTTTGTGGCAACGTACGCCCGCACGCTCGTCGCAAGGAGACTTGAAAGCAGTGGCGGAAATCCTGGTTCTGTACTACTCACGCAGCGGCGCCACCGCGGAACTCGCGCGGCAGGTGTGCCGGGGCGTCGAGGCCGTCGCAGGGGCAAGCGCACGGCTGCGTACCGTGCCGGAGGTTGCGGCGGCGAGCGAGGAACCCGCGCGGCCGGTGCCCGCAAGCGGCCCGCCTTACGCGACCCTTGATGACCTGCGGGAGGCGCAGGGACTGGTGCTCGGCAGCCCGACGCGCTTTGGCAACATGGCGGCGCCGCTGAAATACTTTCTGGACAGTACCGCGGCGCTGTGGCTCGCGGGCGCGCTGGCCGGCAAACCGGCGGGCGTGTTTACTTCGACGCAGTCCATGCACGGCGGCCAGGAAACAACCCTGGTGTCGATGATGCTGCCGCTCCTGCACCACGGCATGCTGCTGGTCGGCCTGCCCTACACCGAGCGTGCGCTGAACGAAACCACCAGCGGCGGCACGCCCTACGGCGCCTCGCACGTAAGCGGCGCAAACGCCACGGCCACGCTCAGCGAAGCGGAGAAGGGCCTGGCGCAGGCACTTGGCCGGCGGGTCGCCCAGCTCGCCGTGCAGCTCGCGCGCGCCTAGCTCCATCGCCGTTAATCCTCCGGCGCGCGTCCCGCGGCAGCCAACACCTCGCGGATGAAGGGTATGGTGAGGCGCCGCTGCGCGGCGAGCGCCGCTGCATCGAGCGTGTCGAGAAGCTCGTACAGCGCGCGCATGTCGCGTGGAAAGCGTCGCTGCAGCCACTGCAGAGTCTCCTCCGGTAACTCGACACCGCGCACACGGGCGCGCAACTTGAGGGCCGCCTGCTGCTCGGCCTCATCGAGTAAGCGCAGCTGGAACACCGCACCCGCGGCGCAGCGTGAACCCAGATCCTGCAGTGCCCATGGTAAGAGCGCCGGCGGTGCGTGCGCGGCCAGCAGCAGCCGTCCACCACCCTCTTCCATTTCATGCAGCAGGGCGAAAATGGCGTGCTCCCACTCGGCACGGCCCGCGACCGCATCAACGTCGTCAAGACACAGGCACTGAAGATTCAGGCCCTCGAGCACCCCGACCCCCAGAGGCGCAAGCTCGGCGAGCGGCACGTAACCGGCGCGCATGCGCTCGCTTGCCGCGGCGCACACCGCCTGCAGCAGATGCGTCTTGCCCGCCCCCGCCGGCCCGCACAGCCACGTGAGCCCCGGCTGGTCACCGTCGGCGATGCGCCGGACGTGCTCCAGCGCCTGCGAGTTACGCGCCGGCAGGAAGCTTGTGAATACCGCGCGGTCGGGCAGACGCAGCCCCAGGGGTATCTGGCGCATCCCTGGCAAGCCTTAAGGGGCGCGCACCGGCAGCGCCCAGGCGCGCTGCGTGAAAGTGATCACGTAGTCAAGGCCGGAGACCGCGGTGGTGATCAGAGTGAGGGCCGCGCCCGCTTCCAGGATCTCGCGCGGCGGCATCCCGGATGCGGCCCTGAGCATGACCAACATCACGTACACGAGCTGCGCCGCGGTGTTGATCTTGCTGAGGAATGTCGGCCGTCCGTGCAGCGCTCCGAACCACAGGCGGTAAGTCAGCGCACCCAACCCGATCAGCACATCACGCGCCACCACTGCGGCCGTGAGCCACCAGGGGATCAGTCCCAGCCACGCCGATTCCACAAACACCGTGATCAGCAGCAACTTGTCGGCCACCGGATCCAGGAACTTGCCGAGCTCGGAGGTCCAGTTGAAACGCTTGGCGAGATAGCCGTCCAGTCCGTCGGAAACCGCGGCCGCCACGAACAGACCGAGCGCGGGTAACTGCTGGCCCGCGTGCAGAGCGCTCAGGATCGGCCAGATGAGTGCCAGGCGGACGAGGCAGATGAAATTGGGCAGGTGGCGCACAGTAATCCGAAACGGTGCGGAAAGTTCGCGTGTCAGTTCTGAGGTTGATAGCGATACACGATACGGTCACCCTGTGAGTCGCGCAGCGTAAGCCGCGGGTCCGCGAGCCCCGGCTCAAGTCCCGCGGCCCCGCCGCGCACCGTGACGTCGAAGCTGATGCCGGCCGAGTCCGCCGCAACGATGTTGGCGCGGCGCACCCCGGCAACACCCCGCAGCAAACGCTCGAGCCCGGTGTAGTCGGCGAGCGTGGTTGCGCCTTCGATCCGCACCCTCACCTGCGTTTCCGTCTGCGCCACGGCACCCCCCTGCTGCGGCACCAGCAGATCCACGCTGTGATCGATGCCGGCGGCCAGCGAGCCGCTCCAGCTGCTGCTGCTCGAACGCGTGACCAGGGTCCATTGCAACTCGCCGTCGGCCTGGGCGATATCGCCGCGGCCAACGAGGATCTCATCGCCGCCGTAGTGCTCGGCCGCGCGCAGCATGGCATCCGCTGGCAGCAGGTTGCCTTCGCCATCGACTACCGCGAGTGGCACGAGGCTGATCGGCAGTCCGCGCTCGGCCGCCACGCGCTCAAGTTCGGTGCGCGCAGCGGCTTCGGCGGCGCGCTCGCGCGGCGGCGACAGGACAACCAGCGTGAAGGGCCGCTCGCGGTCCCACAGACTGCGTCCGGTAGCGCTAATCGCCTGTTCGAGCGCTGCGCCGTCGAACACCGCCTGTGACTCCCCGCGCGGTCCGATGGCGTAGGTCTGCAGATACTTCTGGGCGTCGCTCACCAGGCCTGCGAGCGCCGGATCATCGGCCGCCTCGCGTCGGCCCGTGGCCCGCACCAGCACCTGGCGCATCGCGCCCTGCAACGCGCCCGGGGACTGCCCATCGACGTCGGCTTCGTAGACCCGCACCGGGCGGCTGGCCCACGACGACAGCGGCGCCACGCAGCACAGCGCGCAGGATGCCGCCAGCAGGAGTCCGCGCACGCGCCGGTTCGCGGTGGTTGATTTTTGGCCCGGTCGCGACATGATCTTAAGCACGCGCGCAACGGCGCGCAGCGGTCGGGTACAATACCATAGGCGCCCGGGACAACACGGCTGTCAGCGCGCACCAGCAACCCATGACAGAACCTGCCGGCATCACCTACCGCGATGCGGGCGTCGACATCGACGCCGGCGACGAGCTTGTCGAGCGCATCAAGCCGCTGGTGCGGCGCGCGCAGCGGCGCGAAGTGCTCGCGGGCATCGGCGGCTTCGGCGCTCTCATCGAACTGCCGGCCGGCTACCAGCGCCCGGTGCTGGTAGCCGGCACGGACGGGGTGGGCACGAAGCTGCGTCTGGCGATCGACACCGGCCGCCACGACACCATCGGCATTGATCTTGTGGCCATGTGCGCCAACGACGTGGTCGTGCAGGGCGCGGAGCCGCTGTTTTTTCTTGACTACTACGCGACCGGAAAGCTGCGGGTCGCCGTCGCCGAAGCGGTGGTGCGCGGCATCGTCGAGGGCTGCGTGCAGGCAGGTTGTGCGCTGGTCGGCGGTGAAACCGCGGAAATGCCCGGCATGTACCACGGCGAGGATTACGATCTCGCCGGATTTTGCGTCGGCGTGGTGGAAAAGGCTGCGATCCTGGACGGCACGCGCGTGACCGCAGGGGACGTACTCATCGGCCTGAGCTCCTCAGGTCCGCACTCCAACGGTTACTCGCTCATCCGCAAGCTCGTGGCGGACGCCGGGGCAAGTGCCGAAACCACCGTGGCGGGCAGCGCGCTGTTTGACCGCCTGCTCGCGCCCACGCGCATCTACGTGAAGCCGCTGCTGGCGCTGCTGCGCGATATGCCGGTGCACGCACTGGCGCACATCACCGGTGGGGGCTTGAGCGACAACATCCCGCGCGTCCTGCCCGCGGGCCTCGAGGCGCTGCTCGAGCGCGCCAGCTGGGGCGCGGACCCGGTGTTTGATTGGCTGCAGCGCGCCGGCCGCATCGAGCCGGGCGAGATGTACCGCACCTTCAACTGCGGCATCGGCATGGTGGTGGTGGTACCAGCTGCGCGCGCGGCAGCGGCGGTGTCATTCCTCAGCGCGCGAGGCGAGACGGCGCAGATCATCGGCGAGGTGCGCGCCGGTGGCCGCGGCGTCGTCATCCGCTGATGAGCGCGGCTGCACCGCTGCGGCTCGGCATCCTCATTTCCGGCCGCGGCTCGAACATGACCGCCATCGCACGCGCCTGCCTCAATGGCGACATCGCGGCGCACACCGCGATCGTGATCGCAGATCGTGCCGATGCCGGCGGGCTGGCCAGCGCCGCCGCGCTCGGCATCCCGACCGCGGTCGTGCAGCGCAGCACCGCGCGTGACGCCGCGGCGTTTGAAGCAACGCTGGCCGCAACGCTCGAGGCCCAGCGCCCGGACGCCATCGCGCTGGCTGGCTTCATGCGCATCCTGTCCGCTGGATTCGTGGCGCGTTTCTGCGGCAGGATGTTCAACATCCACCCCGCGCTCCTGCCGGCGTATCGCGGCCTGCACACGCACCGCCGCGTGCTCGCGGCGCGCGCGACCCAGCATGGCGCGAGCGTGCATTTCGTGACCGCGGAACTTGATGGCGGGCCGGTCGTGCTGCAGTCGCGGGTCGCCGTTAAGCCTGGTGACACCGAGGCCACCCTGTCAGCACGCGTTCAGGCCACCGAACACATTATCTATCCGCGGGTGCTCGCCTGGTTCGCCCAGCGGCGCCTCGCGTGGCGCGACGGCGCGGCGTGGTTCGACGGGCGGATCCTTGAGACCCCGATCGTGGAGGACTTCCGTGACCCGGAGTGAACGCGACCAATCTGCATGCAGATTCCCGTGGTTACGATCACGGCTGTGCCTGGGCGTGGCGTTATTGCTGGGGGTGACGAACATGGCCGGCGCCGATGAACTTAAACCCTTTGAGGCTTCCTATGCGTGGCTGTGGCACGGCCTGAACGTAGCGGTGTCGACGCTGACTCTGGAGAGGACCGGAGACACGTGGAGCTATCGCTCGAAGAGTGAGCCGCGCGGAATTGGCAAGGCATTTTCGGAGCGGCCGGTGCAGCAAAGCGTGCTGCGAGTAACCAAAGGGGGCGTGCAGCCCCTGAGCTACCAGGCAAGCGACGGCACCACCTCCACACGCCGCGCGATTGATGTGAAGTACGACTGGGACCACGGCCGCATCGCTGGTGTCTACGAGGAGGACAAAGTGGACCTGCCGCTCACGGCCGGCGTGCAGGACGACGCCTCGGTGCAGGTAGCGATGATGGTCGAGTTACTTCGAGGCCGCACGCCGGACCGCTTCGCGCTCCTCAACAAGAACGCGGTGCGCGAGTACCGCTACAGCCGCGAGGGAGAGGCAACCCTGCAAACTCCGCTCGGCAGCATCGCCACCGTCATCTACAAGAGCACGCGCGAGGGCTCGCCACGCGTGACGCGTTTTTGGTGCGCGCCCGATCGCGGCTACATCCCGATGCGGGTCGAGCAGACGCGCGGCAAGGATGTCGAGTGGACCATGGAGATCCGCAGCCTCAAGCGCGAGTGATGCGCGGCGTGTGCCTTCGCAGCCGCGATGGCGCGTCAGCCAGGTGCGCGCCCTAGGTCTTGGGCAGCGTCACGCCGCGCTGCCCCTGGTACTTGCCGCCGCGGTCGGCGTAGGACGTCGAGCACACCTCGTCGGATTCAAAAAACAACATCTGCGCCACGCCTTCGTTGGCGTAGATCTTGGCGGGCAGCGGCGTGGTGTTGGAAAACTCGAGTGTGACGTGCCCCTCCCACTCCGGTTCCAAAGGCGTTACGTTACAAATTATGCCGCACCTTGCGTAGGTCGATTTTCCGAGTGTCACAACGAGCACGCTGCGCGGAATGCGGAAATACTCCACCGTGCGCGCCAGCGCGAACGAGTTCGGCGGAATGATGCAGACGTCGCCGCCAAAGTCGACGAAGCTCTTGGCATCGAAATTCTTCGGATCGACGATGGTGGAGTTGATATTGGTGAAGATCTTGAATTCGCCCGCGCAGCGCACGTCGTAGCCGTAGCTGGAGGTGCCGTAGGACACGATCCGATGGCCGTTCGCTTCCCGCACCTGCTCCGACGCAAACGGCTCGATCATTCCATGCTCGCGTACCATGCGCCGGATCCAGTTGTCGGACTTGATGCTCATGTCTTTCCCAGGTGAGGCGCGGCGCGCGAAGCGCGTGTGAAGGTATCAGGTTTCTTCGACCACGATCTTCGGAAATACGCTGCTGCGGTCGCGCGAACGCACCGCCAGCGCCGCGGCGGTGCGGCGCGCCATCTGCAGATACGGCCGGGCGCGCGGGGAGTCCGGGGCGGCGGCCACGGTCGGCCGGCCGCTGTCGGCTTCCTCGCGAATGTGCGCATCAAGCGGCAGCTCTCCCAGGAGCCTGACGCTGTATTCGCGCGCCATGCGCGCGCCACCCCCGTTACCGAAAATATGTTCGCTGTGCCCGCAGTTCGAGCACACATGGATGCTCATGTTTTCGACGATGCCAAGCACCGGCACGGCGACCTTCTCAAACATCTTCAGGCCCTTGCGCGCATCCGCGAGCGCGATGTCCTGGGGCGTCGTCACGATGACCGCTCCGGCTACCGGCACGCGCTGCGCGAGGGTCAGCTGGATGTCGCCGGTGCCGGGCGGCATGTCGACCACCAGATAATCCAGCGCGCCCCACTGTGTCTCGGACAGCAGCTGCGTGAGCGCCTGCGTCACCATCGGGCCGCGCCACACCATCGGCTGCTCAGCATCGACCAAAAAGCCGATCGACATGGCGCTCACGCCGTGACTCATCAGCGGACGCAGGTGTTTGCCGTCGGGGGATGTCGGGCGCTGTCCCGTGAGGCCGAGCATCAGCGGCTGGCTGGGGCCGTAAATGTCCGCATCCAGGATGCCAACGCGCGCTCCCTGCGCGGCCCACGCAAGCGCCAGGTTCACCGCCACGGTGGACTTGCCGACCCCACCCTTGCCGGACGCCACGGCCACGATGTTCTTGATGTCCGCGAGCGGCTTGAGATTGCGCTGCACGGCGTGGGAGCGGATGTCGGACTCGAGCTCGATGCTGAGCGCCGCCGTGACACCCGCCGCCAGGAGCTGCCGGGTCACCCCGGCCGCAAACTCGGATTGGTAGCCTCCGGTCGGGAATCCCAGCGCGATGCGCGCCGCAAAGCCATCTCCCCCGGCGCTCACCTCGCGCACCGCCTGGGCGGCCCCCAGCGGCTCACCCAGGTAGGGATCCACGTAGGCGTCGAGCGCGGAACGCACGGCGTGCAGGGATTCTTCGGGAGTCATATCCGCGCAGGGGGCAGGAAACGGGGTGACATTGTAGAGGTTGGGCGCGGCTTAGGCACACGGTGAGAAGACTTCAGGTGCCGCCGCGGCGCGGGCTGGCGCCCGTGAGGCCTATGGCATAATCCGCGGGTTTTGAACACAGGTCGTTCTACACACGGTGGCGGCGGGCGCGCACAGGCTGCATGAGCTTTTTCACGAACTTGCGTGCTGACCGGCTGGTCACCGAGATCCGGTCCTCCAACGATCCGGCAAGCCCCGCGACGAAAAAGGCAATCGAGCGGCTGAAGGAGGTGGGTCCGGGCGCCATCGAGACCGTATTCGGGGCGCTCCCGGACGCCGACAAAGGCGCGACCGAGGCCTTTATCGACGTGCTGGCGGCTCTCGTGAGCCAGAAGACCTTCCCGCAATACGTTCGCGGGCTCGTGGAAGGCAGTCCCCGGGTCATTGCGGGCATTGCCCGGGCGCTGACCATCAACCACAGTTACCCCCAGCAGCTGCTGCTCGATGCGCTCAGCACGCCGGGGGTCTCCAAGCCCTCTTTGCTCGAGGTCATCGCCGCGCAGAAAGCGCGCTTTGGCGTGCGCGAGCTCCTCAACGCCGCGTATACGCAGGAACCGAACGAGAAAGCGGCGCTGTTTCGCGTCATCGGCGAGATCGCTGATCGCCAGTCGGTACCCGAGCTCATCGGCCGCCTGCAGGGCAAGGACGCGATCGCGCGGGTGCACATCATCAACGCCCTGTCGCGCTTCAACACCCCGGAAGTGCAGACTGCGCTGCAGGGCCTGCTCAGGGATCCCAACAAGCTGATACGCAGCGCAACCCTGTCGGCACTGCTGCGCACCAAGGGTCCCATCGACATCGAGCGCGTGTGTGCCTGCCTGCGGGATCCGGAAATTGACGTCGTCAACCATGCCATCGATCTGGTGATCAGTGCGAACCACCCGGACACCATCCGCTACCTGATCGCCGTCCTCAAGGACGAGAATGAGAACGCGCGGCGCGCGGCGGTCGAAGTATTGAACGAGATCGGTGACGCCAAGTCGGTTAAAGACCTGCTCGCGGCCCTTAAGGACAGTGACTGGTGGGTACGCAGCCGCGCCGCTGATGCGCTCGGCAAGATTGGTGGACCGAAGGTCATCGACGCGGTGCTGCAGCTGGTGCGTGACAAGGATGACGACATCCGGCGCGCCGCCATCGAGATCCTCAACCAGACCAAGGACGAACGCGCGGTCGATTCGCTCATCCAGGCCACGCGGGATGCCGACTGGTGGGTGAGCGAGCGCGCCGTGGACGCGCTCGCCGAGATCGGCAGCAAGCGCGCGGTACCGCGCCTCATGGAGATGCTGCACACGCCGGCCAGCGGCAAGGCGACGCCGATCGTGGTGCGCGCGCTCGGTAAGCTCGGTGACGGCAAGCTCGTGGAAGCGCTGCTGCCGCTGATCGCACGACCCGAGCGTGAAATTCGCATCGAGGCAATCCAGGCCGTCGCACGCCTGGCGGACGAGAGCCACGCCGGGCAGGTGCGCACGGAGCTGCAGGCGCAGGCGGCGTCCCCGGATCAGACCATCTCCAGAATGGCAACGGCGGCGATGACCGAACTGGACAATCGCATCGCGGGAATCGCCTCGCTTGCCGCCGGCGGCACTTCGGTTGCGGCCGCGACCGCCGCGGGCGTGCGGCCGCCGCAGCCCACACCAGCCGAAGCCGCTAAGACAATGCTGATCTCCGATCAGGCGCTCGCGCAGTCCGTCAAAACGGCGCAGGTCGCCAGCGCCCTCGACGTCAACACTCTCAAGCCCGGCGATATCATCGAGGGCCGCTACAAATACATCGACCGCATCGGCCGCGGCGCCTTCGGCACGGTAATACTGATGGAGGACACGGTCGTCGATGAGCGTTTGATCCTGAAGTTCCTGAATCCCAACGTCTCGCAGGACGAAGAAGTGATGAAGCGCTTCGTGCACGAGCTGCGCTACTCGCGCAAGATCACGCACAAGAACGTCATCCGCATCTACGATTTCCTGTACATCCAGGGTAGCTACGCGATCTCGATGGAATACTTCCCCTCGCACACCCTGGGCGGCGAGATCGTGAACGAGAAGCCGGTGGAACTGAAGCGCGCCACTCAGTTCGGCATCGACATCTGCACCGGCATGACGGTAGCGCATCAGCTCGGCATCGTGCACCGCGACCTGAAACCCGCGAACGTGCTGATCAACCAGGAAGGACTCCTGAAGATCGTGGACTTCGGCGTCGCGGCGGCGCAGCGCGAAGGCGACACCCAGCTCACCAAGACCGGCTACGTAATCGGTTCGCCAAAGTACATGGCCCCGGAGCAGATCCTGGGCAAGAAGGTCGACGAGCGGGCCGATATCTACGCCCTCGGCGTCATGCTTTACGAGATGCTCACCGGCGTGCCGCCGTATTCCCGCGGCGATCACATGTCGGTCATGTATCAGCACGTGCAGGGCAAGGCGCGCGTGCCCCAGGACGTAAATCCCTCCCTGCCCCCGGGGCTCTCGGACCTCGTGGTCAGGGCGATGGCGGTCGACAAGGGCAAGCGCTTCCAGACCATGGACGAGCTGCGCGGCGCCCTGGAACACTACCTGCGGTAAAGCCGCGCTGCGGCCGGCGAGCCCGCTTAGGTCTTGCCAAACCTCGCGAGTTAGCTCAGATTTCCAACGACAAGCCGTTGATTCGCAAAAGACAGGAGGGGGGACCGCTTGGCACGCATTGATGCGTTCCTGAAGCTCGGCACGCAGCAGGGTTGCTCGGATGTGCACCTCGCGGTGGGTGTTCCGCCCATGCTGCGCATGCACGGCGACCTGCTGCCTATCAAGTTCCGCGACCTGCGCATGACGGAACTTGAGGGCTACATCAGCGAGATCCTCACCCGCAACCAGAATGAGCAGTTTAACAAGGGTCACGACCTGGACTTCTCGTACGTATCTGCCGAGGGCGGGCGCTTCCGTGTCAACGTCTTCCGCAAGGAAACCGGGATCGGAGCCACCTTCCGTTCCATCCCCTCGGAGGTGCCAACGCTGGAGAAGCTGCAGCTGCCGCCGATCGTAAACAAGCTGTGTGACTACCACCAGGGCATGGTGCTGGTAACCGGCTCCACCGGCACCGGCAAGTCCACGACACTCGCGGCGATGATCGATCACCTGAACCGCACGCGCCGGCTGAACATCATCAGCCTCGAGGATCCGATCGAGTTCGTGCACGCGAGCAAGAACAGCCAGGTCATCCAGCGCGAGCTCGGCACGCACATCCCCAGCTTCGCGGAAGGCGTGCGCGCGGCCATGCGCGAAGACCCGGATGTCATTCTGGTGGGCGAACTGCGCGATGCCGAAACCATTTCCATGGCCATGACGGCCGCGGAGACCGGGCACCTGGTGCTCGGCACGCTGCATACCACCAGCTCGGTAAAGACCATCGATCGCATCATTGATGCCCTGCCGGTGGAGGAGCGCGAGCAGACCAAGAGCTTCCTGGCGCAGAGCCTGCTGGCCGTGGTCACGCAGGTGCTGGTGAAGAGCGCGGATGCGCACGGGCGTAAGGCAATCTGCGAAGTGCTGATGATGACCAAGGCGATCGCCAAGCTCATCCAGACCGAACAGACGCACCAGATCCCGACGCAGTTGCAGATGGGTAAGGACTTAGGGATGCAACTGCTCGATCAGGCACTGCTGGCGGCCATCAGCGCGCGCACCATCGACCCCGACGACGCCTACAACTACGCCAACGAGAAGCGTGCCTTCCAGAAATACGTTACCGATACCAGCATGCTGCCGAAACTCGACGTCGCGGCCTCCGCCCCTGCTGCGGCGTCGGGTTCCGGGTCCTGAAGGAGCGTCCGTGGCCTACGTCGACGCGCTGCTGATCGAGGTACTGGAAAAACGCGGCTCGGATCTGCATCTCATTGCCGGCGATCCGCCCCGCATCCGCCTGCACGGGGATCTGTCGGGGCTCAAGCCCGAGAAGCTCGCAGCCGAGGTGGTAAAGCAGGCGCTCTACGAGATCATGCCCAAGCCGGCGCTCGATCGCTTCGAGGCCAAGGACGGCGCCGACTTTGCTTACACGCTGCCCGAGCGCGGCCGCTTCCGCGTCAACGTGATGCGGCAGTTGAACGGCATGGGGGCCGTGTTCCGCGCCATTCCCTCCAAGGCGCTCACCCTCGATGAGCTCAACCTTCCCGAGGCCGTGCGGCAGATGTGCCGCGCCAACAACGGCCTGATTCTCGTCACCGGCAAGACCGGTTCCGGCAAGTCCACGACGCTCGCGGCGATGATTGATGACATCAACCGCCGCGTGAAGGGCCATATCCTCACCGTCGAGGACCCGATCGAGTTCGTGCACGAGCGCAAGAACTGCCTTATCAGCCAGCGCGAGATCGGCGTGCACAGTATGAGCTTCGCCTCCGCCGTGCACTCGGCGCTGCGCGAGGACCCGGACGTGATTCTGATCGGCGAGTTGCGCGACCTTGAGACCATGAGCATCGCGGTCACCGCCGCGGAGATGGGCATCCTGGTCATGGGGACGCTGCACACCAATGGCGCCGCGCCGACGGTGGACCGCATGGTGAACGTATTCCCGTCCGACAAGCAGTCGCACGTGCGCACCATGCTCTCCACGTCACTGCGTGGGGTGGTCTCGCAGCAGCTGTTGCAGCGCGCCGACGCGAAGGGCCGGCTCGCCGCGCTCGAGATCCTCGTCAACACGCCCGCGGCCTCCAACCTCATCCGCCAGGGCAAGCTTGATCAGCTGGAGAACGCCATGCAGTCCGGCGGCCAGTTCGGCATGCGCACCATGGATTCGGCGATCCAACAGCTGCTGGACCAGCGCCAGATCTCAGGCGCCGAGGCCTACAAGAAAGCCATCAACAAGTCGCGGTTCGAGGAGTTCAAGGGCGCCGGCTGACGGCTCGTCACTGTCGCTCGGTGAATCCGCGACACACGGCCGCGAGCTTGTTGCCGTCCGGATCGCGCACGTAGGCGGCGTAAAAGTCCGGGTCGTAACGCAGACGCAGGCCGGGGGCACCCTCGCAACGTCCGCCGTTGGCCACCGCCGCAGCATGGAAATCGTCGACCGCTTTCCAGCAGCCGGCCCTGAAGGCGATCATCGTGCCGTTGCCGATCGTCGCCGGCTGTCGGTCGAATGGTTTACACACCCACAGCGCCAGCTGGCGCGCGCCGCCGTCCTCGTAGGTTCCCCAACCGGCCGCAATGCAATCCCAATCCGGGTCGTCAGTAACACAGCGCTTCAAGCCAAGTGCCGCCAGGGCGGCATCGTAGAACGCGATAGCCCGCTCCAGGTCATTGGTGCCCAGGGTGAGGTAAGTAAACATGCTGGTTCTCCGCTCTTTCAGAAGCCTACCGGAAGTGCCGCTGCCGGGCAGCTGTGTAAACTACGGCGAATGACCCGCAGGATCTTCGTCACCACCGCGCTTCCCTATGCGAACGGGCCGTTCCACATCGGGCACATCATGGAGTACATCCAGGCGGACATCTGGGTGCGCTTCCAGAGAATGCAGGGGCACGAGCTGCACTTCGTGTGCGCCGATGACGCGCACGGTGCGCCGATCATGCTCAAGGCGGAAGCCGAAGGCATAAGCCCGCAGGCACTCATAGGGCGCATCGCCGCCGGGCGACCACAGTATCTGAAGGGCTTTCTCTTAAGCTTCGATCACTGGTACTCCACCGACTCGCCCGAGAACACGCAGCTCTCGCAGGATGTCTACGCACGGCTGCAACGCGCCGGCCTCATATATAAGAAGGACGTCGAGCAGTTCTACGACCCGGTCAAGGGCATGTTCCTGCCCGACCGCTACATCAAGGGCGAGTGTCCGCACTGCCACGCCAAGGATCAGTACGGCGACGCCTGCGAGGTGTGCAGCACGGTGAACGCGCCAACCGATCTCATCAACCCGTATTCGACGCTCACCGGCGCACGGCCGGTGTTGAAAAGCTCCGCGCACTTCTTCTTCCGTCTCTCCGACTCACAGTGCGTCGCGTTCCTCAGGAGCTGGCTGGACGCTCCCGGGCGCCTGCAACCCCAGGTCGTCAACAAGGCGAAAGAGTGGCTCGCGGGCAGCGGTGAGCAGGCGCTTGGCGACTGGGACATCTCCCGTGACGCGCCCTACTTCGGCATCCCGATTCCGGACGCACCGGGAAAATTCTTCTACGTTTGGCTCGATGCGCCCATCGGCTACCTCGCCGCGCTCAAGAACTACTTCACGAGCGGCAAGGCGCGCGCCAACGGCGAGCCGCGCAGCTTCGAGGAGTTTCTGGCCGCGCCCGACACCGAGCAGATCCACTTCATCGGCAAGGACATCATTTACTTCCACACGCTGTTCTGGCCGGCGATGCTTAAGTTCTCCGGCGCCCCGTACCGGGTACCTGATCATGTGTACGCACACGGCTTCATTACCGTGTCAGGCGAGAAAATGTCCAAGTCGCGCGGCACCGGCATCAGCCCGCTGCGCTACCTGCAAGTGGGCATGAACGCCGAGTGGCTGCGGTATTACATCGCCGCGCGGCTTAACGGCAGCGTCGAGGATCTGGACTTCAATCCGGATGATTTTGTCGCCCGCATCAACAGTGACCTCATCGGCAAATACGTCAACATCGCCAGCCGCGCCGCGGGCTTTATCACCAAGCACTTTGGCGGCGAGCTTAAGTACGGCGGCGATGCCACCGAACTCACCGCTGCCGCCCGCGCCACGGCTACGCTCGTGCAGGCAAGCTACGACGCGCGTGAGTTCGGCAAGGCGCTGCGTGATTGCATGGCGGCTGCCGACCGGATCAACCAGGAGTTCGACTCACGCCAGCCGTGGATTCTCGCCAAGGACCCGGCCAGGGCCGGGGAGCTGCAGCAGGTCTGCTCGCGCGCTCTGTTCGGCTTCAAGCTCCTGTCGGTGCTGCTCGCGCCGGTTCTGCCGGCGGTTGCCGAGCGGGTCGCACGGCAATTCTTCGGCCTCGGGCGCGCTTTTCGCTGGAGCGACGCCTATGAGCCGCCCACACACATCAACCCCTACGAGCACCTCATGACACGCGTGGACCCGAAACAATTTGATGCCTTGTTCGCTGCCGACGACGCAGCCGCCGCGATCGCGACCCCGGCTGCAGCTGCGACACCGGAGGCGACCATCTCCATTGATGAGTTCAAGAGAATTGACCTGCGCATCGCCCGCATCGTGCAGGCCGAAGCGGTCGCCGGTGCCGACAAGCTCCTGAAACTCACGCTCGACCTGGGGGGACAGACGCGCACCGTGTTCGCCGGGATCAAGTCAGCCTACGAGCCCGCTGCCCTGCAGGGCCGCCTTACCGTGGTGGTCGCGAACCTCGCCGCGCGCAAGATGAAATTCGGGGTCTCGGAAGGGATGGTACTGGCCGCGAGCGGTGACGCACCCGGCCTGTTCCTGCTCAGCCCCGACTCCGGGGCCACGCCGGGTATGAAGGTAAGCTGATCGGCAAACTCGCCCAAAAGAGCCGCTGACATGGCCACGGTCGCCGAAATCGACGCCCTGCTGCCGCAGACGCAGTGCACGCGTTGCGGATACCCCGGGTGCCGCCCTTACGCGCAGGCCCTGGCGGCTGGAGCTGCCGGGCTTAACCAGTGCCCGCCCGGCGGCGCGGCGACCATCGCCGCGCTCGCGGCGCTGCTGCAGCGCCCGGCGTTGCCACTGAACCCCGCCAACGGCGTCGAAGGACCGGCACTGGTGGCGCTGATCGACGAGGAGGCCTGCATCGGGTGCGCCAAGTGCCTGCCGCCCTGTCCCGTTGACGCGATCATTGGTGCGCAAAAGCAGATGCACACGGTCGTGCTTTCGCTGTGCACGGGCTGCGAGCTGTGTGTCGCGCCCTGCCCGGTCGATTGCATCAGCATGGTGCCGCGAGCGGAGCTCCCCGACGCGCCACCGGCGCCACAGGCCGCCGACAACCGCGTGCGCTTCGAGGCCCGCAACGCGCGGATCGTGAGCCGCGAGACGCAGCGCACCGCCCAGATCGCGGCTCGCAAGCGTGCTCCTCATTCACCGGGGACGGCGCGCTAGTGCATCCGGCGACGCGCAAGGCCATCTTCAGACGGCTGCAGGCGGCAAACCCGGCGCCGACCACGGAACTGCTGTACGGCTCGCCGTTCGAGCTGCTCGTGGCCGTCATGCTCTCCGCGCATACCACCGACAAGAGCGTGAACGCCGCCACGCGCGTGCTCTTCCCCCTCGCCAACACACCCGCGGCCATTGCCGCGCTGGGAGTAGAGGGCGTGAAGCCGTACATCAGGAGCGTCGGTCTCTACAACACCAAGGCGGCGAATCTCGTGCGTCTGTGCCAGCGGCTGCTCGAGCGGCACGGTGGCGAGCTGCCCGGCGATCGCGCCGCTCTCGAAGCGCTCCCCGGAGTTGGGCGCAAGACTGCCAGCATCATCCTCAACATGGTGTTTGGTGAGGTCGAGATTGCCGTCGACACGCATATCTTCCGCGTGGCTAATCGCACCGGGCTCGCGCCGGGGAAAACGCCGCGCGCGGTCGAGACGGGGCTCCTCGCCAACACCCCGCAAGAGTTCATGAAGAACGCTCACCACTGGCTGCTGCTGCACGGACGCTACGTATGCACCGCACGCACACCGCACTGTCCCGCCTGCATCATCCGCGACCTGTGTGAGTACCGACACAAGACGCGTGCGCGCACGCCGCGCGCGACGCGCCGCTAGCCATGGCACTTTTCTCAGGCGAGAGTCGCGAGCGCATGCGGCGCCGTTACCTCGAGGCCTGGCGCAAGTTCTGCGCCCACGAGGCGTTGGGGGCCCTTGAGGCGCAACTCGCCGCGGTCATTGCGGAACACCCGGAGTACGTGCCCTGGCTTGAGTCCGGCGAGGCGGCGCTCGAAGCTGAGTTCACCCCGGAGGGCGGGCGGGAGAATCCATTTCTGCACATGGGCCTGCACCTGGCGATCCGCGAGCAGGTGGCGACCGACCGTCCTGCAGGGATTGCCGCGGTGCATGCTGAGCTTGCGCGCCGCCACGGCGGCGCACACGCCGCCGAGCACGCCATGATCGAGCCGCTGGCGCAGACGCTGTGGGAAGCGCAGCGCAGCGGCCAGACGCCGGACGAGCAGGCGTACCTTGAGCGTCTGCGGCGGCTGTAACGGGCGTACTTCAGCGCATGACCAGCACGGCGCAGCGCGCGTAGGCGATCACCACGCGCGACACCGAGCCGAGCAGCCAGCGTTCGAAAAGCCCCCGGCCGCGGTGACCGGTGACAATGAGGTCCGCGCCCCACTCCTCCGCAGCAGCGATGATCTGCTCCGCCGGGTGACCCACGCGGATGTGCACCGCGGGCGGCACAGCGCCGGCGGCGTGAGCCTGAGCGCGCAGTTTGCCGAGCTCCGACTGGCAGTGAGCGCGGGCGGTCTCGATGACCGCCTCGGTTTCAACATCCTCGGCAAAATCCGGCGGGCGCACCACCGTCACGATTGACAGCTGCGCGCCGAAGCAGCCGGCCATTTCCAGGCAGCGCTCGAACGCCTTGCGGGCCGGCTCGGAGCCGTCGTAGGCCAGCAGGATCTTCTTGAACATGACTGCACCTCATCCGGTGTCTCCGGGCTGGGCAACTTCAGCTTGCGCCGTCTGCCCGGGGACGGGGTCACTGCGGCGCAGCAGATGGTGCGGCAGGAAGAACGCGTTGGCGATCAGCGTCGGCACGATCGCGCTGCCGATCACGGCCGCAATCAGATACGAGTACTGCTGCTGAGTGATGATCTTGTGTGTAAGGCCGAAGAGCGCGGAGATGCTGCCGAAGGTGAGCCCGGTGGACATGAGCAAGGTCGTGTACATGGCTTCCCGCGGCGGCGACTTGAAGAATTTGGTGAGCGGATAGACTCCCAGGAACTTGGTGATCATTTTCGCCCCCAGCAGCGTTAACAGGATACCCGGTCCGGCAATAAGCGCCGGTACCGAGACGAACGAGCCGGCGCGAATGAAGTAAAAGGGCGTCAGGAGTCCGAAAGTCAGGGTGCGCAGCCGGCGCACCAGCGCATGATCCTTACCAACCGCGTTGGCGAGAATCATGCCGAGAATATAGGCCGGCAGAACCGGCTCACTCCCCGCCCACAGCGCCAGCGCGCCCAGGCCGAACATGCTCAGCAGCAGCAGCTTGGTCTCAAGCTCCGACGGACGGCCCCCGAAGCGCCGGAAGAACCACGGCACGAACCACGGCAGGACAAAGAATGCCAGCGTGCTCGTGCCGGCGAAGGCGAGCGTGCGCACGGTGAAGGGCGAGAACTTGAACCCCAACGCCAGCACCGTCGCCAGATCGTTCACAAAGCACGCCGCGAGCACGATCTTGCCGTATTCGGTGCGGTTGAGCCCGAACTCGAGCATGACCGCGTACACCACGGCGACCGAGGTGGTGGACAAGGCGATGCCGGCGAGCCAGCTGGCATCCGCGCTCCACCCCAGCAGCGCCCGTGCCGCCCACGTGCAGCCCAGAAACGGCGCCGCAAACGCCACCAGGCCCACGATCGTGGCCTGTTTCCACTCGCGGCGCATGACCTGCGGGTCAAGCTCCGCGCCGGCGAGAAACGTGAGAACGACCGCGCCGGTGCTGGCGAGGAATTTGATCCAGGACTGGTCGGTGCCGAGGATCGCGCTGCCGAGCGCCGCGCCGATGATGAGCTGCGCGACGGTGCCGACGAGGATCTCGGACATGGCGGTGGCAACGCGCAGCCAGATCGCCAGCATCGTCGCGACCAGTGCCAGAGCGAGCCACAGCGTCGCCAGAGTGTAGATTTCGGTCATGAGTGCACCCGCAGGTGCGCTACATCGACACAGCCGATCGCCACAGGATTGCGCCAGAGCATTGGTCCTCGAACCTTCAGTGCGGGGTTATCGCGAACACGTACCCATCGCAAAGCGGACTGGTGGGTTGCCGCACTGATGACCCGCCACCCCGCCGTTGGACGGCGCTGGGTAGGCATCATCAGCCTTGCGGCGGTTCGCGGAGGAATGCCATCTCCGGCGAGGATCATCTTACGGGATCAGGGTCGGTCGTGCCAACACGGCGCCCGCAGTTACTTCTTCGGCAGGTACAGATCCGTGAGCGTTCCCTCGAACGCCTCCGCCGCGCCTGCGACGGTCTCCGACAAGGTGGGATGCGGATGGATCGTCAGACCGATGTCGGCGGCATCGCAGCCGGTTTCCACCGCGAGCGCCACCTCGCTGATCAGCTCACCGGCGTTGGTGCCGACGATGCCGCCACCGAGCACGCGATGCGTGTCAGGATCAAACAGCAGCTTGGTGAAACCATCTTCGCGACCGAGCGACAGCGAGCGCCCGTTTGCGACCCAGGGGAAAGCGCCCTTCTTAACCGCCCTGCCGGCAGCACGCGCCTCAGTCTCCGTGAGTCCCACCCAGGCAATCTCCGGGTCCGTGTAGGCGACCGAGGGAATGACCCGCGCATCGAACGCGCGCTTGTGACCGGCGGCAACTTCCGCAGCCACCTTGCCCTCGTGCATGGCCTTGTGCGCCAGCATGGGTGGGCCCGCAATGTCTCCGATCGCGAAAATATGCGGCACGTTGGTGCGCATCTGCTTGTCTACGGGAATAAAACCGCGCTCCGAGACCTTGACCCCGGCAAGCTCTGCGCCAATGGTGCTGCCGTTGGGCACACGGCCGACCGCGACCAGCACCCGCTCAAAGAGCTGCGACGGCGGCGCCTTGTCGCCTGCGAACGTGACAGCGAGACCGGCGGCTTGCGCGGTGATGCCCGCCACTTTGGTGTTCAGGAGGATCTGCTCGTAGCGCGGGCGGATACGCCGCTCCAGGGGCCGCACCAGGTCCGGGTCACACCCCGGCATGAGCTGGGCGGTCAGCTCCACGACACTCACGCGGCTGCCGAGCGCATCGAACACGCAGGCCATCTCAAGACCAATGATGCCGCCGCCGATCACCAGCAGGCCACCGGAGAACTCCGGCAACTCAAGCGCGTCACTCGAATCGAGGATGCGCGGATCCTGCGGCAGTCCGGGCAGGCGCGCAGCTTCTGAGCCGGCGGCGATGATGCACTGATCGAAGCGGATGCGCTGCGAGCCGCTGCCGTCCATGACTTCCAGAACGTTGGCGCTGACAAAGCGCCCCGTGCCGCGCAGGACTTCGACCTTGCGCTGCTTCGCCAGGACCTTCAGACCGCCGGTGAGCTTGCCGACCACCGCAGCTTTCCAGGCCCGCAGCCGCGGCAGATCGATCTCGGGCGCGCCGAAGCTGATGCCGCGCTCACCCATCTCTTCCGCGTCCTCGATGACCTTGGCCGCGTGCAGCAGCGCCTTTGACGGGATGCAGCCGACATTGAGACACACGCCGCCCAATTCCGCCCAGCGCTCGATGAGCGTCACCTTCAGGCCAAGATCCGCCGCCCGGAACGCCGCCGTGTAGCCGCCCGGACCTGCCCCCAGCACGAGCAGCTGCGTCGTACGGTTGAACTGCGCCGCGCGCTCGGCTGGGCCGCTCTTTTGCGCTGGCATCCGCACCGTGTCGCCGGCGCCCTCGGCAGGTGCCGGGGCGGGCGCGGGGGTGGCGGCCGGCGCGGGCGTGGCGGCCGGCGCGGGCGCGGCGACGTCTGCGACAGCCGCGCCCGCTGCGGCGCTTGCCAGGCGTGCGATCAGCGAGCCCTTCGACACTTTGTCGCCGCGCTTCAGCAGCACCTCGGTGATCGTGCCGGCGGTCGTCGCGGGCACATCCATGGAGGCCTTGTCGGTTTCGAGGGTGATCAGCGGCGTATCGACTTCGATGACGTCGCCGGTCTTCACCAGCACGTCCACCACCTCCACATCGCTGAAATTGCCGATATCGGGGATCGTGAGATCCACGCCGCTCACGGCACCGCCTCGAGCAGGGCGCGCGGCTCGGCGAGCGTGTGCGCGAGCCAGGTGGTGAAGCGCGCCGCCATGGCGCCGTCAATGACGCGATGATCGTAGGAGAGCGACAGCGGCAGCATCAGCCGCGGCAACCACCCGCCCTCGTGATACACCGGCTGCAGCGTCGAGCGCGAGACGCCGAGGATCGCGACCTCGGGCGCGTTGATAATGGGCGTGAAGGCTGTACCGCCGATGCCGCCGAGGCTGGAGATGGTGAAGCAACCGCCTTGCATGTCCGTCGGCGGCAGCTTGCCCGCGCGGGCTTTCTCCGACAGCTGACCTAAGCTGCGCGCCAGTCCGTAGATGTCTTTGCGGTCCGCGTCGCGCACCACCGGCACCACGAGGCCGTTAGGCGTGTCGGCGGCGAATCCCATATGGATGTACTTGCGCACGATGAGATTGGCGCCGTCGGCATCCAGCGAGGCATTGAAGCGCGGGAATTCCTGCAGCGCCTTCACGCACGCACGCATGATGAAGGCGAGCGGTGTGAGCTTGACGCCCGCCGCCTGCGCCTTGTCCTTGAGGGTCGCACGCAGCTCCTCGAGCGCGGTGATGTCCGCCGCGTCGAACTGCGTGACGTGGGGGATATTGACCCAGCTGGCGTGCAGTCGCGGACCGGAAATGCGCTGGATGCGCGACAGGGGTTGGATTTCTGTCGGCCCAAACTGCGCAAAGTCCACGACCGGCACTGCCGGCAGTGCGGCGCGCGCGCCGGCGGCTGCCGGAGCTGCATCGGCGGCACCAGACAGTGCGTTCTTGACGAACGCCTTGACGTCCTCGTGCGTGATGCGGCCCTTGAAACCGCGGCCGGTGACCAACGCCAGATTCACGCCCAGCTCGCGAGCCAGCTGGCGCACCGAGGGACTGGCGTGGGCACGCGAGAATCCCGGCTCATCGATTGGCGCGAGATCGCTGCGATAGGACGTCGGCATGCCGAGGCGCGACAGCGGAGTGAGCACCGCCCCCGCGGGCGCAGCGGTTGCGGGCGCCGGCTGCGCGGGCGGCGGGGCCGCGGCCGGCGGCTGCGAGGCAGCAGGGACTGCTGCGACCGCTGCGCGTGGCGCCGCGGGCGCGGGCGGCGGCGCGGCAGGCTCGGGAGCAGCGTTGGCAGCCGCGCCTGGCGCGGCGTCCGTCCTAAGCGTGGCGATAAGATCGCCGGTGTTGACCTTGCCGCCCTTGGCTGCGTGGATTTTGTCGATGACGCCGCTCGCCGTGGAAGGCACATCCATGGTGGCCTTGTCAGACTCGAGCGTGACGAGCGGCGTGTCGGTCTCGACGCGCTCGCCTGGCTTCACCAGCACATCGATGACTGCCACGTCCTTGAAGCCGCCCATGTCGGGCACGCGCACTTCGGTGAGGGGGGCTGGCGCGCTCATCGGCACCCTTCAGACCTTCCAGGGCACAGGCTTGGCGGGATCCACTCCGAGTGCCTTGATCGCCTTGGCCACCGTGGCAATGTCAACCTGACCGTCGTCGGCGAGCGCCTTGAGCGCCGCAAGCGTGATGTAGTTGCGGTCCACCTCGAAGTGCCGCCGCAGCGCCGCGCGCGAATCGGAGCGGCCGTATCCATCGGTGCCAAGCGTCACGTAACGCCCGCTCACCCATTCGCGAATCTGGTCCGGCACGATGCGCATGTAGTCAGTCGCGGCAATTACCGGGCCCTCGCGATCCTTCAGAAGGTGGCTCACGTAGGGAACGCGCGCCGTGTCCCCGGGGTGCAACAGGTTCCAGCGTTCGCATTCGAGCGCTTCGCGGCGCAGCTCGCTGAAGCTCGTGATCGAAAGCACGTCCGCCGGGATCCCGTAATTGTCCTCCAGCATCCGCGCCGCCGCGAGGCACTCGCGCAGGATGGTTCCGGATCCCAGCAGCGTCGCGCGCACCTTGCCGCGGCCGCCGATCTGCAGCAGGTAGCCGCCGCTTAGGATCCCGGCCTCCACCCCGGCCGGCATCGCCGGCTGCACGTAGTTCTCGTTCATCACCGTGATGTAATAGAAAATGCTCTCCTGCTCGGCGTACATGCGGCGCATGCCGTCATGGATGATGACGGCGAGTTCGTAGGCGTACGCCGGATCGTAGGCCACGCAATTCGGCACCGTGGTCGCGACCAGCTGGCTGTGCCCGTCCTGATGCTGCAAGCCCTCGCCCGCGAGCGTGGTGCGTCCGGAAGTGGCTCCAAGCAGAAAGCCGCGCGCCTGGATGTCGCCCGCCGCCCAGATGAAATCCCCGACGCGCTGGAAGCCGAACATCGAATAGAAAACATAGAACGGCACCATGTTGATGCCGTGATTGCTGTAGGCGGTGCCGGCAGCCGTCCACGAACACAAGGCGCCCGCCTCGTTGATGCCCTCCTCGAGCATCTGGCCCTTCTTGTCCTCGCGGTAGGACATCAGGGTCTCGGCGTCCTGCGGCGTGTATAGCTGACCGATGGAGGAGTAGATGCCGATCTGCCGGAACAAGCCCTCCATGCCGAAGGTGCGCGCCTCGTCGGGGACGATCGGCACGACGTTGCGGCCGATGTTCTTATCCTTAAGCAGAATGGTGAGCACGCGCACGAACGCCATGGTCGTGGAGATTTCACGCTCGGCGGTGCCCTCAAGCAGCGATGCAAACGCCTCGAGCGGCGGAATCGTGAGCGCCGGCGCGGTGCGGCGCCGGCTTGGCAGGAAACCTCCCAGGGCGGTGCGCTTCTCGTTCAGGTAGCGCGCCTCTTCTGAAGTTTCGTCGGGCCTGCGGAAGGGCAGCTTGGCGATGTCCTCATCGGATATCGGGATGTTGAAGCGGTCGCGGAAGACGCGCAGATCCTCCGCGGAGAGTTTTTTCTGCTGGTGGGCGATCATCTGCCCTTCACCGCCCTTGCCGAGGCCGAAGCCCTTCACGGTCTTGGCGAGGATGACGGTCGGCTGCCCCTTGTGCTCCATGGCCGCGGCGTAGGCGGCATACACCTTGAGGGGATCGTGGCCGCCGCGGTTGAGCCGCCAGATCTCGTCATCCGACATGTTGGCGACCATCGCCTTCAACTCGGGGAACTTGCCGAAGAAATGCTCGCGCGTGTACGCGCCGCCCTTGGCCTTGAAGTTCTGGTACTCCCCGTCGACACACTCTTCCATCACCCGGCGCAGCAGGCCCTTGGTGTCGCGCGCCAGCAGCGGATCCCAGCGCGAGCCCCACAGCACCTTGATGACGTTCCAGCCGGCACCGAGGAAGGCGGCCTCGAGTTCCTGGATGATCTTGCCGTTGCCGCGCACCGGGCCATCGAGGCGCTGCAGGTTGCAGTTGATGACGAAGATGAGGTTGTCGAGGCCCTCGCGCACCGGCATGGTGAGCGCCCCCATTGACTCCGGCTCATCCATCTCGCCGTCGCCAAGAAACGCCCAGACCTTTTGATCCGAGGGCTTGACCAGTCCGCGATGCTCGAGGTAACGCGTGAAGCGCGCCTGGAAAATCGCGTTCATGGGACCTAAGCCCATGGACACCGTCGGGAACTGCCAGAAATCGGGCATCAGCCACGGGTGCGGATAGGACGAGAGACCCACGCCCGGGGCGCCGGCCTCCTGGCGGAAGTGCAGCAGCTGCTCCTCGGTGAGGCGCCCCTCGAGGTAGGCGCGCGCGTAGATACCCGGCGATGAGTGACCCTGGAAGAACACCATGTCGCCCGGGTGCTGATCTGAAGGCGCGCGCCAGAGGTGGTTGAAGCCGACCTCGTAGAGCGTCGCGGAGGATGCGTAGCTCGAAAGATGCCCGCCGTACTCGGAGGACACGCGATTCGCCTGCAGCACCATGGCGAGCGCGTTCCAGCGCATATAGGCCTCGTTGCGCCGCTCGAGCGCACGGTTGCCGGGATACTCAGGCTCGCGGCCGGTCGGGATGCTGTTGACGTATGCGGTGTTGGGCTTGAACGGCAGGTAGGCGCCGCTGCGGCGGGTGTAGTCGATGAGCCGCTCGAGCAGGAAGTGCGCGCGCTCAGGACCGTGCGTCTTCAGCACCGAATCGATGGATTCGAGCCATTCCCGCGTTTCAACGGGGTCCAGATCCTCAAGCTTCGGCGATTCGGTCATGGCGTGTGGACGCGTGCGCGGTGGTTCGTCGCGGGCTTGTTGTCCCGGCTCGCGATAGAATGAGAATGATGGCGAGCAGCGGCAGGTAAAGCAAGTGAGGTCAGGCGCTTCGTACACGCACCGCAGCGTGCTGCTGCCCGGCTCGCTTGCTCCGACAGTCGTCGGTGCCACCAGTGCGCGCGCTGCGGAACTGGATGCGCTGCTGGTGATCGTGCCGCACCCGCCATCCGCGCGTGCCTTCGGCCGCCTGCCGGAAAGTGCGCGCTGGCGGGCGCTCGATGCGCGCGCGCCGGCACGCGCCGGCAACGTGCGCACCACTTCCCTGGGTAACCGCCGCCAGACCCTCGCGGTGCTCGGTTACCTCGCCCCCGACGCCAGCGCGTTCGAGCGCCTGTCGCTCGCGGGGCGCATGCTGAAAGAGACCGCGGCGCGCTGCCCCGGCAGCATCGGTCTTGCGGCTCTGGGTCCCGCCGGCGCGGCGCGTGCCGCGCTGGAAGCGCTGCTCGCAGCCGCATGCGCGCACGCCTTCTCACTGCCAAGTTACCGCGCCCCGGTGCGCGGCCAGCAGCACCTCAAACGCGTCGTGCTGCTCGATGGCGCGGGGCTGGATGTGCGCTACGCCAAGGCCGCCGCGCGCGGCACGAACCTCGCGCGCTGGCTGACCGCCCTGCCACCCAACATGCTGGACGCCGCCGGCTACCGGCGCGCGATCACTGCGCTCGCCCGCGAGCACCGCCTGTCCATGCGCTGGCTCGATAGCCGGGCGTTGCGTCGCCTGGGTGCCAACGCGTTTCTGGCGGTGGCCGCCGGCAACGATGAGAGCGGCGGCGGCATCGCGCACCTGAAATACCGGCCGCCAGGGCGCAAGAGTGGCACACGCCCCGACGTAACGCTGGTCGGCAAGGGCATCCTGTTCGACACCGGTGGAATCAACCTCAAGACCCATCGTTCGATGCTCGACATGCATACCGACATGGCGGGCAGCGCCGTGGCGCTCGCCACCCTGATCGCGCTAGCCGAGCTGCGTGCGCCGCTGGCGGCGGACGCCTGGCTCGCGATCACTGAGAACCGCATCGGCCCGCACGCCTACCGGCCGCAGGACGTGGTGCGCGCATCCAACGGCGTCACCATCCAGGTCATACACACCGATGCCGAGGGTCGCATGGTGCTCGCCGACACGCTGGCGCTGGCGGCCCGCACGCAGCCACGTCTCATGATCGACTTCGCCACGCTCACCGGCGCCTGCGTCTACTCCCTCACCGAGCGCATGAGCGGCGTATTCACCAACCGCCCGCAGCTCGCCGGGGAACTCATGGAAGCCGGCCGCTCAAGCGGTGAGCGGGTGTGGAATTTCCCGTTCGAGTCCGACTACGACGCCGATCTTGAGAGCAAGGTGGCTGACATCGTGCAGTGCGCCGTGGAGGGCAAGGGCGACCACATCCACGCGACGCGCTTCCTCGCGCGCTTCGTGCCGCCGGAGACGCCGTGGGCGCACGTGGACCTCTCGTCCGCCACCCGCAGCGGCGGTCTTGCGCACGTGGGCACGGATGTCACCGGCTTCGGCGTGCGCTTCGCGCTGCAGCTGCTGCTGCGCCAGAAGGTGTTTGCGACGCTGCAGGCACGCTCGTGACGTCGCTCGTGATTCGCCGCCCGGACGACTGGCACCTGCACCTGCGTGACGAGACGGCACTGCGCGCGGTGCTGCCGTTCACGGCCGCGCGCTTTGCGCGCGCCATCGTCATGCCGAACCTCAGCCCCCCCATCACCACGACGCAGCTCGCGCTCGACTATCGGCAGCGGATCCTGGCGGCGCTCCCGCCGGGCGTGAGCTTCGAGCCGCTGATGACCTTGTATCTCACCGATGCGACGGCGCCGGCCGAGATCGAGCGCGCCAAAGGGAGCGGCGTGGTCCTGGGGTGCAAGCTCTACCCCGCCGGCGCGACCACGCACTCGGACGCCGGAGTCACCGACGTGCGGCGCATCGACGCGGTGCTCGAGCGCATGGCGAAGCTTTCGATGGTGCTGCAGGTGCATGGCGAGGTCACGGACCCGAACGTCGACGTGTTCGATCGCGAGGCGCGCTTCATTGACGAGGTGCTGCGACCGCTCACCGACCGCCACCCCGGGCTGCGCGTGGTGTTCGAGCACATCACGACCCGCGCGGCGGTACAGTTCGTGTCCGCTGCGCGCCCCGGCATCGCCGCCACCGTCACCCCGCAGCACCTGCTCATGAACCGCAACGCGCTCTTTGCAGGCGGGCTGCGCCCACATCACTACTGTCTGCCGGTGCTGAAGGCGGAAGCTGATCGCGCGGCGCTGCTTGCCGCGGTGGCCGGCGGCGATGAGCGGTTTTTCCTCGGCACCGACAGCGCTCCGCACGCACGTCACGCCAAGGAGGCGGCCTGTGGCTGCGCCGGAATTTTTTCCGCGCACGCCGGCATCGAGCTGTACGCGGAAGCCTTCGAAGGCGCCGGCGCGCTCGACAAGCTCGAGGGGTTCGCTTCCCTCCACGGCGCGGACTTCTATGAACTGCCACGTAACGCCGGCACGCTCACGCTGAGCAAGGAGCCGTGGGCTGTGCCGGACAGCTACCCTTTCGGCTCCGGTGAACTGGTGCCGCTGCGCGCCGGCGAGCGCATCGCCTGGCGCGTGGTTGACGCGCGGGATGCCAAAGGATGAAGGCTGCGGCGCCAGATCCCGCACCTCCGAGCGCCGCGGCCGCGGCGCTCATGTCGCGGCGCTTCCGCGGCTATCTGCCGGTGGTGATTGATGTGGAATGCGGCGGGTTTCATGCTGCGACCGATGCCTTGCTGGAGATTGCCGCAACGCTCATCGACATGGGCGAGGACGGCACGCTGCGTCGCGGCGAGACCTACAGCTACCACGTACAACCCTTCCCGGGTGCGCGCCTGGATCCTGCGGCGCTGGCGGTCACCGGCATTGACCCGCACCACCCGCTGCGTCCGGCGCTCCCCGAACGCGACGCGCTGCAGCGCATCTTCAGGGAGATCCGCCACGCGGTGCGCGGTTACGGGTGCCGCCGCGCGATCCTCGTGGGCCACAACGCCGCCTTCGATCTTGGCTTCCTCAACGCGGCGGTCGCGCGCGCGGACGTCAAGCGCAGCCCGTTCCATCCGTTCTCGTGCTTCGACACCGCGACGCTCGCAGGCGCCGCGCTCGGGCAGACGGTGCTCGCCAAGGCCGTCACCATCGCAGGTCTTACGTGGGATGCGGAGAGCGCGCACAGCGCCCGCTACGACGCGGAGCGCAGCGCCGAAATCTTCTGCCTGGTGTGCAACCGGCTGCGTGACAGCCACGAGGCGGCCGATGCCCGTGCCCGTGAGCTCGGCTGGGGCAGCGCGCCGGGTGCACCCGCAGCGGCCGACGCAGCAGCGGATGAGCTGCCAGCCGACCTCTAGCCCGGCTTAGCCGCACCCACTTCCGTCATGAGCTTCCTGAGCTCACCGCTCTGGTACATCTCGAGCGCGATGTCACAGCCGCCGATCAGCTCGCCCTTCACGTACAGCTGCGGGTAGGTCGGCCAGTTGGAATAGCGCTTGAGCGCCTCGCGCAGTTCCGGCTCCTCGAAGATGTTTACGCTCCTGAAGTCGGCGCCCACGGCGCGCAGCGCCGCGACCGTCTGGGCGGAAAAGCCGCACTGCGGAAAGTCCGGAGTGCCCTTCATGAACAACACCACCGGGCCTGAGTTCAGCTCCGTCTTGATTCGCTCCTGGACATCCATCGCTTACCTACCTCTTGAGTTTGCGCCGCTCATCAAGCTCGCCGAGCAGCCGCCTTTGTTCCTGTGGACTCATGGACATCCAGCGCCCGATTTCCGCCCCGGTCCGCAGGCACCCGATGCAGTAGCCCTCGGGGTCGAGCGCACAGACATTGATGCAGGGTGACGGCGGACGCTCTTCCGGCTCCGCGGAACTTGAATCGGGCCCCATTCCTCACTTACGCGCAAGCCGCCCCGCGCGCAAGGCGCGCAGCTGACGGACTCTTAAGCACCTGCTTCGGGCGCGAGGTTTGAATTATGGGGGTGCCTCGCCTATTCTTCAAACGACGGTCAAGCGAATCCGGCCCGCGGAAACAATAACTTGGGAGTGCCTCGGCCATGAACCCATTGAATAACCATCGTCAATCTCTCGTCTTAGGTATCGTCATCGCCCTCATCCTGGCGGTGCTGATTGGCGGATTTCAGTTCAACTCGCTCGGCTTTGCGCGCTGGTTCCACATTGTCGCCGGGGTGTTCTGGATCGGCCTTCTGTACTACTTCAACGTCGCGCAGACCCCTGCGCTGGCCGATGCAGCGGCCGACAAGGGCGGCCCGGGCGGGGCCGGTATCACCAAGTACGTCGCCCCCCGCGCGCTGTTCTGGTTCCGCTGGGGCGCGCTGGCGACCTGGCTCGGCGGCGCGTGGCTCCTGGGGCCGAAATTCGTGAGCGCCTTTACCTTGGGTGCAGGGCTCGATGATCCGACGCACTACTTCCTCATCATCGGCATCGGCGCCTGGCTCGGCACCATCATGCTGTTCAACGTCTGGGCGCTGATCTGGCCGAACCAGAAGAAGATCTTAGGCATCAAACCGGCAACCGACGCTGAGAAGGCGGCGGCGCGCAAGATCGCAGGCCTTGCCTCACGGGTGAACTTCGTGTTGTCCATCCCGATGATCATGTGCATGGCGGCCGCGAGCCACGGTCTGCCGTTCGTCGGCCGTTAGGTCTGCGGGGCCAGCAGTGCCCGAGGTTCCGGCCGACCTCTGCGCCCAGGTGGACGCCGCGCTGCGCGAGGACATCGGCAGCGGCGATGTGACCGCGCCACTCGTGCCCGCCGCGCAGCAGGTGCGCGGTGCGCTCATCACGCGCGAGAACGCGGTGCTGTGCGGGCGCCCCTGGGCCAACGAAACGTTCCGGCGGCTGGACGAGCGCGTGCGCCTCACCTGGCACGCCCACGATGGTGACGCCCTGAGCGCCAGCCAGGTGGTGTTCGACATTGCGGGACCGGCGCGCCCGGTACTCACCGGCGAGCGCACCGCGCTCAACTTCCTGCAGCTGTTGTCGGCGACCGCGACCGCGGCGCGGGCCTTTGTGGACGCGGTCGCAGGCACCGGCTGCCGGGTGCTCGATACCCGTAAGACCCTGCCTGGCTTGCGTACCGCGCAGAAGTACGCCGTGCGTTGTGGCGGCGGCGACAATCATCGTATGGGACTTTACGACCGGGTACTCATCAAGGAGAACCACATCGCGGCCGCCGGCTCGATCACCCAGGCGATCGCCGCCGCGCGCCACAGCGCGCCCGGGATCAGCGTCGAAGTGGAGGTCGAGACGCTGGCGGAATTCACCGAAGCGCTCGAAGCCAGGCCGGACATCATCATGCTGGACGAATTCAGCCACGCCGACATGAAAACCGCCGTGGCGCGCAACCAGGCGCGCGGCCGGCAGGTGCTGCTCGAGGCATCGGGAAGTGTGTCGCTGCAGAGCGTGCGCGCCATCGCCGAGACCGGCGTGGACTTTGTGTCGGTCGGCGCGCTCACCAAGCACGTGCGCGCGGTGGATCTTTCGATGCGACTGGATTTCAGCGGTGGCTAAAGATGCAAGGAGAACTTCAAGCCATGACCATGAAGCACTCGATCGCACACGTTGCGCAGTTGGCGACCCTGCTCGGCTGTGTCGCAGTCGCCCACGCGCAGGCAGCACTCTTCCCGCAGGTGCCGCAGGCCATCAAGGCGCCCAGCGGTGAGCGCATCGCCCTCAAAGCACACGCGTCCGGCGTACAGATCTACGTCTGCGCCAGCGGCGCGGACGGCAAGCCGCAGTGGACGCTGAAGGCGCCGGATGCCGAGCTTCGGGATGAGAAAGGTAAAGTCATCGGCCACCACTACGCGGGTCCCACGTGGAAACTCAACGATGGCAGTGAGATCACCGGCAAAGCCGCAGCGCACGCCGAATCCCCCGAGCCGAACTCGATCCCGTGGCTGCTGGTGAGTGTCGTCAGCCACGCCGGCAACGGCACGCTCGCCGCTGTTACGCACGTTCAGCGCATCAACACGCACGGTGGGCAAGCCCCGCCCGCCACGCAGTGCGATCTCACCAGGCGCGATACCGAAACCAGGAGTTCTTACAGCGCGGACTATTACTTCTACGCGCCACAGGCCGATGAAGCGCCGCAGGGGAACCCTTACTGAGGTCGCCCGCGCCTCACGCCACCGCTGACCTGACCACCCGCGTCGGCTGGGAAACGCCGTAGCCCTGCGCGTAGTCGACGCCGAGCCGGGTGAGCTCCTGGATGATTTCGGCGTTCTCGGCAAACTCAGCGATGGTTTTCTTCTGGGTGTGATGCGCGATCTCGTTGATGGATTTGACCATCTCGCGATCCACCGGGTCGTGCAGGATCTCGCGCACGAAGCTGCCGTCGATCTTGAGGAAATCCACCGGGAAGTGCTTCAGGTAGCCGAATCCGGAGTGCCCCTTGCCGAAGTCATCCAGCGCGAACTTGCAGCCGCGCTTCTTGAGGGACTGCACGAAGCGGGTCGCGTGCGCGAAATTCTTGATGGCATCCGACTCGGTAATCTCGAAGCAGATCTTGCCGGCGTCGAGCCCGCTGCGCTCGAACTGCTCGTGCACAAACGGCAGGAACTTCTCGTCCCCTAAGCTCTTGGCGGACAGGTTGATGGAGCACTGGAAGAGCTTCTCGCGCTCATCGGCTTCCGACACCAGCCAGCGGAAGGCGTTCTCGATCACCCAGCGATCGATCGACGGCGCCATGCCGTAGCGCTCCGCGGCATCGATGAATTCCTGCGCGGCCACTATGCCGCCGGTTTCGTCCTTCAGGCGCAGCAGCAGCTCGTAGTGCTCGCCGATCTCGGTACGCTGCAGCGGCAGGATCGCCATGCGGTACAGCTCGAAACGCCCCTCGCCGAGGGCTGCGTGGATGCGCGCCGCCCATTCCATCTCGCGCCGGCGCGCCATGCGCTGGATGTCGTTTTCGGCGAAGCTATGGACGCGGTTGCCGCCGCTTTCCTTGGCCGCCGCGCAGGCACTGTCGGCCGCGGACAGGACCCCGGCGACGTCGTTGTTGTCGGCGGCGATCGGCACTACCCCGATGCTGGCGTGCAGGGGCAGCCGGCGATCTTCCCAGTTGAAGCGGAAGTTAAGTACCGCTTCCCGCAGAGTCTCCGCCGTGCGCATCGCCTCCTCGAGGGAGCAGTTGGCGAGCAGCACGCCGAACTCATCACCGCCCAGGCGCGACAGCGTGTCCCGCCAGCCCACCTTGGATTTCAAGAGCGCGCCCACCTGCCCGAGCACCGCATCGCCGCCGCCGTGGCCGCAGGCCTCGTTGACGATCCTGAACTGGTCGATGTCCAGATAGCACAGCGCGTAGGAAGCCTCGCGCGCCTTGGCGCTCAGCAGCGCCCGTTCCAGGCGGGTCTCGAACTCGCGTCGATTCACCAGGCCTGTCAACAGGTCATGCCGCTCGTGATAGGAGAGGCGCCGGTTCAGTTCGCGCGACTCACTGACGTCACGGAACACGAGCACGCCGCCCGCCACGTGGCCGGCGGCGTCGCGAATGGGGGCCGCGGTGCTCTCCACGTACAGCTCATTGCCGTCGCGCTTGATGAGCAGCATCGGCCGCACGGACGGGATGGGGCGGATGCGGCGAATGGAAACCGACAGCGGGTTTTCCAGCGGCTCGCAGGTCTCTTCATGGAAGGCGCGGAAGATTTCCTCGACCGGCCGGCCCATGGCGTCCTCGAGGCGCCAGCCGGTGAGTTCTTCCGCCACCGGATTGATGTATTCGACGGTGGAGTTGGCATCGGTGGTGATGACGCCATCGCCGATCGACTGCAGCGTGATCTGCGCGCTCTGCTTCTCGCGGAACAGCGCTTCCTCGTAGAGCTTGCGCTCGGTGATGTCCAGCTCGACGCCCACCAGGCGCAGCAGCCGTCCCTGCTTGTCGACCCGCGCCGTGGCGCGGCTGTTCACCCAGCGCCATTCGCCGTTGCGATGGCGCATGCGATGGGTGCTTTCGAAAATCTGCGTCTTGCCGGCAACGTGGTCACGCAGTGCCGCCTGCACCCGCGACAGATCATCCGGATGCACCAGCGCGCGCCAGTCCGGTGAGCCGGGCATGTCTTCATCAGCGTAGCCGAGCATCGCCTTCCAGCGCGGCGAGACATACATCTCGTTGCTCTCGACGTCGTAATCCCACAGGCCGTCGTTGGCGGCGGCCTGGTAGAGATTGGTACGTTCCTCGAGCTTGGCGAGGCGCGCCTCGGTGCGGATGCGCTCAAGGCCCGTCGCGAGACTCGTGCCGATGAGCTTCATCAGCAACTGCGTGTTCACGTCCCAGGCGCCGCGCGGCATGGTGTGCGCAAGTCCCAGAAATCCCGCAGGCTTGCCCTGCACGCGCAGCACCACGAGCAGCGCCGAGCCGATGTGCAGCTCCGCAAGGCGTGCCGCCTCAACCGTCTGCTCCTTACGCGGCAGGCTGGTGTCGCGCAGCTCCGATAAGCGCAGGTGTTCGGTGCGACCCTTCAGCCACGGGAAGCCTTCCAGGCTCGCCCCCGAGAGCCCCTCCGGGCGGCACTGCGCGAAGGCGCTGCGCGAGAGCTGCACGTCGGAAAAAGTGAGGTCATCCTGATTGAGCGAGGCGAGAAACGCGCAGTCGCAAGCGGTGGCGTCGCGCAGTAGTTCCAGGTTGCGCCGCAGGGAGTCATCCAGCGTCTCGCGCCGCAGGTTCTGGAAGTCCACGGCAATCTTGGTGCACACCACGTCGATGCCGACCACCGGCCGCGGCGCGCGACCCGACCAGGCGTCGGCCGAGAGGATGTCGGAAGCGCTGAAGTCCTCGGGCTTATCCGGTATAGGAGTCGCCATTTACCCGTGACCTCCCATGAACCGGCTTACCTTAAACAATTGTCCACAGTGCGAAGTGATCCCTCGTCACGAACCGCAACATTGACTAGCGCTATCTTTTAATTGGTTGCGCCGGATTCTCGCACACCGATTCAGGATTACAAGCTAAGACGCTGTTCAATCACGCATTACCCGATTTAACAGAATCAACCTGGCGCCTCGGTCAGCGCCAGCCAGGCCTCAATCACCTGGCGCGGTTGGATGCCGAGAATGCTTGGCTCCCCGTCCAGGGTGCCCGTGACGGTCGCCGCGGGTGTGGTTGCGCCGCCCGGCCGGTACAGCCACGGATCAATGTGCCCGAACAGCGCCACGGTCGGGCATTTGAGTGCAGCCGCGGCGTGTGCCGGGCCGGTGTCCACCGCAATCAGGCTGGCGGCGCGCTCGAGCAAGGCGAGCAGGCGCGTGACCGGCAGATCTCCCGCCGCGTTGTGCACGTTCCTAACGCCCGCGCGCCGCATGATCTCCTCGTTGAGGGAGGCTTCCGCGTGCGTGCCGGAAAACACGATCGCCTGATTCGGCCGATGCGCGCGCACCGCCCGCACGACCTCGGCCCAACGCTCCTCGGGCCAGTACTTGGTGGCGCCTGAGCGCGCCCGCAGGCGGCGCCGTGCCACGTGCCTGCTGCCCGGATGAAACACCATCCACGGGCTGGCAATGGCGCGGCGGGCAAGCCAGGCAGACAGCTCCTCGCGCGCGCTTTGCGCCACGACCAGGTGCGCGGCGCGCACGCCGCCGGGCGCGGCGGCGGGCAGCAGTCCTGCGAACGCGGCGGGCGTCAGGGCGCCTAAGCGCAGGTAACGATCTGCGAAATTCTCCCCGGCGAGAAACGGGTAATGCGTCGAGTCGCAGACGTAAGTTTCGGGAATGCCGGCGCGTGCAAGCAGTGAGCGTCCCTCGCCCCGGTCGCAGAACCAGGTGGGCGAAGCGCCGCGCTCACGCAGCCATGACACGAGCCGTTGCTGATCGCGGCTCAGCCAGTACGGAGTGCGGCGGCTGCGCACCAGCACCAGACGCCCGACTGCAGGGTGTCCGTGCAGCAGCGGCTCGCACCACGGGCCCGAGGCGATGACATCGACGCGCTTGCCGAAACGCGCCTGTAGCTGCGTGAGGAGCACGGTGAGCAGCACCATGTCGCCAAAGGCACCACAGCGCATGACGAGCGGTGCGCGGTGAGCGGCCTGGGTGAGCTCGCCGCCTGCGCTCATGGAACTGCCGGCTCCTTGCGGAGGTCTGCGTGAGGTAAGATTAAAGTTTGGCTTTCAACAAGTTGCATGACCGCTGCCACACCCGCGAAGAGCTCGCCTCCTGAGGCGGAGCAACAGTTTGACGTCGGCTCCACGGACGATTCCCTGGAGCGGATGATCGAGTTGTTCGCCCGTCACGGGGACACGTATCGCGTGTTCGTCCCTGCACGCCGATCTTATACCTACGTCGTTCATCATCCCGACGACATCAAGCGTGTACTGGTCTCCAATCATCGCAATTACACCAAGGGCGCAGGCATCGATCGTATCAAGCTCCTCCTGGGCAGGGGGATCATGACGAGTGAGGGGGAGCTGTGGACACGACAGCGCTACATGATGCAGCCGTTCTTCCACCGCCGCGTCATCAGCGAGTTCGCGAGCATCATTGCGCTCGCGAACGATCGGTTTAGCGCGCGTTGGGATGCGCTCGCCGGCCGCGGCGAGCCGATCAACCTCACCGAAGAAATGAGCGAACTGACGCTGGAGATCGTGCTGCGCTCGATCATCGGCCGGGACCTTGACCGGCTGACGCACGAGCGGGGGAGCAACCCGTTCGCTGTGGTAACCAAGGAGCCGGCGCGCGACCTGCAGTTTGTCTATACATTTCGTTCACTCTCCAAGGTTCTGGTGGAGCTGATCGCGCGGCGGCGCGCCGAGCCCGAGGAGCACTTCGACTACGTCGCCATGCTCATGAGCGCGCGCGACAAGGAAAGCGGCGCTCCCATGAGCGAGCGCGAGCTGATCGATGAGGTGTTTACCCTCATCGTCGCCGGTCACGAAACGACCGCGAGCGGGCTCAACTGGACCTGGTACCTGCTCTCTCAGCACCCGCAGGTCGAGGCGCTGCTGCACGCCGAGATCGATGCCGCGCCGGAGCTCGCCGTGCCGAGCCTGCAGCAGATGGAGGCATTCAAGTACACCCGGCAGGTCGTGGACGAGACTCTGCGCCTTTATCCGCCGGGCTGGGTCTTGTCCCGGCGCACCATCGAGGCCGACGTGCTCGGCGGCTACCCGGTCGCGGCCGGCACCAACGTGCTGCTGCCGCTGTACCTGCTGCATCGGCACCCGCAATTCTGGCAGCAGCCGCAAGCGTTCTTACCCGAGCGCTTCGCGCCCGAACATGAAGCGCAGCGCCCGCGCTTTGCCTACATGCCGTTCGCGGCGGGTCCCAGGCATTGCATCGGCGAGACCTTCGCGCTGTACGAGATGCTGGTGCACCTGTACAAGGTGGCGCGCCGTTATCGGCTGGTCTATGTGCCGGACCGGCCGCTGCAACTTGAGGCGCAGATCAACCTGCGCAGCCGTTATCCGCTGCACATGAGGCTGGAAGCCCGCTGATGTCCAAAGCCACGACCCTCACGGAAGTTATCGAGAACAACCGCGCCGTTGCGCGGGTCATCACTTACCTGGAAGGCGAGAACGATGCACAGAATTTAACGTTCGGCGAGCTCTACGAACGCGCGCTCGGGATCCTGTTCCACCTGCAGCGCATCGGCGCTAAGCGCGGGGACAAGCTGATCCTGTTCCTCGCCAACAACGAGCAGTTCATCGATGTGTTCTGGGCGGCGATCCTCGGTGGCATCGTGCCGGTGCCGGTGGCGTTGGGAATCAGCGATGAGCACCGCCACAAGCTGCTGCGGATCGCACGGCGCTTAGGAAAACCCTTTATCTACACCGAACGGCGCTCGCTCGAGCGTCTCGGCGCCTTCGCCGCCACGGCTGGCGAAGGCCAGGTGTTCGAGGGCTTGCGCCAGCGTGCGTTCCTGGTCGACGACCTCGACGACATCTCGCGCGCCGGCGAGGTGCACCGGGTGTCGCCAGAGGACACCGCTTTCATCCAGTTCTCCTCCGGCTCGACCAGCGAGCCCAAGGGCGTGGTGCTCACACACCGCAACATCCTCGCCAACTGCTACGGCTCGACCGAGGTGGCGGGATTCAACGAGGACGACGTGAGTCTGTCGTGGATGCCGCTCACCCACGACATGGGCCTGATCGGCTTTCACCTCATCATGTTCGCGAATCGCGTGCACACGCACTTAATGCCGACGGAGCTCTTCATCCGCCGCCCGCTGCTGTGGCTCAGCTTCGCTTCGCGCGTGCGCGCCACGATCCTGTGCTCACCAAACTTCGGCTACAAGCACTACCTCAAGGTTCTGGGTGAGCGCGCCGTCGAGGGTCTGGACCTGTCCGCGGTGCGCCTCATTTTCAACGGCGCCGAGCCCATCTCCGTGCAGCTGTGCGATGAGTTCCTCACGCGCCTGAGCGCGGCGCAGCTGCCGCGTAACTCCATGTACCCGGTGTACGGGCTTGCGGAAGCCTCGCTCGCGGTGAGTTTTCCGCCGGTGGGCGCGCCCATGCGCACCATCACGCTCAACCGCCATCGCATGAAGGTCGGCGACCCGGTGGAGCTCGTGCCCGGCAACGACCCGAACGGCGTGCAGCTGATCTGCGAGGGCCAGGCGATTCCCTACTGCCGCGTACGTATCGCGGGCGATGACGATGTGGAGCTGCCGCAAGGGCGCATCGGACATGTGCACATGACCGGCGACAACGTCACCCGCGGCTACTACGAGGACCCGGCCGCGAATGCGGCAGCGTTCAGCGCCGACGGCTGGCTGCGCACCGGGGACTTAGGTCTCATGCACGCGGGTGGGTTGTATATCTCGGGGCGTGCCAAGGAGATCATTTTCGTCAACGGCCAGAACTACTACCCGCACGACCTGGAGGCCATCGCGCAGCGTGCGCCGGGACTGGAACTCGGCAAGGTAGCCGCCGCGGGCGTGCGTGCGCGCGATGCGCAGTTCGAGCAACTGGTGGTGTTCGTCCTGCACCGCGGCAGCATGACGGACTTCCTGCCGCTCGCCACCCAGGTCGCGCGGCTCATCAACGAGCAAACCGGGCTGGAAGTCGCGGAAGTTTTGCCCGTCAAACGCATCCCCAAGACCACCAGCGGCAAGATCCAGCGACATCTGCTCGAGGAGAGCTACGCCGACGGGGAGTTCGAGGCCGAGCGGCGCGAGCTGCAGGCGCTGCGCGCCGCGCAACGCGGGCCGCAGTCGGGCTCGCGTACCGCCATCGAGGAGAAGCTCAAGGCCATCTGCGATGCGGCGCTCGAGGGCAAGCGCGTGGACACGCATGACAATCTGTTCGAAATCGGCGCCAGCTCACTCAAGCTCATCGAGATCCACGAGCAGATCGACCGCGAGTACCCCGGGAAGGTGGACCTCACCGAGCTGTTTGACTTTCCGACCATCGCCGAGCTCGCCCAGCACCTGCAAAACAAGCTGGTGCAGGCTTAAGAACGCGCGCACTGCGGCAGCACGGTTAAAGAGAAATTCAGTAGTTCGCCGCGGCGCGCACTTCGCTCGCCGGCTTGCCGAGGTCGGCGAGCAGTTCCGGGCCCACG
>Ga0070761_10000022_pt1 | contig 113692 bp, 104 predicted proteins | sample HubBroMetageREF1_FD_66724 | JGI IMG/M metagenome (GOLD analysis project Ga0070761, IMG submission 66724) | Reference soil microbial communities from the Hubbard Brook experimental Forest, New Hampshire, USA - Hubbard Brook CCASE Soil... | ecosystem: Environmental > Terrestrial > Soil >... | reverse complement strand
AGCGTGCGCTGCTTGACGGATTTCCCCTCGCGTACCGCCTCGACCAGACGATGCGTGAAGTACGCCTCGCCAGTCTTGCGGTTGCGGGTATTGGTGCGGCGAATAAACATCCACCGATCAAGGCACGACGGATCGACGAAAGCAAGAAAGAAATATCTTTTATGGCACTACAAATGAAATCCAAAAACAAACCCCAGCATTTCCGCCATTTTCTGCCAAAATCTCACCGAAAATCTGGAAAAACGAGAGGATTTTGGCGAAGATGGGCTACGGCCAAGATGGATTTGTCCTCGACGACATGGACCAGGTGATCGTGTCGGTATCCGGCGCCCGATCGGGAGTGGGGCCGACCAACCGCGCGATCACTGTCGGCGGCGGTCCGAGCGCATGTTCGACAGTTTTGTTCTCATCGCTTCTGCCGTCGAGCCGCTCGGTCGAGGTCGGCGAAGTGGCCACCGTCTTCAGCACGATGATCAATGCCAGCAGCGGCACGACCGGCGACGATTGCACGGTTCAGCCCACGACCAGCGTTCCGGCGAGCTTCACCTTTCAGGCGACCAATCCCAGCACCAACGGCTTGGTCGGCGCACCCGACGCTCCCGTCAGCATCGCACCCGGCGCAGCGCAGAGCTTTCTGCTGGCGCTGACTCCGAGCGCAGCCTTCACGCCCACCAACGTCGCCTTCAGCTTCGCCTGCGCGAACGCACCTGAGGCGGCGAGCGATGTCGGACTCAACACACTCCTCCTCTCGGCATCGACTACGCCCACGCCCGACATCGTGGCATTGTCGGCGACGGCATCGAACAATGGCATCGTCGACATCCCGGGCGCGAACGGTTCGGGCGCCTTCGTCGTTGCTACGGTCAATCTGGGGTCCCAGAGCCAGATCACCGCCTCGGCCAATATCGGCGGGGCCAACCTACCCGTGGCGGTCAGCATCTGCGAGACGGTGCCGGCGACAAGCGCCTGCATGACCGTCCCGGCGCCCACCGTCACCCTGTCCATCGATGCCGACGCCACCCCGACCTTCGCAATCTTTGTGGAGGGCGGCGGTACTGTGCCGTTCCAGCCGGCCGCCAACCGTGTCTTCGTGCAGTTCGCGGACCCCACCGGCGCAATCCGGAGCTCGACCAGCGTCGCCGTTCAGACCCAGTAGTATTGGACGCCTCGTTCGGGCGCGCCCCGCAGGCTGGCGACAGCCCGCACCCGCTCACAAAACCGGCGCCGACGCCGGAAAGTTCGGCAGCGTCACCGGCACCCGCTTGTCCGGCTGCCCCGGCATCCGGATGATCGCGGTGAGGCGCAGCCGCAGGAACAGCCGCGCCAGATCGCTCTCCACCGACACGCCGCCGGCCGCGGCGTCCGGGTTGCGCTGCAGCGGCACGGTCATCAGCACCGTCTCGGGCTTGCGCGCCGGCAGCGGCACGTCGCGGTCGCGGGCGGCGCTCTGCTGGTGCAGGAAGGTCAGGAGCGCCCAGGGATCGGCGTAGTTCCAATGGGCCATCACTTCGCGAGTCTTCGGGGTCTGCGCACCGTCGTTCGGCACCGGCATCTGCGGCGCGTTGCGCGCCCAGCGCAAGGTCACGCGCAGCGGCTGGCCGTAAGACCAGTCGAGGACATGCTTTTCGTCGAGCGAAGAGAGATGCTGGTCGCCGGTGTCGAGATCCCATTCCAGGACCTGGTTGCCGGCGGCGTCGAGCGTGGGGTTGGGGCGGAAATCGACATCGGCTTCGAGCGTCAGCGGCTGGTCGATGGGCGCGTCGCCCAGGATCGGCTGGAGCACGACCCGGGCGGCGGCGAGCGCGTCGAGGAAATCGGCAGCCGCGGCCCCGGCTGGCCCCGCCACCGCCCGGAGCCTGGGCTGGAGCGGGTCGGCTTCGGCCGCGTCCCAAGCATTGAAGAAACGCCTTATATCGCCCGGATCGGCCTCGGCCGCCTGGCGGTCGAGGGTCGTGTCGAGTGCGAACGGGAAACGCCCGGCCAGCGTGGTGTTGAACAGTGCGGCCAGACTGCCGTAGCTCTGCTGCAGCCGGGTTCGCTCCAGCGCCTCGCAGCGTTGGGCCAGGCCGCGTTCGAGTGCGGCCAGGCGTTCGCCGAAATAATCCGCGGCCGGCATCGCCGCGGCCAGAGCAGCGCTGCATTTGCCGAGTTCGATCTTGTCCATGTCGGTGAGGATGAAACGCTCGAGCACGCCCAGCGAGCTGTCCGGGGCCTTCAGGCCATAGCGCTGGAGAGCGTCGAGAATCCCGCCCCAGCGGCTGGTCAGCGGCGTGTCGGCGTGGACGGCCAGCGGCTGGGTGTCGCTGAGAAAGCCCACCAGTGGCTGGGCCTCGGCCTGGGCCAGATCGGTCACGAAGCTGCGCTGTCCGGCCAGCAATGCGGTGAGCTCGGCTTCGCTGCCGGCCCCGAAGCTGCGCGCACCCAGAGGCGGCATGCCGTCCCAGCTGCGAAAGCCGGGATCGAGGGGAGTATAGAGATTGGCCTCGCGCAGCGCCTGGTCGACTTCGCCCAGCAGGCGCTGTGCCTCGGCGCCGAGGGCGTTGCCGATCTGGCCGCCGATGCCGGTCAGCGTCGCCTGATCGAGGCCGTCGCGCAAATCGCCCAGCAGCGGTGCCGCTGCGGCGAAATTGCGGATCTCGGTCCGGCGCTCGGTCCGCCGGTCCTCCGACAGGCCGGAGCTGTCGGTCTCCAAGCGGCCGGCCGCGGCATGCAGCCGGTCGACCACATAGGCGCCGAGCTGGAGCCGGAGCGCCGCCCGGATCGCCAGTTTCAGCTCCGGCGGCACACCCGGCAGGCTCTGGCCCTGGATCGTCTGATAGCTGCCGACTGCCTGCAGAGCCTGGCGGATGATCCCCGGATCCCACGCCACATGCTGCGAGGGCACGGTCAGTTCCATGGGCGTTGCGGCATTGGCCATGAAAGAATTGGCGAGCAACTGATCGAGCGCGGCGAGCAGCGACTTGTAGCCGTTCGACAGCCCGATCCCGTCGCTGCCGCCGGACAGGAGCGGGTCGCGCGTATCGGCGGCCAGGATCGCCGCCCGCTTGGCGGCCGCGTCGCGGCAGGCATAACCAGTCTTGCGCAGCTCGGCCGCCAGATCCTCGGGCAGGATCTTGAGCGGGGCGATCTCGGCCAGCGGCGCCTCCAGCGTCGGCCCGATCGAAGCCCCGGGGGCAATGGCCGCCGCCGCGTCGGCCAGATTGTGGAGCGCCAGGCGCAACTCCTTCAGCCGATAGAGCGCCTCGGCCGGATCGATTCCTGCCCCGGCGACTTCGAGCGCCTTCATTTCGAAGCGCACCCGCATCGCCGCGGCGTCGAGCTGCCCGACTTGGAAATGTTCGACGGCTGCGGCCTGGAACACGGCCGCCAGGCGTTGCCCGGTCCGCACCGGGTCGAGTTTCGGCTCGGGCAGTTTCGCCGTTTCCAAGGCGGCTTCGTAGAGATTCGAATTGGAAAGGAAATCCGCCGGCAGATCCAGCCCGAGGGCGTATTTCGCGAGCTGTGCCAGCCCTCCGATGCTCTGGCTCTCGGTGAGTCCAGCATAGAGGCCGGCCTCGCGATCGAGCACCACCATGGCCGCGGCGGCATCCCGCCAGGCATCTTCCGCGTCGTGCCCGCCGGCCTTGGCCGGCAGGGGCGAGGGGAGGCCCCCCGCCGGATCGCAGGCCGGCACGCCTTGGGGCACCGAGAGCAATTGCTCAGGTTTCTGCGCCAGGCTGTCGCGGATCGCAGCCAGCACGATGGCGTTGTAGCCGACGGCGATGGCGTCGCTGACCCGGCGGTTCGGGTTCTCCAGATACGAGGCCGGCGCCGCCAGGCTCCACAGATGGGTGACTTCGAGTGCCGCCAGGCTGCGCAGAAGCCGATCGGTCTGGGCGCGGGGAATGGCGCCCGGGGTCGAAGCCGACCCGGCGGGACCGTGGCGCGAGCGGGCGACATCCTCGAGTTCGGTCAAGACCGGGCGTAACCCGGTGGCGCGTTCCGGCATCACCAATTCGAGGAAAACGACGGCTACCACCAGCGCGGCGGCGATGCCGATGATCGCCCGCTGCAAGGCCTGGACCTGGCGGCCGCGGCGGGTCACGACGCCCCGTGCCGGGCGGGCCAGCCGGTACTCCCGGAAGACCAGATCGGACAGCAGCCGATGCAGAAAGACCGGCAGCCCCGCCTCGTCCCGGCCGGCGAAATAGAGGCCCCGGAAGAGAAAGGCCTCGTGATAGGCACTAGGGCGCAGCATCGCGGCAGCCAAGGTCCGCAGCGGCCCGGCAGTGGCGGCCAGCGACCGCGGCAGCAGCACCAGTGCCGCGGGATCCGGCGGGTCGCCAGCGGCGAAGGCTTGGAGCTGGAGTGCTCCCAGCCCGGCGACCAGACGGGCCACCGCCTCGTCGATCCATTCCGGCCGGAACAGCTCGTCGAGCCCGTAGGGCACGGTCCAACCGAGTGTCTCCCGGCGGGCGTTGGCATCGGTCGCCGCGACCAGCCCGGCGAAGCCCTCCAGCCGTTCGCCACCGGTCACGACCAGATAGAGCGGCACGCGCAGCGCCGTGCCGCGCTGCAACGCCCAGATCGCTTCGTAGAGTTGCGTCCCCTCGGCGATCAGCCGGTCGGCTGGCAAGGCGCCGGGACCGGCCAGCCAATCGGCCGGAATCGCCACGAGCAGCCCGTCCAGCGGCCGACTCGGCCGTTCGGCGCGCAGAAGCCGCATCAGCCGGTCGAGGCGACCGCGCCAGCCCTCGGTCGCGAGCAGCCGCTCTTCGGTCTCGATCAGGGCGCCGTCGCGGCAGAACCGGATCAGCCAATGCGGCCCGGCAATGGTGTTGGCCGCCGGATCGCCCGGCTCGGCCGGATCGACCGCCTGATGGATACCGGCGATGCCGGCCGCGGGCGGCCCGATCAACACGATCCAGGGCACGGTGTAAGGATGATCGGGCACCGCCTCGACCCCGGCCAGACGCTTCAGCCCGGCCCGAAGGCTTTGCCGGGACCGGCGAAGTTCGCGCTCCGGCTCGATTTCCAGCTTGTCGTCGGGCTTCCTCGCCGGTGGCGCGAAGATCCGGCGCACCACGACGATCGTCGCGACCATGACGACGATCAGCACGAAGAGCAATATCGCCGCGAGGTACGGCAGATAGGGAGAGAGGCCGGACGCCATCGGCTAATGCACCGCGCTGCGATCGGCGGCGACGACCCGATCGGCCGCGGCGAGCGTGCCGCCGATGGCGGCGAACCAGACGCCATAGGTCACGGCCAGGAACAGCACCACCATCCCGATCGCGCCATAGACCCAGCGCCACAGCGGCGGAACCCGGGCCAAGGCGCCGCCTTCGAGCGCCTCGTTGGGCGGCAGCGCCTCGTGCCAATCGACTTCGCTCGGTGCCGGGCGATGGAGCACGAGCTGGTATAATTGCCGGCGCAGCCGCCGGATCTCGCCTCGGTCGTTGCCGCCGCGATGGCGGCCGCGAAAACCCAAGGCCAGGGCCTGCATCAGGGCCACCACCAGATCGTCCTGGCCGGCGGCATGACCGGCGATCAGCAGGTTGGCCAGGTCGAACAGGCGCTCGCCCGCGATCCGGGTGCCGTAGAGCCGCTCTTCGAGCAGCAACCCGTCCCAATAGCCGCGGCCCGGCCACTCCAGATCCTGCAGAAAAACCTCGTCGGCCAGGGCTGCCAGGACGTAGCCCATTTCGACTGGCGCGCTCCCGTCCGGCAGGCGTGGTCCGGGAAGCCCGGCATGGCGGGCGACCGCCTCTTGGAGGCGATGGGCGAGCCGGCGCGTTCCGGCCAGGACGGCATCGCCGCCGGCGTCGCCGGCAGATCCCGCGGCAAGCCAGCTGCCGTCATGGACCGAGCTGGTCGCGGCGGCGAGTTCGGCCCAGAAGGCGCGGAACCGCTGCAGGGCGTGGAACACGCCGGGGTGATGGGCTGGATCGATCATCAGCTGCCGACGGCTCCGCGACCCGGAACATAGAGCAGGATTTCCGACGGCCGATTGGGATCGTCCTTGTCGGTCGCACCCTGGATTTCCAGGACCTCGCCCGCAACCGCCTCGAGCCCGCGCAGATCGCCGTCGCTGGAGAGGGGCACGGCATAGAGCACGACGTTGCGGGGTGGGATCAGGTCGATTTCGCGCGCCTGGTCGATGCGCGTACGGCTGGCGCCGGTATATCGCGCTTCGCGGATCGCCCGCATCCGGCTCTCGATCCCGATCAGGGCGCTCTTGGCCCAGTCCACGAGTTGCGCCGGCGCCTGGCCGGGGGCGGCGCGCAAGCCGACATAGAGCCGGTCGCCGAGCCAGCCCGGTTCCAGCCGCAGAGTGAAGCGATGGGGTGCCGCCTGGGTGAACCGGATCGCGTCGTAAGGCTCCTTCAAGCGGCCGACCATGAAGCCGATTACTTTTTCGATGGCGGCGAAGACCGGCAGCGGGTCGCGATGGTCATAGGCCGGCAAGGCGTCGGGCACGGGCTGACCGGCGATCCCGGCGAGGCTGCCGACGGTGTCGGCCAGCGCCAGATAGAGATCGAAGGGGTGCGAGACCTGGGCCTGGAGCATCGCTTCCAGCCGCGGCAGGGTCGCGACCAGCGCGCGCAGCGACGCTCCGGCTTCGCCGGCGACGACCTCGCCGCCGCCTAGCCCGGGCCCCTGCAGCCGATCGGCGAGGGCCGCCGCCTTGTCGCGCAGTTGCACCGCGATCCGGTCCACGGTTTCGTAGACTGCGCTCTCGGCGGTGACGGCCAGAAGCGGCGGCGCATGCGGCTCGGTGGTGAAGACTTCGTCGCGAAATCCGACCCGGCAGAGCGGCAGGCTCACATATTTCGGGTGCGGCGGCAGATCGGGGCTGGCCGTGGTGAGCAGGCCCAGTGCGACGCGCAGCCGGTCGATTTCGACGGCACCGCCCTCGGGGTTTTCATCCGGCACCGGCTTGCCGACCAGGACGGTGAACCGGCCTTCGCCCTTGTCGCCGGCCATCCGCATGCCGGCGCGATCGGCCATGACGATCAGATGCACCGTGACCGAAGCCTTGCGCAGCGCCTCGCGCTCGTCCTTCAGATCGATTTCCAGGGGCAGGGCGCCTTCGAGCGGGTGAACCACGACCAGCCCATCGGGCATGACCGCCTCGAGATCGAGAACCTGGACCCGACCCTGACGGAGCAGGGCGCCGCTGAAGGCGACGCGCCGGACCCCCCACCGGAACGGCAGCAGATGTCCCAGATGATAAGCCAGCAGCGCTTCCAGCCGGCGGCCGGTCAGCTGGAAATGCTGCGGCGCCAGCAGCATCCCTTCGGTCCATTGCACGGCCTCCGGTATCTCGCGCGCCTCGATCATCGGTTCTTCCTGCCTACGAGTTTGGTCACGGTCCGAGCCGCAGATCGGTCTCGCCCAGAGTCAGCCGGATCCGGCTGTCGTCGCCCAGGCGCAGGCGATGGTCTCCCGGCGTCGCATAGCTGGCGAAGACAATTGCATCCTTGAGGCCGCCCGGCGAATCGACCGAGGCCTCTTGAATGGCCTGGCCGGGCGCCAGCTCCCAGGAGGCGACCTTGAGGTCGTCGGGGTAATCGCGCAACAATTGGGTTCGCCGTTGGAACCAGTCATGGGCGCTCAGTTTGAGCAGGGCCGCGGACGCGTCGTCGCTGGTGCTCATGACCAGATCGACGGCCGTGGCACCGTCCAGATTGGCGTCGGTCTCGGTGACGATGCTCATGCGCGAGATCGACTTGCCGCCGCCGAGCCAGCTCGGGACGATGCTGCAGCCGGCGAGCGCGAGCAGGAGGACGGCTCCCGCGCACGCCCCGTTCCAAGGGTCGCCGGTGCGCTGCGGTTTCATCGGTCGCTCCCCGCGCCGCCGCGGCGGACCGGGATGGCGTCGATGTCGAGCTTGCGCTTCAGCGCCGCGGCCGCCTTCGAGGCTGCGGCCATGCTGTCGTAGCCGTCGGCCAGCCTGACATAATGCATCTCATGGCCCTTCTGCGAGTCGCGGTCTTCGACCTCGGCAGGGTAGCCTTGAGCCTCGAGCACCCGGGCGAGATGCTGTGCCCGCTCGAGCTCGGCGAAGGCGCCGAGCTGGACGGCATAGGGCAGCTTGGCGGCTAGGGCATCGGCATCCACGGGCGGCGGCGGCGCGACCGCCGTAGCGGGCGGTGTTGCCGGCGGCCGGGGCGCCTCCGGCGCCGGAGCGAGCGGCGGTGGACCGGGTGCCGGTGCGGCGGCCGGCGCCGCCGGGGTCTCGGCCGCCGGTGGGGCGGGGGCGGCCGCGGGTGGCGGGGCAGGGGCGGCCGTCGGCGGTGTCGCCGCTGATACGGGCGGGGGTTCCGATGCCCGGGGCGGTGCCGCGGGCTTGGCCGGCACGGTCGGGACCGGTTGGTCCACCGCCCAGAGCGTCACCACGATGCCCAGCGCAAAGGCCAAGATGACGGCGGCGATCACGCCGAGCGCGACCAGGAACCAGCTGCGATCCGGAGATGCCATGGAACGCCCGGAGGGTCAGTGCCGGCATCGCGGGAGGCGTGCTCTACGGTACCCCCGCGTCACGGCACCATCACCGATGTCTGGCCCGGATTCGTCACCTGGATCACCCCGGCCCAGTTGCACATGAGCTTGCAATTATTGTCGAGGGCCGGCATCCCGCCGATGGTGGCGGTCGGCGCGCCCGGGACCCAGGGGGCCGCAGTCGCCGGGATGCAGGGCATCGGCGTCAGCACACCCAGCGCAGCCGCCGTCGCCGCGGCCACCATGGGGTTGGCCGGACTCTGGCACATGCCGAACGGCAATATGTTCAGCAGCGGGGTATGGTCCATGATCGTCGCCGCCGGGACCCCGCCGGCCATGGTGCGGTTCACCGGCAGCACGACCATGCTGCTCGGCGCCACGCCGAAACTGCATTGGAGCATCGCGCCCATGACCACCTGTACCGCCATTTTCCCCCCGGCTCGACAGCCTGTTCGCGCCCCGTCTGGCCGCAAAGGCACTCTAACCCCTTCATCTAATGCCTGGAGTATTGGGAGGTCCAGCAAGAACCGCACGAGATTATCGCAAGACGGCGGAAAGAAGTGAGGCAGAGTTGTAGCCACTCGAGATTTTGTCGATCGTTTTCTGGGGATGGGTGCCGATTCATGGCGGAGTAGCCCCGCGGATTTTGAAGGCACCACCGCTGCAATCGAGTGCCGGCATCTATTGACGACCGCCGCTGGTGACGCAGCCCATGCGCTCGTGCTAGGAATTTTCCTTCGGGTTTCGCCGAGCAGACCCTGACAGGGAGAATACCATGGCCGAGAGCGCCCCCATCGCGACCACGCGGGCCGGCAAAATTCGGGGATTCGTCGAGAACGGAGTTCTTGCCTTCAAGGGGGTCCGCTACGGCGCGGACACTGCAACCACCCGTTTCGCTGCGCCGCGCCCGCCCGACCCCTGGCCGGGCATAGAGGATGCGGTGGCGTACGGCAACTCGACGCTGCAGCCCGAGAGCGGCGACGGCGGCGGCTTGTTCGCCTCCTGGCGGCCCAAGCCTGCGCGGCCGATGAGCGAGGATTGTCTATTCCTCAATGTCTGGACGCGGGCGCTCGGCGACGGCGGCAAGCGGCCGGTCATGGTCTGGTTTCATGGCGGCGGCTTCGCTACCGGTTCGGGCTCCAGCAACGGCTATGACGGCGTGCGCCTGGCCAAGCGCGGTGACGTAGTGGTGATCACGGTCAATCACCGGCTCAATATCTTCGGGCATCTCTATCTGGCCGCGTTCGGGCCGCAATTCGCCGATTCCGGCAATGCCGGCATCCTCGATCTGATTCTGGCGCTGGAATGGGTGCGCGACAATGTCGCCGAATTCGGCGGCGATCCGGACAATGTGACCATCTTCGGCGAAAGCGGCGGCGGCGCCAAGGTGTCGGTACTCATGGCCATGGACGAAGCGGAGGGGCTGTTCCATCGCGGTATCGTCCAGAGCGGGCCCCTGCTCCAGGTGATCCCGGCGCAACAGGCGCGCGCCGCTGCGCAGGCCGTGGTCGCGAAGCTCGGCCTCTCGGAGTCCACCATCGATCGGATCTTGACCTTGCCGCCGGCGGAGATCCAAAAGGCGGTGCGGGAGGCCGATGCCGAGGGTGCCGGCGGGGGCGCTCCCGGGCTGTTCGCCGGAATCGCATCGGGACCGGTGCTCGACCAGCGCAACATCGAGTGCCATCCGTTCCATCCGGAAGCCGCCCCCCAATCCCGGTCGATCCCGTTGTTGATCGGCGTCAACCGGACCGAGACCTCGCTGCTGGTCGGCGCCGGCCGGCCCGACCTGTTCGATCTGACCTGGGACACGCTGCCCGGGCCGCTGAAACAGGCGCTCCCCGGCTTCGAGGTCGAGTCGATCATCGCCGGCTACCGCGATCTGCATCCCGGATACAGCCCGGCGGCGGTCTATTTCACCATCACCTCGGATCGAACTTTTCTGCGCAACAGCACCGTTCAAGCCGACCGCAAATCCGCCCAGGGCGGCGCCGACGTGTTCTTCTATCTGCTCGATTGGAACACGCCGGTCGGCGGCGGCAAATGGCTGTGTCCGCACGCCCTCGATATCGGCTTCGTCTTCGACAATGTCGCCAAATCGGAAAGCATGTCGGGCCTCGGCCCCGATCAGCAGAGGCTCGCGGACATGATGAGCGAGTCCTGGCTCGCCTTCGCCCGGACCGGCAATCCCGCCAACCCGCTGATACCTTCCTGGCCGGCCTATGACGCGCAACGGCGGCCGGTGATGGTCTTCGACCTGGAGCCGCGGGTGGTCGACGATCCCAGAGCACCGGAGCGAGCGCTGTTCCAACCGGCATCGGCGCGAGTGCCCGCGTAAGTCGGCGTTTCCAGTGTGCCGGCGCGACCGCGCCGGCCCGCTTCTCCGGGCGGCGAGGAGCCGACAGGCGCGATGAAGCGGATCGAGGCAATGTTCGGCCGGGCCGTGGAACACCATCGTGCCGGGCGATTGGAGGCCGCGAGCCGCGACTATCGGGCCGTGCTGGCGGCCCGGCCCGACCATGCGCCTGCTCTGCATCTGCTGGGCGCTCTCGCCTTCGAGATCGGCCAGACCGAGGCTGCGATCAATCTGATGTCGGCGGCGGTCCGGGTCGATGCCGCCGTCTCGGCCTACCACAATGATTTGGGCGAGGCGTTGCGGGTCGCCGGTCGGGCCGAGGCCGCCGCGACCGAGTATCGGGCCGCCCTGGCGCTGGACCCTTGCAACATCGCCGCCCTCAACAATCTCGGCATCGTCGAGCAGCTGCAGGGGCGGCGCGAGACCGCGATCGGGTTCTATCGCCGTGCCATCGCCATCGACATGAATTTCGTGCCGGCGCAGCTCAATCTGGGTGCGGCGCTGCTCGAAGCGGGCGAGATCGAAGCGGCCGAGCCGGCGCTCGAAACCGCCCGCCGGCTCGATCCCGGCAATTCCGCGGCGACGCTCAATCTGGCCAATCTCCGACAGGAGCAGGACCGGCTCGACGAGGCCGTTACCCTCTATCGCGGTTTGCTGGCGGCCGACCCCGCTCACGTCCAGGCGCTGGTCAATCTCGGCCAGGCGCTGCAGCGCCTCGGGCGGCCGGATCTGGCAGTCGAGCCGTTCGACGCCGCCCTCGTTCTCGCGCCCGATCTGCCGGCGGTGCAGTGGAATGCCGGCTTGTGCCGGCTGCTGCTCGGCGATTTCGCCCGCGGCTGGGCCGGGTTCGGCTGGCGCTGGCGGGCAGGCGCCGTGCCGCCGCACGGGCTGCCCGGGCCGGAATGGCTGGGCGAGCCCTTGGCCGGGCGCCGGCTGCTGGTCCATGCCGAACAGGGGCTGGGCGACACGATCCAATTCGCGCGATTTCTGAAGGGGTTGTCGGAGCGAGGCGCCGGCGAAGTCATTTTGCTGGCCCGAGCGCCGCTCCGGCGCCTGCTCGCCGGGCTCGCCCGATTGGTGACCGCGGACGAACCGCTACCGCCATGGGATTGCCGGATCCCGCTGCTCGACCTGCCGCGTCTCTACGGAACGGTGCCGGCGACGACCGCGGGCGACGTGCCCTATCTCGTGGCCGCCCCCGCGCGAGTCGAAGAATGGCGGGAGCGTCTGGCGGATCTGCCCGCGCCGCGGATCGGCCTCGTCTGGCGCGGGCGTGCCGACCACGAGAACGACCGCAACCGGTCGATCCCGGCGGCGGCGTTCGCTCCGCTGACCCACGATGCCGCTGGCTGGGTCAGCTTGCAGCAGGGGGCGACGGCCGCGGAGCTGAAATCACTCGGCCCGATCCGCCATCTCGGCGACGCGTTCGGCGATCTGCAGGATGCGGCCGAGGCGATTTCGGCACTCGATCTCGTCATCAGCGCCGACACGGCTCTCGCCCATCTCGCCGGGGCGCTCGGCAAGCCGGTCTGGATTCTGCTGCCGTTGGCGCCCGATTGGCGGTGGCTGACCGAGCGGGCGGATAGCCCATGGTATCCGTCGGCTCGGCTGTTCCGCCAGACTCGGGCCGGCGATTGGGGCCCGGTGATCGAAGCTGTCGCCGCGGCGCTCGGCGGGTTCAATGCTTCGGCGCCTGCAGGCTGAGCAGCACCTCGACTTCTTGGACCGGCAGCTTCTTCACCCCCTTCGGGATCTCGAACAGCGCCGGATCCTGCGGGCCGAGCTTCACGTCGGTCAGGAGGAAACTCGCCTTGACCAGCTTGTTCTTGGGCGAGCTGTAGGTGCCGTCTAGCTTGGTGACGATGCCGTCGCGGGTCATCCAGACCCAGCCGTCGAGAGCCGAGCCGTCGGTGCCTTCATGCTCGACTCGATAACGCGCGCTCTTCAGGCCGGAAACTGTTTCGTTGCCCACCGGCTCTCCGAGCGCGCCGATACCGTCGTAATCGGTCACCGCCTTCGGGAAGGCGAATTCGGCATAGATATGGAGCCCGGGGAGCATCAACCACGCGACCTGGCGGTCGGCGCGCAGGATCGCGACGATCGGCAAGCCGTTCAGGATCTGTTCGTGACGCTGCATCCCGGGGGTGGCATAGACGCGGCCGTCATAGGTCTTGCCCCCGGTGACGACACTGCGCGCGGCGCTGAACGGCACTGCGGTGTCCCCGACCAGTGCTGCTGCTGCCGCGTCACCGGCGACGAAGCCGAACAGGAGGGTGAGAACGAGAAGGGAATAACGCATGCGCACTGCAGCTCCATATCGATGGCGGCGGACGATCGCCGACAATCAGGGTAAAACCATGGCAAAGGCTTGGAGATGCGACGCACCGCCGCTATCGTCGAGACCGAACGCTCACCTCCAGGGGAAAGATCCAGCCATGTCCGAGACGATTTCCGCCCGGGTCCAGGCCCTCGGGCTCGAATTGCCCAAGCCCGGAGCTCCGGCGGCCAACTACGTGCCGTTCGTCGTGACCGGTAATCTGGTCTTTCTCGCCGGCCAAGTCTGCCAATGGAACGGCGAGAGGCGCTTCATCGGCAAGGTCGGCGGTGCGATCAGCCCGGAGGACGGAGTCGCGGCGGCGCAGCTCTGCGGCCTGAATATCCTCGCCTGGATCAAGGAGGTCGTGGCCGACGAGTTCGACCGGGTGACGCGGCTGGTCCGGATCGGCGGTTTCGTCAACTCGGTCCCGAATTTCGTCGAGCAGCCGCGCATCATAAACGGGTGTTCGGATTTGATGGTCGGTGTCTTCGGCCCCAAGGGACGCCATGCCCGCACTGCGGTCGGCACCAATGTGCTGCCCTTCGATGTGGCGGTCGAGGTCGAAGCGATTTTCGAGATTCGCCTTTAACCTCGCCGGGGGCCGGGACATGGACGGGGAAGGCACCAGCTACACTCTGAAAGTGGTCTCCCGGCTCGGCGCGATCGGCGCCGAGGCATGGGATGCCTGCGCCGGCCCGGACAATCCCTTCGTGTCCTACGCCTTTCTCTCGGCGCTCGAGGACAGCGGCTCGGCCAATGCGCGGGCGGGGTGGAAGCCGCAGCATCTCACCCTGGTCGAGGGCTCCGGGCGAATCGTCGCCTGTGCGCCGCTTTATCTCAAGAGCCACTCCCAGGGCGAATATGTCTTCGACCATGGCTGGGCCGATGCCTATGAGCGGGCGGGCGGGCGCTATTACCCGAAGCTGCAATGCGCGGTGCCGTTCAGTCCCGTGCCCGGACCCCGGCTGCTGTTGCGGCCGGACGCGCCGGCCGAGGCGGCCCGGCTGTTGATCGGCGGCATGGTCGAACTGGCGCGGCAGCTCGAGGTCTCCTCGCTGCATGTCACATTTCCGAGCGAGCCGCAGTGGCAGGCCTTCGGTGCGGCCGGGCTGCTCCAGCGCATCGGCCAGCAATTCCATTGGGACAATCGCGGCTATGGCAGTTTCGAGGATTTCCTGGGTGCGCTCAATTCGCGCAAGCGCAAATCGATCCGCAAGGAACGGCGCGAGGCGCTCGACGGCGGGCTGGAGATCCAGACGCTCACCGGCAGCGAGATCGGGCGCAAACATTGGGACGCTTTCTTTCGCTTCTACATGTCGACCAGCGATCGGAAATGGGGCTCGGCCTATCTGACCCGGCGCTTCTTCGATCTCCTGGGCGAGAGGCTGGGCGACCGGGTCGTGCTGGTGATGGCCTTCCACCGGGGCGAACCGGTGGCCGGCGCCCTCAATCTTCGCGGCACGGATACTCTGTACGGGCGGAATTGGGGTGCGGTGGGCGAGTTCAAATTCCTCCATTTCGAAGCCTGCTATTACCGCGCGATCGACTACGCCATCGCCCACGGCCTGGCCCGGGTCGAAGCCGGCGCCCAAGGCACGCACAAGATCCAGCGCGGCTATCTGCCGAGCGAAACCTACAGCGCGCATTGGCTCCGCGACCCGGGCTTCGCCGACGCCGTGGCCCATTTCCTCGACCGCGAGCGCCCGGCGATCCGTGCGCAGATGGCGGAGTTGGCGGAACTGTCGCCGTTCCGGAAAGAGGGGGAGGGGTGAGGGTCGCAACCGTCCGCAGCCGATGGACGAGGTGACCGAGACGGTGGTGGCGGCGGAGCGATCGAGGTGAAGCACGAAGCGCCCGAAGCGCGAGAAGAAATGGGATTGGACTGCACCCCATCGGTGAGAGACGGAAATTAAGCACACACCTCTTGAACCGTCGTCGCAGCAGGTAGGGCCAGAACCGATCGAAGACTCGACTGTCACCCGAAAGCTGCCATTCCTTCGGTGCCCGACCCCGCAAATTCCCTGCCCGCCGCCCGCCGTCTCGTATATTCTGGCCGACAATCCTCGCGTCAACAGGGGCGCCCGATCTTGCGTATCGTCCTGACCCTCGCCGCAATCTTCGTCGTCGTGGTGATCGTCCTCATCGGCACCGCGGTTTACCTCACCGGTTATGCCGAGCACGCCACCCTGCCGGTTGCGGCCGGGTACGGGCCGGATCCGACCTTGCCGCCGCCGGACCCGCGCGTGTTGCCGACGATCCGGCCGGCCAAGGCCGTCGGCTGGCCGGCTGGGGCGGCGCCGGTCGCGACGCATGGGCTGCGGGTCGCGCGGTTCGCAGAGGGGTTGCAGCATCCGCGCTGGCTCCATGTCCTGCCCAATGGCGACGTCCTGGTCGCGGAGACCGATACCCCGGCGAAGCCCGATGACGGCAACGGCGTCACCAGGCTGGTCGCCGGCCTGATCACCAGCTATGCCGGGGCGAACCAGCCGAGCGCCAACCGGATCACGCTGCTCAGGTCGTCCAAGGGCGACGGGATCGCCGATACGCGCAGCGTGTTCATTTCCGGGCTGAACTCGCCCTTCGGCATGGCCCAGATCGGGGAACGGATCTATGTCGCCGATACCGACGCCGTTCTGAGCTTCCCCTACCAGACCGGTGAGACCCGGATCGCCGCACCCGGCACCAAGCTCACCGATCTGCCGGCCGGGACAATCAACCACCACTGGACCAAGGATCTGACCGCGAGCGCCGACGGCACCAAGCTCTATGCCGGTGTCGGTTCCAACAGCAATGTCGGCGAGAACGGGATCGGGGCGGAAGAGGGCCGCGCCGCCATCTGGGAAATCGATCCCGCGACCGGCGCGCATCGAGTGTTCGCCTCGGGCTTGCGCAACCCGAACGGCTTGTCGTGGGAGCCGGAGAGCGGGGTGCTCTGGGCCGCGGTCAACGAGCGCGACGAGATCGGCAGCGATCTCGTGCCCGACTATATGACCTCGGTCAAGGATGGCGGGTTCTATGGCTGGCCCTATAGCTATTACGGCAACCACGTCGATGTCCGCGTCGAGCCTCAACGGCCCGAACTCGTGGCTGCGGCGCTGGTGCCGGATTACGCCTTGGGGGCGCACACGGCCTCGCTCGGGCTCGCCTTCGACCAGGGTACCGCGCTCGCGGCCGTGTTCGGCGAGGGCGCCTTCGTCGGCCAGCACGGGTCCTGGAACCGTAATCCGCCGAGCGGCTACCGGGTCATCTTCGTGCCGTTCGCCGGCGGCCGCCCCTCCGGGCCGCCGGTCGACGTGCTGACGGGATTTCTCTCCGAACGGGGCGAGGCTCTAGGCCGCCCGGTCGGCGTCGCCTTCGACATGACCGGAGCCTTACTGGTGGCCGACGATGTCGGCAACGTGGTTTGGCGAGTGTCGGCGCCATAGCGGGTGACGCCCTCGTGCCGCTCGCGGTCGAGAACCACCCGAACTGAACCGACAGGATGGGCGCCAAAAAAAGACCCCCCGGCTGAGCCAGGGGGCGAGAAAGATCGGAGCGCATGGAAGGGGAACTGCTGCGCCCGATCTGCTTTATTCGATGGCAGTCCCGGATCAGGCCGCCTTCGTCAAGGTCTCGACCGCGACGTCGAGGCGCGCCTTGACCGGGGCGAAAGCGTCCGAAGCGAGTTTGGCGCTCAGCTCGCTGAGCTTGGTCGAAGTCGCGACGAGCTTCACATAGGCCGCACGAGCGTTCTCGACATTGAGCTCGATGGCGTCTTTCGGGTTCTTCGCGTGGAATACCGCTTGGCCCGCGGCTGCGGCGGACTGCAAATGCTCCTGGGCCTGGGCGAAGAACTCCTTGGAGATCTCCTGGGCGCCAGCGACGAACAGCTTGTTGGCTTCGACCAGGGCTTCGATATTGCCCTTGTGGAAGGCGATGACCTGTTCATAAGCGGGAAAGAAACGGGTGAAATCAGATGTAGCTGTCATGATCGGCTCCAATGGTTGGGGTTTCGGCACGTCAGGGGATTCGAGGCTCGGCGAGGTCGAAACCGGAATCGCTTCGGCCGGCTTCGATGAGGGGGCCGGCAAGCGGACAATCGTCTCCGCCTTCGCTTTGGGCGTCGCGCGACGAGTAGCCTTGCCAGGGGAATTCGGGGTTTCACTCATCGTCTGCTCCTTGCAGCCCAACTTGATGCTGCATTGCAACATGAGGCGGATATAGGGGCAGCGGGGGCCGGCGTCAAGAAAAAAATGCTGCAGTGCACCATAACTTTTCGGGGCGGAGGATCAGGGTCGTTCGCCGGGTTTGTCCCCGGCCTTTTCGGACCGCCGGCGAATTTCGGCTTCGAGCTGCTGGAGCTGCCGGTCGAAATTTTCGATCCGGCCGAAGGCGGCGCGACGGCGCCGCCGCTCCAGCCGGCCGAGCGCGTGCCGGATCCCGAGTTCCATGGCCATCGCGGCCAGAACCAGCCCGGCCACGAACAGGAGTAGGGCTGGAACCTGGCCATAGCGGTGATCGACCGCCAGAACCGCGCCCCAGAAGCCGATGGTCACCAGTGACGAGGCAGCCACGACCAGGATCCGCCGCATCGTCAGATCCGCCCTTTGCCGCGCCCGGCGCTGCTCGAGGTCGGCAAAGGCATTGGCGAGTTCGGCGCGCGCCAACGCCTGCCAAGTCTTGAACGACAGACCCCCTTCCGACTTGCCGGCGCGGATGAATTGCTCGAGCTTGCGAACGATATAGTCGGCACGTTCCTGAGGCGACGGATCGGCCATGGCCGCGAAGTAGCTGCCTAATTGCGGATCGGATCGAGCAGCAAAGCCCCGGCCGCAAGATCCTCGAGGGCGGTGCCCACCGATTTGAACAGCGTGATCTGGTCATAATAGCGCCGGCCGGCCCGGCTGCCCCGGGTGAGATCGACCAGATCGCCGGCGATGTCGTCGAGCACCAGCCGGCCATTGGCCAGAGGCTGGACGATGTCGCCGGCCTCGACGGTCGCCCCCTCGCGCGTGTCGACGAAGACCCGGGCGCGGCTGATGCAATCGTCGTCGGCCTCGCGCATTTCCGGAGTGAACCCGCCGACGAGATCGAGATGGACACCTTGGGGCAGCCATTCGCCTCGGATCAGCGGTGCGCGGGCCAGCGTGGCGCAGGTGACGATATGAGCGCCGCGCACGGCGCCGGCGAGATCGTCGGTCGAGGTCACCCGGAGACTGCGCCGGTCGAGACGATGCGCCATCTGCGCCGCCTTGGCCGGGTCTCGCCCCCAGACCAATACGTTGCGGATCGGCCGAACTGCGGCATGGGCTTCGAGCAGATGGGGGGCGAGTGCCCCCGTGCCCACGACCAGCAATCTCTCGGCATCCGGCCGCGCCAGGTAGCTCGCCGCCAATGCCGAGGCGGCGGCGGTGCGCCTGAGCGTCAGCGCCGGGCCGTCGATCATCGCCAGAGGTGTTCCGGTCCGCCCGTCGAGCAGGAGATAGACCCCCATCACGGCCGACAAGGCCCGCTCGCCGTTCGAGGGAAACACGGTCGCGACTTTTACACCGATATGCTTGCCCACCTGCCAGGCCGGCATCAGCAGCAAAGCGGCGTCGGGCTCGCCGCCACCGACCGGGACGGCATGGTGATGCCGCACCGGCACGGTGCAGCCGGTGCGAAACATTTGTCGAAGGGCCTCGATCAACGGCTCCCAATCGAGGCCGGCGTGAACCTCCGACGGACCGATCAGCCGGATCGTATCGCTGGGAATCGGTCGGCCGCGCAAGCTCTCGACCATGACTGCCCCTCAAGTCGCGAGCGAACGGCCGGGCGGCGTCGGCTCTTTCGAGCGATCGAGCTCGGCTTCCAGCCGGTGCGCATGCTTGGCCAAGCGCCGCCGCTCCCGCCTCGTGCCGAAATGGCCGAGCCAGGTGGTGAGCCAGCCGAGCAGGAATCCGGCCAGGAGTGCGCCGAGAACTACGGGATATAGGGGCAGTTGGATGGCCGGGAACGGCCAGAAATCGACCACGACCAAGGCGCGATTGGACACGGCGAAGACGGCACAGACGACTGCGACGACGAGAGTCAACGCCCAGTACAAGAACCGCATCGACGCCCCTCCCGACTGCCGGATCCCCCGGCTTCAGGCCCCGGCCTCGCCGGTATTCAGACGGTCGCGCAACTGCTTGCCGGTCTTGAAGAAGGGGATGAATTTCTCCTCGACCGCGACGCTGTCGCCGGTGCGCGGATTGCGGCCGACTCGGGCGTCGCGCCGCTTGACCGAGAAAGCGCCGAAACCGCGCAACTCGACCCGATCGCCCCGTGACAGTGCCGAGGCGATTTCGCCGAAGATCGTGGTCACGATCCGCTCGACATCGCGCTGATAAAGATGCGGATTGCTCTCGGCAAGACGCAGGATGAGCTCAGACTTGGTCATGGCGGTCCGGCCTTCCCATGGCGGCAGCTATTCTTCCGAGCAACAGCCTGCCAAAGGGACCGCGCGCGGTCAAGATAAGCCCTGGACCGAAAACGGCTTTCCTCAAAATAAAACGGGCGGCCGAGGCCGCCCGCGGGTTTTGGACGCCGACTCGGTTATTCGTCGGCGAGCTCGGTCTTGTCCGTGCGCGCCCGGATCGCCGCCCCGAGGATGTCGCCGAGGCTGGCGCCGGAATCGGACGAGCCGAATTCGGCCATCGCCTTCTTCTCTTCGTCGACTTCACGGGCTTTGATCGAGAGCGTGACCTTGCGTGTCGCCTTGTCCATTGCCGTGACCTTGGCATCGACCTTTTCGCCGATGGCGAAGCGGTCGGGCCGCTGCTCGCTGCGGTCGCGCGACAGTTCGGATTTACGGATGAATCCGGGCATGCCGTCGGCCGAGACGACTTCCAGGCCGTTTTCGGTGACCTGGGTCACCGTGCAGGTCACGACATCGCCCTTCTTGAGCTTCGCCAGACTCTCGACATAGGGATCTTCCGACAGCTGCTTGATGCCGAGCGAAATGCGCTCCTTCTCGACATCGACATCCAGCACCTTGACCCGCACCATGTCGCCCTTCTTGTAATCCTGGACGACCTCCTCGCCGGCGCGCGCCCAGTCGAGATCCGAAAGATGGACCATGCCGTCGATATCGCCCGGCAAGCCAACGAACAGCCCGAACTCGGTGATGTTCTTGACCTCGCCTTCGATTTCGGCCCCGACCGGGTGCTGCTCGACGAAGCTGTCCCAGGGGTTGGCCAGCGTCTGCTTCAGGCCGAGCGAGATACGGCGCTTGCCCGGATCGACATCGAGGACCATGACCTCGACCTCCTGGGAGGTCGACACGATCTTGCCCGGATGGACGTTCTTCTTGGTCCACGACATTTCCGAGACGTGGACGAGCCCTTCGACCCCCGGCTCCAGTTCGACGAAGGCGCCGTAATCGGTGATGTTGGTGACCCGGCCTTTGTAGCGGGCGCCCGACGGGTATTTGAGTTCGACGCCTTCCCAGGGATCGGCCTCGAGCTGCTTCATGCCGAGCGAGATGCGCTGAGTCTCGGGGTTGAAGCGAATGACCTGGACCTTGACCGACTGGCCGATATGCAAGGCCTCCGACGGGTGGTTGATCCGGCGCCAGGCGATGTCGGTGACGTGGAGCAGCCCGTCGACTCCGCCCAGATCGACGAATGCGCCGTAGTCGGTGATGTTCTTGACCACGCCGTTCAGGATCTGGCCTTCCTTGAGGTTGGCGACCAGTTCGGAGCGGGCCTCGGCCCGACTCTCTTCGAGCACGGCACGACGCGAGACCACGATATTGCCGCGCGAGCGGTCCATCTTGAGGATCTGAAACGGCTGCGGCGTCCCGATCAAGGGAGTGATGTCGCGAACCGGGCGGATATCGACCTGGCTGCCCGGCAGGAATGCCACGGCGCCTGAGAGATCGACGGTGAAGCCGCCCTTGACCCGGCCGAAGATCACGCCGGTGACCCGCTCGTTGGCGGTGAAGCTCTTTTCCAGAAGCGTCCAGGCTTCCTCGCGGCGCGCTTTCTCGCGGCTGAGCTGCGCCTCGCCGTGCTTATCCTCCATCCGCTCGAGATAGACTTCGACGATGTCGCCGATCTTGATCTCGGGCGCCTTGCCGGGGACGGCGAATTCCTTGAGCGGGACGCGGCCTTCGGACTTGAGGCCGACATCGATCAGCACCATGTCGTTCTCGACGGCGATGACGTGGCCTTTGATGACCGTGCCTTCGAGACTGGAGGAAGTACCGAGCGATTCGTCGAGAAGGGCGGCGAAGCTCTCCTTGACAGGGGACTCGGCGTGAATTGCAGAAGCCATCGGCTCTCCTAGATCCCAAACGATTTCAACCGGTCCGCCCGGGATCGAGGGTGAACCGACCGACTGCCGACGAGATCGGGCGCGGCGGTGAAGGCCCGTAAATTCAAAAAAACGCCGAATGCGCCGCCTCGCGGCGACCAACCGGAGCTGGTGCCGAAGCGCGATGCCGGATCCGGAATACCGGGAACAATCTCTCCGGGCGCTGCTCTCGACCCGCCCAGGGCCCCGTCTTCGGTTACAAAGCGGGCGACTCTATACTCCGGGTGCGGCAGCGCCGCAACTGCTTAACACGGGGCCGGCCGGAAAGGCTGGGCTGCGGCGCTCACGGCCGGGCCGGCAGCAGACACTCGACGAGAGCGGCGGCCCGAGCATAGACGGCTTCAGCATCGAGCGACGTGGTGTCGATCAGTACGGCATCGGCTGCGGGCGCGAGTGGTGCTGCTTCCCGGCCGCTGTCGCGGGCGTCGCGCGCCTGAAGATCGCTCAGAACCGCCTCGAAGGACCCGGTCCCGCCCCGTTGAGCCAGCTCCTTGCGGCGGCGCTCGGCGCGCGCCGCGACGCTGGCGGTGATATAGAGCTTCAGCGGCGCATCCGGGCAGACGACAGTGCCGATATCGCGGCCATCCAGCACGGCACCCGGGCGTCCATCCGGCGGGTGGGCGGCGAAACGGCGCTGGAAGTCGAGCAGGGCCGCGCGCACCGCCGGATGGGCGGCCACGACCGACGCCGCGCGCCCCACATCCTCGTCACGCAGGCGCGCCTCGGCGAGGCCGGCAGGAGCGAGCGCTCGCGCCGCGCGGGCGGCAGCATCGGCATCGGCCGGGTCGAGACCCGCCGCCAGCACGTCGCGCCCGACGGCACGATAGAGTGCTCCAGTGTCGAGGTGGGCAAGGTCGAACCGGCGCGCAAGTCGCCGCGCCAACGTCCCCTTGCCCGAGGCGGCCGGCCCGTCGATGGCGATGACGAGGGGCAAGGTCACGCCGCCGGCTCGATTGCGGCGCCCAATCGGCGCATCAGCCCGGCGAAATCGGGAAAACTGGTCTCGATCGTGGCGCCGTCGTCGATCTCGACCGGGGTCTCGGCCGCCAGGCCTAGAACCAGAAAGGCCATGGCGATGCGATGATCGAGATTGGCTGCGATCTTGCCCCCGCCCGGCGGCGTGCCGCCGCAGCCTTCGATCGTGAGGCTCGAGCCCGTGACCTCGATCTCGACCCCGCAGGCGGCGAGGCCGGTCGCGATCGCGGCCAGCCGGTCGCTCTCCTTGACCTTCAGCTCGTCGAGGCCGTGCAGGGTCGTGCGACCCCTGGCGCAGGCAGCGGCGACAGCCAGGATCGGATATTCGTCGATCATGCTGGGCGCGCGCTCGGCCGGGACGGTGACGCCTTCGAGCCGGCTCGCCCGGATGCGCAAATCTCCGACCGGCTCGTCGCCGGAAAGTCGTGCATTCACGACTTCGATCGACGCCCCCATCTCGCGCAGCGTAGCGAGGAGGCCGGTGCGCAGCGGGTTCAGCCCGATATTTTCCAGCACCAGATCCGAATCGTCGCAGAGCAGGCCCGCCACCAGCGGAAATGCTGCGGAGGAGGGGTCGCCCGGCAGATCGAGGGCGGCCGGGCTCAACTCCGGCTGACCCTGGAGCGTGATCCGCTTGCCGCCGCCGGCGATCGCGTCCACCGCGACATCGGCGCCGAAATGGCGCAGCATGCGCTCGCTATGGTCACGGGTCGGTGCCGGCTCGATCACGATGGTGTGGCCCGGCGTGTTCAGGCCGGCCAGCAGGATCGCGGATTTGACCTGGGCCGAGGCGACGGGCAGGCGGTACTCGATCGGCATCGGGTCGACTGCTCCGACCACGGCCAGAGGCAGCAACCCGCCGGCACGCCCGATGAACTGCGCGCCCATCTGTTCGAGCGGCCGGGTCACCCTCGCCATCGGACGCTTGGTCAACGAGGCGTCACCAGTGAAGATCGTCGTGATCGGATGAGTCGCGACCAGCCCCATCAACAAACGCACGCCGGTGCCGGAATTGCCTAGATCGAGGACGCGATCGGGTTCCGCGAGACCACCGATGCCGACGCCGTCGACGATCCAGACCCCGTCTCCGCCGCGCTCGATCCGGGCACCCAGCGCCACCATCGCCGCGGCGGTGCGCAGCACGTCATCGCCCTCCAGCAAGCCGCGGATCGTGGTGCGGCCGACCGCCAGACTGCCCAGAATGAGCGCTCGGTGGGACATGGATTTGTCGCCGGGAATGCGGGTCCGGCCGATGAGCGGGCCGCCGGGGCGGCCGACCAAGGCAATCACGGGAGACGGCACGGCGTCGTTCACTCCGAAGGGGCCCGGTCCGAACGGGCAGGGCAACGCCCGGCGCATGCGCTCGGACGAGGACGCGGCATTTTCATTTTGACAGGCGGCGGCGATCATGGCAATTGCCGCCGTCCAATGGGCCAAATGTGACGAGACGGAGTTTCTTGTGGCAAATCCCGAATGGGGCACCAAGCGCATCTGCCAGAGCTGCGGGACCAAATTCTACGATCTGCAGCGCGATCCGATCGTCTGCCCGAAATGCCAGACCGAGTTCGATCCCGAGGCGTTCCTGAAGACCCGGCGGGCGCGCCCGGCCGCCGTGGCCGACAAGGAGCAGGCACCGGCGCCGGTGGCCGCGGCTGAAGCCGGCGATCTTGAGATCGAGGATGCCGAAGCGCTCGATGACGAGGAAGAGGTGGCCCCCGCCGGCGATGCCGGCGACGAAGAAGACGAGGATCTCATCGAGGACGCCTCGGAACTGGGCGAGGACGAAGACGATATGGCCGAGGTCATTGAGAACGTCGACGAGGAAGAGGAACGCTGAAAACCGTGCCGGCGCGTCGGCCGCTCCCGTCGAATTTTTCCCTTGCACCGCGCCCGGCCGGGAAATAGGTTCGCGCTCCCGATCGAGAGGGGTCATAGCTCAGTTGGTAGAGCGCTACAATGGCATTGTAGAGGTCGTCGGTTCGATTCCGACTGGCTCCACCAGATTTATCAAGGGGTTGGCTGGCGACGGCCAAGCGCTTTTTCCTGGCTGGCTACCACACGGCTACCATAACGAAACGCATTCTGGCGGGCGGTGGGAGGCCTTTGTGCCCGGTCGTTCGGCGCAGATCGGCCCGCGCCTCCGATCAACGCAACCTTGCCAGGGTTGGGGTCGAGGGTTCGAATCCCTTCGTCCGCTCCAAAATCTCTTAGAGATTTCAGAGCGTTATGGAGATAGCCGCGGGAGCGGCCGCTCCGCGTTTCCGGGTTGGACACCACCCAGACACCACGGGAACTTGAGGCCTTGGCCGACATTCTTCGTCGCATTCTATTCCGTCGCTAGCGCCAGCCGGCACTCCCGGCTCATATGCCATCGTCCCTATCGACGGAATAGCCGAGGCACCCAATTTAGAGTACGACCGCATCAGGCTATGATCTTTGACCGCGCCCCGGATTTTGCGGAAATACTGACATCAGTCGGGATGTTGAACGGATCGCGCATGCGGCTATATCGGGGCACAAGTGAACGCTCGGAACGCCACGACTCGCCGGCTACTACTGATCACCATTCCCGGCGGCCCTCGCCGGGCACCATTCTGTCGTAGGTATCCGCTTCCGGCTCACCATCGAACGATCGGAAGGGCGGGGCGTCATCGAGCAGCAGCAGCGAAATGGCAAAGTCATACTGCTCTGCAAAAACAGTCATTTCGCGGACCGGTTCTCTGAACCAGACGCCCGCGTCGTGATCGACGCACGCCCGGCCGTCGACAAGGAGATCCTGTTTGACCGGCAACGACACGGCCGGAATTTCGATCGTACCGGCCGATGTCCTGAAGAACGCTCCGGTTTTTAGCGCTCCATCGCTAGAGCGTGCCCACAGGACGAAGCCGTCGCGGGAGACGACAAGAACGGCCCGTTTCTCGGTGTAACCGAGCCAACGCAACACCGTAGCGATGAGCGACACGCGGTAACGGTCGGCGCAATGCGAAATCATGTCGAGATCGACCTTCGCCTTCGCATCGATCTGCCGGCGAAAATCATCCAGCGGCATCAGAAAATTGGCGGCGAACACGTTCGCTTGATGCTCGATCTGACCATACGCAGAATCCCATCGGACCACATCCTGCTCCCCGCATCGGATCCCATTTGGATGGGCTAGGCGGTGGAGAAGAAAATGGCCGAACTCGTGCGCGAGGGTGAAGTTGATCCGTCCTCTCGAACTGAGCGCATTGTTATAGATGATCCCCCAACCCTTGCGCCCGGCCGGCGCCCGGAAAAGCGCGCCGTCAAAGTTCGGAAGATCAGCGCCGGCCACACTGATGATAGGGTCATCCGGGAATCTCTGGGCGGTATAGTCCCTCGCTACCATCGGAATATCGATCGGAAACCGATCCACCCCGAAGACCGCATTGAGCACATGCGTAATCTCGAACGCCCAGCGCTCTGGAGTGAAGGCGGTGGTCATTCATCCTCGCCCATGAGGTCGACCATCCGGCGGATCTTATCTTTGGTCGTCGCATCCATTTTCCGATATTTCCGGAAGAAGGCAGTGTCGGTTGCATCCTCGACTTTGACCGTCTCGGTCGGATCGATCAGGTAATCGGCTGTGACACCAAGCACAGCGGCAATCTTGGCGACCTTGTCCGCCGATGGCCGGGGCGGGTTCTTGTTCTCAAGCTCCCATATATAGCTTTTGCTGGATTCCGCGAGGTCCGCGAGCTTTTCGAGCGTATAGCCCTTCGCCCTGTGCAACTCGCGGATCTTGTCGCCTAGCGGCGTCGACAATCATTGGGGCATGCTGTTCAAGGCAGCACTTCTGTCGACGCTGCTCAGCGTCGGGTCGGAGGCCGGCAATACCGGCAACGGCAACACCAGCTCGATTTCTCAGGCGATCCGCCAGGGCACCTCGCAAAGCCTCAACCAGACGGGCGAGCAGGTGGTCGGGCGGTCGTTGAGCGTGCAGCCGACCATCACCATCCGGCCGGGCTTCCCTGTCCGGGTGCTCGTCACCCACGATCTCGTGCTCGAACCCTATCGAATCTCAGGAGGGCAACCGTGACCAGACTCAAGCTCGGAGCGATCGAGGACGACGCACCGGTCAAGCTGACGATCGAGCTTCCCGCCGCCCTTCACCGCGACCTCGTTGCCTATGGCGAGGCACTCGCCAGGGAAACAGGGCAGGCCACCATCGAGCCAGCAAAGCTGATCGCACCGATGCTCGACCGCTTCATCCGCTCCGATCGCGGTTTTGCGAAGGTGCGACGGAGAGGCGATCGCCGGCTTCCTCCGGGAGGACACGCCGCAGAGTCTTGAGTCGTCTCGGCGCCAGCACGACGCTCGCACCGACTATCTGCTCTTCCTCAATCCGCCGACTGTGGCGTTCGTGTTTTCAGACGTTCTCTGGCGAAGCTGCGGAAGCGCTGGAGCACCGGGTTGGCATTCTCCTGGATCCAGACGAGCGAGATCGGGATCTGCGCGTCCTCGCCGGCGATCGGCCGGAAGACGACCCCCAGATACTCGGCGCCGCAGCAGGAATCGGTCACGATGGCGATGCCCTGGCCAATGCCTACCAGGTTGAGCAAGCTCTCGCGGCTGACATCGTGTTGCCGAAGCCGCAGCCGGCCGGGAGCGCCAGCGAGCTTCGCGAGCAGGAAGGCGCGGATCTCGGTTGCGCCTTCGAAGGCGCGGACGATGATCATCTCGCTCGCGAGATCGGACCAACTGATCGTGTCCTTCCCGGCGAGCGGGTGATCCTCGGGCACCGCTGCGACGAACCGCTCGGTCCAGCTCGGTAGGCGCACCACGGAAGCGGTCGAGGTGCTGGGCGGGCTCAAGCCCGGCGACCGCGTCGTCACCTCGGATTATACTGGCCTCGATCGGATCGACCGGCTCGCCATTGCCAATTGAGACAGGAATAGGGACATCATGCTGAAGCTCGTCAACCTCACCAAGAGCTACCTCACCAGCGAAGTCGAGACCATGGCCCTGCGCCGGGTCAGCCTGGAGATCCGGCAGGGCGAATTCCTCGCCATCATGGGGCCGTCGGGCTGCGGCAAGTCGACCCTGCTGAACATATTGGGCCTGCTCGACAGCCTAAGCGACGGGCAGTTCTTCTTCCTCGGCGACGATATCGCGCGTGCTTCCGAACGCCAGCTGACCCTGCTGCGTCGCGCCCATATCGGCTTCGTGTTCCAGAGCTTCAACCTGATCGACGAGTTGACGGTCGAGGAGAATGTCGAGGTCGCCCTCATCTACCGCGGCGTCGGTTTGGCCGAGCGCAAGCGCCGGATCGGCGCGGCGCTCGAGCGGGTCGGACTGCCGCACCGCGCCCGCCGCCTGCCGCAGCAGCTGTCGGGCGGCCAGCAGCAGCGCGTCGCCGTGGCCCGCGCGCTGGTGGCGGCGCCCAAGCTAATCCTGGCCGACGAGCCGACCGGCAATCTCGACACCGCCAATGGCGACGCCGTCATGGACATGCTGACCGAGATCGCCCGGGCCGGTACCACCGTGGTCATGGTCACCCATAGCCACGCCCATGCCGCTTATGCCGAGCGCACGCTCAATCTGCTCGACGGCCAGGTCGTGGCCGCGACTCAACTGGCCGCCTGAGCGGCAGAGGGGAAGTAATGTTCCGCAACTACATTGCCACAGCCTGGCGCAGCGCCAGCCGTGATCGACTGTACGCCATACTCAATCTGTTCGGACTTGGCATCGGGTTTGCCGCAGCGATCATGGTCGGTCTCTATTTGCGCGACGAGTTCAGCTACGATCATCTTGTTCCAGGATATCAAGACGTCTATCGCGTGCAACTGACTGTAGCGCCACCTGGGCGGTCGGCGCAAACCTTGCCGGCGGTGCCAAGCGCACTCACCGCCGAAATTCAAATTGAATTCCCGGAAATGGTCGCAGCGACCCGCGTTGCCGATCAAGCCCCCATTCTGCGACACGGCGAGATCCGGGCGACCGAACCGCTTGACGTCGTCGATCCAAGCTTCTTCACCGTTCTGGCCTATCCGATGTTACGCGGCGATGCCGCGACCGCGTTGGCTCAACCCGACGCCATCGTGCTATCCCGACGGTTGGCCGAGAAATATTTCGGGACGATCGATTGTCTTGGCCAGACTCTCGACGTAGTCGGCGGCATCGCCCCTCTGCGGGTCACCGGCGTCTTCGAAAACCTTCCGTCCAATCTGGACCATCGATTCAATGCCCTGCTGTCCGGCCTCACCGCCGGCAGCACACTCGCCGAACTCGATCAGGCGCCTCCCCCCGCTCGAGGCTCACTCGAAGTCACCGTACTGGGTTACGTTCGAATGAAGTCAGGCGTATCGCCCGCTACGATGGCAGAACGTTTCGCTGATTTCGTGCGGCGCCACTACCCGCGCCAGTCGAGCGACCAGCCGATGTTCACGATGCATCTGATGGCACTGACTGACCTGCATCTACATCATGCTAATCCTGACACTGTCGATCCTGAGAATCCACAGCCGACGCTCCTTGCTATTGCAGTGACTGGCATTATGATTCTGACATTGGCGGGCATCAATTTCGTTAACCTGGTCACAGCACGGGCATCGCGCCGGAGTGTCGAGGTTGGCGTGCGAAAAGCGCTCGGGGCAACCTACTCACAACTCGTGATCCAGTTCATGGGGGAATCAGTTGCCTACTCGTTGGCAGGGCTGTTGCTCGGGGTCTCGATAACCGAGCTTTGCCTGCCCACAATCAATGCCTTTCTCGATCGGACAATCGAGTTATATGTTCCCAGTCAGCCTGAGGTCGTGTTGGTCCTTGTTGGTCTGGCGCTTCTTCTCGGCTTGACGGCCGGGATTTATCCGGCTCTGGTGCTGTCGGGTTTCCGCCCTGCCGCAGTGCTGAAAGCGCGGGCCACCGGGGGTGGATCTGCCCGGCTGCGTTTTGCGTTGGTCGTCCTGCAGTTCACTGCTGTAATTGCGTTGCTGATCGCGACCTCTGTTATTTATCGCCAGAATGCTTTCGCCACTTCCGAGGCACTGCATTTCGACAAGAGCTTAGTGCTCACGATCGATCTGGAGGGTATGCCAACGCATAGGGATGGAAATGGCGCGGTCATGCGCGATAGTGACCCGGTCGAAACTCTAAAAACACAGCTTGCCGCGATACCGGGCGTGAGCAGTGTTGCAGCATCTTGGGCCGTGCCCAACACCCAGAAATTGGCGGCGGAACGCGCCAGTCTGTTGACCGCAGCCGATCAACCCCCAGCTACACTAAATCATGTCATGGTCGATATCGGCTTCTTTTCGGTCTACGGCATTCGCCCGATTGCGGGCCGAGACTTTGCGCGAGAACATGCCGACGATATCGGGTCTGAATCGTCTCCCGGACGTGAGACGTCGATTATCCTCAATGAGACGGCTGTAAGAAAATTCGGGTTCCCGAGCCCCGATAAAGCGATCGGTCAGGAGATAGCGTTCGGGGACAGCAATACACGCAGGATTGTCGGCGTGGTTCCAGATTTTTCGCTCAACTCGATCCACGAATCGGTACCGGCCACAGCCTTCACAGTCGAATCCAGCGCCTTCGATGCGTTGAGCCTGAAACTTGTCGGAACCGACCTACCAAGGACATTGGATGCCATTGATGCAGTTTGGCACGAATTCGTGCCGCAACGCCCAATCGATCGAAGCTTCGTCGATGATCGAGTTGCCCTCCTCTACGTCGACACTATACACCAAGGCCAGCTCTTCGCGACCTTCGCCGCAATTGCAATCCTGATCGGTTGTCTTGGGCTTCTCGGCCTCTCGGCCTTCACGGCGGAACGGCGGACCAAGGAAATTGGAGTACGAAAGGCGTTGGGCGCAAGCACATTCGACATAGTTTGTCTTCTAGTCTGGCAATTTTCCCGACCGGTGCTGTTTGCCAATTTCTTGGCGTGGCCGCTAGCATGGTGGTCAATGCGCAACTGGCTCGATGGCTTCGCCTATCGAATCGATTTGGCTCCCCAATTCTTCCTATTTGCTGGATTGGGTGCGATCACACTTGCGGTTGCGACCACGGCCTTTCATACTATCCAGGTCGCTCGGGCTCGACCAGCGTTGGCACTACGCTATGAATGAGGGTACGGCGGCAGGGTTTGCGACAGACCGGCGCAACATGTCGGTTCCAGGCGCAGGCTGTTGGAGATTTTCGAACACCCATTGCTTCTCACAGGGGACATCATGAGTTTCTCGTCACGGATTTCGCCCTATGTCTCTCGGATCTTCGCGCTTACTGTATGTTTACTTGGAGTCAGTGCTTGCGAGAGTTTCCGGAATTTCGCTCGCGAAAGCGGCGAGTACTCTGACAGCTACGACCGTTACCGCTTGTCGGCTCTATGCTCCTCGGAATTGGATGCAAATAAATGCGCGGGAGGTCTGGACCAGTGACGGCGAATAGCACGGTCTACCAACCGGCACACAACATTGTATTGGATTTGTAGGAAAGGGCCGGGCAGCCTGTCCCAAGGAGGGAGAACGCCTCGGCGCGTTCGATCCGAGCGGGCTCGACGAGTCCAGCCCGGTATATGACCGCATCGACGCCGCCATTGTTGCTCTTGATGGGGATCCGACTGTCTTGCTGCCGCGATGGATGCGGGACCGTGCGCGCGTCGCGTCTGAGCCGGAGACACGAGCGGAGGCCGTTGAATGAGCGCCGAATCCGGCAGCAATGCAGCCGGACCGCGGCGACGAGGTGGGCGACCATCGGCGATGACCGCTGACATGAAGGCTCGGGTAAAGCCGTTGCTTGAGGATGGTGTTCGCGGTCAGGAAATCGCCCGACTGGTCAAGCTGGATACGTCGACGATCTGTCTCGTAACCATCCGGCCGCGGCCGCGGCAGGTCGCCTTGCCGAGCCGCCTCATATCACGGAATCTGACTGGATCTTTGGCGAGTTGAGGGTGGGAAGTGTCCATGAATGCGGTTGTGGGCACAACTTCGACTGGGCGGCGGCGTTACGTATCCCTCCGGCGGAAGCCGCGGGATTGCCGTCTTCCACGACGGACCGATATCGCCGAGTCTGACGGGATCTGTGACGAGCTGAGAATGGACAGTGTCCATGAATTCGGATGTGGACACGGTTGCGACGCCTCGGCGGCGCAATCGCTTGTGGCCGGAGGCCTTGAAGCGGGAGATCGTCTCGGCATCGTTCGAGCCGGGGGCATCGGTTTCGGTGGTTGCCCAGCGTTACGACGTCAACACGAACCAGCTTTTTGCTTGGCGCAAGCTCTATCGGACAGGTGACGTGGCGCAGGCCGGGTCGAGCGGCCCGATGCTGCTTCCGGTGACGGTCACGGCGGATCCTGAGGCGCCTGCGGCGTCGGCATCGGGTGCTTCGGACACGATCGAGATCGAGTTGGGCGACAAGTACCGCGTTCGCATCGGCAGCGGTGTTGACGGGCAGGCGCTGCGTCGGGTGCTTGCCGTGCTGGAGCGTCGATGATGATCCCGGTTCCGTCGGGTGTGCGGGTCTGGCTGGCCTTCGGTCGGTCGGATATGCGCAAGGGCATGAATGGCCTGGCGTTGCAGGTGCAGCAGGCGCTCGGCCGGGATCCTCACGCGGGCGATCTTTACGTCTTCCGGGGCGCCAAATCCGATCTGGTGAAGATCCTCTGGCATGACGGCGTCGGCATGTCGCTCTATGCAAAACGGCTCGACCAGGGCAAGTTCATCTGGCCCTCTCCAGCCGATGGCGCCGTCTCGATCTCGGGATCCCAGCTGGCTTATATGTTGGAGGGAATCGACTGGCGCAACCCGCGGAAAACCTGGCGGCCGACCTCGGCCGGGTGAGCTGCGACGGATTGACTCGGGCGGTGCTGGAGCGACAGAAACCCCGCGGATTTATACCAACCGGCTGAAATTTTGACTCGCGTCGCACGTTGGGGATTCCCACGGGTAGCCGTTTCATGATTCGATTCGCTCTATATGTTGGAAGGAGCGATCGGGATGGCGATATCGATTACGCGCACGGATTATACCGCTGCTGAGCTGCGCCATGAAGCATCCCGAGCCCGGGATGGCGCTTCGGCACGGCGCCTGTTGGCTTTGGCCCTGGTGCTGGAAGGCAAGTCACGGACGGAAGCTGCGACCGGCTGCGGCATGGACCGTCAGACGCTGCGGGACTGGGTGCATCGGTATAACGCTGAGGGCTTGGCCGGCCTGAGGGATCGGCCTCACTCTGGGCGCCGTCCGTTGCTGACGGCCGCCCAGGAGGCGGAGATCGCCAGGATCGTCGAGGCTGGCCCCGATCTGAAGACACACGGTGTGGTTCGCTGGCGTTGCGTGGATCTGCAAAAGGTGATTGCCAAGCGGTTCGGGGTCGACCTGGCGGAGCGCACCGTCGGCAGGCTCCTGAAGAAGTTGCGCTTCGCCCGACTGACACCGCGCCCCTACCATCCCAAGAAGGACGCCGAGGCCCAGGAGGCTTTTAAAAAAACTTCGTCTCCTGCGTGAGCGAACGGCTGCTTGCCGCCGCACGGGGCAAGCCTCTGGAAGTCTGGTTCCAGGATGAAGCCAGGGTCGGCCAGCAAGGCACGCTCACGCGGATCTGGGCACGCCGCGGCTCCCGGCCGCCGGCACCGCGCGATCAACGCCATCACTGGGCCTATATCTTCGGCGCCGTCTGCCCGGCACGAGCCACGGGAGCGGCCCTCGTGCTGCCGACCGTCAACGCCGAGTTGATGAGTCTGCACCTGGCCGAGATCAGCCAGTGCGTCGCAGCTGGGGCCCATGCTGCGGATTCCGACGATGCCGTCCACCTGCTCCGATTTGAAGCCGTCCACCTCGCCGACGTGATGGCGTCCAGCGTGGTGCCGATTTCCGGGTCGGTTTCAGCATGGTCTTTCAGGTGATTCTTCCGGTCAAGCAGCGATCTCGGCCTGGCGCGCCTTTCGCAGAGAATCGCCAGTGAGCTCGATGCGATAGGCGTTGTGGACGATGCGGTCGAGGATGGCGTCGGCCAATGTAGGGTTGCCGATGATGTCGTACCATTTGTCGACCGGGAGTTGGCTGGTGATGAGCATTGAGCCGGTGTCGTAGCGGTCTTCGACGATCTCGAGGAGGTCGCGCTGCTGCTGGCCGGTCAAGTGCTCCGGCCCCCAGTCGTCGAGGATGAGCAGCTTGACGCGGGCGATGGCGCGCAACATTCGGCCGTAGCGGCCGTCATTTCGGGCGAGATCCAGCTCGGCGAAGAGGCGCGGGACCCGGTGATAGAGCACATGGAGATCCTCGCGGCAGGCGCGCTGGCCGAGCGCGCAGCCGAGCCAACTCTTGCCCACGCCGGCCGAAGCAGCCTCATACTGCCGGGTGTCCGGCGTTTGAAGTTCGGATCCTCTATCCGTTTCATCCGCGCAGCGGTGAGAAGGTCCTGTCGCTCGGGACGGTCCGTCATGCCGGCATCGATCACCTTGTCGTTCGTCAGCCGGATCAGACGCTGGCGCTCCTGCCGACCTGGATGACCGAGCCGGGGGCAGCCGCCGGCTGCGAGCTTGTTGCACGGCCGCGGCTTCCAGTCGAGCGGCTGGTAGATCTGCGCGCACTTCTCGACGCGCTCATGGCCTCATTGCGCGGGGATTCACCCCGTTGCGAGGGAGCGGGTCATGCGGAGAGTGCCAGGCAGCCAGAGGGACCTATTCGAGCCGGCGATAGGGGTGGTGCCGCTGCAGGCGGACCTTCGCATGAAGCTGACGCCGTTGCTCCAGGCTCTGCTGTCGGAGGCGGCCGGCGTGGAAGCGCGCCAGGGGCAGTTGGACGATCTCGGCGGCAAGGAGGCGGGCGATGACCAGGATCACGCCTGAGCACCTCGCCCGCGAGGCGTTCATCTACGTTCGCCAGTCGACGAACGACCAGGTTCTGAACAATCATGAGAGCCGCCGGCGGCAATACGGCTTGGTCGATCGCGCACGCGCCCTTGGATGGGTCACCGTGGAAGTCATCGACGACGATCTCGGTCGATCGGGTTCCGGCATCGCCCGGCCAGGCTTCGAGAAGCTTCTGGCAGCGATCTGCGACGGCCGGGTCGGCGCCGTCGTCTCGATTGAGGCGTCGCGGCTCGCGCGCAACGGTCGGGACTGGCATACGCTGATCGAGTTCTGCGGATTGGTCGGAACGCTGATCGTCGACGAGGACGGGATCTATGATCCGCGGCATCCGAACGATCGTCTGCTGCTCGGCATGAAGGGCACGATGAGCGAGATGGAACTCTCGCTCTTCCGCCAGCGCTCGCTCGAAGCCTTGAAGCTGAAGGCCCGGCGCGGTGAACTCTTCATGACCGTGGCAATCGGCTACCTCAAGACCGCGCATGATCGGATCGAGAAGGACCCCGATCGGCGCGTGCAGGAAGCGATAGCACTCGTCTTCGCCAAGTTCACCGAGTTGCAGACCGTCCGGCAGGTTCACCTCTGGATGCGCCAGGAACGCCTGCCCTTGCCGGCAACGGAACACGGGCCGGAAGGCCGCAAGGTGGTCTGGAAACTGCCGGTCTACAACACCCTCCATCATCTGCTCACGAATCCGATCTACGCCGGCGCCTATGCCTTCGGGCGCACGGGGAGCCGCGTCACGATCGAGGCCGGCCGCAAGCGGATCGTCCGCGGCTTCCGCAAGGATCGCAGCACCTGGGATGTTTTGATCCACGACCACCGCCAACCTGCGGCTCATCCTGGATGCGCACGCTTCGATCGCATTCCTCGCCGGCGCGGTGCTCGACCTTAAGTCAGGGGTCCAAACACACCTTGTCCAGAAGGGTCGCGTCGGAGCGAGGACCTGGCGAGCTGATGACGGCACGGCCGCCAAGGGCGCGCGCCTCGATGTCGTCGCCGAGTCCATGGGCGCCAAGCACGAGATCGCGATCGCGATCAGTATTTCGCAGTCCGCCGCAGCACAGGCACGAGCTTACGTCCGGACGCGACTACCCAACGTGGGGACACTGATTTCCTTCGCCATGCCGACCGGACCCGGTCAACAAAGCGTCGCTGGCGGCGAGCATTCCGCCGCGCTCGCGGAACAGGTCTCCAATCATTTGCGGATGGCGAAAGCGGACGACCCGGACGCAGCGGTCCACATTTTCGCAGCGTGCCCGAACAGCGTCCTATTCTTCCTCGGCCAACATCACCAAGGTATCGCGCCCTGTATTGTCTACGAATTCGATTTTGACCGCCGGGCGCACAAGACCTACCAACCTTCGTTCGTCATTGATTGAGTCGGCTATCCGGCCGGCGACCGCATCGCGCGATACGACGCTGCAGATTTGGGTCCAGCATGGGGCCGAGGACTGCCAAGAGGATTATATATGCTATCCGATGGGCTTGTCGCCTCAGCCCATTCGTGTTTGGCCATACGACGAGTGGGGGAAAGCCTTCCCCCTGGCCGGTGCCCAGGTCACCGGCACCCCCCCTTCTGCGGGGAGACCCCGCAACGCCCCCCGAGAGTGAGAGTGCAGGCGGGTTTTCCGTGACGGGTTGAGGGTCGGGAGAGAGGCTCCCGGCGCCCGTCGCGGAGATCCGCGATGTCCAGACACACCGCAGGCACCCATACCGGCCAGGACCGGACGGGCCTCTATTCCGAAATCACCGACAAGATCATCGCCGAGTTGGAAGCCGGCCGCATCCCTTGGGTCCAGCCCTGGGGAACGGAAGCGGCGAAAGCGCCACTCGCCATGCCGCGGAATGCCTCGACCCATCGGAGATACTCAGGGATCAACGTCTTGATCCTCTGGGGCGCCGTGATCGAGCACGGCTTTACCGGCCAGAGCTGGCTCACCTTCCGTCAGGCCCTTGGTCTCGGCGGCAACGTCAGAAAGGGCGAGCGCGGCACGACCATTGTCTACGCCGACCGCTTCACGCCGGAGGACGAGCGCCGGCGGGCCCGGGAGACCGGCGAAGAGCCCGGCGTGATCCCGTTCCTCAAGCGCTTCACCGTCTTCAACACGGACCAGTGCGAGTGCCTGCCCAAAGAAATCAGCATCACTGCACCGCCACCGCCGCCGGGCCTGATCGAGCCGCAGGCCGAGGCGCTGATCGCAGCCACCGGTGCCGATTTCCGCATCGGCGGGGCGCGGGCCTTCTATAGCCCGACCCATGATTTCGTCCAGGTGCCGCCTCCGCAAGCTTATTTCGAGCCGATCAATTGGCACCGGACGGCCTGTCATGAGCTATCGCATTGGAGTGGAGCGGCTTCGAGGCTCGGCCGGGATCTCTCCGGTTCCTTCGGCTCCAAATCCTATGCGCGCGAGGAACTGGTCGCCGAGATGGCGGGTGCCTTCATCTGCGCCTCGCTCGGCATCGTGCCCACCGTCCGCCATGCCGACTATATCGGCTCCTGGCTGGAGGTACTGCGCGAGGACAATCGCGCCGTGGTGCGCGCGGCCAGCGCCGCGTCCAAGGCCGCGGATTGTATCCTCGCCTTCCTGCCCGGCACAGCACCGGCGACCGCAGCCGTCTCGGCCGACGCCGGGCGGGAGGCGGCCTGATGCGGTTCCGTCGATGGCCCCGTGTCACGGCCTATGAGGACACGACCCGCAAGCGCGCCGCCCTGGCGCGCTCGCAGCGCCTCCAGCGCGAGAAGCTCCCCCTGTTCGCCGATCTCATCGCGGCCCGGCAACCGAGTGAAGACGAGGAGATGGCACGACGGGCTGAATGGTGGCCTCGCCAGCAGCAGGAGAAGCGCGACGAGCGAGCCAACGCCTGGCGGCGGGCGCGCGCCCGGCTCGCTGCGTTCGACGATCAGCTTCGCCCAGTCATCGTCGCTCTCTGGCGGACCTGTCCCTATCCGGCCGATCCCGTCTGCCTGCTCGACCTCCTGCATCAGATCGCGGTCGGCCTCGTCGATCCGCATCGGCCGCCTTGGAAGTTCCACAGGACGGTCTCCACAAGGACAACGCCGAATCCACCGAGTTTTGACGAAGCGTTTCGCCAGATCGGCCGGAAGCAGGTCGGCGGCGGGTCGAAGACCGCACCGGCCGACGAGTTCCTGTTCTGCGGCAATCTCGGCTCGGGCATCATCTTCCTCACCTCGCGTGTTCGCCTCGCCGAACCGAATGAGAGTTTCTACACCTCGTCGAACCACCGCCTGCGCGGCTCCCATGCTGGCCGTTCTGGCCATTGGGTCGATATTCAGATTCGTGGCGAGTGTACGGACACCGACCTCGCGACAATCGAACGGCTGGCCCAGGCCGCCGACACCCGGCCGGTGGTCGTGACCCGTGTCCGGACGCTCCTCAATGCCGGAAGTCGGCCATGAGCCCGCCCGGCAATCCGGGCCGCCGATACGCGGACGCGCAAAAAAAAACCGGGGTTCCGCATTCACGGCTTTCCGGTTCTGCGGCCGACGAGAGTGAGAGGAGGGCCGGGATTTCCGTGATGGGTTGGAGGTCGAGAGAAAGGCTCTCGGCCGCCCGTCGCGGAGAATTCGACATGGCTACCGCCGTCCAGAAGATCACCCTCAGCGCCTCGCGCGACATCCCTTTCAACAAGCTCGTTCTGTCCCAGTCGAACGTCCGGCGCGTGAAGGCCGGCATCTCGATCGAGGAGCTGGCCGAGGACATCGCCCAGCGCACGCTCCTGCAAGGCCTCAGCGTCCGCCCCGTTCACGACGCCGAGGGCAACGAGACCGGCATGTTCGAGGTCCCGGCCGGCGGCCGCCGCTTTCGGGCGCTCGAACTGCTGGTCAAGCAGAAGCGCATGGCCAAGACGCAGCCCGTGCCGTGCGTGGTGCGCGAGGCCGGCCTCGGCGAAGAGGATTCGCTCGCCGAGAATGTTCAGCGCGTTGCCCTGCACCCGCTCGACCAGTTCCGCGCCTTCCAGGCGTTGCGCGAGAAGGGGCTGAACGAGGAGGACATTGCAGCCCGGTTCTTTCTGAACCCGGCCGTGGTGAAGCAGCGCCTGCGCCTCGCTGCCGTCAGCGGCAAGCTGCTCGACCTCTATGCCGAGGACGGCATGACGCTGGAGCAATTGATGGCGTTCACCGTCACCAGCGACCACGCTCGCCAGGAGCAGGTCTGGGAGGCCGTATCGCGCTCCTATAGTAAGGAGCCGTACCTGATCCGCCGCCACCTGACCGAGGGCGCGGTCCGGGCCGCCGACCGCCGTGCGCGGTTCGTCGGAATCGAAGCCTATGAGGCCGCCGGTGGCGTGATCATGCGCGACCTTTTTCAGCATGATGATGGCGGCTGGCTGCAGGATCCAGCACTGCTCGATCGGCTCGTGGCCGAGAAACTCCAGGCCGAGGCCGAGACGCTGCGGGAAGAGGGCTGGAAGTGGATCGCGATCGCGACCGACTTTCCCTATGGCCACGCCGCCGGTCTCCGCCGCATCTCTGGCGAGGCGGTCGAGTTTACCGAAGAAGAGAGCGCTGGCCTTGTAGCACTGCAGGCAGAACAGAATGCGCTCGAGCAGCAATATTGTCAGGCGGACGAACTGCCCGACGAGGTCGACCAGCGCTTCTGCGAGATCGGGACCGCCATCGCGGCGTTCGAAAATCGGCCCGTCCGCTACGATCCGGCGGAGATCGCCCGCGCCGGCATCTTCGTCAGCATCGATGGCGAGGGCGCGCTGCACATCGAGCGCGGCTTCGTCCGCCCCGAAGACGAAGCGCCGGTCGAGCCGGCCCAGGGGGGCGACGGCGATGCGCCGGAGACCGCAAGCGCCGGCTGCACCGTCCAGCGGGCCGTCATCACCATCGGCGGCGCGCCGACGGGCGCCGAGGCGGACGTGCCGGAGGAAGACGAAACCATCCGTCCGCTCTCCGATCGGCTGGTGACCGAGTTGACCGCCCATCGCACCCTGGCACTCAGGGATGCGTTGGCGAACGATCCGCATGTCGCCTTCCAGGCAGTGTTGCATGCGCTCTGCCTGCAGGCCTTCTACCGCTATGCCTCGAACACCTGCCTGGAGATCACGGCGAAGAGTTCTGGCTTCTCCGCCCAGGCGCCGGGGTTGGCGGATAGTGCGTCGGCCAAAGCGATCGAAGCGCGGCATGCGCAATGGGCCAAGCAATTGCCGGAAGTGCCGGCTGCGCTGTGGGATGCGCTGACGGCATTCGACGGCGACAGCCAGGCGGCGCTCTTCGCCCATTGCGCCGGGCTCACCGTCAATGTCGTGAAGGAGCCGTGGAACCGGCGTCCGGACGCCTTCGCGCATGGCGAGCTGCTCGCCCGGACCGTCGATCTCGACATGGCCGCCGCAGGCTGGGTGCCGTGCGTCGACAATTATCTCGGCCGGGTGCCGAAGGCGCGGATCCTCGCGGCCGTGCGCGAGGCCAAGGGTGAGCATTCGGCCCAGCTCATCGACCACCTCAAGAAAGCCGATATGGCCAAGGAGGCCGAGCGGCTGCTGGAGGGCACGGGCTGGCTGCCCGAGCCGCTGCGCCTGGCCGAGGCCGAGCCCAGCTCGGCATCGGCCGGTCTGGTCGAGAGCGAGGCCGAAGCGTTGCCGGCCTTCCTTGCCGGCGACGAAGACTCCGACGAGGCGCACGCCATCGCCGCGGAATGAAGCTCCGAGCGGGGCGGCGGCGCCCGCGTCCATCGTCATGTTCCGACAATCGAACAGCCCGGCCGCCGCGCCGGGCTGTTGTGTTTCTGGAGGCCCATCATGCCCAAATTCACCATCGAGACGACCTATCACTTGCCGGTCTATCGGCATCGCAGCTACGAGGCGGATACGCTCGACCAGCCACGTTCCCCTGGGTTAGGTTCGATGAAGTAGGAAAGCGTGATCCTAAGCTCGACGTCTTGACGGCCAAGCGCGAGCAGTTCCGAACGCGGCCACGGGAGATGGTGCAGATTCATGTCGCGGGTCTTGATTGCGGAGCCGTCACGCCGGAATGGCAGCAGGGCGTCCTCGACCATCAGCGTCGCATCATTGGCGGCGCTGTAGCGCGCACGCCGGAAGCTCGGCACGCCCCAGCCGTAGCGGCGCAGCATGGCCATTTTCTGCGCCTGCGATCCCGCGCGGTCCACGCGTTGCCGCATTGGTGGCGTCCATTCGGCCGAATGCACCACCAATCCGCGGATCGTCTCCGGCCACAACTCTGGGCGAGCAGCCATGACCCGGGCCGAGAGCCGTGCTACCAGCGCCGTCGCGGCGCTAGTGTCGCCGAAGGCATCCAACAAACGGCGTTCCGGACGATAGTGCGTGGTCAGCAGTTGCAGGTCGTCGATCGCCACAGCCTGGTTGATGCCGTCATGGGCCAGGTTGCCACCCTCGAAGACCACATCGGGTCGGATCGGCCATTGCCGGTCCCACACACCTGACGTCCGGCTCGCCGGGCTCAGGTCGCCTGCCGGTGCTACCGGCTCCCAGCCACCATAGTCGGGGTGCGCGATGGTGATCTTGTCCGTGCAGGCTCCCGCCACCAACGCGTTCCAGGCTTGAGCGGGGCTCTCGGCCTCCGCCAGGTCATTGCGGTCTGGATACTCGGCGGGTGAAATGTCGTCGCGCAGATTGCCGGCCGCCAGCACCATCAGGCGCCGCCGGTCACCCCCGCCGTAGCACAGTTGATCGATCGCTGCAGACCAGGAGGATGGCCGCCCACGCCCCAGCCCAACCTCGCTGGTCACCGCCATGCAGAACACGCGATTCCGCCGCGGCGATTGGGCCTCGGCCTTGGTGACGCCGATGTCGGTGATCGCGCCATAGAGCTCGGGTTCATTCTGATCCCCTGGCGGTAGAATCTTGACCGTCTCGAGCCGATGGCGCAGCGCTACCGGGTCCGTCCCGGTAAGCGCCTTTTCGAGGTCGCCATAAAGCGCCACGCCGGCCATGGCGGTTCCGTGCCCATTCCAGTATGCACTGTCGCCCACACCCCAGGAGTCCTCGTAGGCATGCTGGTCGACAGCCCGTAAGGCCGGCTCAATCAGCGGGTGGGCCCGATTCGCGCCGCTGTCGAGCAAACAAATGGCCGGCGCGTTGTCGCGCGGTCCCGTCAAGCGCTGGGCGAGATCGTCAACCCACGCCGCTTGCTCGACCGGCCGCATGTCCAGGAACAGCCTCGGCGTATCCTTGGCCAGCCGGAGCTCGGCGATCGCGTCCGTGTTGGTCACGAGGCGGGTCATGACCGCCTCATCGGCTAGCGCCAGCACCACATCCCGTTCGGGAAAGTTGATCGCGTGCTCCTTGAGGGTCACATTCATCCGGGCGGCAACGCGGCGAAACGCCTCCAGCCGGTCATCGCGCAGCCAGACCTCCCACCAGGCAGGCAGGCCGGCCGCCGGGTAGAGTTCGATGTCATCGGTGAACAGGGCCCGTACGGCGCCGAGGCGCACCGTCTCGATCCGAGCAATGAGTGCCTCGTTCTTTGGCTTACCCCAGCGTGTATCTTCGTCCCGATAGGCTTCGATCTTTTGCGTGAAGAAATTCGCCGACCGTTCCGGTACGAACACGGTAGCGGAGACCGACTCGTCGCCCTCGGCCAGCGGTTTGACCGCAACAAGTTCGATGGCCCCCCGCTTGCTTTCTAATTCCTCCACAGCAGCGCGTTCGGAGACGGGGATCTTAAACTGGAGATAGAAGCCGCGCTCGCCTTCAGCGACGGAAGCGTCGCGCGTGGTCAGGCGTTGACGTGCCTGCGCAAGCGCCAGCCCCATCGCGCGTTCGAGGTGGCGGGCATGGGCCGCGCGGACCCGCGCGGGCGGCGGACCCGTGATCACACGACGGGGCGAGGTATAGGGTTCGCCCTGTCCACCCCCATCGAGATGAAGGTGCGGGCGATCGCGGGGCGGGCGGGCCATAAATTAGCCGCCCGGTTACAAAGCTGCGGCTTTGCGTTCCCCGAGCGCTGCCACCAGCGCGGCCGTGCCGACTTGGTTCGTATCTGCGAGCACGGCGACCTTCGCGGCCTCGTCAGCGGCACGCGCGATCTCGGCCTGGCTGAGCCCGACCGACGCATCGAGAATGGGTGGCCACTGCAACTGGTCCAGTTTGAATGTCGCCAGATGCGCTTCGAGAATGCCGCGCGTCACCTCTGGGGTCGGGACACCATAGGCAATGACGTCGTCGAACCGGCGGAATAGCGCCTTGTCGAGCAGTTCCGGGTGGTTCGTCGCGGCGACGATCAGACTCGGGCCGTCATCGTTTTCCAGGAACTGGAGGAAGGAATTGAGCACCCGCCGGATTTCTCCGACATCGTTGGGACCCGCCCGTTGGGCGCCAATCGCATCGAACTCGTCGAAGAAGTAGACGCCGCGCTGGGCAGCAATGGCATCGAACACGAGCCTCAGCCGCGACGCGGTCTCGCCCAGTTGCTTCCCGATCAAGCCGTCATAGAGGACTGTGAACAGGGGGAGTTTCAGCTCGCCGGCCAGCGCCGCGGCCGTCATCGTCTTGCCGGAGCCCGGCGGTCCGACCAGCAGCAATTTCCGCCGCGGCGTCAACCCCCGCGCGCGCAAGCGAGCCTGCTGCCGCTGCTCTGTGAGCACCCGGCCGAGCCGCTCGTGCAGCTCAGTCGTCAGGACCATGCTGTTGAGACGGATATCGGAGTAGCGTGCAGCCAAAAGACTGGTGAGTTCGCCCTTCGGCTGAGCCATCGGGACGGGGCCGGCCCCACGCCGACCGACCGTCGCGCGCTTGCCTTTGGCCGTGTCAATCAACTCTTGGAGCTCTTGCGCCAGCTTCCCATGACCTTGGCGGGCCTCGTGCGCCGCAAGCTGAGTCGCGACGGAGAGGAACCGTTCCTCATCGCCGGCGACGTGGCTTTGGAGCAGAGCGACGATATGGCGTGCGGTAGTCATTTATCTTGAACGCGTTGCGTGACGGTGACACCGAAGCATAGCTGTTGACGAGATCGGCGTATCGCGGAAATGTCGAGCGGAGAGGTCAAGGGATCACATCCTGTCTACCTGTTGCTTATCGGACTCAAGTTTTAGACGGACCAACGAGGACAACTCACGAGACCGCTGTCAGCGGCTTCTCTTGAGGCATTCATCGGGGAAAGCGTCCTGTCGGCCCTCGCTCTTTCGATCTCCCCGTGGGGGCTGTCACTCAGTTCCAGGGTGATGTTTGCTGCCGTGCGGCTGCCCGATCGAATCAGCGATCGCCTTCCTTAACCGGGCGGCATCCGGTCCGTCCTCGGCGAGTTGTTCGGTTAGCATGCGGATCAGTTCGCGATCGGAATCTGCCCCGCGGCGCCCCGTCCGTCCGCCCTTCCGCTGCTTTTCGCCGACGGGCTTTCCAGTGAGGGCTGCGGCGATTTTCTTGGTCATGCGGTTCGCTGCCCGCCGCGAGGGATCGGTCTGAACGTGGGCATAGATCGCGGTGGAGCGAGGATTGGAGTGGCCAAGGATCGCTCCGGTCAGGGCGAGAGCCTCGCCCGTCGAGATTGCCGTCGATCCCATCGTGTGTCTCAACGTATGCGGCGTCACGCCCGGAAGCTTGGCCTTTTCAATGGCTCTCGACCACATGGTCTTGGTCCCTTGAAAATGGCCGTCGCCGCGCTCTGCCGGGAAGACGAAGTCGCTACCATCCTGCTTGTCGATGCTCGTCAGGAGGGCTACAGCGGCGGCACCGAGCGGGCGGATGGATTTCCCGGTCTTGCTGTCGTCGAGTTCGAGAAAGCCTTCCTCCAGGTTCGCTTCTGACCACTTCAGGCCGACAATCTCGTCGCGCCGGCAGCCGGTAAGCGCCCAAAGGCGCGCAATGTTCAGCGCCTTCAAATTGACGCCCTCTTGCTCAAGCTCATCCAGGGCCGCGCCGAGACGGGTCACCTCTTCAAGCGTCAGGAAGCGTTCGTTCTGGTTATCGGTCTTGCGGACCGCGGCCGTGTCGCAGGGATTGCGGGCGACGATTTCGTTACGGCGCGCGAAGCTGAACACGGCCGATAGATCGCGAACAACCTTACGAGCTGCGCCAGCGCCCCCTCGGACGATAATGCGCTGCCGCGGCCCGATCTTTTCGTCGCGGGCCGTCTTGCCAGCCGTGACGTCAGCGACAAACGTCTCGATGTCGCCCGAATTGATTTCGGATGCTCTTCTGTGGCCGAGCAGCGGCACGACGTGGTGCCGCAGGCGCGCGATCGTGTAGGTCTTGGTGCGTGGCTTCATCGGCTCCCCCTGCCGCTTGCCGCGCTGGATGACGCATCCCTTCTCCTCGTATAGGTCGATCAGGGCGCTCATCTTCATTTCACGACGTTTCGCCTGGATCTCGGCTGCGGGATCGCTGCCCACTGCGGCGCCACCAAGGATCTTCTTGGCTTGCTTGCGCGCTTGGTCAGCCGTCAGCGCGCCGAAGCGGCCAATCGTTACCACGCGCTGGGTCGCTGTGCGCCCACCTCCGTTTGCGCGATATTTGGCGATAAAGGTCTTCGCCCCTGTCGGTTCAACCCGGAGGCCGAAGCCGGCCAATTCGCTGTCCCATACATGGTAGCGCCTGCCGGCCTTTTCGGACGCGTCAACGACCGTCTTGGTGAGGAGGATTCCGTTTCTCTTGCTCACAGCGCACCTCAGCGACTACGATCCTGGACACCACCTAGACACCACCGTGATCGGAAGGTGTGGGTATCTTGTAGCATGCTGTTGGCGGTGATATCAAGTTAAATCAATTAGTTGATGGGGCTGTGGGATGCCCTGGGATACCCCGGAATAGGCTATCTACAACCTTGCCAGGGTTGGGGTCGAGGGTTCGAATCCCTTCGTCCGCGTTTGTTCAAGAAAATCGGGCGGTCGGCACGGTCTTTCGGGGGCCGTTTTCGGCTTCCCCGCTCCACTCGGCGAAATCGGGGAAGCATAGGGGAAGCAACCGGGCGCAAGGCGCGGGATATGCACGGCTTCGGTGGAAGACCTCGACTCCTCGGTGTGGCAGCTGCGGCGCGCGAAGCTGCTCGGATGCTGGACGACCAACCGGCAACGCTCTGTCGAGCGCCCGGTATCGGGACGACCGCCAGCCGGGAAAATTGTTCCTGATGGAATAAACGGCGACGCGATCCGGTATTGGTCTTAGGACACCAAGTGTTTGGAGCACCGAATTGGAGGGCATTGCGCGGATCCGAAGTCGCGCCGCCGACGGTCGTCCTACCGGGATGAACGGTTATGCGGCGGCGGCCGCGCGGTCTTCAGACTATCGGGTCGATATCGACGGGCTGCGCGCCATCGCTATCCTGTCCGTCATCGTCTATCACTTCAAGGCGCCCGGGTTCACCGGCGGCTTCGTCGGCGTCGACGTATTTTTCGTGATCTCCGGATTCCTGATCGGTGGGCACGTCGCCAGTGGCCTCGCGGCGAACTGCTTTTCGCTTCTGGGCTTCTATGCGCGCCGGATCCGGCGCATTTTTCCGGCGCTCTTCTGCACGCTCGCCCTGACGCTGCTTGCGGCGAGCGTGGTCATGTTTCCGCCGGATCTCGTCCGGCAGCTGCCGATCGCAGCCTGGGTTCCCTTGTTCGCGGCCAACCTGCCCATCGCGAACACGTTGGGCGGCTACTCGGGGAGCTTCGCCCAGGCCTCCCCGCTGCTGCATCTCTGGTCGCTCGCGGTCGAAGAACAGTTCTATCTGCTGTTTCCACTCGCGATGCTGGCGATCGCGCGCCTGGGGGGCAACCGTAACATTCCAGTCCTCGCCACGCTCGCTGCGCTCTCGTTTGTGGCGAGCGTGGTCTTGGCCCGCATCGAACCAGTGGGATCCTTCTATCTCCTGCCGGGCCGGGTCTGGGAGCTGCTGCTCGGTGCGCTGCTCGCCATCGCCGCAGCGCAACCGCCGCGCAGCAAGCGAGTGCGCGATACGTTGGCGCTGCTCGGGCTTGTCCTGATCGGCTTCGCCATCCTCGCGTTCGACGAAGCCACGCCGTATCCGAGCGAGTTTGCCCTGGTGCCGTGCGGCGGCGCAGCGCTCACCCTTTATGCGCGCTGTGATCGCCGCAGCCTCGCCGGTCGTCTGCTGGTGAACCCTGTCTCACGGCAGATCGGCTTGTGCTCCTATTCGCTTTATCTCCTGCACTGGCCGCTGCTGGCGTTCACCCGGTACTATCTCGACGCCACGCTCTCCGCGTGCATGCGGTGCCTGCTGTTGGCGGCGAGCATCGGTCTGGCGGTCCTCTCCTGGCGGTTCGTCGAGCAGCCCTTTCGTCGCCGGGCGCAGTCCTTTCCCATCGCCTGGGGCGCTCTTGCCGCGACCGCGGCCGTGCTGCTGACGGGCGCTGCGCGTATCATTCCCCACGCCTACACCGGCTCGGAGCGCAACTTTCCCCGGCCGACCGCGATGCAGCTCGCCTGCCGGGATCTTTCACCAGACGCCGCAATAGGCCAGCCCTCCTGTAAGATCGGCGCGTCGACGGTCGGGCCGCCAGAAGCGGTGCTCTGGGGGGACTCCCACGCCCAGGCATTGATGCCGGCCGCCGCCGCGGCGTTCTCAGCCCATGATTCATCGGCCATGCTGTTTGCGTCCGCCGGGTGTCCCCCCCTCTTGGGGGTCGAGTTCAACCGCCCCCCGCCGCGACTGGGCCTTCCGGAACTGGACGCAGCGCTCGCGCGCCGGCAGGAGCATTGCGTCCCACGCAACGACGCCGTGCTGCATTGGATCGGCGAGCAAAAGATTCCGACCGTGATCCTAGCCGCCCATTGGATGGTCTATGCCGCCACCCAGTCAGTGGCCACGGCGGCCGGGAGCCAGCTGACGCTCATCGATGTCGGGCAACCGGACCAAACCGATGAGGCGGTGACGTTCGAGCACAGTTTGGCCGCCACGCTGGACGCCCTCCAGCGCCTGCACGTTCAGGTGTTCGTGGTCGAGGATGCGCCGGAGCAGGCCTTCAACGTCCCCTATGCGCTGGCTGCGCAGGCACGGCTCGGGCATCCTGCGCCGCTGGGCGTCGGCAGTGACGCCTATGCGGCCCAGCAGGCCGTCGCGACCGAAATCTTTGACCGGCTGCAGAGGCGCTACAGCTTCACGCGGCTGCGGCCCCAGGACATTCTCTGCGCCAGTGGCCGCTGCGCGATGACGCTCGCCGGTCAAGTGCTCTATCAGGACGAAGAACATCTGGCGCCGCCCGGCGCCTTGGCGGTCGTCCCAGCCTTTGCGCCGCTCTGGCAAACGAGAGGCGGACCTTGAGAGTTCTGGAAGGAGCCCGGGAGTCATGGCTGGTAGCTCTTGGCCGCCGAGAGAACGCAAGTCTCGATGGCCGGAATATCGCCCTCGTCTTCAGACGCAGCCGTGCCGGGAACCGCGGCTGTCACGCCGCTCGGCGCAAGGGTGCCTGCAAGACCGGCCTCGAGGCGTCGCCGAGTACCGGTCATGTCATGTTGCGCAGTAATTCCGGGGAAAGCGTCTCGACCTCTTGTCCTTCCAGGAAGGCGATGACCTTGTCCACGACCTCGCGAGCGCTGGCCGCCTGCATGTCGGGCGAGCCGCCGGCGATGTGGGATGTCAGGAACACGTTCGGTAGACGGCGAAGAGGATGGGCTGCCGGCAGCGGCTCCTCTTCGAACGTGTCGAGGCACGCAAAAATGTCGCCGCGCCGCAGCCGAGACAGCAGCGCATCCGGTTCGATGAGCGCACCCCGGGCGAGATTCATCAGCACGGATCCAGGCCGCAGCCGCTCGAGTTCGGCGGCGCCCAGGCAGTGCCGGGTCCTGGCCGTGAGGCCGCGATGCAGCGAGACGATGTCTGCGGCGAGCACGGTGCCGAGCGGCGCGGCCAGGGCGCCGGCCGCCTCGATCTCAGTGTCTGAAGCGTGCTCCGAATGGACGATGACCCGGGCCCCGAGAGGCCGCAGACAAGCCGCAAATGCCCGCGCGTTCGCGCCCCATCCGATGATGCCGACGACCGCCGTGCTCAGATCCCGCATTGTGGCGGCCCGGCGATCGGGCGCCGCCGGCAGCAATGTCTTCGCATAGGCGGCCAGCCTCATTCCGAGGACACTCTTCAGCAGGGGGCGGATGATCCGCCAGGCGGTACGGACCATGCCGGCGAAGCCCCGGGGCGCGGGGCGCACGCCCCATCCCCCGCTGCGCATGACATCGTGCGAGGCGAACGCGCGGCGACGGGCCAGGATGGCAAGGCCCAACGCGTATTCCGCGACGCTTGCCGCATGGCTCGCGCGGGCGTTCAGCAGCGCGATCCCGCGCTGCTGCAACCCTTCGGGATCGTAGTGGGCGACCGACAGGCCTACGACCCCGACCACGCCGAGACATGGCAGGCGCGCGAGGACGTCGTCCGTCAGGGGTGCCACGCCGCGGCCCATGATCGCCGCCACGACGTGACGATTTCCGCCGGGCGACGGCGCGAGTTCCTCGTGGGTCACAAGGCCGTATTTCGGCACGAGACGCGTCAGCGCCGGGAAGAGCGTCCGGCCGCCGACGACGAGCACAGACCGTCCCGGTGCAGCGGATCCCACGGCCGCCCTTTCGGCCGCCATCGCGCGTGGCAGCACCACGGGACCGCTGAAGCCGCGCTCGATCAGTTCGCCGAGGAAGAGCGATGGAGCGAGATCGCCAAGGCTATGCGGCGGCGCGACACCGGTCCCGACGCCGTCGAGGAACGCGGCATGCTCCGCCGCGAAACTCGCCCGGCCGCCGGCGAACCGGCGGCGCTCCGAGCGGCCGTCCCGGTCCAGCCGAAACTCGGTCTCGGTGAGGGTGCAGGTTTCTCCGGCAGCATGCAGAACATATTCTTCGCGCCGGACACCCGCGCCGTTGTTGCAGAGAAAGACGCCTTGACCGCTATTTCGCCAGCGCATCACGGCCGAGAAGCAATTCGGCGGCGAGCCGGCATCTCGATCCGTCTGCGCCGTCACATGTTCCGGCAGCCCGCCCATCAGAAAGACGAGGGCATCGAGCGCATGGATGCCGTTGGCGCTGAGCCAGGAGGCGGCGGCAAAATCCGGACTGCGTCCCTGGACCGGCTTGTGGAACACGGCCTCGGCGAAATTCCAGCCGGCGAGACCGGCGTGCCGGCGGGCCTCCATGATCGGCGGATAAAATCGCCGGTTATGACCGCCGGCGGTTATCACCTGCTGCTGCTGCGCCCGATCCGCGAGGTGCCTCGCCTCGGCATAGGAGGGCGCGACCGGCTTCTCCACGAACAGATGCTTGCCGCGTGAAAGCGCCAGCAGGCCGTACTCGTAATGGACCCGAGCGTCCGCGAAGATATAGACGAGGTCAATATCGCTGCGCTCGATCGCCCGCGCCGCGTCCCCACATTGTTCGGCAAACCCGAATTTTTTGCGGGCGTCGCCGGCGCGGACGGAGTCTAGATCGCAGATTACCCGAAGGTGGACACGGCCGATCCGCTGCAGCGTCGACAGAATGGGCAAATGCATGAAGCTGGCCATCGGACCGGCGCCGATGACCAAGGCTCGTGGCGCAGATGCAGCCGATTGTTTGGGCGTCATTCCGCCGTCCGGCGTCGATCTGAGCATCGGTTATTCCGGCTGACCCAGGTTCGAGGCTCGGGCGCAGGCTCGCCTATAGTCGCCCGCAAGCTCTTCGAGATGCCCGAGCGTCTCCGCAAGCCGTGGCGGCCTTTCCCCTACTGTCGCCCGCCGCCGAGTTGGAAGCGCCTCGATCGCGGCGCGAAGCGTCGTTATGTCCTCGACGACACGCGCTTGATCGGATTGGATCAGGTCGCCGAATGGACCGCTCGCTTCGCGGCTCAGAAAGATCGCCGGAATCCCGAACGATGCGGCTTCCGCTGCCACGCCCGACGCGGCCGAGACGACGACGGTGACGTGCCGCAGCAGCGTGGGGAGCGGCAATGATGCCGCGTCGACGCAAATATTGTTCCCCCGTAGCGCGACCAGCTTTGCGTATAGCCGGTCGTCCTCCGGCCGGGCAGCCGGGTGACGCCGGATCCACCAGCGCCAGTCCTCGGGTCCAGCGGCAATGACCTCCGCGAGTCGATCCCATAGTCCGGAACGGCCGCCCGTCGTCTGGAGCGCCACCAGCACCTCACGCTGAAATTCACCGCGGCCGGTCGTGTCACGGAGCAGCTTGTCCCCGCGCCGCGATTCCGGGCTTTCGTCATCCAGGAGGGGGGCGAGCCGCGGATGACCCCCGACGATGCTGCGGTGCCAGGGCGCGCGAGCCCATGAAGCGATGTGCGTCGCGTCATTCCGGTTCCAGTTCCAGAAGAGGGCCGGTAGCACGTTGAACCCTCGTGCCGGAACGCCTGACCAACTGTAGGCCTTGTGGCGACCGCCCTGCGGGCAGTGCTGCAGATCGACGGCGAGAATGCCCTGTCGGCGGCAGGCCAGCATGAAGGCCGGCCCCAGCCCGGCATACCAGGTCACCGTGAAGGCGAGCTTTGGTCTGACCGATCGGAGAACCTGCTCGAAGGCAAAGGCGCTCGCGGCGACGATCCGTGCACGCCGTGCGAGACGCGAGGCCGAGAGCGAGGGCGCATGGATGCCCCGCGCGTGGAGGAATTGTAGGAACGCGCCATGGTCCTGCAGTTTCGGCTGGGCGGCGAACAGAGGTGCCAGCACATGTCCCAACGTTGCGATCGTGTTTGCCGGGTATGTGGGCCTCCGCCGGGGGAGCCGGCGCATGTCTCCAGCCTGCATCAAGAAGCCCGGTCGCCCCTGCGTGTCCAATGCCGAAATGACCGGTTCGCAGAAGCGATCCTCCCAGACGCCATCGATCCGGTCGAGCGATACGCCGTCGCCGAGAAAGATGGCGTCCGCGCGATGCGGCAGAAGCCGCAGTTTCCGAAGGTCGGATCGCTGGTTCCAGATATTCGCGACCGGCCGGGCAAGCACATCCAGCCCGCGCCGGACGCGTGATCGCGCGGGCGCCACCGGAGACCCGGTGTCCTGCACATACATGTCGAGATAGAGGTCCATCCGGGCGAGAGGCCAGAGATCGACATTCCCGCTGCGCCATCGCGCAACTCGGAAGTGCCGTTCGGCCTCGTCGACGAGGGTCAGGTAGTGCTGATGGAACGACACGGAGCCGGTTTCCCCTCTTCGGAGAGGCAAGCCTCCAGTCGCTGCTGCCAGGCCCCTTCGATCTTCAGGCGCATCTCGTCCCACATACTGTGCCGCTCGTCCGTCGAGCGTGTCCAGGCGCCCTTCAGGCGATTCGTTTCGTTGAAACGGTGGATTTTCCGGGTCGCCTCGAATTTCTCGAGAGCCCGCCCCGCGCCGCTGTCCAGAAGCCATTCGCCGCAGCGCTTCAGACGACGCGACAGAGGATCGACTTGCTGTCTGGCCATCGGTGCACCATCGGCGTTGGGCAGCCAATCCGCCGTCCAAGCATTGGCTTCTCTGACAGCGACGTAGGCGGTGTCGCCGAAGAGCGGGATCATCTGGCACAGTTCCTGGGCGTCGTACATCGACCGGCGCGGCAACGAGAGAGCGGCCATGGAAAGGAACGTGTTCGGGCAGAAGACACCGCTGCCCAGCCTGTTGTCGAGCAGGGCGAGGAAACGACAGAACGCCCGGGTCCGCCACATGGCGCCCGAGTCCGTCACCAGCAGGAAATCGATGTCGCCGCTCGCCGAGAGATTCCCCACGGCGAGGGAGCCGGTCATCGCGACCATCCGCACGTTCGGCAGGCTGGCCAGAAGGCGGGCGAAGACCCGGGCAAGCGGCCGTTTCCGGCGCGACAATTCGCGGCGGACACGTCGAATCTCAAAGATCGCCCGCCGCCCACGGAGGGCGAAATACTCCCCATCCGTGTCCAGATACCCGTCGAGCAATGGTCCGCGGCGAACCGCGCCCGACAATTCCTCCGGCGTGCAACGGATCCTGTGCAGATACCGGTGTATCTCTGGCAGTGTCATCGGATAATCGAAAATATCGCGATAAGAAATCGTAGAACAAACAGCCCTTTGTATCGCATCTATCGACATTCTACAGATCACATTTGGGTGATTGATCGAGAAAGGCGTAGTCATACTGATGACTTTCGAATATCTCAGAATTTATGTTGAAATCGTGGTTCGTATTGGGTAGAATTCTGTTCGATTTGAGGAGGCAATCTTGGCCAAACTGAAGGTCGTTCTCTATAATCCCCAGGCGGTCTTTCACACTATGCCGCTGGCGCTGCTTGCTATCGGGTCGAATCTCGATGCGGATCGCTTCGATGTGCGTATCGTGGACGCACGTGTCGAGCCCGACCCGCTGAAGCGGGTGATCGCCGAGACCGAGGACGCGGTCTGCTTCGGTGTGACGATGCTGACCGGGCGTCCTCTGGAGGACGCGCTGCGGGTGCTCCGAGCGGTGAAGCTGGCGCGGCCGGACCTTCCGACCATTGCCGGCGGCTGGCATCCCTCGCTGTTTCCGGTCGACACGCTCGGGGAGCCCAGCATCGACATCACGGTCGCCGGCCAGGGAGAGCGTTCGTTCGCGGAAATTGTCGAGCGTCTGGCTTCGAGCGGTACGGTCGAGGGCATTCGCGGGGTCGCTTATCGGGACGGGAACACCGTCAAGACCAACGCGCCGCGCGGGTTGGAAGGCCTGGACGGTTTCGTTCCGCCGAATTTCGATTTGATCCCGGTGGAGCGATACTTCGCTCTCAAGGGGCAGCGCCAGATCGACTACATCACATCGGTCGGATGTAATTTCCGCTGTGCCTTCTGCGCCGACCCGTTCGTTTATGGACGTGACTGGAAGGCGATCTCGGCAACGCGGCTGGGCGACCAAATCGAGATGCTGTGGCGACGGTACCGTTTCACCGACCTCAATTTTCAGGACGAGACGTATTTCACGCACCGCCACAGGGTTGCGGAGATTTGCGAAGAGTTCCTGCGACGCGGGCTCGAGTTCAGCTGGGCCGGGACGTTGCGCGCCGACCAAGGCGTGCGGCTGCCCGACGAGATCTGGCATCTTTGCGTGCGCTCGGGTCTCCGCCGCGTGCTGGTCGGCGTCGAAACCGGATCGCGTCGCATGATGGAGCGCATCCAGAAGGACACGACCGTCGACGCCGTGTTGGAGACGGCGGCCAAGTGCCGTGCACACGGCATCGCCGTCATCTTCTCGTTCATCGTCGGGTTCCCGGGCGAGACCGCCGAGGAAGTGGAAGCTACTCTCGGCCTCATCAAGACGCTGCGCGCGATGAGCCCGAAATTCGAGACGCCGTTGTTCTACTACAAGCCCTACCCCGGCTCCGCGCTGGCAGCCGGCGTGGCGGACCAGCTGCCCCGAACGCTGGACGAGTGGTCGCAGTTCGACTACGTCGCCGGGACAGCCGGCACTTGGGTCCTGCCCGAGCTCCGCCGCCGCATTGAGCGTTTCAAGTTCTACAATCGCTATGCAGGAAGTGCGGCGCGGCCGGCGCATCCGCTGCGCCGCCTGGCACGTTGGCGCATAGACAACGATTTCTATGGGGTGCCGGTCGAGAAATTCGTGGTAGAGCATTTGCGAAGCCACGAGGCGCTATCGTAACACCGGCTCGGCATCCGAGTCGGCGACCGGGAGCTCGAAGACCTCCGGGTGGTGTCTTCCGGGCTGCATCACGTCGATCCATGCCTGCTCGAATCCTTCGGGGAGGAGCGACTGGCGGACGAAACTGTTACCGACCCGCGCCGCTTCCACCCATAGATCGCGATACGCCTCGGGCCGTGCTATGAGGGCGGGCCAACCCGTCTCGGGCAGGACCAGGGGGTAGTCCTTGATCGCGAGTCCTTCGAGCGCCGCCGGATTGCCGAGCACCGGGCACCCCCAGGCCCACGCCTCGATCACTTTCGTCTTGATGCCGCCTCGATCGAGCACCGGCGCCAGCGCGATGCTGCCCGGCTGGTAGACCTCGGACAGAGCCTCAACGAAGCCGTGCCAGCGAATGGCAGGTGGAGACGTTCGCAGAAAGCGCTGCCGCCCATAGATATGAAGCGGCGTCGACAGCCCTTCCTCGCGCCACATGCGAACCAAAAAATCGAGTGCCGTACGGTTCTGCAAATAGAAGTCGCTGCCGATGAAGACGAAACGTAGGGGCGGTACGCCGTCCCATGCGGAACCTTGTACGCGGGCGGGCGGCAGGATGGAACGCACCGTGCCGTGCCCGGACATTGCCGGCCGCCGGCGTAGCCGGTCTCGGTCGGCAGGCGACAACAGGACGGTGACCGCCGAAGTTCGGGCCACCTCGTTTTCCGCGCCCGGCAGCGTCGCGGCCTCGTAGGTCACGATCGCCTGCGCCAACGGTGCTTCGACGAGATAGCGCAGCCACGGTGGGAAATGCTTTGCCACATGTCCCGGCGCGAACGGCAGGCGATTGCGTCGAAGATACGCCGCGCGGTGCGACATGAGGTCGTCGAAATCCGTGACGACATGCAGATGCGGAAGGGACCTGCGCAGTCTTCGCAGGAGAACCTGACACCGTATCGTATCCAGGTAAACGCAATCAGCGTCGAAATTCTGGATACGCTCGGTAATTTCCCCGCACTCCGATGGCGCGGCGTAGAGCACGCATTGGAGCGGCAGCGGACTCAAACGAATCAGGCTGACGATCCACGTGACGGCCGCGCCGAAGATCGCTCTGATCCGGCCGATTTCGCTGATCGAGCGCAGCCGGAGCAGCGTGATGTCTTGCGTCTCTCCGAGCGTTCGGACGATTTCGCGGATGATCGGTGTCCGCCCATTTTGTTCGGCGAGATCGCGTGTCGTGATGATGGCGATGCGGAGTTTCGAGTGATTGCGCGGATCCATGGAACAACCGAAAGGAACCCAGGCGAGACCGCGACGACCGCGCCTCATAGGTCAAGCCAACGATCCTGCACCTCCCGGCGGGGGCATCCGCCGCTGCAGGGGCTGAAGCGACGGCTTCAGGCGGCCACCGGATCGCCGGGGCAGTCGCAGATCTTAGACGCAAGTTGCGTCGGGCTTATTCCGATGGAATCGCGCGAGATATCCGGTTCATGGCAAAGCAGAGTGCGAGCGGAATCCACAGGCCGGGGTCGACGAAAGTATCCTGATTGAGGAAGCTGAAACCGAGTGCCGCGGCCGTGGCGAACCTAAAATAGGCATGGAAACTGTCGTGGGCGGGGCCGTCGAAGACTTGCCGCAGAAAGAACCATCCCAGCATGGCGAAGCCGACGAGCCCGGTCTCCGACAGCAGCCGGAGGAAGAGATTCTTGGCGTTGCCCTTTTCCGGTGAATGCGGATCCAGCCAGCTGACGCCCTCCTTGGCACCTTGTGTAAAAAGTTGCGTGGAGAAGGCCCAGTTGGGCGCATAGGTTCCGAAATAGCGAAAATTGTTACCGAGGGAAACGCCGAACAGGGGGTGGTCGAGCCACATCTCGCCGGCGGCCTGCGCCGCAGCCACTCTTCCGGCCATCGCCAGTGCCTCTGTCACGTCGGTGGCAACGTCTCCGCCCTGCGCGCCCAAATCCGCGCTCCTGGCCAGGTAGAGGACGGGTCCGACGACATAGGTGGCGCCGGCACCCGCACCGAGGCCGCTCATGGCGACGACGCCCCCGCCGCCGGCGATGAGGGCGACGAAGAGGCTCGCCGCGCCGAGCGCGCGCCCCCGGCTGATGGCCACCATGCCGCAGAGGACGAGCATGGCCACCACGCAGATGATGCCGAAACGGGATCCGGAAAATAGCAGGCCCGCCAGTGCCACGACGAAGCCTCCGGCAAGCCGTAGCGAGAAGCCCCCGCCGGCGGCGGTGCCGACATAGTCCTGCCGCGAAATGGCCCGCGCGATCAAAGCCGGCATCACCAGGACGATGATCTGCGTGGCCAGCCAGGAGGGCTCGAAGGTCATGCCTTGGGCACGGTTACCCAGGCCGTCGTAATGCACGGCGAAAAGATCGGTGATCTCTTGGACGATCCGGAGAGTGTCGCCGCGCTGGATGATCGCGAGCACTTGCAGCCCAGCGAAGGCGACCGAGGCGGCCATGCCGAAAAACAGCAGGCGGATCGTGCGCCGGACGTCGGAACTGCTGCGAAGCTGAGTGCGTGCGACGAAATAGAACGAGACCCCGACCAGCCAGGTGAGCAAGGCCCGGGTCAGGCTTTGGAACGGGGACTGGCCTTTGAAGATTTCTTCGGGCTCGAGCTGCACGAGAACGAGCCCGCTCAGGACGGCGTAGGCGGTGAAGACGGCGAGCAGGGGAAATCCTTCGCCAAGCCCGCGCGGAAATTGTCTCAGCACGCCAATCCGGAAGAGGGCGAGCAGGAGAAGGGCGCTCGCCGGAACGATGGCGAGCGGCCGGGCCAGCGTGCCCGAGCCCAGATCCAGGAGCGGCGTCGCCGACACGGGCACGGCGAGGACCAGGCACGTCCAGATGTGCCGCTCGATCGAATCGAGTGTGGCGGGCATGTGGATGGATCCTACCGGGCCGACAGCGCGGCCGACGCGCCTGCGGTCACGCCGCGCAATCGCCAGACGAACCAAAGTCCCAGAGCGACGCGCACGCAGCCTGCCAGCAGCGACGCCAGGCAGGCGCCGAAGAGCCCGTACTGCCACACCAGCCAGCTGCCGACGGAAACGCCCAGCAGCGCCGGGTAAAGCTGCACTTGCAGCACCTCGGGTCCCGCGCGATAGGCCCGCAGCACCGCGCCGAGCATGTATGAGGCGAGGTAGCATGCGTAGGTGCCTACCAGCAGTCGCAAGGCGCCGGGCGAGCCGGCGTAAGGCGTCGCGGCTCCATAGACGGCGTGAACCACCAGTTGCGGCGCGCCCGCGATCAGAATGAAGAACGGCGCCACCAGCGCGGTGCATGCTGCCGCGCGACGGCGGAGCAGCCGCAGCAAGTCGACAAAGCGTAGGCCTTGCTGCGCCCTTACGATCTCGGGAACCAGGACGTTCTCGACACCGAACATCACCGGGTTGGAAATTGCAACGATGTTTGCCAGCGCCACGAGAGCGGCGGCATCGTCCGGCCGCCCATGCCAGGCCAGCAGCCAGAGGAACCATTGCGTCGAAAAGACCGCCAGCGAATTGGCGCCGAGGACCGGCGCCGCCATCCGCCAGTGAAGCGCAACCTCCGCGCGCAGATTGCGGGCGGCGATACGGGAAAACCGTATCGCCGGCAAGACGAGCGAAACAGCACCGCAAGCCGAGCTGACGGCGATGAGCGCGAAGACCCATTCGATGGTCAGGCGTGGGAGGAACAGTATGGCGCCGCACAGTGCGCCGACATATCGGACCGCGTCGACCGCCAGCATGGACGAGACCCGGTTGCGCGCCAGAAACGAGCGCCGAGCGACCTCTTGAAGCTGCCAGAGCACCAGTCCGAGAGAGATCGGCAGAAAGGCCTGGACGGCGCCGCAGCTTTCCAGCCCCACGAAGATCGCCGGAAGCGACACCAGTCCCAGCATCAGAGTGAGAATGGCGTCGACGGTTAGGAGATAGCCCTGCCGCCGCCGAGGTGCCACGGCGACCCGGAGCGAATGTGGATATACGATGAGCGCCTGATGCAGCGTATTGCAGAACAGCAGAAGCGACATCGCGACGGAAATGATGCCGTATTGTGCAGACGGCAGCTCACGCGCAAGGAGGACGTTCAGCGCAAAGTTCGCCGAACTGACGACAGCCTGGTCCAGCAATCCGGCTGCAAGACGCAGATTCTCCTCCAAGGCGGGATCAAGACAAGGCCGAAGTCCAGTTTACAGCTGCCGGAAACTATGCCAAAACGCTGATATCTCAAGAGAATTATTTTGCACGGGGTCGGGAATAAACCGCTTGACGGCAACGTCCATTCCAGCATGTCCAACGAGTGGCTGATCGGCGATTGCGTCTCGAGGGTCTCGACCCGACGTGGGCAACCGCCGCTAGCACCGCCCGGTTCAGCGTCCCTTTCTACCGCCTGCGCTGGCGGCGCGCCGGCCCAATTTTAATCGGCCCTGAACGATCGAACCAGGCAGCATGACGCTCGGGATCATTACTTCGGCGGCCTATATCAATCCGGAAATGGCGGCGGAGTTCGGCATGCTCCCGCCCGCTTTCCTGCCGATCGGCAACAGCCGCCTCTTCAAGCTGCAAGCCGAACTGCTCCGCCGGTTCGTCGATCGCATCGTGCTGACCCTGCCGTCTTCATTCGACGTTCCGGCACATGACCAGGAGCTTCTCGCCCGATTGCAGATCGAGACGCTGCCGATCGAGGATGGCTTGACGCTTTCCGAATCGATTCTGTTCGCGGTCATTCAGAGCACGAATTGCGAGGAACCGCTCTACATCCTGCATGGCGACACGCTTTTCCTCGGAGTCGACGAATTTCCGGCAGACGGATTTTCCGTCCATTCCGGCGAACAGGCCTATCCGTGGGCGATGCTGCGCGAACGAACGCCGGTGCGGATCTCGGCGATCGACGATGCCAGCCGGGAGGGCGCTCAGCTCGTGAGCGGGCTGTTCAGCTTTTCGCGAAGCCACGCCTTCATGAAATGCCTGGCGGGGGCGAAGCGCAACTTTCTGGCCGCCTTGAACGCCTATGCAAGCCAGCATCCGACGTTCGGCGCCGTGGAAGACTGCGGCCGCTGGCTCGATCTCGGCCATCTGAACACCTATTATGATTCCTGCCGGGCACTTACGACCGAGCGGCCTTTCAACTCGCTGTCGATCAGCCGCAACACCGTGAGCAAGACGGGCGCACCGAGCGAGAAGATCGAAGCCGAAGCCCGCTGGTTCGAGGCGCTGCCGCCGGCGCTCAAGACTTACGTCCCTACCTATATCGGCCGTACGGGACCCGATCGTGCCGGCTATAGCCTGGCCTATGAATATCTCTGTCCGCTGAATAATCTCTTTGTCTTCGGCGCGCTCGCCCCGGTCGTGTGGCGCCGTATTCTGAGGAGCTGTCGCCACGTCATGGATCTGATGCGCGACCAGAAACCGGCAGCATCGGAGCCGCTATGCTTTCATCACCTGTATCGGGGCAAGACGGTGGAACGGTTCTCGACCTATGCGGAGCGAACCGGGATCTGCCCGCGAACGGGTTGGTGCGTCAACGGCCGGACATTCCCCTCGCCCCTCTGGGTGATCGAGCGCATGGCGGCCGTGGTCGGCACCTCGGCCGCCGGAGATGTCGGCATTCTGCACGGCGACTTTTGCTTCAGCAACATTCTGTTTGATTTCAGGCGCAACGATATAAAATTGATAGATCCACGCGGTTACTGTGAACCGGGTCGACCCAGTATTTACGGCGATACGCGCTATGACCTCGGAAAGCTACACCATTCGGTTTTCGGCCGGTACGATTTCATCATCGCGGGCTATTATTCCCTGATCCAGACGGCTTCATACACACTCTCCTTCAGCAGCGCCGAAGCGGCCGGCCAAGCGGACATCGAACGGTGTTTTCGCGAGGTGATTTGCGCCGGGGACGCCGACCGGGAGCGGGTGGCTGCGGCAATTTCGGTCCTGCTTTTCTTCTCGATGCCGCCGCTGCACTCGGATGATACGCAACGGCAACTTGCTTTTCTGGCCAATGCGTACCGGATTTACGATCTTTATTTCGGCGCTGGGCAATGATCTTCGTGATTCCGAGGTCCTCCGGAGCACGCAGGAAGGCGAGACCGTGAACGCGCCCGCCGCCCGGTCGGGTAAGATCGCGATCCTCATCCCGACCTATAATGGCGGAACGCTGCTCCATGAAACCGTCGAATCCGCCGCTGCGGCGGGGATGCCAGCGGACAGCTACGAGGTTGTGGTTTCCGACAATGCCTCGGACGATGGCAGCAGCGAAGGACTTGTCGGTCACGACCGGCAGGGGGCGCCCATCCACGTTCGGCGGAACGAGCGGAATCTGGGCCGCGTCGAAAACTGGAACCGGGCGATCGATTACGCCGAGGAACTCGGCTTCGGTTTTGCGATATTCCTGATGATCGGCGACACCGTCCGGAGCACTGGCCTTCTCAGGCTCCTCGATCGGATGCAGCAGTACGAAGCCGTGCTGGGTATTGCGTCGTACGTGATCGCCAACGAGCGCCGGCGCCCGATCCGCATCGCCCGCCGGATTCACTGGTCCGGCGCGCCGGGCGCCCCGATCGGGGCGGAACGCTTCCTCGCCCAGGCCTTCGCGACCGGGGCAATGCTCTATGGGCCGCTCGGTGCAAATCTCTATCGTCTGGGCCAGGTCGCGAGACTGCGCTTCGATCCTGCCGACGAAACCCATACCGATCAGCTGGCGACGGCGCTCCTCCTTCAGCGCGTCGGCGGAAGCGTCGTCTATCTCGACGAGCCGGTATCGACGTGGCGCCACCGGCCCGGCCGCTTCCATAGCTCGATGACGCCGGCGAAAAGACTGGAAGGCGATGTCCGGGTGATAGAATTTGCCTGCTCCGCGGCACGTCTCCAACCCGACTACGCCAAGATTCGGGCGAGTCTGGTCGTACGGGCGACCTTCCTCACCCGCGGCGACGTCATCTCGGCCTGGCGCTATGCGAGGATCTTTACCGGCAGCAGAACCATCTCCTGGACATGGATTGTGAGATTACTTTGCCGGCAGATCTGCTACCGAACGCCCTGGGTGGTGAAGACCTGACGGCCCGAATGAGCCGCACTGTGCCGCGCCGGCTCCGCCATTTTGCCTGGGACATGATTTTCGAGGACGCTATCCTGGTCATGAGCCAGGTCGCCCTCACAGCGGCGTGGTTCACCGTGATCTCGCAATAGAAATCCATGGAATAAAGTCTGGGAAAATTCGTCTCTTAACGATGACCAGCCGGGCAGTCCGACGTTCCAGAGTGAGCAAACGATGAGTCGCGTCGTGATCGGCAACGCGTATTTCCTGCAGCTCGACCCGGCCCGTTGGGCCGAGCGGCAGCCATTTCCCCCACTGGGAACGCTCTATGCGGCGGGCGCGCTGCGGTCGGACGGGTACGACGTTCATCTCTTCGACGCCATGCTCGCGGCCGGAGCGGACGAGTGGAAGGATCTTCTGACGCGGACCAAGCCGGACATTGCCGTCCTCTTCGACGACAATTTCAATTACCTGTCGAAGATGTGTCTCGCGGCTATGCGCGACGCCGCCCGGGCCATGGCGGCGGCGGCGGCCGAGGCCGGCATCAAGGTCGCCGTGTGCAGCGCGGACGCCTCCGACAACCCCCACGTCTATCTTGCGGCCGGTGCCGATGCGGTCATCCTCGGAGAGGGCGACGCAACGCTGAGGGAACTCGTCGCCCTCTGGTCTTCCGGCGAGGACGGGATTGCCGCCGTGCCTGGCGTGGCGTGGTTGGACGAAGCTTCCAAGGTCGCACGAACCGTCCGCCGCGACCCCATCCGCAATCTCGCGCAGCTGCCGACGCCGGCATGGGATCTGGTGGATGTCGACCGGTACCGCCGCATCTGGAAGCAGCACCATGGGCATTTCGCCCTCAACCTGGTGACGTCTCGTGGCTGCCCCTATTCCTGCAACTGGTGCGCGAAGCCGATCTGGGGACAGTCCTATGCCGTGCGACCGCCGGAGGACGTCGCCGCCGAATTGGCGCTGCTCGTAAAGCTCGCGGCCCCGGACTATATCTGGTTCATGGACGACATCATGGGCCTGAAACCCAGATGGTGGCGTGCCTTCGTCGAAGAGTTGGAGCGGCGCCAGCTCAAGCTACCCTTCAAATGCCTCAGCCGGGCCGATCTGGTGCTGCGCGACGGTGCCGTCGAGGATCTGAGGCGCGCGGGCTGCGATATCGTCTGGATGGGTGCCGAATCCGGCAGCCAGAAGATCCTCGATGCGATGGACAAGGGGCTCACGATCGGCGAGATCACCGAGGCAACCGCCCAGCTCCAGAAGGCCGGAATCCGGGTCGGCCATTTCCTGCAGTTCGGCTATCCGGGCGAGGGCATGAGTGAGATCGCCGCCACTCTCGCGATGCTCCGTAAGACCCGCCCGGATGAAATCGGCATCTCCGTCTCCTATCCCCTGCCGGGCACCGTCTTCTACGAGCGCGTCCAGAATCAGCTTCGCGACAAGCGCAACTGGACCATCTCGTCCGACTTGGCGATGCTTTACCAAGGGCCGTTCACCACCCGTTTCTACCGTCTGCTGCACATCTATGTGCATCTCGAATTCAGGCTTCACCGCGCGCTCCGGCGACTGGGGGCCTTGGCTTCGGGCCGGTCCAGACCGCGCTGGGCGCATTTGCGTGCCTGCGCGGTCGTCGGCTGGTGCGTGCCCGCGCTTCCGTTGCTGTGGATGGGGCTGCAGTTCCTTCGGGCGGCGCGGCGGGGCCCGCGCCCGTTCGGTGCAACGCTGCCGACATGAGCGACATCGTCCTGACTCATGGCTACTCGCTGGCGGACGATCCCGCGGAGCGGAAGGTCATGCGGCCCTACCCGCCGCTGGGCCTGCTCTATATCTCTTCGCACCTGAAGAAATGCGGGTTTTCGGTCGACGTCCTGGACACGACGTTCGTCGGCGTGGCCGCGGCCATTGCGGCCCTTCAGCAGAAACGGCCGTCGATCGTCGGTATTTACGCCAACCTGATGACGCGGCGAAACGTCGTCCGGCTGGCACAGGCGTGCAAGGAAATCGGTGCCCTCGTCATCCTCGGCGGTCCGGAGCCGGTCAACTATCCGGACGAATACCTGGCGCATGGCGCCGACATCATCGTCTCCGGCGAGGGCGAACTGACCCTCGCCGAGCTCATCCCGCACCTCACCCGGTTCGGCCAAGCGCAACTCGGCACGGTAAACGGGATCGTCTATCGCGACGAAGACGGCATGGTGCGGACGACCGCGCCACGCACGCAGATCCGCGATCTGGATGCACAGCCGTTCCCTGACCGAGCGGCCATCGACCTGGACCGCTACATGGCGACATGGGAGCGCTATCACGGCGTACGATCGGTATCGCTGATCGTCGCGCGCGGCTGCCCATACACTTGCAACTGGTGTAGCCATTCGGTCTTCGGGCACTCCCATCGGCGCCGCTCGCCCAAGAATGTCGCGGATGAAATCGCTTCCATTCGCGATGCCTACGCGCCGGACCAGCTCTGGTTCGCCGACGACGTCTTCACGATAAACCAGAAATGGCTCGAAGGCTTCGCGGCGGAGATGAGGGCGCGCGGCCTGAAATATCCGTTCGAGACGATCACGCGCGAGGACCGGCTGAACGAGCGCGTGGCCGATCTCTTGGCCGAGCTCGGCTGCTATCGCCTGTGGATCGGCGCGGAAAGCGGATCGCAGCGGATCCTCGATGCGATGCAGCGGCGGACGGACGCGGCCCGCACGCGCGACATGATCGCGCTGGTGCAAAAGCGGGGGATCAGGGCCGGCACCTTCATCATGCTGGGGTACGACGGCGAGACCTGGGACGACATCGACGAGACCGCCCGGCATCTGCGCTTCGCGGCACCAGACGACGTCCTGACCACCGTCAGCTACCCGATCAAGGGCACGCCCTACTATGAGCGGGTTTCCGAGCGCATCGTCGCTCCCCTCCCGTGGATCGAGGGCTCGGACCGGACGCTCGACATCAGCGGCCGCCGGTCTCGGCGGTTCTATCAATATGCACAGCGCTGGCTCTCGGCCCAGAGCCGGCTTGGACGCCTGGCGGCCGACCCCAATGCCAGCCTCGTGCGGCGCGCGAAAACGACCGCGATATCGGCAATCACTCGGATCGGCATGTACGCCACCCGTCACGAGGTGGAGCATGGCTGACGTTTCCGCCGGACCGCCGGCGAGCGCTTTCGATCACCTTGCCGCCACCTACGACGAGAGCTTCTCGCACCAGTCGCCCGCTCGGCTGCTCCGGACGCTCGTCTGGTCGTATCTGGCACCCCATGTGCGTCCCGGTCTCCGCGTCCTCGACCTAGGCTGCGGCACCGGCGAGGATGCGCTTTGGCTGGCGGGCAAAGGTTGCAGCGTGACCGCCGTGGATGGCTCTCCCCTCATGCTGCGTGCGACCGAGCGCAAGGCGCGCGAGCGCGGTCTCGCAGAGCGTATCGAGACCGGGATCTTCGATTTCAACGCGCCCTCGGTGATCGGCGGCCCGTACGATCTCGTCCTGTCCAATTTCGGCGCAGTCAATTGCGCGATCTCGGTGGCGCCGTTGGCCGGCATGTTGCAGGCGGTGATGGCGCCCGGCGGAATATTGGGCGTCGTCGCGATGGGCCGGTTCTGCGCCTGGGAAACAGCCTGGCATGGGTTCCGGCTGAACCCGGTCGCGATCCGCCGATGGCGCGGGCGCGCCGGCGCTACGATCGGCGGCAGGACGTTGCCGATCCGATACTGGACGCCGCGCGGGTTGGCGAAGGGTTTGGGACCCGGATTCCGGGTGTTGTCGATTCGCCCGATCGGCGTGTTCCTGCCGCCGTCCGACCTGTTCCCGATGATCGAGCGCCGGCCCGGCCTCTACGCACGACTGGTCGCTTGGGAGAAGAGAGCCGGTTCCTGGCCGCCGCTCGCCTTTGCGTCCGACCATCACCTGACCATCTTGCAGCGTCACCAGGGAGCGCAAGGATTGTGATCCTTCTCTATAATCCGGTGAGTTCGGCGTCGAAGAAGCCGGTCCTTCCGATGTCGCTTCTGGCCCTCGCAGCAATCCTCGAAGGGCAGCACGCATACCGTCTGATCGACGGCAATCTCGTCGATGACGGGCTTGTGGCACTCGAAGAGAAGATCCGGAACACCGGCGCCCGGTTGCTGTGCGTCAGCGTGATGCCGGGCCCTCAGCTCCGGGACGCGGCCCGGATCTGCAGGCAGCTGAAGCAGCAGTTCGGCGATCTCGTCATCGTCTGGGGCGGATATTTTCCGACGCTCCACGGCCAGATCGTCATGCAGGAGCCCTATGTGGATTTCGTCTTCCGCGGCCACTGCGAACTCGCCTTCGGCGAGTTCGCGCGGCGCATGGCGGCGGGCGAAGAGGTGATCTCGATTCCAGGGCTCGGATGGCGCGACGCGAATGGCGCAGTACAGCTCAACCCGAAACCCCCGGTGCCCGACATCAACGAATTGCCGGACTTTCCCTATCACTGCATCGACGTGGACCGTTACACCCGCGATTCGTATCTGGGCTCGCGGACCATCGCGCACCATTCGAGCTATGGCTGCCCGTTCAAGTGCAATTTCTGCGCTATAGTCTACAAGGTGAATGGCCGTTATTCGGCGCAGACCGCCGAGCGCACGGCGGCAGTCGTCGAAAAGCTGGTCCGGGATCACGGCGCGACGGCCGTCGAGTTCTATGACAGCAATTTCTTCGTCCAGGAAAGCCGCTGCGCCGAGTTCGCCGAGCGGATCACGCCGCTGAACATCGGCTGGTGGGGTTTCGGGCGCGCCGACACGATGCTGCGCTTCAGCGACGAGACCTGGGGCAAGCTGCGCCGTAGCGGCCTCAAGATGGTGTTCATGGGGGCGGAATCCGGCGACAACGAGACGCTGCGCCGGATGAACAAGGGCGGCAAACAGGACGACAACGTCATCCTTGCCGTGGCCGAAAAGATGCGCCGCTTCGACGTCGTTCCCGAGATGTCGTTCATCATCGGCAACCCGCCCGACCCGGAAGCCGATGCGGAGAACACGATCCGCTTCATCCGCCTGTTGAAGAAGGTCAACCCGGCGGCGGAGATCGTCTTCTACATCTATAGCCCCGTGCCGGTCGAAGGGACGATGATCAACGAGGCGCGGCAGGCAGGCTTCCAGTTTCCGAACGATATCGAGACCTGGATCCAGCCCCGCTGGGAGGAGTTCGCGCAGCACCTCTCCTCCGACCTGCCCTGGATGAACGATCGCATCCGCCGCAAGATCGGCAATTTCCAACGGGTCCTCCATGCCGCCTATCCGACGGTGACCGATGTCAAGCTAACTCGCGCAGGACGTGTGGCGCTGAGGACGGTCGCCGCCTGGCGCTACGCCGCCCAGTTCTACAATTTTCCAATCGAGCTCAAGCTGCTGGACAAGCTGTTCCCGTATCAAAGACCAGAGATCCAGGGATTCTGAGGGTGCCCGGCTTCGACCTATGGCGCATCGGCGCGACGCCACGACTGCACCGTATTCCGGTCGTGACGCTCATGCCGCACAGCCGGTGCAATTGCCGCTGCGTCATGTGCGATATCTGGAAGGCTAACCGCAATAGCACTAGCTTTGACGCGGCCGGGCTGGAGCCGCTGGTCGACGATCTCGCCCGACTGCGCGTCAGCCGGGTCATCCTCTCCGGTGGGGAGGCCTTGCTTCATCCCAATCTTTGGAGCCTGTGCCGCGCGCTCAAGGCCTTGCCGCTGCGCATCACGCTGCTCAGCAGCGGGCTACTGCTGGCTCGCCATGCCGAGGGGATTACGCAATGGTGCGACGATGTCATCGTCTCGCTCGACGGGCCGGATGAGGTTCACGACCGGATCCGCGGCGTCCGGAATGCCTTCGGCGCGCTGGCCGAAGGGGTCGCCGCGTTGCGCCGCCTTGCCCGGGACTTCCCGGTCGACGGACGCTGCGTCGTCCAGCGCGCGAATTTTCGCGAGCTCGCGGCGACCATCGACAGCGCGCGCCGGATCGGGCTCGACCACATCTCGTTTCTGCCGGCCGACACGGCCTCGACAGCGTTCAATCGACCGGAACCGTGGGACACGGGACGGGCCGGCGAGATCGATCTGACGGCGGACGAAAGCACCGAATTCGCGGGATTGATCGAGACGCTCATCTCCACGCGCGCCGCCGATTTCGCGGACGGCTTCATCCGCGAGACGCCCGAACGAATACGCCGCGTCGCCGAGCGCTTCCTCGCCCGGAAAGGCTTGGCACCAAGGCCCGCGGTGCGTTGCAACGCGCCCTGGGTCTCGGCGGTGATCGAGGCGGACGGCACCGTCCGCCCCTGCTTCTTCCACCCGCCGATGGGCAATATCCGTGATGGCGGCTTGGCGGAGATCCTGAACTCGCCGGACGCGCTTACCTTCCGGAAGGCGCTCGACGTGCGGCGCGATCCCGTCTGCCGCGACTGCGTCTGCACGTTGCGGCTATGAGAGACGCGGCAGCTGCCATGGCGGCCCCGCCGCCGCATGTCTCGACTTTCGTGCGTTGGCTCGCCACGCCTTGGACGAGGGTAAGGCGCGCGGTGCTTCGCCGGAGGCTGGGGCGCGCTGTGTTCGAACGGGTGCTCGGCCGCCGCTTTATCATCTGGCCCGGCGTGTTCAACCCCGTCGTCTTCCGGACGGGCCGTTTCCTCGCCGAGTTCGTCGCCCGCTCGGGCTTGCTCCAACCGGAGGAGGGCTCGGCAGCCGCGCTGGACCTCGGGACGGGATGCGGCATCCTTGCCATCTTCGCCGCGCTTCGTGGTTACCGCGTTACCGCCGTCGATATCGTGCCCGAGGCCGTCTCATGCGCCCGCGCGAACGCGATCCTGAACGACGTGGAGCTCGAGGTGCTCGCGGGCGACCTGCTGGCGCCGGTGGCGGGCCGGCAATTCGATCGGGTCGTGTTCTCGCTGCCCAAGTTCCGGGGCAGTCCCATCAATCATTTCGACCAATCCTGGCGCAGCGAGGACGTGATCGACCGCTTGGCTGCGGGGCTTCCTGCAGTCCTGAAACCGGACGGCATCGCTTTCTTCGTGCTGACCAGCCACGGGGACTGCAACAGCCTTCTGGCCGGCCTTGCGACGGCCGGGCTCGCGGTCGAACGCCTGTTCTGGCGCCATTTCGGCGTAGAGACGATGGCCATCTACGCCGCCCGTCACCGGGCGCGGATCGAGCCGCCGAACCGCTCGACGATGGCCTGCGGGTCGGCCGCCGATTCGATCGACCGCCACATCGCCGCGAGCGGCAGTCTGACGTGCTTGCGGCAACCGCTCCAGGCCAGCGGGGACAGTTCGGCCGATCCCGGGATTTCTCCGGCCAGAGACTCGTCCAGCAGCACGATCTCCCCCGCGTAGGCGACGAGAAGGATGTCTTGCGGCGTGAGGGCGTAGAACGCGTCCCAAGGCGCGGCTGCGACGCGCCGGGCAAGCACGAAATCCTCGGTCCGCACTCGGCGCCAGAAGGCCGATGCCGTGATCGTCAGGGCGGCGAACAACACGTCGTCCGGCAGGATGCCGCGGACCAGGCGCAGATGATCCCACAGTGTGCCGGGCGCTGAGATCGTGGAGTCCGTCCCGAACAGCAGCCGCGTGCGCCGCGCCGCGGCGGCCGCGTCGACGCTCTGGCCGAACAGGAAGAAGTTCGAACCGGGGCACCAGACGAGTGCCGACAAGGCTGCGAAATCATCGTCCCGCAAGCTGATCCCATGGACGCCGGCGACGGGCCGCCTCAGCAGATTGCCCGACAGGAAGCGCAGCGCGCGGCTCCGGCTCTCCGTTGACGTCCCTTCGGCGAGGTGGGCGACGGCCGGTCCCAGGCGACAGAGAAATTTGAGCGAAGAGTCGAACTCCGGCGAGTGCAGGTCCTGGTAGGGCGCCAGCACCGCGATCGGGGCGGCGGAGCCCAGGGACCGTCCGCCATGATCCGCCACGGCCGTGACACCCCACAGCAAGTTCTTGAGGATGCCGAATTGGACACGGACCGGCTTCGGAACGGCTTCGACAGAATCGACCAGCAGACGCTCGGCCTGAACGTCGCGGCTCCATTCCAGGAAGTCGCGGTATGGGGGGTGCCCGGTCGGCGCGTAGCAGCTGAATCTGAGATGATCGTGAGAGTTGACGAGCCCCGGAAAGGCGATCGTGTCCGCGAGAGCAGCCCGGTGTCTGTCGACCAGCCGCAGCAATGACGGTGGCGGGGGCGTCTCGCCCAGCCACTCGACGCTCGGTGCCAGCCGCGCCATCGCGTCAGAGCGCCTTATGATCAAGGCGATAGACCAGCAGCCCCAGCCACTCGTGCGCTGCGAGGTCGAGCCGTGCGAGGTTGGCGCCGAACGATATCGGCGGCTGCGTCATCGTCCCCGTCGTCAGGTAGTTCGACGGCCAGGGAACGAGCGGCCAGCCCAGACTGCGAGCGACGGCCATGGCGCGCGGCATATGAAACGCGGATACGAGCAGCAGCCAGGTTTCGCCCGGCGCCGGCTGGGCGATGGCGCGCGACAGATCGATGTTCTCCCAAGTGTTGCGGGAGGCCGTCTCAATGCTGATGCGGCTGGCGGGCAGTCCCATCCCGCGCAGTACATCCTCCGCAATCTGGGCTTCCGCCACCCGGCTTCCGGAGAGCTCTCCCGACCCGCCGCTGATAACGATGCGCGCCTCGGGGTAGTGTTCGGCCAGGATCCGGAGGGCGACGAGGCTATCGCTTCCCGGGCCGATCCCGGCCAAACCACGCGACTCATAGATCTCGCCGTTGAAGCCCTCGCCCAGGACGAGGATGCCGTCGACTCGCTCCGGCCAGGGCGGCCGCGCGTATTCGTCCTCCAATGGCCGCAAAGCCAGATTGCCAATGGGGAAGCCGAGGACCAGGAGGAATAACACCGCACACAGCAGCGTCAGGACTTTGCCGGCGCGTCTGCCCCTTGTCACGAGTATGGCAGCCGCAACCAACGACCAGACCAGGATGTGACTGGGTGCCACGATGTACCAGCCGATCTTCGAGGCCGCGAAAAATGTACTCGCATCCGTCATGATCGGATGGGCTCGGAAAGCGCGATATCGCCGGGGCCGGACTTGAGGAGCCTCGCCGCCGAAGCTTCGTCGGACCGGATCCGTCCGGCCGAGCGGAGCGCAGACAGATGAAGCCGGCGACAGGAGTGCTCGCGAGAACTCTGCGCCGCCTCGGTTGGTGGCGGTTCTCGCCTGACCGCTTTCAGCCCTTCACCCATACGGTCCCCGATCGTTACCCATGGCTTTTCTCCTTTGCGCGCGAAACCTTGGGAGACGGCAGCGGCCGGCGGTTGCTGTCCTTCGGCTGCTCGACCGGCGACGAGGTCTTCGCATTGCGCCGATACTTCCCGGCTGCGTCGATAAAAGGCATCGACATTCACCCCGGTGCCATCGCCGAGTGCCGGCGCCGGGCGCGGGTTCAGCTCGACCTCGAATTCGCCATGGCCAGCTCACCCGAATTGGAGCCGAGCGGCTGGTACGATGCCATATTCTGCCTGGCGGTACTCTGCAATGGCAGGTTGACCACCTCCGGGGCGCAGCAAAGCGACCCGATCCTCACCTTCGCCAAGTTCGAGCGAATGATCGAGGAGTTCCGCCGCTGCCTGAAACCCGGCGGGCTGCTTTGTCTGTTGACGACGAATTTCCGCTTCAGCGACACGCAGGCCGCTGCGGAATTCGACGTCGTCCTGACGGTCGACGAAGGGATGTTGGCGCCAGACGTTCTGTTCGATCGCGACGGCCGCCTCATGAAGGGGATGCGGTACACCGAAGTCGCGTTCGTCAAGCATGCCGGCGGAGATGGCGAACCGGGCAATCACGTCGAGACCGGGTGATCGGACAGCTGCCACAAGCCGTCCCGGCGGCGCGACCAACGACGCCAGGGGACCTCGACCAGACGGTGGACGGTCTCGGCGACCCCGAGAAGCAGTAGAATAGTCACCACGGCGGCAACCAGCCCGGCTGCCACGGGAACGTCCAGGATCGGGTCATGTCCGGCGATCGGGATGTCCCGCGCCTGGAACATCAGGCGCAGCAGTCCCTTGACGGGCCAGATCACTGCCTCCTGCGCCATGTACACCGGGTAGGATATCGCGCCGAGCCAGCGAAGCCCCGACCAATGAAGCGGGCGACAAGGTCCTGAGACGGGCGCCATTGCCAGCAAGAGCACGAGCGCTGCAGAAAGCGGGAAGACGGCGAGCGTCTCGTAGCCTTGGTGCGGCATCGCCACGAATGCCATGAACAAGGCCAATGCCGCCAAGGCCGCAAAGCTCACGGCGCGGCGGTGCCGCAGCACGAACGCCGAACCGCGGCCATGTTCTGCGAAGCCGCAGAATGTCACGCCCAGGAAGAAGCCGGCCACGCCAGGCAGGATGCCATAATGATTCCCGTGAGTGACTTGGCTTCGACCGAGCCAAGCGAACAGCAGCAGCGCCGTCACGCTCAGGGCGCAGGACGTGGCGACGAGGACGGCGCGCGATCTGGCGGCGAGCGAAAGTCCGGCAAACATCACATAGGCGGCACACTCGACGCTGATACTCCATGACGGGCCGTTGAAGCTCAGCGCCCGGTTGGTAAGACCCTGGACCAGCAGCAGGTTCGCGATGAGATCCCAGGTCCAGCCTGGTCCGAGCGTGGGGTGGTTGGCATGAATGCCGTAACGGTGTTCCGCGACGTATTTTGCGACTTCGACGGCGACGAAGATGATCAGGAACACGAGATGCACGGGATAGAGGCGCCAGAAACGGAGCCAGAGAAACCGGCCCACGGCCTGAGGCGAGGAGATCCCGCCGCCGTAGGCCGAAGCGATCACGAAGCCCGACAGCACGAAGAACAGGTCCACCATCAGGTAGCCGTTGCGGACGAAGGGCAAGGGATAGAGCGGGCTGGTCCAGGTCATGTGGAACAGCACGACCGACACGGCCGCCAAGCCGCGGAGGCTCTCGAGCGCCGCCCAATGTGCCGGAGCGTCGATCGGAACCAGCGCTCGATCGGCACCGGTCACCGCCCCGCCCGAGCGCATCATGCCCTTCTCTCACCGCGCAGGATCGCCAGCGGCGTTTTGGCCATGATCAGCAGATCCAATCCGATCGTCGCGTGGTCGACATACCAGGTGTCAAAATCGATACGCGCCTGCATGTCGGAAGCTTGGCGCGTGGTGCCGCGCGCCCCGTGCACCTGGGCCCATCCCGTGATCCCCGGCCTGACGAGGCGGCGATAGTCGTAATTCGCGATCCGCACCGCGTAATGCTGGTCCTCGGCCGCTGCATGTGGTCGCGGCCCGACCAGCGACATGTCGCCAAAGAGCACGTTGAGAAGCTGCGGCAACTCATCCAGACCCCAGGGCCGAAGCAGCCGGCCGACGCGCGTAACGGGCGGACCGCCCCGAGTCGGCGGGATCGCTTGCGGCGCGTCCTCGATCACGGTCATGGTGCGGAATTTGAGGATACGGAACGCCTTGCCGTGAAGGCCGATGCGCCGCTGCCGGAACAGCGCCGGCCCCCCCGAATCGAGCACGATCGCAACTGCAATGAGGATGCAGAGCGGGAGGCAGAGCAGGGCGGCCGGGATGCCGACCACGAGGTCGAGGACGCGCTTCCTCCGTGCCTTGACGGCATGCTGTGGATCGCCGCGCCATAACCTTTCCGAAGAGCCTGCACCGGCTTGCTCCGGGACATCGGTCGTACTGTCATCCAGGAAGAAGGAACCATCCGCGCCCCCAACCGTGTAAGCGTCAGTCTGCTCCCCCATACCTTGGTCATCCCCGTGAATCGCTCTGAGCAGAGACGAAGCCGGGCGGGAGATATTCCCATGCCCAACTCCAGCCCCGGAAATCGGGACCCTTAGTCTGGAAGGCGGTCCTGATCGCCATCTCGGACAAGGACGCGAATCCTCGCTCGGGCCGCGGCTGATCCGTCTGGAGACGCTCGGCGAAGTCGAGCCTCGGCCCATGAAATGGGAGACCGAACCGCGCTTCCACCATGTCCATCGTTACCGGTACTGGGCTGACAATGTTCTGCCCGATCTGATCGGCGGATTTGCCGATCAGGCCCACCCCCGGTTTCTTGGCCCGCTCCATGCTATATTGGCCGACCCCGACGGTTATTGCTGCGGCGACTTGGACCCGCCGGGTATCTTTCGGAATGGATTTCATTTTTCCGTTATCGGAATAACGCTCGGCCGGAGAACGTCCCTTCGGTAGATTTTGAGGGGAGTGTAGCACCGGTGGTATCGGAAACCGTGGTCCCGGTCTGGACGGGGGGTACCCGTTCCGATGTGGTTTTTATATTCCTGAGACGAGCGCGTCGCGATTGGCTACTGGCCATCGGTATCGTGCTGGCTGGTGTGGTGATGGCGAGCGTCCTGGCTTTCGCCTTGCCCTCCTACTGGCGGGTGCAAATCACGATGATACCAGCGTCGAAGAGCGGTTCCGGCCTGCCCAGCGTCGGCGGGTTCGATCTCAGCGCGGTGTCGGGCCTTCTGGACGGTGCCGGCGCCTTGCTCGGGCGACCGTCTGCGAACGAGGACGAGGCATTGGCCGTGCTGGGCTCTAGAGAATTATTCGACACCTACGCGACACGCGAAAACCTCCTCCCCGTGCTGTACGCGAGCAAATGGGACGCCGAGAGCAAGAGCTGGAACGTCACTGGGTCGGATGTGCCGACGCTGCGTCGGGCCTACGAGCTGTTGAACGACAGTATCCGGGAAATCAACCTCGATCGCCGCAGCGGCATCGTCACCATGAGCATCACCTGGAAGGACCCCGTGCTGGCCGTGAAATGGGCGCGCGATCTGGTCGCGCTCACCAATGAGCAGCTCCGCCAACGGGCGATCGAGCAGGCGAAGCAGAATATGAGCTACCTCGCCGCGGCGATGCGCGACGCGCAAAGCCAGGACGGCACCAACGCGCTCGCCGCGGCGATACGCGACGCGCAAAGCCAGAACGGCGCCAACATATTGAATTCGGCGCTCGCTTCGGCTTACGAGCACGCGCTGCAAAGCTATGTGTTCGCCAACGGCCAGGCGGAATACGGATTCCGCATCATCGATCCGCCGACTGTTCCCGATCCCCGCGAACGGGTCTGGCCGCAGCGGATATTGCTCATCGCGCTCGGGTTCATCTTGGGCTGCGTGCTCGCCGCCGCGGTGATCCTATTCCGCACCCGGGGCGAGCGCGACCGGGCGGCGCCGTGACCATCGTCATCGATCTCGACGGCACGGTGACCGTGACGGGCAGCGCCGAGGCCGATCCGGATCTGCTGCCCAACATCGCGGTTGTGGCGCAGCTTCGGCGCTATGCGGCCGCGGGCTTCCGCATCGCCATCGCGACCGCGCGCAACATGCTGAGCTTCGGCAATTCCATCGGCCGGATCAATGCCGAGACGCTGCCGGTCGCGATCGACTGGCTGAAGTGCCACGACGTGCCGTTCGACGAGATCCATGTCGGCAAGCCGTGGTGCGGCGAGGCCAGATGATCTTTGTGATTCCCATGGCGGGCGAAAGCCGGCGATTTCACGATGCCGGCTACAGCCAGCCGAAATACCGGCTGGCGGCACACGGGGTTCCAGTCTTCGACTACGTGGTCAACAGCTTCGCCGCCTATTTCCGCAGCGATACCTTTCTCTTCGTCCTCCGTGGCGCCGATGCGGTGGACTTCGTCCGGCAGCGTTGCGGGGGACTTGCCATCGAACGCGTCGATGTCGTGACCCTGGACGGGCCGACCGCCGGCCAGGCCGAGACCGTCCTCCTAGGGTTGGACGCGGCGAATATCGACGATGCGGAGAGCATTGCGGTCTTCAATATCGACACGTTCCGGCCCGGTTACCGGAAGCCGCCGCAGGTTGCCGATGCCGGCTGCGGCGGCTATCTGGAAGTGTTCCGGGGCGAGGGCGCGAATTGGTCGTTCGTGGCACCGCATCCCGATCGACGAGGCGAGGTCGCATCGGTCGCCGAGAAGAACCCGATCTCTGATCTCTGCTGTACCGGCCTATATTATTTCCGCCGGGCGGGGGATTTCCGCTGGGCCTACCGCAACCCTGCGCCGCCGTGCAGCGAGGCCGAGCGCCGGGAGCGCTATGTGGCGCCGCTGTACAATGCGCTGATCGGGCGCGGCGACCGGATCGCGCTGGAGCTCGTCGACGTCTCGGACGTCGTCTTCTGCGGCACGCCGCCGGAATATGAGCATGTCCTCGCCTCGGAAGAAATCGGCCGGCGCTTACGTCCTTGATGGGCGGATTCGAAGGCGCTGACGGCGGTCGCCCGGCCGTCCCGGAGCTGGTTGACGATGCTGCTGTGCCGGCAACCGTACTACAAGGCGCCCTGGCTGCTGGAGGCCTGATGCGAGGGTGGCGGCGTGCCGGCGATTCCCGTGAAAGGCCGCCTGCCGTGCCCAGCCCGTCGCTTGCCGCAACCAGCCTGCTCCGGGCGCTGCTCTTCGCGCTCGGGCCGGTGATCTATGCGGCGCACTTGGCGGCGGCCGCGCTGCTGCCGGCAGTGGCGCTGGCGGCATGGTGGCTGGCGGCCGGGCAGGGCCAGGGCGATCTTCGCCGCGATCTCATGCGGGGCTGGGTATGGGTTCCGTTACTGCTCTTGATGGTCGCCTCGGCATCATGGTCCATGGCGCCGGCGGCGTCGCTGATCCTGGCGGCACGGCTGATCGGACTGGCGCTTTGCGGCATCGTCCTGACCGGCATATTGGGGCGCTTCAGCCCCGAGGCGATCATCCGGTTGGCGGTCCCGCTGGCCTGGGGCCTATGCGCTGCTGCGGTCATTATCCTGGCCGATCTGGCGCTCGGCTGGCCGCTGGCGCACGCCATGAACCCCAGACCGCCAGTGCTGCCGGTCACCGACCCCTATATCTATTCCTATGCCTATAGCCGGGGCAACGGGTTCCATGCGATCGCGCTGGTACCGCTGGCGATCGGCCTGTGGCGCGGCGGCCGTGGGCGGCTGGCCGTGGTGCAGTTTGTCCTGGGGGCGCTGGCCATCCTGGCCTGCGCTCAACTCGCGGCGAAATTGGCGCTGGGCTGCGGCATCGGCGCCGGGGCACTGGTGCTGGCGGCGCCGATGCTGCGCTGGCTGCTGCCGGTAGCACTGGTTGTGCTCGGCACGCTGTTGCCTTGGGTGTTGCCGGTGAATCTGACAGCCGCCGAGTGGTGCTGGCTGGTCGACCACAAGCCGAGCGCCACGGCCCGGATCCTGACCTGGAATTTCGTCGACCGGAACATCCGCGAGCGGCCGATCCTGGGCTGGGGGCTCGATGCTTCACGCCGGATGCCGGGTGGAAAGGAACGGGTGTGGGTTACGACCTGCGATGCGCCGCCCGATGCTCCGTTTCCGTCGATCAACGGCGAGGTCCTGCCGCTGCACCCCCATAATGCAGTGCTGCAGATCTGGCTCGAATTGGGTGGTGTGGGTGTTCTGGCGGCGTTGTTCGGGCTGGTCGCATCGATCTGGGGATTCTGTCGCGCCCATCCGGACCGGTCGGCGGCGGTGCTGACTTCTATGGCCGCCGCCGGCCTGTCGGTGGCGCTGATCAGCTTCGGAATCTGGCAGGAGTGGTGGGTGTCGGTGCTGCTGATGAATGCGGCGACGGGCGTCGCTCTGGCGCGCCTGCCCGCCGCTCCGGCGCGGTAAAGCATCATCGTTAGAAGTCCAGCGGCACTGCAAACCAGCTGAGGAGGTAGAGCGTGTTCTTGTCCGAGGCGTGGTCGATGGTGCCGTCGAAGCGCGTATAGTCGACATACTGGAGCGTAAATTTCACGTTCAGCCAGGATGGCAGGAATGAAGTCGACTTGCCGGTCGGCGTATAGTCGAGCTCGCCGATCCATCCGGCGCTGTTCGGACTGCCGCCGAACACGGCCGGGTCGGTCGTGCCGACCATGTTGAATCTCTGGACGTTGGCCGTATAGGTGTCCTCGACGGTAAACGAGACATTCGTCCGAAACGTCTTGAGGCTGTCCGAAGCCAAAGCGCCCAAGAGCGGGTGGCTCGCATTCTCGTTCCTCGTTTCCAGGATATAGGTCGAGTAGGCTGCCAGCGTGTAGTCATTGAGGAAAGTCCACTGGTAGCTGCCGTCGACCGCGGTATCCAAGGCATGGTCGGTGCCGAATGATTGCGTCGCCCGCGGAAAGAGGCTCGCATCCATGCCATAGGTGCCGAGTTCGACGTAATGGTCGCCGAATGAATGCTGCAGGGCCGCCCGCCAATACGGGTTGTCGCCGTCGAGCTGCCGGGCATCCAACGTTCCGAGCGGGGTCAGCACCGGCTGTCCCAGGCTGCGGTAGAGATCGAACTCGAGATAGAGGAGATCGTTCCACTGCGTGTAGGCGCCCAGCCCCACGACCTGCTGGCCGAGCGTACCGTCGACCACCGCGCTCGCACTGGGCGTGGGCGCAAGGAAGGAATGAGCGAATGGAAAGCCCCAGACCGGCGTCGTGTTCCACAGATCCTGAACCGTCGGATCATTATTGAACGTAAAGCCCCAGATCAGGTCCTTGCCGGCCAGCGTGGTCGTATCCGCATAGCGAAGATCGAGATCGCCCCAGGCGTATGCGTGACCTACGCCGCTATAGAGCGCCTGCGCAAAGACGCCGGCATGCTCGGTCAATGCGCCGGCATAGAACAGCGAGGCCTCGTCCAGCGTCGGGTTGTCGTTCGCACGGAAGCCGGGCGCCGCCTTGGGGTCCTGGTCTGCCGCAGTATGAGTGAAGGAAAATTGTGCGAGCACGGCAAGCGGAATGTGGTCGCTACCGTCGTTGAGGGTATAGCCGGTCAGCTTGAACTGGCGCCCGAAGGCGGTGAGCTGCGGTCCGAAGGCGCCGACATGGCATGCGGAGCATGGCTGTCCGGTCTGCTCGGCAAAGCTCGGAACCGCTCGCGCAGGGTGAGCGAATAGCGCCAAAGCAAGAAGCGATAGCGCTAGAAGCCTGTAGCGAAGCTGCATGTGATGATCCTGGTGCGATGGAGCGGCTCGAGGGGTTGAGGCGGTCCTCAGACGACGGCGTCTTTCCGTTTATTCCGCCTGCGACGCACACAAATCCGAGTGGCGAGCGGCGACGATCCTGCCCTCGGCGAATTCGACGATCAGGTCGCAGAAGGCCATGCTTTCGCGCCGATGCGCGACAAGGACGATCGTGGGGCGCCACGGAAGTGCTGCGAGCGCCTCGAGCACGGCACGTTCGCCGGGAATGTCGATGGCGCTGGTCGTTTCATCCAGCACAAGGAGGGGCGGCTTGCGCAGAAGTGCCCGCGCCAGGATCAATCGCTGACGCTCGCCGCCTGCTAGAAGTGCGCCGTTCTCGCCGATAATCGTCTCGAGTCCGCAGTCCAGGCCTGATACGAGCCTGTCGGCGCCGGCCGCGCGGAGTGCGGCCCATATATCGTCTTCCCCTGCCGCTTCATTGGCCCAGAGCAGGTTGTTCCGGATGCTGTCATGGAACAGGAACGGCTCCTGCGGTGCGTAGGCGACCGCTGAGCGCCAAGTATTGCGCAGCGCTTCCGTCAGGGGACGGCCGCCCAGCGTGATCGTGCCTTCCCCTGGCGCGATCAATCCGACGAGCAGGTCGGCGAAAGTCGTCTTGCCGGCACCCGAGGCGCCGGTGATGCCGACGAAACTGCCGGTCTCGATTGCCAGATTGAGCTCGGACACGCCCTTCGGGCTGCCGGGATGGCGATATGAGACGTTCAAGAACTCGATTGTTGCATGCAGCGGCGGGGTGTCTACGGTGCACGGCACGGGCTCGGACGGAAGCTCCCTTTCCAGCGCCCGGATCTTTTCGTAACTCGGCAGCAGATTGGCGAATTGCTGAGCGCCTTGCTGCAGCAGCGCCGCAGGGCCGCCGATCCGGGCGAGCAGCAGCACGAAAACGATCAGGATCGGCGGCGGCGTCTCGAGAATCCCGATCCCGACATAGATCGCGACGACTCCGGCAAGCGACGACACGGTCGCGAACAAGAGCTGCGACCGGCTCTGCAGCCTGACGAAGGACAGCTGGCGGAGCATGAGCTTGCCGAGCACCTCGTTGAATTCGGCCGCGAAGCGGTGCTGGAGGTTCTGGCTCATCGCCAGCTTGAGCCCGTCCAGAAACTGGCCGCCGCTCGTCGCCAGCCGGAGATTGATCTCCGCCATCTCCTGTCCCAGCGCCCGTGATTTCTCGAACTGCGGGATCAGCAGCAAGGCCACGGCAATCACGAGCGTGCCGATCGCCGCGGCCAAGGCAGGTGCCAGCAGGAATGCCAGAAACCATTGCATCGTGAGCATGCCGAGCGAGACGGCCCCCTCCAGCATGAAATGGACGCAGGCGCCGGCCAGAATGATGTCGCTGCTGAGAAGATGATTGATCCGTGCATGGCGTATCCCGGAAAGCTGTATCCAGGATGCCCCGACGAGCCGGCTGACGAGACGCGTGCGCTGGCGCTCGACGAAGCCGATGCGCAGACGCGCGAGCATTACGTCTCGATGCCACAGCACCAGCGCCCGCAGCAGCACGAGCACTACGAAGCCTGCAAGCAGCAGGCTGAGTTCCGCCGTGCGGCTCGCCACCGGGAGCGTGCCCAACGCCAGGCTCCCCCAGCCTGGCATGAATCCGTGTCCGGCTTGCCCTTCGGTCACGACGGCAACGACCGGCACGAGGAGAATGAGCCCCACGCCCTCGAGCATCGTGCCGAGCACGACGAGCCCCGCCGCCTTGATGCCATCGCCACCGGCGAAATCGCAGAAGTCGAGAAGGAACCCTCTCGCAGAGCGAGCGAGCCCAACCGCACTGGGCCGCCGGACAAATCCCGTCAAAATGTTATACCCCTGCCGCCAACCGCTCGGCCTTCTTGCGGCTGATAGGGGCCAAGACGGATGACCGGTACCGGATATTCACCCATGCGGCGCAAACGGCCCGGGCGGCGGACACCCCCGCCGCGGGTCGCAGGCGATCGATGACCGGGTCGGCCGACGCCTGCCCAGCTCGAGACGGCTGATCTGCTGGTTGGAAGTGCCGACGCGCTTGGCGAGAACGTCGAGGGAAAGCCCACCGTTCTCTCGGATGCTTTTGATACGGTTTTCCGTAATTATGGTCGATACCGTTGATGCCGCGAGCCGCTGACGGGAGGGGCGCGATGACGATACATGGGGTCCGGGCAACATTTCCAATCTGGCTTTTATGTGCCGGGCTCGGCGACTCCGCCCACGGAGCCGCGCCGCCGTCGTGCCCTGCACCTCAGCCGCAGTCGAACATGGTGACGACGCTCGATTCCGAATTCGCGAAGACCGGCACGCTGGACCGGTCGCATTGGCGGCCCTTCGTCGGGCTTCATGGTGGCGTGAAGCAGGAGCTTCAAGCGTATGTCGAACGCGAGGTGACGGTATCATCGTCCGACGGTCTCGTACTGCAAACCGACAAAGGGGAATTCCTCGACCATCCGTTCATTTCCGGCGAGGTCACGACCGAAGGGCTGTTTTCACAGACCTATGGGCATTTCGAGATGGTGGCGAAAGTGCCCCAGGCAAATGGATTGTGGCCCGCCTTTTGGCTCTTACCCGCGGATCATGCCTGGCCGCCGGAAATCGACATACTGGAATATATCTATGCGCCGTTCGGTAAGCTTCCGGACGAGAGCCGCCATCAGGCGTCGAATCCGGAAAGCACGCTGCATTGGACCGATTCTACCGGCCACCATATGCAGATGGGGCAAGGCAATCAGAGCGATACGCAGCTTTATCAGACTTACGAGGACTGGGGCTCGACGCCGCCGCCGCCGGGTTTGGGCCCGCACTATGCCGGCTACCACAAATACGCGGTCGATTGGCGTCCGGGGTCTTTGGTTTGGTTCATCGACGGATCGGCCGTCTTCTGCATCATCGACGATGCGACGAGCGGCCGCAGGGTGCCGGACGTGCCGATGTTCGTGATTTTGAACGATGCCGTTTCGCCGGGCGATGCGCAACATCCAGGCTGGTCCGGCTATGTCGCGAACAATCAAAAATTTCCGGTGTCCATGGAGATTGCCTCCGTCAAGGTCGCCTCGTTCAAGGATATCCCCAAACCCACGCCAATGCCGCTCGAAATCGGGAATCTGATAGTATCCGATCCTCATCCGAAGCCGGGGCAGCGCGTTGAACTCAGCGCCGAGCTGCGTGTCGGGAACAGCGACCTCGGCATCGCCGAGAACTCCATCTTCACGATCAGGAAATTTGACGCGAGTCACTTTGACGGCGTCGGCAGCACTGTCGACACCGCACCGTTCACCGTGCCGGAATTGCAGGCCGGCCGGACCTATCACGTCAGCACCTCGTATCTCGTGTCGAACATCCTGGCGCCGGCGAGCTACAGCGTAGGCGTGAGTGTCGCTTACACGGACGGGCCTGCGATCGAGCAGCATGCTGGCCGTCGCGCCTATCTGAGACAGGGCGGATTGCTGACAGTCGGCGGTGCCGGCGATCGACAGCAGGGTCCAGACTCGATCACATCCAGTAGGCGACGATGGTAGCGATGGCGAGGGTGGACACGTGATTTCTTACAAGTTTATCAGGGCGTTCCCTGCGGCATGGCTCACCCCCGAGCGGGCAGCGGTACCACCTCCGCTGCAAGATGGGCATAGTCCTCGATCGTGCGGGCTTGCTTATGATCGAGAACCTTGCCTACCATATAGAGCGTGACCAGATTTTAGAAAGGCTCGGCTGAAGACGGCCGAGTGTTCGGCGTCGTACCGCTGCACGTATCGAGCGCATGAATATCCTCGGAATCGAAACCAGCTGCGACGAAACAGCCGCCGCCATCGTCGGCGACTGCTCGGGGCGTCCTCGGATTCTCGGCCATTCGATCCGGTCCCAATGGGCCGAGCACCGACCCTATGGCGGTGTCGTGCCCGAGATCGCGGCACGGGCGCATCTGGATCACCTGGACGGCGTCATCCGCCGCACGCTCGACGAGTCCGGGCTCGATCTGGCCGGCCTCGACGGTGTCGCGGCGACGGCCGGACCCGGCCTCGTCGGTGGCGTCATGGTCGGGCTCACCACGGCCAAGGCGATCGCCCTCGTCCGCGGCCTACCCTTCGTCGCCGTCAACCATCTGGAAGCGCATGCCTTGACCGTGCGGCTGACCCGAGAGGTGCCGTTCCCCTTTCTGTTGCTGCTGATTTCCGGCGGGCATTGCCAGCTGTTGATCGTCGAAGGCGTCGGCCGCTACCGCCGGCTGGGGACGACCATCGACGACGCCGTCGGTGAGGCGTTCGACAAGAGCGCCAAGCTGATGGGCCTGGACTATCCCGGCGGCCCGGCCGTCGAGGCAGCCGCGCTGCGCGGCGATCCGCAGCGGTTCGATTTGCCCCGGCCGATGCTCGGCCGGGCCGGCTGCGATTTCTCCTTCTCCGGGTTGAAGACGGCAGTGCGCCTGGTCGTCGAGGCCCTGCCGCCGGGCGATCCCCAGGCGATCGCCGATCTCGCCGCCTCGTTCCAGCGAGCAGTGGCCGAGACGCTCGGCGATCGGACCGGTCGCGCCGCCGCTCTCTTTCGGGATCGCTGCCCGGAGGGAGGACATCTGGTGGTGGCCGGTGGTGTCGCCGCCAATCGCGCGATCCGGGGGGCCCTGGCCTCAGTGGCCGACCGACACCAGCTGGTCTTGGCGGTGCCGCCGCCCGATCTCTGCACCGACAACGGCGCCATGGTCGCCTGGGCCGGTCTGGAGAGATTGCGGCTGGGCCTGGTCGACGGACTCGATTTCGCAGCACGGCCGCGCTGGCCGCTCGATGCCGAGGCGCCGCGCGCCGCATTCGCCGGCGTAAAGGCGTGAGTCGGTTCGAGACCGTCTCGATCGTCGGCGCCGGTGCCTGGGGCACGGCACTCGCGGCCACGCTCCGGCGCGCGGGCAGAGAAGTCCGGATCTGGGCGCGCGAGGCGGAAACCGTCGCCGCGATCAACGAGCGGCATGAAAACCTGCCGTTCCTGCCTGGAGTAGTCCTCGATCGCGCGATTTCCGCCACTGGCGATCTCGCCGAGACGGCCGGGGCCGACCTCGTGCTGCTGGTCGTGCCCGCCCAATTCTTACGCGCGGTCGCCACTTCCCTGGCGCCGCTGCTGCCGGCGACGACTCCGATCGTGATCGCGACCAAGGGAATCGAATGCGGCAGCGGTGCCACGATGGGCGAGATCGCCGGCGAAATCCTGCCCCGCAATCCCCGTGCCGTGCTCTCCGGACCGACCTTCGCCATCGAGGTGGCGCGCGGCCTGCCGACGGCGGTGACTCTGGCGGTGACCGACCCGGATCTCGGGCGTGACCTGGTCGCGGCGATCGGCACGGCCAGTTTCCGGCCTTATCAGGGCGACGATCCGATCGGCTGCGAGATCGGCGGTGCCGTCAAGAACGTGCTGGCCATCGCCTGCGGCATCGTGATCGGCCGGGCTCTCGGCGACAATGCCCGGGCCGCGCTGATCACGCGCGGCTTGGCCGAGATCGTCCGGCTCGCCATCGCCAAGGGCGGCCGGTCTGCTACTCTGATGGGCCTGTCCGGGTTGGGCGACCTGACGCTCACCTGTACCGCGGCGCAGTCGCGCAATTGCTCGCTGGGGATGGCGCTGGGCGCCGGCCGAAGCCTGGATGAGGTCCTGGGCGTGCGCCGTTCCGTCGCCGAAGGGGTGGCGACCGCGGCCGCCGTGGCCGAACTCGCCCGCCGCCTCGGCATCGAAATGCCGATCTCGGCCGCCGTGGACGCCATTCTGCACCATGGTGCCGGGATCGACGAGGCGATCAGCAGCTTGCTCGGCCGGCCCTTCACAGTCGAAGACCGCCCGGCTCGAGCCCCACTTCATCCCGGACGCACGTTGGGTTAGCTTCGGTCCGGGGTCGAACGAAGCTGCTCTCCACATCAACCGCGATGGTGAATTCCTCATGGCTTTCTGGCTGATGAAATCCGAACCTTACGTTTTTGGCTGGTCGCAACTGGTGGCCGATGGCCGGAACGGCTGGGACGGTGTGCGCAATTATCAGGCGGCCAATAATCTGAAGGCGATGCGGATCGGCGACGAGTCCTTCTTCTACCATTCCAATGAAGGTCTGGAGATCGTCGGCATCGCTCGGATCATCCGCGAGGCCTATCCCGATGCCAGCGATCCGAAAGGCCGCTTCGTCATGGTCGACATCGAGCCGGTTCGCCCGCTCGCCCGGCCGGTCACGCTGAAGGCGATCAAGGCCGAGCCGCGACTGGCCGATTTCCTGCTGGTGCGGCACTCGCGCCTGTCGGTGATCCCCGTCCGCCCGGAGGAGTGGCGATTGATCTGCGAAATGGGCGGAACCACACCGTGACCGGTTAGCTCGCCGCGAACTCCCGATAGACCCGGACCAGATCGGGCACCGCCGCCTCGAAGATTTGGCGGCCCTTGTCCGGCGTGGCCAAGCCCGGATTCGAGCCGATGCGGCCGTCGGGAAAGCGCCGGCGGTAATCGGCCGGGCCATGGAAGCGCCCGCTCGGCGCCTTGGGCGGGTCGAGGGCGACTCGCTTCACCGTCTCGGGATAGGCGTATTGCGTCAGCGCCACTTCCGAGGGGGTGGCGTGGCTGCCCTCCTGGTCGCCGAACAGCTCGCGCGAGAGCTTGGCCGCGGCCGGCGCCTCCCACCAGCTGACCAGCCGGCACTGGATCTCGCCATGGCTGGAGGGCGCGGTCCCGAGGGCGCCTTCGCTCGCGGCATAGATTTCGGAGAAGGCGGCCTGCACCGTCGCAATGTTGCCGCCATGGCCGTTGAGGAAGAAGAAGCGGCGAAACCCGTGCCGGGCCAGCGACAGGACATAATCCTGGATGAGCAGGATCAAAGTCGAGGGCCGGAGCGTCATCGAGCCGGAAAAACCCATGTGATGCACGGCCATGCCGACCGAGATGGTGGGCGCGACCAGCGCCTCGGCCGCCTCGCCCACTGCCTTGGCCAGCACTTCGGCACAGAGCGCATCGGTGCCGATGAGGCCGTTCGGGCCGTGCTGCTCGGTCGAACCGATCGGCATCAGGATGCCGGTCGAACGGGCGAGATAGGCTTCGACCTCGGGCCAAGTCTTATGGTGCAGCAACATTTCGGGGGCAACTCCTGGTCGGGGCGACGCAATCCGGCCGGTTCCGGTCGCGCCTTGTATCTCCGCCAGAATCCACCGATATTCCCGAAGAGACAAGCAGGTCGTTCGCAAATTCGACCGAGGCGGGGCCACCGCCGCCATTTGGGAGTCCGCCAGCATGACCAGCCCGACCCTGATCCCCGTGCCCGAGGGGTTCGCCGGACCGGATACGATCGGTCCGGCCGGATATGAGCGGCTCTATCGCCGCTCGCTCGCCGAGCCGGACGCGTTCTGGGGCGAACAGGGGCGGATCCTCGATTGGATCAAACCTTATTCCAAAGTGAAGAACACGCGCTTTACCGACGGCGTCTCGATCAAATGGTTCGAGGACGGCACGCTCAACGCTTCCGCCAACTGTATCGACCGGCATCTGGGCGCCAGAGCCGACGAGATCGCGATCATCTGGGAGGGCGACGATCCCGCCGTTTCACGCCGGATCAGCTATGCCGAACTCCACGAACAGGTCTCGCGCCTGGCCAATGTGCTGAAGGCGCATGGGGTGGCGAAGGGCGATCGGGTCACGATCTATCTGCCGATGATCCCCGAGGCGGCCTTCGCCATGCTCGCCTGCGCCCGCATCGGTGCCGTCCATTCGGTCGTCTTCGGCGGATTCTCTCCGGACAGCCTGATCGGCCGGATCCAGGACGCCAAAGCATCAGTGCTCATCACCGCCGACGAAGGCGTGCGCGGCGGCCGGCACGTGCCGCTCAAGGCCAATGCCGACGAGGCGCTGAAAGCCTGCCCGGAGGTCGAGACCGTGATCGTGGTCCGGCGGACCGGCGGCAAGGTCGGTTGGCAGGACGGCCGCGACCATTGGTACCATGACGAGATCGCCCGGGTCTCGGCCGATTGCCCGCCCGAAGAGATGAGCGCCGAGGACCCGCTCTTCATCCTCTATACGTCGGGCTCGACCGGCAAGCCCAAGGGCGTGCTCCACACCACCGGCGGCTATCTGGCCTATGCGGCCCTCACCCACAAGCTCGTGTTCGATTACCGGCCGGGCGAGATCTACTGGTGCACCGCCGATGTCGGCTGGGTCACCGGCCACAGCTATATCCTCTATGGTCCGCTGGCCAACGGTGCTACCACGCTGATGTTCGAAGGGGTCCCGAATTATCCCGACGCGGCTCGGTTCTGGGAGGTCATCGACAAGCATCGGGTGTCGATCTTCTACACGGCCCCGACCGCGATCCGGGCGCTGATGCGCGAGGGGCTGGCGCCGGTCCGGCGTACCAGCCGAGCGAGCCTGCGGGTGCTGGGCTCGGTCGGCGAGCCGATCAATCCCGAGGCGTGGCTGTGGTATTGGGAGCATGTCGGCGACAAACGCTGCCCGGTCGTCGATACCTGGTGGCAGACCGAGACCGGCGGGATTCTGATCACGCCCTTGCCCGGCGCCATCGCGCAGAAGCCGGGCTCGGCGACGAAGCCGTTCTTCGGCGTGGTCCCGGTCATCGTCGACAGTGTCGGTATCGTGCTGGAAGGGGCGACCGAAGGCAATCTCTGCATCGCCGACAGCTGGCCCGGCCAGATGCGCACGATTTTCGGCGACCATCAGCGGTTCGTCGAAACCTATTTCTCAGCATATCCCGGGCTCTATTTCACCGGCGACGGCTGCCGGCGCGATGCCGACGGCTATTACTGGATCACCGGCCGAGTCGACGACGTGATCAACGTCGCCGGGCATCGTCTGGGGACTGCCGAAGTCGAGAGCGCGCTCGTCGCCCATGCCAAGGTCGCCGAGGCCGCGGTCGTGGGTTTCCCCCACGACATCAAGGGCCAGGGCATCTATGCCTATGTCACGCTGATGGCCGGGGAAGAACCCACCGAGGCGCTGCGCCGGGAGCTGGTCGCCTGGGTGCGCAAGGAAATCGGCCCGATCGCGACTCCCGATTTCATTCAATGGGCGCCGGGCCTGCCCAAGACCCGCTCGGGCAAGATCATGCGCCGGATCTTGCGCAAGATCGCCGCCAACGAGCACGAAGCGCTGGGCGATACGACGACCCTGGCCGACCCCTCGGTCGTGGACGGGCTGGTCGATACCAGGATGAACCGCTAGCGGAAAACGGGCGGCCCCAGACCCGGCCGCCCGCTGTTTCGAGTCTCAGTCGGTCATGACCGCGACGCTGGTCGAGCCGTGCGACGTACCGCTCGAATCCTTGAAGCGCAGGAAGATCCGCGAGTTCGCGGCGTCGAGCGGGATCGAACCCGAGGCGCTGACGAAGACCGAGAAAGTCGGCGTCGAGCCGGCGGTGTCGGTGATCGTGACCGTCCCGGCGGGTGCGGCCAGGCAGGCGGCGGTCGCCGGGTCGGTCTGACAGATGTCGATACTGACCGGCAGAGTGGCGCTGCCGGTGTCGGCACTGACGGTGAGGCTGCCCGTGGCGCCGACATTGGCGCTGGCGACCGCGAAGGCCCCGGTGCCGTTGGTCGGCACGGTGACGATGCCGTTGTTGGAGGCGGTTGCCGAAACTGCGATGATATCGGCGATCGGAGTCGCCGAGAACAGGAGATCGACGGTATTGACGCCGAGGATCGAGGTCACCGGCTGGACGTTCAGGCAATCGAACTGCAGCTCGAGACCAGGGGCGGCGAGAGCGGCACTGCTGGTGAAGGACAGCACGAAGGTCTGAGTGCTGTTCGCGGCGATGTCGACCGGCGTGTTCGGTGTCCCGGTGACTTCATTGGTCGCCGGATTGGTGGTCTGGTAGGCGATGCCCAGCCCGGCCGGGGCGGATGCGGGCAGTTCGATCCCGCAGCCCGACAGAGCCGAGGTTCCGGTATTGAACATGTTGGCAAAGACCGTCGCGGTCGCACCGACTTCGACTGAACGCCCGCCCGGCAGCACCGAGGAGACCGCTGTCGAAGGCGGGAAGGGGTTGATCATGTCGGGATCGAACTCGTAGCCCGGATCGCCGAAGGCCGCCCCGATATAGACATAGGAGACATCGTTGGGTACGCCGTTGGTCATGCTGGTCAGCTGTGCCGGCGTCAGCGTGCTGTTGAACGAGAAGCCCGAAATCGCGGTTCCGGCCGGGAGCCGCCGGTCTTGCGCATAGGGATTGGGCGGCATGGAATCGCTCATCACTTCATACTCGATCGCCGCGCCGTTATTGGTGAGGCTGGCGGTCCAGTTCGACGGCGCCATGACATTGGTCGGCGGCACGGTCATGAAGCCGCTGCCGGGGACCCAGGCGAACCAGAAGGTGCCGATCGCCGTCGTGCCGGTGTTGGTGAGCGTGATCTCGTAGTGATAGGTGGTGCTGTCGATCTGCGACGGCGTGATCGTCGCGGTGGCCGAAAGCTGAGCACTGGCCGTGGCCGGCAGCAGCGCCAAAAGCAACGCGGCGAAGGCGGCGATCGGCCAGACCTGCAAGGCACGGAGCAAACTAAATCTCGTCATGGAACCCTCCCTCTTCCAGCGCCTCCCGCGCGACCGGACGTCGTTTGTTTGAAGTCGGATGAATGGCTGTTCCATTGACGCTCCCGGGCGGGCAGCTTATTCCCGGTCCCGAAAACAATCGACACGAGCGCCGATCCGCGCCGGCCCCGCACCCCTCGGCTGCGGGATCAGGGACGCAGCAGCCAGTCCGCCAGCTCGGTCGCGATCAAGAGCCGCGCCAGCCAGCCCGCACTATGGCTCGCGGCAATTTCCGGCGGCATCAGGAGCCACTGCAAATTCTGGAGGATGACCGGCGCCGGGCCGGCGCCCCAGAGGATGGCGGCGACGAGCAGCGGCCGGCCCGGCACCAGCGAGCAGAGGAGGATGGCCGCCGCCGAGGCCGAAGTGCCGATGATCTCCGATACCAGGATCCGACTGGCCCCCTCGTTCCGGCGCCAGATCTGTGGCGATTTTTGGTAGGAACGATGGACCAGGAGATCCATGAACAGCCAGTCGGTGACCGATGCGACGACGCTGGCGAGGATGATGACAGCGAGGATCAGCATGAAGCGTCGGGTCCGATCACGAGACGGACCTGCTATATAGCCGATCCGGTCGGATTCGGAACGACGAATTGCACCCGAACCCGACCGGCCCTCAGCCTCGGCGCGGCTCGCCTCGCGGGGTTCTGGCCTCGGCGCGGAGCAGGGCCAGGCGGCTCTCCACCAAGCGGCAGACGCGCATGATGTCGTCGTAATCGAGCTGGGGAAATTCGGCGCAGAACTCGGCGATTTGCCGAGACGGATCGGGCAGCGACAGGTCGAGATGGGGGCGGCGGCGGGCCATGTCGAGTCGAGCCTCGGGCGAGAACAGCGGAGGTCCCAGACTCCTTGTTCCGCCTTGCGGAAGTCTTAAGCCCGCGGGGGAAAACCAGTCACGCCTCGACGATGGCACCGTCGATCACGGCCTTGCGGTGTAGAATCCGCAACAGACGCCGATCGGCATCGGCGAGCCGGCCGCGTTTCAGCGCCGCCCGCATGTCGCGCAGGCGGATCTTGAGGATGTCGGCGACCCGCTCGCTGGCGAGCAGCTGGTCCAGCCGGTCGAGGTCGGGGATTGCAGCGGTCGGTCGCGCATCCGGCGCATCCGGGATCAGCTCCTGCCAGCTGGCACCGGCGGCCTTGATCTGGGCGTCGATGCGCCGGGCGGCGTTCAGCACCTCGCCATCCTGGTCGGAACCGAGCAGGGCCAACAGCTTGCGCAGCCGGTCGCGATCGAGAGCCGTTCCGGTCCGCGGCGGTTTCATCGGCTGGCTCCCCCTTCTGCGCCCGCGACTGCCCGGGCGCTGTCCCGAATTCGAGGGGCACCGATGCCGCCCCGGCGCATTGTTGCGACCGCGAAACTTTGCTAGGCTCCGAGCCGCCCGGCCGGACCGGCTCTCGAGGTCCGTGATCGGGCGGCCCGCTCTCAACCGATTGTCCCGATATTTTGGTCACTCAGCCGCCGACGCCCACACCCTTCGATATAACGCCCGTCACCATCGAAGACGAGATGCAGCGCTCATATCTCGATTACGCGATGAGCGTGATCGTGAGCCGCGCGCTGCCCGATGTCCGCGACGGGCTGAAACCGGTCCATCGCCGCATCCTCTACGCCATGAAGGAAGCCGGCAACGACTGGAATCGGGCTTTTCGCAAATCGGCCAAGGCCGTGGGCGAAGTCATGGGCAATTTCCATCCGCATGGCGACACGGCGATCTACGACGCCATGGTGCGCATGGCGCAGAATTTCTCGATGCGCCTGATGCTGGTCCAGGGCCAAGGCAATTTCGGTTCGATGGATGGCGATCCGCCGGCGGCGATGCGCTACACCGAGGCCCGGCTGGCGCGGGTCAGCAGCGACAGCCTGCTCGAAGATATCGACAAGAACACCGTCGATATGGTGCCCAATTACGACGAGACGCTGAGCGAGCCCTCGGTACTGCCGGCGCGCTTTCCCAATCTGCTGGTCAACGGCGCCGCCGGCATCGCGGTCGGCATGGCGACCAACATCCCGCCCCATAATCTGGGCGAGGTGATCGATGCGACCTTCGCCTATATCGACAATCCCGACATCACCATCGACGAGCTGAACGAAGTGCTGCCCGGCCCGGATTTCCCGACCGGCGGCCTGATCATGGGCAGGAACGGTATCCGGGCGGCTTATCATACCGGGCGCGGCTCGGTGGTCATGCGCTGCCGCCACAAGGTCGAGGAAATCCGCAAGGATCGCGACGCCATCGTGGTCACGGAAATCCCCTACCAGGTCAACAAGGAACGGCTGGTCGTCAGAATTGCGGAGGTGGTGCGCGACAAGCTGGTCGAGGGGATCGCCGAATTGCGCGACGAATCCGACCGCGACGGCGTGCGCGTCGTCATCGAGCTGAAGCGCGACGCGGTCCCCGACGTCGTCCTCAACCAGCTGTTCCGCCACACGCCGCTCCAGACCAGCTTCGGCGTCAACATGTTGGCGATCAATGGCGGGCGCCCGGCGCTGATGAATCTGCGCGAGATCATCGGCGCCTTCGTCGATTTCCGGCTGGAAGTCATCACCCGCCGCGCCATTTTCGAGCTGGGCAAGGCGCGCGACCGGGCTCATATCCTGGCCGGCCTCGCCGTCGCCGTCGCCAATATCGACGAGATCATCGCCCTCATCCGCAACGCCGGCGATCCGGTCGAGGCGCTGGCCGGTTTGATCGGGCGGCGCTGGCCGGCCGACGATGTCGCCGCCCTCATCGGCCTCATCGACGAGCCCGGCCACGAAGTCGCTTCCGACGGCACATACCAGCTCTCCGAGGCCCAGGGCCGCGCCATCCTCCAGCTGCGCCTGCAAGGCCTGACCGGGCTCGAGCGCGAGAAGATCGCCGAGGAACTGCGCGAGATCGGCGCTCAGATCATCGATCTGCTCGACGTGCTGCGCTCGCAGCCGCGGAAATTCGGCATCATGCGGGCCGAGCTGCAGGCGATCAAGGATCGGTTCGCCGATCCGCGGCGGACCACGATCGAAGAACTCGAATTCGAAGCCGATATCGAGGCGCTGATCCAGCGGGAGGACATGGTCGTCACCGTCAGTCTCGCCGGCGCGATCAAGCGCGTGCCGGTCTCGACATACCGCACGCAAGGCCGCGGCGGCCGCGGCCGTGCCGGCATGGCGATCCGCGACGAGGATTCGGTGAGCCAGCTGTTCGTCGCCTCGACCCATACGCCGGTGCTGTTCTTCACCACTTCGGGCCGCGCCTACAAACTCAAGGTCTGGCGCCTGCCCCTGGGCACGCCGCAGTCGCGCGGCAAGGCGATCATCAACCTCCTGCCCAATATGGATCCGGGCGAGGGGATCTCGGCGATCCTGCCGCTGCCCGAAGACGAATCGGGCTGGGCCGATCTGACCGTGATGTTCGCGACATCCAAGGGCAATATCCGGCGCAATTCTCTGGGCGATTTCGCCAACGTCATGGCCAACGGCAAGATCGCGATGAAATTCGAGGGCGAGGATGCCGACGACACGCTGATCGGCGTTTCCAGCTGTTCCGACCAGCAGGACGTGCTGCTGGCGACCCGCAACGGCAAATGCATCCGCTTTCCCGTCACCGATGTTCGCGTCTTCACAGGCCGCAGCTCGGTCGGTGTGCGTGGCATCCGGCTGCTCGGCGACGACAAGGTGATTTCCATGTCGATCCTCGACCATGTCGAAATCGACATCGCCGAGCGTGACGCCTATCTCAGCCTCGCCAGCAAGCGCCGGCGCCAGAGCGGGGCCGAATCCCAAGCCGCGATCGAGACGCCGCTCGCCGATTCGAGCGACGAGAGCGAGTTGCCGCCGGGCAGCGAGCCGGGCGAGATCGACGAGACCCGGTTCGCCGAGCTCGACGGCCGGGAAGAATTCCTGCTGAGCGTGACCAGCAAAGGCTTCGGCGTGCGCACCTCGGCGTTCCGGTTCCGGATCACGGGGCGCGGCGGCCAAGGCGTCGACAACATGAACCTGGGCCGGCGCGGCGATGCCGTGGTGGCGGTATTTCCAGTCCAGCACCGCGACGAGATCGTGCTCGTCACCGATCAGGGCCAGGTCATCCGCTGCCCGGTTCACGACATCCGGATTGCCGGGCGCGGGACTGCGGGCGTGGTCGTGTTCCGCCTCGCGGCCGAGGAGGAACGGGTGGTCTCGGTCGCGACGTTGCGCGATACTGGTGAGAGCGGCGAGGGCTTGGCGCCGGAGCCGCCGGGTGATGGCGGGGGCGTGCCCCCGGACAGCACGGTCCACTGACGCGAGACAATCGGAGAGGGAACCGGTTTCATGACCAGAGAGCCCCGCGTCGGCGTCTATCCCGGGACCTTCGACCCGATCACCAACGGGCATATGGATGTAATCTTGCGGGCTGCGCGGATTGTCGATCGGCTGATCGTCGGTGTTGCCCGCAATGCCGGCAAGGGTCCGCTGTTTTCGACCGACGAACGGGTGGCACTGGTCGAGGGCGAGGTCCAGGCGCTGGCCGAGCCGGATGTGGCGGCACGTATCGAGGTCCGGCCCTTCGAAATGCTGCTGATGAATTTCGCCGTGGCTGTCGGCGCTTCGGTGATCATTCGGGGCCTGCGCGCCGTCTCGGATTTCGAATATGAGTTCCAGATGGCGGGGATGAATGCCAGGCTCAATCCCAAGGTGGAGACCGTGTTCCTGATGGCGTCCGACCGTTACCAGTTCATCTCCTCCCGCTTCGTCAAGGAGATCGGGCAGCTCGACGGCGATGTCAGCCATTTCGTCTCGCCTCGGATCGTGACCCGCCTGCGCGAGCGCTTCGCCCGGGATGCTTCCCCCGAGAGCTGAGGCCAGTCCCCGCAAGGCAGCCTCGAGGCGGCGGCGATTGACCGGCTGCGCGGATGCTGCCTATGGTCCGGCCGCTTCGGCACGAGACCGTAGCTCAGCTGGTAGAGCACGCGACTTTTAATCGTGTGGTCATGGGTTCGAATCCCATCGGTCTCACCAATTTTTTCAGCGATCCCCCGACATCGAAAGGAAACCGGCCAGCAATCCCTTGTTACCAGCATTCGGTGGCAGAAATCCCGGCCCCTGGGCTACTCTCCCGCCTCCGTGCCCGATCGAGGATCCGCTCTGGTGAGCCACGCAGCTTCTCCGTCCGCCGCCGCCCTGGCACCCGCTGGCGGCGCCGTCCGGCGGCATCTCGGTCTCGCTGCGATCGTCGTGCTGGCGCTGGCGGTGCGGCTCTGGCGGCTCGATCGGCTCGGCTGGGGCACCGAATATTACGCCGCCGGTGTGCGCAGCATGCTGGAAAGCTGGCACAATTTCCTGTTCAACGCGTTCGATCCGGCGGGCTTCGTTTCGCTCGACAAGCCCCCGGTCGCCTTCTGGATCCAGGCGGCGAGCGCCCGGCTCCTGGGCTTCAGCGGGTTCAGCCTGCTGCTGCCGCAAGTGCTGGAGGGAGCGGCCTCGATCCTGATCCTCCATCATCTGGTCCGGCGGCGGTTCGGCGATCTCGCGGGGCTGCTCGCCGCTCTCTTCCTGGCTTTGACGCCGATCAGCGTCGCGATCGATCGCAGCAACAATACCGATTGTTGCCTGGTTCTCGTGCTGATACTGGCCGGCTGGGCGATGAGTCTGGCAGTCGAGCGGGCGAGTCCGGGCTGGTTGGCGGCGGCGCTCGCCCTCGTCGGGGTGGGATTCAATGTCAAGATGCTCGCCGCCTGCGTCGTGCTCCCGGGCTTCGCCGCCCTCTATCTCTACGGCGCGCCGACTGGTTTGATGCGGCGGGTCGGCCATCTGGCGCTCGCCGGGATCGTCTTCGCCGGGGTCGGCTTGTCCTGGTCCGTCGCCTATGATCTCGTCGCACCCGGCTCCCGGCCCTATGTCGACAGCACGTCCGAGAATTCCATGCTCGAACTGGCGATCGGTCACAATGGGATTCAGCGTTTCCTGCCGCGGATCCTGCAAGGAAGACGGGCGGCGGCCGCGGCCGAAACCGAACCCCCCGATCCGGCGGCCGCGGCGGATCAGCAGCGGGCCGCGGGGCAGCTCGCCTGGTATTACCATGTCGACAACCCGCCGGCCGGGCCGCTCCGCCTGATGAGCCGGCATCTGGCGGGCCAGGTGCTCTGGCTGCTGCCGCTGGCCCTGGTCGGGTTCGCCGCGGGACTGCGCCAGGCCGGGCTGCGCCGGCCGGTGCAGCCCGAGGCCGCCTCATTGCTGCTCTGGTTCGGCTGGGCGCTCGCCTATGGAATCGTCTTCAGCAGTGCCGGCGGCATCTTCCATGCCTATTACGTGGTGACCATGGCGCCGCCGCTGGCGGCCCTCGCGGCGATCGGCGTGGCCCGGCTGCGGTTGCGCGCCGGGCGCGCCGCGTGGCTGCTACCGGTGGCGCTGGCGGCAACGGCGGCGTGGCAGGCCTATATCGAGCTGCCTTATCTGGGCGCCGGCTGGGACTGGCGGTTCTGGCTGTTCGTCGGATTGATCGGCGGGACGCTGATCGGCCTCCTGGGGTTGGCGGGCGCCGGGTTGCTGCGTCTGGGCGAGCACACGCGCGGCATGCTCGCCCGGGGGGCGGTGGCGATCGCGCTCGCTGCCTTGCTGGTCACGCCGGCAGCCTGGGCGCTCAGCACCGTGATCGGCCGCGGCGGTACCCTGGCACCGTCGGCGAGCATCGCCTTGCTCGCGCCCGACGATGAGGCCAGCGATCTGCGCCCGCGCAATATCGATGTGATCCAGCCGCCACCGGCGAAATTGCTGGCTTTCCTCGGCGCCCACCGGCAAGGGGCCCGATATCTCGCCGGCGTGCCCAATGCCCGCATCGCCGCGCCGCTGATCATCGCGACCGGCCAGCCGGTCATGGCGATGGGCGGTTTTCTCGGCACCGACCCGATCCTCACCCCCGGTCGGCTGGCCGAATTGGTGGCGCAGAACCAGCTGCGCTATGTCCTGCTCGGCGCGCCCGATACGCTCGATCGGTTCTTCGGCGCCCAGGCAGCGCAGAAGCCGTTGACCGACTGGGTGAAAGCCAATGGCCGACCGGTCGATCCGGCCGATTGGCGGCCGGCCCCAGCGACGAATGAAGAAGATCCGCTCCTCGCGAGGCGCCGGCGCGGCGGCGATCTCGGTCGGTCCGAACTCTTCGATCTGCGCCCGGACCAGGCCTCCTGAGCCCGGCTCCCTCAGATCAGCTGTCGAAATCCAGCCCGATCGCCTGAAACCGCTCGCGGTCCTCGAGCCAATTCTCGCGGACCTTGACGAACAGGAACAGATGGATCCGGCGCTCGAACATCGTTTCGAGCTCGGCTCGGGCGCGTTCGCCGATGGTCTTGATCCGCCGCCCGCCCTTGCCCAGCACGATCGCCTTCTGGCTCGGCCGCTGGATGAAGATCGCCTGTCGGATCTTGGCGCTGCCATCCTCGAACTCTTCCCAGCTCTCGGTCTCGACCGTGGCTTCGTAAGGGAGTTCGTCATGGAGCTGCAGATAGAGCTGCTCGCGGGTCACCTCGGCGGCGAGCAGGCGCTGCGGCACGTCGGAAAGCTGGTCTTCGGGAAACAGGAACGGCCCTTCCGGCATCCGTGCCATCAGGTGGCGCTCGAGGTCGGCGACGCCGTCGCCGGTGAGCGCCGAGATCATGAAGATCCGCTCGAAAGAGCCATGGGCGTCGAGCGACTGGGCCAGCGCGAGCAAGCGGTCACGCTTCAGCGCGTCGATCTTGTTCAAGGCGAGGAGCGCAGGGCGTTTGCGCGCCTTCAGTTCGGCGACGATGGCGTCGACTTCGGCATCCTCGCCTTCGACGGCATCGACCAGCAGTACGACTTGATCGGCATCGGCGGCCCCGGTCCAGGCAGCGGCGACCATGGCCCGATCGAGCCTGCGCTTCGGGCGGAAGATGCCGGGCGTGTCGACATAGATGATCTGCGTCTCGTCCTTGACCTGGATGCCCAGCACCCTGGTCCGGGTGGTCTGGACCTTGGGCGAGACGATCGACACTTTGGCGCCGACCAGGCGGTTGAGCAGAGTCGATTTTCCGGCATTGGGGGCGCCCAGGATCGCCGCATAGCCGCAGCGCCGGGCGGTCATGGGTTGCTGGTTTCGATATACTGGAGCAGCAAGGCGGCGGCGGCCACTTCGGCCTGTCGTTTCGACCCGCCGCTGGCGACCCGTTCCGTCAGCCCGTCGACCTCGACGGCCACGGTGAAGACCGGCTGGTGCGGCGGCCCTTCGGATCGGACCAGCCGGTAGGCGGGGAGCTTCTTGCCCCGCCCTTGGGCCCATTCCTGCAGCGCCGTCTTGGGGTCCTTGGGCGGAGCGAGCGCCGCCGCCATCCGCGGCGTCCAATGCCGGTTGACGAAGGCCTGGGCCACGGCGAAGCCGCCATCGAGATAGAGGGCGGCGATCACTGCTTCGCAGACATCGGCGAGCAGGCTCGGATTGCTCCGCGCCGCCGGCTCCTCGATCGCCGGCAGGCGGACATACTGGGCCAGATCGATTTCGCCGGCGACGGCTGCCAGCGTTTCCTTGCGCACCAGTTCGGCGTGACGCCGGGCGAGGGCGCCTTCGGCCTCGTCGGGATAGGCTGCCAGCAGCATTTCGGCGATGACCAGGCCCAGAACCCGGTCGCCCAGGAATTCGAGCCGTTCATAGCTGCGACCGCCGCCCCGGCGGGGTGCCACGAGATGGCTGGCGCTGCTGTGGGTCAGCGCCTGATCGAGCAGATGGGGATGGTCGAAACAATGTCCGAGCGCGGCTTCGAGCCCGGGGCGCATCAGAGCCCGACCGTGTCAATGTACCCCGGTGAAGAGGCGCGAGTAGCGGATACCGAAGGGCCCATAATACCAGGGATCCTTGTCATCGAACGAGAACCACCGGATCTCGGCGCGGCCGACCAGGTTTTCCAGGGGCACGAAGCCGACGCCGCTCTGCTGCGGCGGCACCCGGCTGTCCAGCGAATTGTCCCGGTTGTCGCCCATGGCGAAGACATAACCTTCGGGCACGGTGAAGACGGCCGTATCGTCGAGCGGATTGTGTCCGGCATGCTTGAAGATCGGATGCACCACGCCGTTGGGCAGCGTCTCCTGGAACTGGAGCACCGGTCCGCGGTCGGTATCGTAGCCGTCTTCCACCTGCTGCAGCTTGACCGGCTCGCCATTGATGTTGAGGACGCCGTCGATCATCTGGATCCGGTCGCCGGGCAACCCGACGATGCGCTTGATGTAGTCCACCGAAGGATCGCGCGGCAGCCGGAACACGGCGACATCGCCGCGCTTGGGCAGGCTGCCGAAGACCCGGCCCTTGATCGGCGGGTTGTAGAACGGGAAAGAATATTTGCTGTAGCCGTAGCTGAACTTGGACACGAAGACGAAATCGCCCACCAGCAGAGTCGGCTTCATCGACCCCGAGGGGATGTTGAACGGCTCGAAGATGAAGGTCCGCACGACCAGCACGATAGCCGCGACCGTCACCACCGTCTTGATGAAGTCGAAAATGCTCTCTTCCTGCCGGGCCTTGGCGCGACGGGGTTTGGCGGGTAGAGACTTGGCCGGCTGGGTCTGGGCCGACACGCCCAGCTTTTTCGCGTCTTCGGTCATTTCTTATGGTTCCGAGAATTCCAGGTCGGCGGGAGGCGGCCATCAAGCCGGGCCGGCCGGCCGCCGTCAAGCGTCATGCGGTCACGGGGGCGGGCAGCGCCACGATCAGAACCATGGCTTGTGCCAGCGGTGGCTCGTCGGTGATGGTCAGATGGATCTGGGCGAACATGCCGGGCGGCGTCAGGGCGTCGAGCCGCACCTTGGCGCCGCCGGTCAGCGCCAGAGTGGGTTGGCCCGAAGGCAGATTGACCACGCCGATATCGCGCCAGAACACGCCCCGCCGAAACCCCGTGCCGAGCGCCTTGGAACAAGCCTCCTTGGCCGCGTAACGCCGGGCGTAGCTGGCCGCACGGGTCGCCCGGCGCTCGGACTTGGCCCGCTCGACGGCTGTGAAGACCCGGTCGATGAAGCGGTCGCCATAGCGCGCCAGCGTCCGGTCGATCCGGCCGATGTCGATCAGGTCGGACCCCAGGCCGAGCACGATCACGGTTCGAGTTTCCGCCGTGCCGCCGACATGGCGGCGCGCATCCCGGCGATGGCGGCTTCGAGCCCGATGAAGATCGCCTCGCCGATCAGGAAATGGCCGATATTGAGTTCGGTCAGTTCGGGGATCGCCGCGACCGGGCCGACCGTGTCGTAATCCAGCCCATGCCCGGCATGGCATTCGAGGCCGAGCGCCCGGGCCTGGGCGGCGGCGCGGCGCAGCCGGCCGAGCTCTTCCACCCGGGCTTCGCCGTCGGCATGGCAATAGCTGCCGGTGTGCAGTTCGACCACCGGCACGCCGATCCGGCTCGCCATCTCGACCTGCCGCGGCTCCGGGGCGATGAAGAGCGAGACGCGGATCCCGTGATCGAGCAGCCGGGAAGCATAGCCGGCGAGGTGATTGCGGCCGCCGACGACGTCGAGCCCGCCTTCGGTCGTGCGCTCTTCGCGCCGTTCCGGCACCAGGCAGACCGCTGGGGGTAGGTGCCGGAGGGCGATCGCCAGCATTTCTTCGGTTGCGGCCATTTCCAGATTGAGAGGCCGGTCGATCTCGTAGCGCAGCTTCTCGATATCGCCGTCGGTGATGTGCCGGCGATCCTCGCGCAAATGGGCAGTGATGCCGTCGGCGCCGGCGGCGCAGGCGATCCGGGCGGCGCGCAAGGGATCGGGATGCCGGCCGCCGCGCGCGTTCCGGATCGTCGCGACATGATCGATATTGACGCCGAGACGGAGATGGTCGGGCAGAAGGTTCATCGGGGTCGTCCATCCTTCTCGGATCCGCGCTGTCGCCGACGAGGGCGGGCCTCATTTCGCTGGCGGGCGCGCCTGCGGTACCTGGGTCGTGAGGTGGGGCTGCTCCAGGATGTAGATCACTCCCGGTACGCCGCCATCGGCCTCCTGCTTTCCGGGTGACCGGGCGGCCTCGGCGGCGTCTTCGCGTTCGGCCATCGCCGTGATCATCTTGGAGAGCCGAACCCCCGCCGCCCAGGTCTCGAGCACCGTCCAGCCGGCTCCGACGGCGATCGCGAAGACGAGGAGGCGGACCGGCCAGGACACCAGGCGGAAGGTTGGAGGAAGCCGCAACACGCTGTGATCGCTCCGAGCTAGAGGCGGATCTGATAGACTGGCACAGCCCGGCAGGAGAATACCAGCGTCATTCCCCCGTGCCGGGATTACCGGCGCCGCTACTCTGCCGCCACGGCCGGAGCCCATTCCTGGGCAGCCTCGGGTTTCGCCGCCGCCGCCCGGCGCAGCGCCTCGGTCGTCAGGCTCTCACCGTTCGGCCGCCAGCCCGGCGGGCCGAAGAGATATCCCAGATACTCGCGAACCGACCGGGCCCGCCACAAATCTCGGAGCAAGGAGACCCACTCGTGGAAATCGATGACCAGGGGGTTGTTCGAGGTCAGCGGCTCGACCAGACCATAGCGGCACGGCAGGTCGTCGCGCTCCGGCGTGAGCGTGCCGAACAGCCGGTCGAAGATGATCAGGATGCCGCCGTAATTGGCATCGAGATAGTCGAGATTGGCGGCATGATGGACGCGGTGATGCGACGGCGTATTCAGCACATATTCGAGCGGCCCGAGCTTCGGGATCCAGTCGGTGTGCAGCCAGAATTGGTAGAGGAGATTCAAGCCCAGCGTCGCGAACACGGCCTGCGGCGAAAATCCGAGCCAGATCAGCGGGACGTAGAACAATTGGCCGCCGCTGAGCCAGCCGGTGACGCCGATGCGATAGGCGGCCGAGAAATTGAGTTCGTTGGGCGAGTGGTGAACGGCGTGAGTGGCCCAGAGCCAGCGGACTCGGTGGCTGCAGCGATGAAACCAGTAATAGGCGAATTCCTGACCAAGGAACAAGACCAGGAAGGCGAGCCAGGGATTGAGCGGCACGGCGTCGATCGTATGCGTCGCGGCCCAATAGATCGCCGGGGCGGCGACACCGAATTGCAGGACGGATCGCAGAATGTATTGCCGGGTCACGGCATCGGCGAGCGAGGCCAGTGACGCCTTCCAATTGTAGCGCCGCTTCATGATGAAGGTCAGCACCGCTGCCTCGAGCGCGGCGATCCCGACGACGACCGGGAAGGCATAGCTCAGAATCGTGCCGAGGGGATGCATGGTCGTTCCGTTATCGCGAGCGGGGCCGGCCGACGATGCCGACAGAGTGAGGGATCGAGTTTATCGCCGAACCGGGTTAACGCAAGGCTACGTTTTACTGTGATTCCCCGACGAAGATCTCCTCCAGGTTTGGGCTGTTCGGGCCGGGACGGCCCCGGCTCGTCCCTATTCGGGCCGCACTTCAGGACCTTGCCGGCGGGGCTGCGCAGCCGGGTCCGGACCCGGGTCCCCGGACGCCGCTGAACCTCGAGGTCGGTAGGCGAGTCTGCGACGAAACCACGCAGTTCGTTCGGGCTCGAAACGCTCTCCGGATTCCCGGTCACCCCGGCCGGTCGCCGTTACTCGGCCGCTACGGCCGCCGGCCAATCCTCGGCGTCTGGCCTCGCCTCCGGCGCCGCTGCCGCGCGGCGCAATGCTGCAGTCGTGAGCCCCTCGCCGTCCGGGCGCCAGCCCGGCGGCGCGAAGAGGTAGCCGAGATACTCCCGGAGCGACCGGGCGCGCCACAGGTCGCGGGCGAGGGAAGCCCATTCGTGGAATTCGACCACCAGCGGATTGTTCGACGTCAGCGGCTTCACCAACCCGAACCGGCACGGCAGATCCTCGCGCTCGGGCGTGAGAGTGCCGAACAGCCGGTCGAAAATGATCAGTACGCCGCCGTAATTGGCATCGAGATAATCGACATTGGCAGCGTGATGAACCCGGTGATGCGACGGCGTATTCAGCACATATTCCAAGGGCCCGAGCTTCGGGATCCAGTCGGTGTGCAGCCAGAATTGGTAGAGCAGGTTCAAGGCCAGCGTCCCGAACACCGCCTGGGGCGAAAAGCCCAGCCAGAGCAACGGGACGAAAAACAGTTCGACGCCGGAGATCTTGCCGGTGATACCGGTGCGATAGGCTGCCGAAAGATTGAGTTCGTTGGGCGAGTGATGGATCGAATGCGTCGCCCACATCCAGCGGATCCGGTGGCTGCACCGGTGAAACCAGTAATATCCGAATTCCTGTCCGAAGAAGACGATGAGGAAGTCGAGCCAGGGATTGTCCGGGACGGCACCGATATTGTGGACGACGGCCCAATAGAGCACGGGAAAGGCGATGCTGATCCGGATGAGCGGCTGGATGACATAATCCCGGGTGAGGAGATCGGCGAGCGAGGCGAGCGACGCCTTCCAGTTATATTGCCGCTTGCGGACGAAATAGAGCACTGCCGCTTCGAGCGCGGCGAGGGCGAGGATGACCGGGAGCGCATAGGCGAGTATGTGGAAACGCGGGGGCATGGCGGCTGCAGACTCCGGGTTCGTGGCGAGCGGCAACGCAATGACTAGCAAGAAACCAAGTGGGGCGGGCGTCTCGCCCGCCTGCCGCCGGAGGCGGCAAAGGCCAATCTGGCGATATATTTCGCCGGGCCAGAGATGCCGGCTGCCGTCGGGCGAGACGCCCGCCCCACTCGAAGAAGCAGTTTCATCGAGGGCGGCTCGGCCAAAGGCCAGTGTGGAACTAATTTACACCAAGGTGTCTCGCCGTCAAGACGGTGGGCAGTCCCGTCATGGCCACCTCAGAGCTCGTCGTCGATCGGCTCCAACTCTTCCGCGTATTTCTCCAGCGCGGCCTCACGGCGTTTGGGCAGGTGATAGGCCGGAAACAGATCGTTGGAAGGCCGATAGTTGCGCAAGACCTGCTTGGCCACCGTCATCTTATGAACCTCGGTCGGGCCGTCGGCGATACCCATGACGAAGGAGCCGATCACCTGGCCGACGAACGGCATTTCGTCGGAGACGCCGAGGGCGCCGTGCAGATGGAGCGCCCGCGCGGCGATGTCGTGATAGAGCTTGGGCATCGCCGCTTTGACTGCGGCGATGTCCTTGCGCACTTTGCGGTAATCCTTGTGCTTGTCGATGAGCCAGGCGGTGCGCAGGACCAGCAGCCGGAACATTTCCAGCTCGATCCAGGAATCGGCGATCTTTTCCTGGACCATCTGCTTGTCGGCGAGCGGTCCCTCGCGCGTCTGGCGCGACACGACCCGCTGGCACATCAGATCCAGCGCCTTCTTCGCCTGGCCGACGGTGCGCATGGCGTGGTGGATGCGACCGCCGCCGAGCCGGGTCTGGGCCACGACGAAGGCCTCGCCGCGCTCGCCCAGCATATGATCGAGCGGGACGCGGACATCGGTATAGCGCATATAGCCTTCCGTCCCGCCGCGATGGCCGTAGCCGACCGCGACGTTGCGGACGATTTCGACGCCCGGGGTCTCGGACGGCACGATGAACATCGACAGCCGGCGATAAGGCGGGCCGTCGGGATCGGTCACGGCCATGACGATCAGGAACTCGGCCCAGCGGGCATTGGTCGAAAACCATTTCTCGCCGTTGATCACCCAATGGCCACCATCGAGCCGGGCCGAGGTCGTGAAAGTGAGGGGATCGGACCCGCCCTGCGGCTCGGTCATCGAGAAAGCCGAGACGATCTCGTTGTCGAGCAGCGGCTTCAGATAGCGTTGCTTCTGCTCGGAGGTCCCGTAATGGGCCAGCGTCTCGGCATTGCCGCTATCCGGCGCCTGGCAGCCGAACACGGTGGGCGCGAAGCTGGCGCGGCCGAGGATTTCGTTCATGAGGGCCAGCTTGACCTGGCCGTAGCCTTGGCCGTCCAACTCGGGCCCGAGATGACAGGCCCACAGGCCGCGCGCCTTGACCTCGGCCTGGAGCGGCCGGACGAGCTTGATGTTGCTCGGATTCTTGACATCGGCCGGGCTGCCGAGGACGAGTTCGAGCGGTTCCACCTCGGTCTTGACGAATGCTTCGATCCAATCCAGCTGCTCCTGGAACTCGGGATCGGTCTCGAAATCCCACGCCATGTCGATTTCCTCCCCGGCACGCCTCTCCCGACCCGCAGCGGCTCGTCCGTGATCACAGATCCTGAAAGCGCTTGCCTTCCGCTGCCAGCTTCTCCAAGAGCTTGGCCGGCTTGAAATCGTCACCGAGTTGACCTTGCAGGGTCACCATCTTGGCCAGCACCTTGTCGAGCCCGATGGTGTCGCCATAGAACATCGGGCCGCCGCGATAGACGGGCCAGCCATAGCCGTTGATCCAGACGATATCGATATCGGAAGCCCGGATCGCTTTGCCTTCTTCGAGGATCTTGGCGCCCTCGTTGATCATCGGATAGATGCAGCGCTCGAGGATCTCCTCGTCGCTGACGCTGCGGCGGTTGATGCCCTTGGACGCGGCGAAATCGAGAATGATCTTCTCGACCACGGGCGACGGCTGGGCGTTGCGCTTCTCGTCGTAATCGTAGAAGCCGGCATTGGTCTTCTGGCCGCGGCGATCCATTTCGCACAGGATCTCGCGGATGGTCGAACTCTTGGTCGTCTCCTTTGACCAGCCGATATCGAGCCCGGCCAGATCCGACATGGCGAAGGGGCCCATCGGAAAGCCGAAATCATAGAGCACGCGATCGACATCCCAGGGCATCGCCCCTTCGAGGATGAGCTTCTGCGCTTCGCGCTGGCGCTGGGCGAGCATGCGGTTGCCGACGAAGCCGTGGCAGACGCCGACCAATGCCGCCACCTTGCCGGTCTTGCGCGCGATCTTCATGGCCGTGGCGATGACCGGCTTCGCGGTCTTGTCGCCGCGCACCACTTCCAGGAGCCGCATGACATTGGCCGGCGAGAAGTAGTGCATGCCGATGACATGGTCCGGCCGGGTGGTGGCGCCGGCGATCTCGTCGATGTTCAGGTAGGAGGTGTTCGAGGCCAGGATGGCGCCCGGCTTGGCGATGGCGTCGAGCTTGCCGAACACGGTTTTCTTGATCGCCATGTTTTCGAACACGGCTTCGATGATGAGATCGGCATCGCCCAGATCCTCCATCGCCAGCGTCCCGGTCAAGAGCGCCATCCGCTTTTCGACCTCGTCCATGGTCAGCCGGCCGCGCTTGGCGGTGTTTTCGTAATTCTTGCGGATTGTGGCGATGCCGCGATCGAGCGCCGCCTGCTGGGTTTCGACGATGGTGACCGGGATGCCGGCGCTGAGGAAATTCATCGAAATCCCGCCGCCCATGGTGCCGGCGCCGATCACGCCGACTTTGGCGACGGGAATCTCCGGGGTATCGTCGGGCACATCCGGCAATTTCCAGACCTGCCGCTCGGCGAAGAAGACATAGCGCTGCGCCGCCGATTGCACGCCCCCGACCAATTCCAGGAACAGCGAGCGCTCGAGTTTCAGCCCCTCGTCGAAGGGCAGGTTCACTGCCGCCTCGATGCAGCGGATATTGTATTCGGGCGCCAGGTAGCCGCGGAATTTGCGGGCGTTCTCCTTGCGGAAATTGGCGAAGATCTCCGGCTTGCCGCGGGCCGCTTCGACCTTGTCGCCGAGATCACGGATCTTCTTCAAGGGGCGGTGCTCGGCCAGGATTTTGCGGGCGAACGCGATGGCCCCGGCGCGCAAGCCGGCTTCGTCGACGAGTTGGTCGACCAGCCCCATCTCGGCCGCAGCCTTCGCTCCGACATGCTGGCCGGAAGTCACCATTTCCAGCGCCTTTTCCGGCCCGACGATACGCGGCAGGCGCTGGGTCCCGCCGGCGCCGGGCAGCAGCCCGAGATTGATCTCGGGCAGACCGCATTTGGCCGAGGGCACGGCGACGCGGTAATGGCACACCAGGGCGACCTCGAGGCCGCCGCCGAGCGCGGTCCCGTGAATCGCGGCGATCACCGGTTTCGGGGCGTTTTCGATCGTGTCCTCGACGGCGAGGAGGGTGGCACCCTTGGGCGGTTTGCCGAACTCGCTGATGTCGGCTCCGGCGATGAAGGTCTTGCCGCCACAGATGAGCACGATCGCCTGAACTGCGGGATCCGCGATCGCGGCCTCGACCCCCGCCTTGAGCCCGTCGCGAACCGCGGCCGAAAGCGCATTGACCGGGGGTGAATTCAGGGTGAGAACGGCAATCTCGCCGTCGATGGTCAAGTCGGTGACCGGGTTGATGGCTGGCATGCGGCTCCCCTCCGAGAAAAGCTCCGGGTGGCTGTTCGGGCTGCCACCGTATCCGTTACTACCATTCGAACACGGCGGCCGGGCGCATTGGTAGGGTCAAATCTCATGGGCCGCCCGCAATTTTCGGGAGGCGCCGGACCAGCCTCCGACCGAGGGCCGCGAGGCACAGTTGAAACGCGACCGTGTGCCTGGTATCAAGCAGTGCCGGATCGGTGGCGGCTTCGATCTGCGCCCTCTATCGTCATGGCGACACGACACGTTGAAGAGGGGGCGGGGATGAAGCGCGGGATCATCATCGGTATTGTCGTCGTCTTGCTGTTCGTCGCCGGATTCGTGCTCGATACTCTCTATGTCTCCGGCGCCTTCAAGAAGATCGAACCGCATTTTGCCGGCACCTGCAAGAGCATCGGCGGCGTCGTCGGCACCGAGAGCATCACGATCGCGCCCGACGGCCGCCACGCGCTGGCTTCGGCCGACGACCGGCGCAGCGCTCTCGCCGGCCATCCCGTGCCCGGCGCGATCTGGGCCTATGATCTGTCCGGCGAGACGCCGCTCACCAATCTCACGCCCGACGCCACCGACGAGTTTCACCCTCACGGCATCGGGCTCTGGGTGTCGCCGTCGGGCGAGGGCCGGCTCTTCGTCATCAATCATCGCGACGAAGGCCGCAAGCCGCCGGGCGAAGGCCGCCAGACCATCGAGATCTATGACTGGAAGCCAGACGCGATCACGCATCTCCAGACCTTGTCCGATCCCCTGGTGATCACGCCCAACGCCGTGATTCCGACCGGCCCCGAGAGTTTCTACGTCAGCAACGACCACGGCCCGAACGGCTTCCTGCGGAATTTCGACGATTTCCTGGCCCTGCCGCGGGCCAATGTCATTTATTACGACGGCAAGCATTTCCAGGTCGCCGTCTCGGGCATCGCCCTCGCCAACGGCGTCAATCTCTCCGCCGACGGCAAGCAGTTCTATCTGGCTTCGACTCTGGGCCAGGAATTGCTGACCTACGATCGCGACCCGGTGAGCGGAGCGCTCGCCAACCGCCGGGTGCTGCCGCTCGGCACTGCGCCCGACAATATCGAGCGGGCGGCCGACGGCACGCTCTGGATCGGCGCCCACCCGCAGCTTCTCAAACTGTTGGCCTATGCCGGAAACCCGGCGAGCCCGGCACCGGCCCAGGTCCTGAAAGTGACACCCGGGACCGACGGCGGCGGCAAGATCGAAGAGATCTATCTCGGCGCCGGACAGGAACTCGGCGCCGCCTCGGGCGGGGCGGTGAGCGGCGAGCGTCTGCTGATCGCGACCGTGTTCGACGACCATTTTCTCGACTGCACGATGAAGTAGGGGGCGGCGGCCGTCGTCCCCGCAAGGATGCGGCGGAACGATCGGTGCGATTTGCCGCAGGGCCGCCCTTCTTTCGATGTCGGCGCGGCCGGGACGCCAGGCCGGCGATCTCCACGATCATTTCGATGCGATCGCGATTCGGGCCGCGAGCAGCGCGTCCGTTCCCGGCATGGACGGGCTGATCGGGCTCGACCCCGGAGCCGAAACCGCGAACTGCACGCTCGTCAACAATCCTATAGGATTGGGTTGGAATAGATTTGGCTACCGTAGCGTCTCTCTACCGGCTCACCATATTCTCCAAGTGATCCGATCGGATCGAGGCGGATATACCAATATTGTCACATCCATGTGCCGGCGATTACTCCATTGTCCCGGTCGCTAACACTGCAGGTCAGGGTTTGGCAGCGGGCTCCAACTCCTCCAGCCAGTATCGGCTGAGTTATAATAATGGAAAGGCACTGCGATGGGACGCTTCACTCGATCTCTCCTGGCGGCATCGATACTCGCTTTGGCCGGATTCGGCCCGAGTCCGACACCGGCCGTCGCGCAGAACTACACGCAAACGAACCTCGTCTCCGATCTCGCCACGGAGGGCGCCGTGACGGTCGACCCGAACCTCAAGAACCCCTGGGGCCTCGCGCGGAGCGCGGGCAGCCCGTGGTGGGTCAACAACGAAGGCACCGGCACCTCCAGCCTCTATAACGGTGCGGGCCAGCTCATCGCAGCATTGCCCTTCGTCACCATCCCGACTCCGAGCGGCACCGGAACATCGACGCCGACCGGCATCATTTTCAACGGCAGCACCGATTTCGACCTCGTCGCCGGCAACGCGGCCACGGCCTCTGCGTTCATTTTCGACACCGAGGAGGGCACCATCGCAGGCTGGAACCCCGGCGTGGAGCCGAGGACCGCGGTCATCAAGGTGAACGAGTCGGCCAAAGGTGCGATCTTCACCGGCCTGACCTGGATCGTCCGCAATGGCCAGCACTTCCTGCTGGCGGCGAATTTCCACAATGGCACGGTCGAGGCCTTCAATGCCGATTTCGACCGGGTCGTCGACTTCACGATCAGCCCGGTCGCCGGTTTCGCTCCCTATAATGTGCAGGCGGTCGGCGACAACGTCGTCGTGACCTTCGCCAAGCAGAATGCCACCAAGACGGCTCCGGTCGACGCTACGGGCGAGGGCTTCGTCGTCGTCTTCGGCGCGGACGGCGTGCCCCTCTTGACGCTCGAACAGGGCTCCTGGTTCGACTCGCCCTGGGGTGTAGAACTGGCCCCGCAGGATTTCGGCACGTTCAGCCACGATCTGCTGATTGCCAACCGGGGCAGCGGCACCATCGCCGCGTTCAACCCGACCGACGGCCGGTTCCTCGGCAATTTCGAAACCGCGTCCGGCAGCACCCTGGTCATTCCCGGCCTGTGGGGGATCGAAACCGGCAATGACGGCACCGCCGGTTCGCCGCTCAGCCTTTATTTCGCCGCCGGCATCAACGGCTATGCCGATGGGCTGTTCGGCACGCTGACGCCGGTCGCCGCCGAACTGGATGTCGAAGACCACGAATGAGGTGGATCCCCGCCTCGGAGCTTCGCCTTCGGGGCGGGGGCAACCGCACGGCCTCAGCGTCGTTCCGGCGGCAGGATCTCCGGCGCCAGGAGCCGGTCGATCAGATGCGTCCGGCGGATATCGACGAGATGGGCACGCTTCTCGTCGGCAGTGAGGCGCGCGCCGATGCCGTCGGTCATGATCTGGATCAGTGACCGATCACTGAGATCGAGCCAATAGCCGCGGCGAATCAGCCGATCCTCGCCGTCGCGCATGAACGGATCATCGGCCGAGCCGTCCAGCGGCGGTTGAAAGAAGTCAGCCATCCTCACCACTCCCTCGTGGGCGGAGCGCCGTCGCGGACCAACTGCGCCAGAGCCGCCTCGACCGCGATCATGACGCTCGCCCAATCGCCCGCCGCCTTCTGCCGGAACTGGCGCAAGCTCGGATACCACGGGCTGTCGTCGCGGTCGAGCAGCCAGCGCCAGCACGTGTCGTACCGGTTGAGCAGCCAGACCGGCTTGCCGAGGGCTCCGGCCAGATGGGCGACCGCCGTATCGACGCTGATCACCAGATCGAGCGCCTCGATCAGCGCCGCCGTATCGGTGAAATCCGCCAAGTCCCCGGTGAAGTCGTGGAGAACCATGCCCTCCGGCGGATTGGCTGCTTGGGCCGCGGGTTCCCCCTTCTGCAGGGAGAGAAAGCTCACGCCCGAGACCCGGGCGAGCGGCGCCATCTGGCCGAGGGTGATCGATCGGCGCCGATCGACGGCGATCGCCCCGGACTGGTCCGGCCGGAATCCGCCGGCCCAGACCAGCCCGACCCTGAGCCCGCCGAGGCCGGCCAATCGCCGTCGCCAGGCGGCACGAGTGCCGGGCTCGGCGGCGAGATAGGGAACCTCGGCGGGGATCGTTTCGAGGACGGTGCCGACCAGATGCGGCACGCTCATCAGCGGGCACTGGAAATCATGTGGCGGCAGCGTGCCCCCGGCGGCGACGATCTCGACCGCCCCCGGCAGGCTGGAGAGCAGCCGCAGGAGCGGCGGCTGAACCTCCAGCACGACCTTCGATCCGCGCGCGACCAGCGGCGCATAGCGGCAAAATTGCAGCGTGTCGCCGAGCCCCTGCTCGGCATGCAGCAGGAGGACGCGCTCGCCCAGCGGTTCGCCGGTCCAGAGCGGCCGGTCGAGGTCGTGCCGCACGGCATGGTTCACCTCGGCTCGAACCTCGTAGTACGGCCATCCCTCTGCCAACCGTCCGGTCAACAACAACACCTGCGCCAGATTGCACTGCGCCTCGCGATGGATCGGAGGGTGCCCCGGCAGGCGGAGCGCGTGCCGGAAACAGGTCTCGCCTTCGGCGTGGCGGCCGAGCTGGCACAGGACATTGCCGAGATTATTGTAGGCTTCGGTGAAATCGGGTCGCTGCAGGATCGCCGCCCGATAGCAGTCCAGTGCCTCGTCCAGCCGTCCGGCGGAGCGCAGGATCATGCCGAGCGTACTCTTCGCCACCAGATAAGCGGGATTCAAGCGAAGGGCCGTCCGGCAGGCCGCCTCGGCTTCCTCGAAGCGCTCGAGCGAGCGCAAGGCGAGGGCCGCGTTGTTGTAATAGTGCGGGCGATCGCCGCGGAGCGCGATCGCCTGCCGGATGAAGTCGATCGCCCGCTGATGTTGCTTCAGCTGATCGGCCAGAACCCCCAGCAGATGCAGCGTATCGGCATCGGCGGGGTCGATCGCCAGGACCTGGCGATAGGCGGCCTCGGCCTCTTCGAACCGGCCGGCGCGATGAGACGCCACGCCATATTGGTAGAGCTCGGCCTTCAATCGGCCCGGTAAAACGACTGGAGCCACCGTGCACATCTCCTTCGGCGCCCGGCCGCGAGGGCAGCGCCGATACCGACTTCGGCAAGAGACTAGTCGAAGCCGATGACGCAGACCATGCTGTCGTCGGCGGTCCGCCCGCCGCAGCGCATCAGATGGGCGCGGAGCAAACCTTCGGCGATCACGGCGGGCGGCCGGCCGGCGAGATCCTCGAGATCGCCGGTCAAGGCCTGCACAGCCAACAGCGCCACTTCCGGATCGGCGGCTTCGACGAACCCGTCGGTGATCAGCACCAGCCGATCGCCCGGCACCAGGGCAATCGATTGCTGCTCGTATTTCTGTCCGGGGATCAAGCCGATGAGGCCGCCCTCGACATCGATTTCCCGCGCCCCGCCCGCCCCGACCACGAAGGGGTGGGGCTGGCCGGCATTGGCGATCGAGACGGCCCCGTCGGGACCGAGCCAGCAGCCGATCACGGTCAGCGCCGCCCCGTCGAGCATGCCTTCTTCGCTCAGCAGATCGGAGAGCGTGGCGATGAATTCGCCCGGGCCCACTTCGCTGCCCATGCCCAAGGCCGCACCCTTGACGAAGCCCAGATTGGCCATGGCCAGCGGCCAGGCGCCGACACCGTGACCCATCGCGTCGCACATCAGCATCTGGAAGCCGCTCGCCATGTGGCGATGCCAGATCAGGTCGCCGCCGCCGAGATTGACGTCGATCGGTTGGTCGGCGGAGATCCGCCGGGCCGCAATCGAATAACGGTCGACATGCTCGGGCAGAGTCTGCGAGGGAAAGCGCAAGGCGGTTCGGGCCGCCTGTTCGTGCCGGCGCAAGGTCTTCAATTGCTGCTGGCGCTTGAGCACGCGTTCCAGGACATTGAGCAAGCGTCGCTTGTCCAATGGCTTGTAGAGGAGATCGTCGATCCCGGCCTCGTTCGCCGCCGCCGAGGCGCCGGGGCTGCGATCGCTGGTCAGGAACAGGAACGGCACCAGCCCCAGCTCGGTCTCGCGCGCGAGCCGGTCTCGAAATGCCAGCCCGTCATCGTCGGGCATGTGGATGTCGGAAATGATGAGATCCGGCGTCTGCAGCTTGGCCTCGAGTTCGGCCTCGGCCGCGGTGGCGCAGGCGATGATGGTGTAGTCGCCGCGCAGATAGAGCTCGATCGCCATCCGCTGCACCGGATCGTCGTCGACCACCAGAATTCGCGGGATCCGGCTGGCGTTGGGCGGCACCGCCCGCACCATGAAGCGATTGACTTCGTTCGGCCCGCGCGATCGCCAATTGCGCGGAACATAGAGATGCTGGGGAAAGCGCGAGGCGACGATGTACAAGCCGCGCCCGGACTCCTGCAACGGATCGGGGCGGCGCAGGCTCTGATCGCGAAAGGTCACCGCATCGTGGAGCATCGGCGTGCCGTCATCGGCGACGGTCAGGGTCCATTCCGAATCGTGCCGCTTCAATTCGCTGACCAGCCGGGTGGCGCCGTCCGCGTGCTCGGCGACATTGACCCCGATCTCGACCAGGGCCACCCCCAGATCCTCGCCGATTTCCCGGGCCAGCGGCAATTCGGCGACGCGGTCGGCGAAGGAGCGGCGCAGATCGCGGACACCGGCGAGAGTCGGCGCGGTCTCGTCGGTCCACACCACCACCTCTGCATCGGCCATGATCACGCCGCCTGCCCTCCGGCCGGGGATTGCCGCTGCGCGGTGATCAGCCGGTCGAGTCCTTGCTCTATCATGATTTCGGCGCGCAAGCCCAGGGCTCGGGCGGCGCGCTCGGGTGACCCGATCGCGCGCCGCATGTCGCCCGACCGTGCCGGCCCGTGACCGATCGCGGCTTCCGCCCCCAGGCGCCGCGCCAGGATCTGCGCGAGATCGAGCACCGAAGTGGCCCGGCCGGTGCAGACATTGTAGACCGCCGCACCCGCCCGGTTCCGCTCCATGGCGGCGCGCAGATGGGCGACGATGTCGGCGACATGGACGAAATCGCGAGTCTGCTGCCCGTCGCCGTCGATCGTCACCGCCCGTCCGCCGGCGATCCGCTCGAGAAAGATCGAAATCACCCCGGAATACGGCGAATGCGGATCCTGGCGCGGGCCGTAGACATTGAAGAAACGCAATCCGACGGTCGGGATGCCGTGAACATGGCTCGCGACCCGGGCATGCAATTCGGACCCGAGCTTGTCGGCGCCATAGGCGGTGAGCGGCCGGGTCGGGGAGTCTTCGCCGAGCGCCGCGTCTTCCGCGGCGCCATAGACGGCCGCCGAGGACGCGTAGACCACCGGCACCGGCAAGGCCCCGCGGGCGGCATCGAAGACGGCGATGGTGCCGCCGAGATTGGTGCGATGAGATCCCGGCCAGTCTTCGGTCGAGCGCGCGACCGAAGCGATCGCCGCCAGATGGAAGCAGCCGTCGACACCCGCCATCGCTCGTTTCGTCAGCGCCGGATCGGCGACATCGCCGACGATCAGCCGAGCGCGCCGGTCGAGATTGTCGGTGCGGCCGGTCGACAGATCGTCGAGCACGACGACCTCGTTTCCATCGGCGAGCAGGCTATCGACCAGGTGGCTACCGATGAATCCGCAGCCGCCGGTGACCAGGTAAAGCCCCATCGAGGCCCTCCATAGGGTATCGCCGATGCGGCGACCGACCCGGTTCATGCAAGAACCCTTCCACCGGGTCGCTCGTTCCCACTGCCTTGGAAAGGCAGGGCTTCGCTGAAGGCAATTGCGGATTGCCTCTCATCTTGCCAGGAACGGGGCTCGCATGTTGCAGGAACGATGAGGAGAGGTGCTGCGATTTCGGGCCGAGGCCGAGAGAGGATCTGCCGAGAACGACCAGCCGTCAGCACCGGCGATGGCGGCCGGCTGCCGTCCACGGCGAACCCGGCGGGCGGCCGCCGCCGGGTTCGGAATGTCGCCGTCGGGCGAGAGTCAGGCGCGGACGCCCGACAGCGGGGCGTTGCCGAACATGCCGAGCTTGACGCTGCCGGCGAGGGCGTCGCCGTCGATCGCCGCGGAGAATTCCAGCGTCAGCGCCATCGGCTGTTCGATCTTGGCCTTCCAGAAGACATTGTTGCCGCTGACCGTGCCGTCGAAAATATCGGTCGAGCCGCCATCGCCGCCGAAGGTGCCGGTCAGCGTCCCGCCTTCGGCCTTGAGCGTGGCCACGGCCTCGCGCGTCCCCATCGGGGTTTCCATCTTGACCTTCCAGACGCCATCTACGGACATGCGACGATCCTCCAGTAATGTTGCCGTGACTACCGGACGTGACAATTACTTGATTTTCGGATCGGGGACAATCGCCATGGTGAGATCGAGACGACGAGCGAAGGATTCGGCGACGACTCCGCCAACTCCGCCGGGCCGGCGCCGTTCGAGGCCGCAGACGCCGTCGGCCAGCCGCTCGCCTTCGGCCGCCTTGTTCGGCGCGCCGGGGGATGCGACTCGGGCTCGAGTCGGCCGGCCGGACGATGAGAGAGGTCGAGGGGCGGACCGCCGCGAGGATCCGGGCAGTCCCGCTCTAGAGCGGGCGGCGGTTGGGACCGGGCCGGGCGAAGTATCCTCGCGGGTTGGGCTTGGGGTCGAAGGTCCCGATCGA
>Ga0070761_10000019_pt1 | contig 124640 bp, 96 predicted proteins | sample HubBroMetageREF1_FD_66724 | JGI IMG/M metagenome (GOLD analysis project Ga0070761, IMG submission 66724) | Reference soil microbial communities from the Hubbard Brook experimental Forest, New Hampshire, USA - Hubbard Brook CCASE Soil... | ecosystem: Environmental > Terrestrial > Soil >... | reverse complement strand
CGTCAATCGCGATACCCCATTCTCAGGCCGTGACGCTTCCCCGCGCTCACGCGGAGATATTGCAGTTGCACCGATCATTAGAATTTACAGTGATCCGCGTGCACTGTATATAATAACAGCCTGCCACCCCTGGAAAAATCCATGAACGGCCCCTCATTGACCTGAGACCATGAGGTATTCATGAACGGCCTGCATTCCTTTCATCCCGCGGTTGCCGCCTGGTTCGCGCGGACCTTCGAGGCGCCCACCCCCGCGCAGGAGCGCGCGTGGCCGGCGCTGCAGGAGGGGCGGGATGTGTTGGTGGCCGCTCCCACCGGATCCGGCAAAACCTTTGCGGCCTTTCTCGCGGCAATCGACGGTCTGGTCAAAGAGGGCCTGGAGGGAGGCCTGCCGGATGAGACCCGCATCGTCTACGTCTCGCCGCTGAAGGCCCTGTCGAATGACATTCAGCGCAATCTCGTCGCGCCGCTCGAGGGCATTCGCGAAGAACTCGCGGCCCTGAATCTGCCCGACGTGGCCATTCGCGCCGTGGTTCGCAGCGGGGACACTTCGCAGTCGGAGCGTGCCGGGATGCGTCGCAAGCCTCCGCACATCGTCGTGACCACGCCCGAATCCCTGTATATCTTGTTGGGTTCGCAGTCGGGCCGGGCGATGCTCGCGACCTGCCGTACCGTGATCGTCGATGAGATTCATGCGATTGCCGGCAACAAGCGCGGCGCCCATCTGGCGCTGTCGATCGAGCGGCTGCAGGCGCTGACGGGTCGCGCACTGACGCGCATCGGATTGTCCGCGACGCAGAGGCCGATCGAGGAGGTGGCGCGCTTTCTGACTGCGCGCGCCTGCACCATCATCGACGGCGGCCATGTTCGCGCTCGCGATCTGGCGTTGGAATTGCCGCCGGCCCCACTCGAGTCGGTGATGTCGGGCGAGGTATGGACCCAGGAGTACGATCGGCTGGCCGACCTCGTCCGCGAGCACCGCACCACTCTGGTTTTCGTGAACACCCGAAGGTTGGCCGAGCGCGTTGCCCGGCACCTCTCCGAACGGCTGGGCCAGGAGAATGTCGCCGCGCACCACGGCAGTCTGGCCAAGGATCGGCGCTTGGACGCGGAGCAGCGGCTGAAGCGGGGCGAGTTGAAAGCGCTGGTGGCAACGGCGTCGCTCGAGCTCGGCATCGACATCGGCGATGTGGACCTCGTTTGCCAAATCGGCTCGACTCGCTCCATCAATGCGCTCCTGCAGCGCGTGGGCCGCGCCGGCCACTCGGTCGGCGGCATCTCCAAGGGCCGATTGTTTCCCTTGTCGCGCGACGAGCTGGTGGAGTGCGCGGCACTACTCGATGCGGTTCGCCGCGGCGAATTGGACCGCTTGACCGTGCCGCAGAATGCGCTCGACGTTCTCGCGCAGCAGATCACCGCCGAGGTGGCGGCGCGCGAATGCGCCGAGGATGAGTTGTTCGATCTGATGCGCGGGGCATATCCCTACCGGTCGCTGCGGCGCGAAGACTTCGACGATTGCGTGCGCATGCTGGCGGAGGGTTTCAGCACCCGCCGCGGGCGCCGCGCGGCGCTGCTGCATCACGATGCGGTCAACAAGATGCTGCGTCCGCGCAAGGGCGCGCGTCTGACCGCGCTCACCTCGGGCGGCGCCATCCCGGATAACGCCGACTACAGGGTCATGCTGGAGCCGGAAGGTCATCTGGTCGGCACGGTCAACGAGGACTTTGCGGTCGAGAGCCTGCAGGGCGATGTTTTTCAGCTCGGCAATACCTCGTATCGGATATTGCGGGTGGAGCGGGGCACGGTGCGGGTCGAGGACGCGCACGGCCAACCCCCTTCCATACCGTTCTGGCTCGGCGAGGCGCCGGGCCGCACCGAGGAGCTGTCCGAAGCCGTCTCGAGGCTGAGACAGGAGATCGAGCGGCGTCTCGAGGGTGCGGAAGCGGGCGGCGAGGCCATGCAGTGGCTGATCGAGACCGTGGGTCTCGACCGGCCGGCCGCGCTGCAGCTCGTTCAATACCTCCGCGCCGGGCGCGCAGCGCTCGGCTGCCTGCCGGCGTTGAATACCGTGGTTTTCGAGCGCTTTTTCGACGAATCCGGCGGCATGCAGCTGGTGATCCATTCGAGCTTCGGAAGCCGCGTGAATCGAGCTTGGGGATTGTCGCTGCGCAAGCGGTTTTGCCGGACCTTCAACTTCGAGTTGCAGGCCGCCGCGACCGAAGACCACATCGTGCTGTCGCTGACCCATGCGCACAGCTTCCAGCTCGAGGAAGCCGCGCGCTATTTGCACTCGAACACGGTGCGGCCGTTGCTGGTGCAGGCCCTGTGCGCCGCGCCCATGTTCGGGGTTCGATGGCGTTGGGATGCGGGCATTGCGCTCGCGCTGCCGCGTTTTCGCGGCGGCAAGAAGATTCCGCCGCAAATCGCGCGCATGAATGCCGAGGACTTGCTGGCCTCGGTGTTCCCCGACCAGGTGGCCTGCGCCGAGAATTTGCCGGGTGAGATCGAAATACCCGATCATCCGCTGGTTCGGCAAACGATCCGCGATTGTCTCGAAGATGCGATGGACATCGAGCGCTTCGAGGCGGTGCTGCGCGGACTCGAGAGCGACGCCATACGCGTCGTCGCGCGCGATCTCACCGAACCTTCGCCGCTGGCGCTCGAGGCCCTGAATGCGCGTCCCTATGCCTATCTCGACGACGCACCGCTCGAGGAACGGCGCACTCAGGCCGTAATGAGCCGCCGCTGGCTGGACCCCGAGTCCGCCGCCGATATCGGCCAGCTCGACCCGCAAGCGATCGCACGCGTGCGCGCTGAGGCCTGGCCCGATGCAACGACGCAGGATGAGCTGCACGATGCGCTGCTGTGGCTGACATTCCTGACCGAGGGGGAAGTGCGCGGCAACCCGTCGTGGCCCCCGTTGATGGACGAGCTCGCCGCACAGGGGCGCGCCGTGCAAATTTCGTGGGACGGGGCATCGAGGTGGGTGGCGGCCGAAAGGCGCGCGCTGTTCGAGCCGCTTCCTGTAACCGACGAGTCCTTGGTCGAGATCGTCCGAGGACGGCTCGAGGGCCTGGGGCCGGTGACCGCATCGACGCTGGCCGAGTCTCTCAGCTTGCCCGCATCCAGCATAGACATCGCCTTGGGCAGGCTCGAGGCGGAAGGATTTGCCATGCGCGGCCGATTCAGCCCGAGCGCGCCTGGCCCGAGTGCGCTCAGCTTGAGCGCGACGGTGACGGGTGCACCGGCGACGATCGCGCCGTCGGGCACAGCGCAGGAAGAGTGGTGCGAGCGCCGGTTGCTCGCGCGCATTCATCGCTACACCGTCAAGCGTCTGCGCGCCGAGATCGAGCCGGTGCTGGCGCGCGATTTCCTTCGATTCTTGTGCGAATGGCAGCGCGTGTTGCCGGAGGCGCGAATGCAGGGATCCGACGCGCTGGCGGCGGTACTCACTCAACTCGAGGGCTTCGAGGCGCCCGCGGGCGCGTGGGAAGCCGAAATCATCCCCTCGCGCATGGTGGAGTACGAGCCGCAGTGGCTGGATGAGCATTGCCGCGCGGGGCGGGTGGTGTGGGCGCGGCTTGCCGCTCGCGGGGCCGCGAACACCGCCGACCCGGAACGCGGCCACGGCGCCTCGCCGATCCGTTCCACACCCATTACCCTGCTGGCGCGGCGCAGTGTGCCGCAGTGGACCGCGATGAGCGATCCCTCCGATCCCGCTCACCTTACTTCGAGAGCCCAGGCGGTGGCGCAATTCATCCGGGAGCGCGGCGCCTCATTCTTCGACGAGATCGCCGAGCACGTGGGCATGCTGCCGGTGGAGGTCGAGGATGCGCTCGCGGAACTCGTGGCACTCGGCATGGTGAACTCCGACAGCTTTGCGGGCTTGCGCGTGCTGCTGCTGCCGAGCGGCAGGCGCGCGAAGTCGACCTCGGGTGTCATGCGCCGCAAACGCCGACTGGCTCTTTTCGGAATGGCGGATGCGGGTCGTTGGGCGCTGGTGCGGCGGCCGGCGGCGGGCGCTGTGGGACACGACGAGGCGGCAGTCGAACACATCGTGCGCACGCTGCTGCGCCGCTGGGGCGTGATATTCTGGAAGCTTCTCGGGCGCGAGGCAGATTGGCTGCCCCCCTGGCGCGATGTGCTCATGTGCTGCCGCCGGCTCGAGGCACGAGGGGAGATTCGGGGCGGGCGGTTCGTCGCCGGATTTTCGGGCGAGCAGTACGCGACGCCCGAGGCCATCGGGCTCTTGCGCGACGTGCGCCGCAAACCGCCGTCGCAGCAGTACCTGTCGGTCTCGGCTGCCGATCCGCTGAATCTCATCGGCATCATTACCCCGGGTACGCGGCTGGCGTCGCTCTCCGGCAATCGGTTGCTGTACCGGGATGGATTGCCCATGGCGACCTACGCCGCGGACCAGGTTCACTTCCTGCAGGATCTTCCGGAGAAGGAGCAGTGGGAGGCGCAGACGGCGCTGCTGCGCCGTCACGCTTCCATCGCACTGGACGATTTGGCCGGGGAGCCTGCTTCCTAGGATGGACCCCAGCCGCAAACGTCAGGGCGGGCGCGGCCGGCGCATCGAAGTAAGCCGCGTTCCCCAGCTGCCTTGGGCCGACGTGGCCAATCCGTATCCGCCCATGGAAGTGCTGTCGGCGGATCAGCTCGAGGCCATTCATCTGACGTCCTTGCGCATCCTCGAGGAGCTGGGGATGGAAGTGATGTCGTCCCGTGCGCTCAAGATTCTCGAGCAGGGAGGCGCTGAAGTCGATTCGACCGCAAGAACGGTGCGGCTGGATCGCGGTCTGGTCGCGAGCGCATTGGCAAGCGCGCCGGCATCGTTCGCCCTCACGCCGCGCAACGCCGGTAGACGGGTGAATTTGGGCGGGAATCGCGTCAATTTCGGGCTGGTGGCGGGCCCGCCCAATGTTCACGACTTCGAGCGAGGGCGTCGAGCGGGAAACTACCGGGACTACTGCGATTTCATCCGGCTCGCCCATTACTTCAATACCATCCATCTGATCGGCAACCAAGTGTGCGCGCCGGTTGAGTTGCCGGCGAACTCGCGGCATCTGGATACCTATCGCGCGAATCTTCTGTATACGGACAAGGCCTTTCACTGCACGGCGATCGGCGCCGGACGCGCGCTCGACGGCATCCGCATGATGGCGATCTCGCGAGGCTTGGATCTCGAGCAGATCGCCGCGAGCCCCGGCGTCATCACCATCATTTCGGTGAACAGTCCGCGCCGCTTCGATGAGGCCATGAGCGAGGGGCTGATTGCCATGGCCGAACACGGTCAGGCGGTGGTCATCACGCCCTTCACACTCATGGGGGCGATGGCTCCGGTGTCGCTGGCGGCCGCGCTCGCCCAGCAGAACGCCGAAGCGCTGTTCGGCGTCGTGCTTGCTCAGCTGGTTCGGCCCGGCACGCCCGTCATGTACGGCGCATTCACCTCGAACGTGGACATGCGCTCGGGAGCACCGGCGTTCGGCACGCCGGAAAACGCCAAGGCCAACATCGCGAGCGGTCAACTGGCCCGCCGCTACCGGCTTCCCTATCGCACCTCCAATGCCAGCGCCTCCAACATGGCCGACGCCCAGGGCGCTTACGAGACCGAGATGTCGCTGTGGGGCGCGATCCTGGGACACGGCAATCTCGTGTATCACGCGGCCGGTTGGCAGGAGGGAGGCTTGACCGCGTCATTCGAAAAGCTTGTGCTCGATGTGGAGATGCTGCAGATGATGGTGGAGTTCCTCAAGCCCATCGTGGTCGACGAGCAGGAGTTGGGCTTCGACGCCATCAAGGGCGTGGCCACCGGCGGGCACTTCTTCGGCGAACCGCACACCATGGAGCGCTACGAGCACGCGTTCTACCGGCCGCTCGTGTCCAACTGGCAGAACTATGAGAACTGGCAGCTCTCGGGAGGCAAGGACGCGACGCAACGAGCCACGCAGATCTGGAAGCAGGCCCTCAGCGAGTACGAGGAGCCGGCAATGGATCCGGCCGTCCGCGAAGCGCTGGACGCCTATGTCGCGCAGCGTCGCGCGGCCATCGGCAGCGGCGAGCCGTAGTCCGACGGGCGGCAAGTACGATCGTCCTCAGCCATGAACCGACGAAAGTTCATTCACGCCGCCGGTGCCACTGGTTTGAGCCTGACCGGCCGGTTTGGCTTTGGCGCGGCAGATCCAGCCGTCGCGGGGCTACTCAATTTATTGGAAGACTCGCCACGAGAGCTGATCCCGCGCGAACTCGTCCGATTGATTCGCGGGGGTCTTCGCTACGAGGATCTGCTTTCGGCTTTAGCCCTGGCTGCCGTGCGTAATGTCCAGCCCTACCCTGACGTGGGATACAAATATCATTCGGTCATGATGTTGCGGTCCATCCATTTGACCACTCAACACCTACCGTCCTCTGACAAATGGTTGCCGATCGCCTGGGGCACGGATTATTTCAAGGAGACGCAAGCACAAGAGCGGCAAACGGACGGCTGGCGTATGCCAAATAGGGCCGCCGCTCCGGTCGGCAACGCACAGGCGGCGCGGCAGGCCCTGATCGTTGGGCTGGACAATTGGGATCGCGATGCCGCCGATGCAGCAATCCTAAATTACGCGCAGGTGGCCCGCGCGGAAGAAATCTTCTCCCTGCTGTTTCTCTATGGGGCGCGCGACCTTCGAGCGATCGGTCATAAGGCCATTACTGTCAGCAACGCCCACTGCCTCATCGGACTTCTCGATAGCGCGCAGGCCGGACCCATTCTGCGCTCCACGGTGGCGGCGCTGCAGAACAGCGATCGTGATCCTAATCCGGCCGGCCACGATCTTCAGCCTGATCAGCCGTGGCGGCAAAACGTGCAACGGTTGCGTGAGATCCCGCGGAACTGGAAGCAAGGGCGCAATGATCCCGGCGCCCGGGCGGAACTACATGCAGCCCTATATCGGGTATCGGAGGACGAATCGGGCACGGTTGTCATCACATTGCTGCGGCAGGGAATCTCGCCCGAAGCAATTTGGCAGGTCTTATTCGATACCGCCGCGGAATTGCTCATGCAACAGCCGGGTATTGTGCCGCTGCATGCACAGACCACGGCCAACGCGTTGTACTACGCCTACCGGGTCTGCATCGACGAACAGACGCAGCAGCTATCCTTACTGCAGTGCGCGGCATTTATCGCGATGTTCCGCAAGCTGGTGAATTCGACTCAACCTGCTGTCAGTCTCGAAGCTCTGCAGCCGCTCCCGCTTGACGGCGCAGCCGTCGATGCAATCGAGGAGATTTTCACGGAGGTGTCCGCTGGACGCCGATCGCGCGCTGCGCGCAAATCCTTGAGCTATCTGCAGACCGGCGGTGATGCGAAGGCGCTGATTGCAAAGGCCCGACATCATCTTGTTTATAACGCGGATGAACCTCACGACTACAAATTCTCGGAAGCCGTGTTCGACAGTTACGCGCAGCTGGCGAATTCCGACTGGCGATGCCGCTATTTGTGTGCGGGTATGGCATATTTCAAAGCGCCCGCGAAGCGGCCCGGTCCGGTCGTCGAGCAAATGCTGGAACGGCTGAAGGCCTGAGCGCCGCCGCGCGGCCATCGGCAGCGGCGAGCTCCAGGCTCCCGGCTACCAACCCGATAGCTGCGACATGACCTCGGGTAGCACCGCCGTCCCCTCTTCTCGGACTGCATCCAACTCCTTCGGATCCAACCCCAAGGCTTTGATGATCGTCGGGGCGACCTGCGTGGTCGTCGTGGTGGCGGAGACCGTCATGGCCTTGAAGCTTGGGTGGGCCACCAGCATGATGACGTTGGTATCGTCATGCGCGAATCCGCCGTGGTCTTCGATCATGGTCGTGCTGCCGGAATAGGTCACGCCGACGTTCGGCGTGACGATGATGTCGGGCGTGCGCGGATCCTGCCCGGGTTCGAGGCCGCCCACGTTGTAGTTCAGCCATAAGCTCGGACCGTAGTAGATCTGCCCGAGACCGATCGCCGTGGCATTGCTTTCGAGCAACGCCACCGCCCCGGTTACGCTCACACCGGGGTTCAGCCAGAGCACCGATACATCGTCCTCCGTCGCACCGATGCCGGTCGAGTTCAGCGGCGACTCCGAGAAGGGAATGGAGGGGGGGACAGTGCTCCCTAGCAGCGTGGCCGGTGTACCGCTGCCGTCCGCCACGTACAAACTGGGGTCGATCGGCGATGCGCCGTGTTTCGCCGAGATGATCAGCAACGTGTTCTCGTATATCCGCGCATTTTGCAATGCACCCACGATGTCGCCGATCGAGGCGTCCACGAACTCGATCTCCTTGAGCAACTCCGCGCTGGGCAGCGCCGCCGCATTTTGATAGCCGCCGTTAGCCACGTTCGGCTCGGCGACGCTTTGTCCGATGTACACCGATTGAAAATTCATGCCGAAAACCGTCGGAACCACCGCCGGCGCGCCGTTATGCGTCTTGCCCCAGATCTGGCGGAGCAGGGCTTTGACTCGCAGTGCGTCATAACACTGGATGTTGTCGAAACTGCTGTTCCACGCGCTGCCGCCGGGGGTGGAATCCCGAACCGGATCGCAGGAAACCCCCAGGGATGTCGTCACCCCGGGCAGCGCTATAACGTTCGAGCTGACTTCGGGCGAATAAAAATCGTCCAAGCCCGTGCCCCCCGGGCCGCCCGCCATCGAATAGGAAGGGTGTTTGTCGATCCAGGCCGTGTAGCCTCCTGCGGCGTGTACTACGCCGAAGATCGTGTTCGTGCGGATGAAATTCCACGGGTACACCGGCGCGCAACCCTTCTGCGGATCGCGTACCAGCTTCCTCGGGTCGATAGAGGCAATGCCGCCTTCGGTCGGCGCCGCGCCCGGAGCGCCTCCGTTCAGCTTGGTGTCGTCGAGGTCGATGCCTTGATCGAAGTCGGTTGTCGTTCCGGTGGGTGTCGCGTAGGCCGTGCAGGGCCCGCCCGCGAGACCGGTTCCGGTCGTCGCCGCCGGCGCATCGAGTGACCTGTCATAAGCCACGTCATAGTACAGGCCGGTCGATTTCGGCGAGCCGCCCGAAACGAGTGCCGCCAACCCGGGGAAGGAATCCGAAGGCTTCGAAGAGACGGCGGCCACGTAGTTTATTGCGCGGTGGCTCAAAGCCAGCAGATTTGGGCAGTAGGGGCGGCCGTTGTTCACGCCCGCGATCCCGTGCGAGCAGTTATAGAGATCCACCGCGTGCATGCCGTCGATGCTGATCAGCAATACATGCGTTATTTTCCCGGTCCCGAGACCGTTCGCATTGCTCGAGGCGGCACAAGTCAATGACACGAGTGTGACACCCAGCGCAATCACAGCCGGAAACAGCGAATTTATCTTCATGCGGGACTCCCTCCTTCCTTGGCGACACCGTAACCGCATTTGATTGCAGTCCGATGAAACGCCTGCGCGCGAACCGTACGTGCGCCCCTACTCCTCCTCCAAAGAGTAGGCCTCTATTCGTCCCACTTCTTGAATCGCGGCCTGCACTTCGGGTCTGGCAATGATTGCCCGGCGCCGGGCATCCCACTCCATGTTCCGCGGCGTCTCGGGCGTGGGGGCGTAACTCTGGACATGTTCGAGAGCCTCTTGCCGCTCGACTTTGTCGAGCAATTCGGCAACCAACTCGTCCGCCGCCCGATCCAGTCGATTCACGGTGATCAGTGCGTCCGCATAGGCCGCGGGCAAATCTGCGCGATGACTGCGCAGATATCGCAGGGAATGTTCCACCTGCTTCGAATCGCCCAATTGATGGTACGCGTTCGCCCGCAGGGCTTCCACTCGCATCGTCCCGAACGCGCTCGTACCCGCCACCATCCTGCCCAACGCGGACAGTGCGTCATCCGGGCGTGCCAGGTCGCAAAACAATTGCGCGAGATTGATCAGCTCATCCACGTTGCCGCTGTATTTCTCGAGCAGCTGGCTGGCGGCGCTCAACTGCGCGACCGCTTCATCCCAACGGCCGACGCGCTGCAGCGCGATCGATCGCAGGTTCAGGAACCAAGGTCGCTCGTCATCGTAATCTTCGTACAGCTTTTGGGGATAATTGGTCGACTGGATGTCGAGCAGTACGGAATCCGAAGCAGCCAGAGCGGCTTCGTAGCGTTGCTGGCGCAGCAGGGAGTCGATCACCAGGACTTCGAGTTCGAGCGATTGCGGTGTCCTTTCTGCCGCCGTCTGGCGGGTTTTGAACTCCCGCTCCGCGGCCGCTTCAATGTCGAACTGTGCGGGATTGGCCGCGACCACCGCGTCGAAACGCCGGTCGGCGCGCATCGCGATGAGGACGTATGTGTCGGTCACATGGTGGGCCACATCGTTCGCGGCAGCAAACCGGTCGTTCTCGAGCAGAAAGAGCACCAAGTCCCGCCAAGAGGCGCTGGGCTCGATATCCCACTTGAGTTTCCAATGCGCCGCGTATAACGCCTCCAACAGGGCGAACGCCCCGCCGTGCCGCAAGCGTTCCGCATCGCTGAGGGCCCTGAGAATGTAGTCGGGGTTCATTTCCCCGCTGCGGTCGGGCCAACGCTCCATGAGAACGGTCAGAGTGCCGATCGAGTCGGCTATTCGGTGCAATTTGTCTGCAGCCTGTAGTCGCTCCATCCAATCGACATAGTTGGACTGAGGCAGCGCAACGACCCGGCCGAGGTATTCGTACGCCAGTTCCGGAGGTCCGTGGGAAAACGCCACCTTCCCCGCCGTCGACAGCGCTTCGTACCTGAAATCGCCGGACAGACCGCCGAAGGATTTTGCATCGATGATGGTTCGCAGCGCGGCGAGAGCTCGCGGCCAATCCTTCTGGGCAACCAGCTTCATGGCCTCTGCCAGTTGCAGTGTTGCCGCCGGAGGATCGGGCGACGTACCCGCTGCGATGGCCGCCGGCGGTGTCGGTGATTTCGCGAAGCGACCGGTCCCGCAGGCCGCAAGAACCAGCGAAACCAAAAGCACGCAAACGCAGGAGGGTTTCAACGTATCGGCCCCCGCCGCTATGGCAGGGGCAGTTGCGTCGCGTCCCAGCCGCCGCCCACGGCTTCGATGAGCGCCACGCTCGCCTGCAGCCGGCTCGACAGCACGGAGAGCGCCGTTTCCTCGGCGCTCAGACGTGTGGTCTGCGCGGTGATGACGCTGCTATACGGTACGGTTCCGGCCTTGTACTGATTGAGCGTGAGCTTCTCCGCTTCCCGTGCGGCCGCCACCGTGGCGTCCTCGATGACCTGCTCTTTTTCGAGGACGCGCAAAGTGACGACCTGATCCTCGACCTGCTGAAATCCCGACAGCACCGTCTGCCGGTAATTGTCGACGCTGGCGTCGTAGGCCGCGCGCGCCTGGGCCACCTGCGCGCGGCGCAATCCGCCGTCGATCAAGGTCTCCGCCAGCTGGGGTCCCAGCGACCAGACTCGGTTCGGCACGCTGAGCAAGTGCGACCACGCGGGGCCGGAGTAGTTGTCCGACCCCGCGAGGGTCAGGCTCGGAAAGTAAGCCGCCACCGCCACCCCGATCTGCGCGTTGGCCGCCGCCACCTTGCGCTCCGCCTCGGCCACGTCGGGCCGCCGTTCGAGCAGGGTTGATGGCACACCTGCAGGCACCGTGGGCACGTCCCCCCGCATGGAGGTCGGGGCAAGAGTGAACGACGCCGGTTGCTGGCCGACGAGTACGGCGATCGCGTGCTCGAGTATGCCGCGCTGAATCTTCGCGTTCACCTGCTGGGCCTGGCTGGACAAGAGCTGCGTCTCCGCGCTCACGACATCGGCTCGAGCGGCCACGCCGTAACGATAGCGGCTCTCGGTTATTTTCAAGGAGAGTTCTTCGGCAACCACCGTGTCGTCCAGCAATTTCTGCAGCTGGTCCTGGGCGCGCAGCTCGAAATAATCGGTGGCGAGCGCCGCCTGGGCGGACAGTCGCGCGGCGGCGAGCGCAGCGGCGCTCGATTGCGCCGATGCCCGGTTGCTCTCGACGTTGCGGCGAATCTGGCCCCAGATATCCAGGTCCCAGCTCCCGGATACCCCGGCACTATCCAAGGTCCGCGTGGGCCCGCCTTCCGTCGTGCCGCGTGTTCGCCCCGCGTCGACGCCGACGGTGGGCCAAAAGCCGGCGCGCGCCTGGGCCACCAATGCCCGCGCCTGATCGTAGGCCGCCGCGGCCGCCTTCACGGTTTCGTTTGAGATATCGACACGCGCTTCAAGTTGATTCAGCGCATCGTCCTTGAATATTTCCCACCACGGTCCCCGGCTGAGCACGTCGTTGGGCTCGCTGGGCTTCCAATCGCCCGCCTCCTTGAAATCGGGCGCGGCATCGAACTTCGGCCGATGGTAGTTGGGGCCCACCGCGCACGCGGCGACGGCGCCGAGCCCCGCGGCCACGCTCAACCAACGCAAGAGGCGCATCACGTGCCGGCTCCCATGGGCTCCAGGCCATGGCCGCCCAGGCTGGGGTCGGCGGGCCGCGCGGGCGGAGAGTTGTACTTGCCCTGTTTCAGATGTTTCCAGTAGCGATGGACGTACAAGTAAACCACCGGAGTCGTATAGACGGTGAGAAGTTGGCTGACCACGAGGCCCCCGACGATGGCTATCCCCAAGGGCCGGCGCATTTCCGTGCCGTCGCCCGAGGCAATGGCCAGGGGCAACGCGCCGGCAATGGCTGCGCAGGTGGTCATCATGATGGGCCGAAACCGCAGGCTGCAGGCATGCGCGATGGCGGCGCGCGGGTCCATTCCGAGGGTGCGCTCGGCCTCGAGGGCGAAATCCACCATCATGATGGCGTTCTTTTTCACGATGCCGACCAAGAGCAGAATCCCCAGAAACGCAATGAGACTGAACTCGGTGCCGGTAGCCATCAACGCGAGCAGCGCGCCGACGCCGGCGGAGGGCAGGGTGGAGAGAATGGTCCAGGGCTGGCTGTAGCTCTCGTACAGCACCCCGAGCACCACGTAGATGGCGATCAACGCGGCCAGCAGCATCAGCGGAGTGTTGCTGTTGCTCTGTTGAAAGAGGCGGGCGGTTCCGTAGGTACCGCCGATGATGGTGACGGGCATGTGGATTTCGCTCATCGTCCGCTCGATCGCGGCGAGTGCGACATCCAGCGTCTCCTTCTCCGGCAAGTTGAAGGCAATGGCGGTGGAAACGGAAGTTCCGGTGTGGTTGACGCTCACGGGCGTGGTGCCGGTGGTGAAGTGACTGAATGCCGAAAACGGCACCACAGTCTCTTGGGCGATGCTGACGGCCGCGCCGGTGGAGGTGTTGCCGCGCCCGGAGTTGGCCAGCGAGTTCGAGGCCAGATTGCGCGCGACGTCTTCGGCAATGGCGGCGCTGGTGGAAGTGGTCGATGCGGCGGGCGTCAGCACGACGGTGCCGGCCACGGCCTGCGTGGACTGCGTTCCCGAGACCGCGCCGCCGGAAGTGCTCACGTACAGGTTCTTCAGCGTGTCCGGGTTCTGCCAGAACTCGGGCGCGACTTCCATGACCACATGGTACTGCTGCGGGCTGAAGGGGTTGAGAATGTTCGAGACTTGAGCCTGCGCAAACGCGTCGCCCAGCGCATTGTCGATTTGAATCTCCGTGAGCCCGAGGCGCGATGCGCTGTCGCGGTCCACGATGAGATCGGCTTCCAGACCGCCGGGTTGCAGATCGGTATCGACATCGGTGATCTCGGGCACGGCTTGAAGCGCGGTGCGAAGCTTTTGCGACCAGGTTTGCAGCTCGGTCAGGTCATCGCCGAGCAATGTCCATTGATACTGGGAGTTGGCCGATCGCCCTCCGCCGCGAATGTCCTGCACGGATTGCAGATAAGTCGCAACGCCCGTGACATCGTTCAGCTTCGGCCGGAGTCGCGCAATGATGCGGTCCGCGGAGATGCGCCGTTCGGCCAGGGGCTTGAGCGCGATGGTGACGTTGGCGCTCGCGGTGCTGCCGGAAGGACCGAAGCCGCCGCCGCCCACGGATCCGGTGACGGTTTTCACCGCCGGGTCCGCTTGGATGATGGCCGCGACTTCCTGCAGCTTGCGCTTCATCAATTGGAACGAAGTGGACGCGTCGCCGCGAATTCCCCCCTGCAACTGACCGGTATCCTGCTGCGGAAAGAAGCCCTTCGGAATGACGACGTAAAGGTAGATATTGAGGCCGACGGTCGCGAACAACAGCAGCAGCATGATTCGCGGGTGGTGCAACGCCCAATCGAGCGAATGTTCGTATCTGCTGCGCAACCGCGCGAAACCGCGCTCGAATGCCTGCATGAATCGCGGCGATTCGCGTTGCTGCACGCGCCGCAGGAGCAGCGAACACATCATCGGCGTCGTGGTCAGCGAAATCACCAGCGATATGAGGATGGACACCGACAAGGTGACGGTGAACTCGCGGAAAATCTTTCCGACGATGCCTCCGGCGAACATGAAAGGAATGAACACCGCCACCAGCGAGAAGCTCATGGAGACGACGGTGAATCCCACCTCGCGGGCGCCCAGCAGGGCGGCGCTCAGGCGCGACATGCCCGCTTCGATGTGCCGCGTGGTGTTTTCCATGACGACGATGGCATCATCCACCACGAAGCCCGTGGCTATGGTGAGCGCCATGAGCGAGAAATTGTCCAGCGTGTAGTCCAACAAGTACATCGCGCCGAAGGTTCCGATCAACGAAACGGGCACCACCAGCGCGGGGATGAGCGCCGCCCGGTAGCTATTCAAAAAGACGTAGACCACGAGAATGACGAAGGCCACCGCGAGCATCAGGGTCTGTTCGACCTGGCGCAGCGAGGCGCGAATCGTGATGGAACGGTCGAACGTGACCACGAGATCGATTTTGGGATCGATGGAGTCCTTGAGCACCGGGAGCTCGGCTTTGACGGCGTCGATCATCTCGATGATGTTCGCCCCCGGCTGCTGATACACCTGGACGAATACCGCGGGCTTGCCGTTGTACAGGCCGTAGGTGCGGATGTTCTCGGTCGCCCCGTCCTGCATGTCCAGGACCTGGGCTACGTCGCCGAGCCGCACCGTCGCGCCGTTGCGGTTGGCGATGATCAGGTCGCGGTAGGGGCCCGCGTCGCGGGCATTGTCATTGGTGTAGATCTGGTAATGCAGAGAATCGGATTCGATTGCGCCCTTCGGCGCATTGGCGTTGGCGTTGGAAATGGCGGCGCGCACGTCCTGCAGACCGATGCCGTACTTGGACAGCGACAACGGATTGATTTCGACGCGCACGGCGGGAAGGGCGCTGCCGTTCACGTTCACTCCGCCGACGCCGTCGATCTGCGACAGCCGTTGCGAGATCACCGCGTCGGCCGCGTCGTAGATCTGGCCCTGGGTGAGTACATCGGAGGTCATGGCGATGGCCATGACCGGAAACAGGGAGGTGTTGAGTTTGCGGTAGGAGGGATTGCGCGTCAGTGACGAGGGCAGGTCGGCATGCGCGGCGACGATGGCCGCCTGCACGTCGCGCGCCGCCCCGTCGATGTCGCGGTCGACGCCGAAGGTCAATTGAATATTGGTGGTTCCGACGCTGCTGTTCGACGTCATGTCATCGACGTCGGAGATGGCGCCGAGGTGCCGCTCCAAGGGGGTGGCCACCGTGCTCGCCATCACCTCCGGGCTCGCTCCCGGCAGCTGCGCCGACACGAAGATGGCGGGCACGTCGATGCGCGGCAGCGGTGCCACCGGCAGCAGCGTGAATGCGGCGGCACCGGTCAGCGCCACGCCGGCCGTCAGCAGTATGGTCGCCACCGGTCTGCGTATGAAGGGAGCGGAGATGTTCATGCCGAACCTTCCGGCGCCAGCTCGGCATCGCCGGCCGCCGCCACGGGACCCCGCACGCGGGCGGCGATGCGGTCGAACGCCAGATAGATCACGGGGGTGGTGAACAGGGTCAGCACCTGACTGACGAGCAGTCCTCCGACGATGCTGACGCCGAGCGGGTGGCGCAGCTCGGAACCCGTGCCTGTGCCGAGCATGAGAGGCAGGGCGCCGAATATGGCGGCGACCGTCGTCATGAGTATGGGGCGAAAGCGCAGCAGGCAGGCCTTGTAAATTGCGTCGCGCGGCGACAGCTTCTCGTCGCGCTGCGCGACGACCGCAAAGTCGATCATCAGAATGGCGTTCTTCTTCACGATGCCGATGAGCAGAATGATGCCGATGAGCGCGATGATGGTCAGATCGTCGCCCGCCAGCATGAGCGCGAGCAGGGCGCCGATGCCCGCCGACGGCAGCGTCGAGAGAATCGTGATGGGATGGATGAAGCTCTCGTACAGCACGCCGAGGACGATGTACATGACGAGGACGGCGGCCACCAGCAGCAGGATCTCATTGGTCAGATTGCTGCGGAACGCGAGAGCGGCTCCTTGAAAGGTGGTCCGTATGCTCACCGGCAGTCCGATCCCCTTTTCGGTGTTTTCGATGGCCGTGACGCCGGCACCGAGCGAAGTGCCGGCGGCCAGATTGAAGGACACCGTGGTTGCCGGAAACTGCGCCAGGTGATTGATGAGCAGCGGCCGCGTCTCCACATCGACCTTGGCGATTGCCGACAGGGGCACCTGGCCGCCGCTCGCGGAGGGCACGTAGATGGACGCAAGAGAGTCCACGGACCGGTACGTGACCGGGTCCGCCTCCAGGATGACGCGGTACTGATTCGACTGCGTGAAGATCGTGGAAACGATTCGCTGGCCGAAGGCATCGTACAGGGCGTTGTCGACGGTTCCGACGCTGATGCCGAGGCGTGCCGCGCTGTCGCGGTCGATGGTGATGTACGCCGCCAGTCCATTGTCTTCCTGATTGCTGACGACGTCCGCGAGCTCGGGCTGCTCACGCAGCGCCGTCAGCAGCTTGGGGGTCCACGCGGACAATGCGGCGGAGTCCGCGCTTTCCAGGGTGAATTGATACTGAGTGCGGCTGATGGTCGTATCGAGGGTCAGATCCTGGACAGGCTGCATGTACAGGGTGGCGCCGGCAATGTCGGCCGTCTCGGTCTGCAGCCGGCGGATGACGTCGGCGACGCCGGAACTGCGGTCGGCGCGCGGCTTCAAATTGATCAGAAACCGTCCGCTGTTCAACGTGACATTGTTGCCGTCGATGCCTATGTAAGAAGACAGGCTGACTACGTCGGGGTCCTTGAGAATGGCCGCCGCGAGCGCCTGCTGCCGGTCGGCCATCGCGGCGTAGGAAACGGACTCGGTCGCCTCCGAGACTCCCTGGATCAATCCCGTGTCCTGCTCCGGAAAGAAGCCCTTTGGAATGAGAATATAGAGAATCACCGTCAGCACCACGGTCGCCGTCGCGATGTACATGGTCAGTCGCTGATGATCCAGCACCCACGTCAGCCGTCGGCCGTACCACTCGACCGTGGCGGCGAACCATCGGCCCGACTCCGGCGCCGCGTGCGCGTCCGATGGGCGATGCTTCAACAGCTTGGCGCACATCATCGGCACCAGTGTCAGGGAAACGACGGCGGAAATGAGAATCGTGACCGCGAGCGTCACCGCGAATTCCCGGAACAGACGCCCCACCACATCCTGCATGAAGAGCAGGGGAATGAGCACCGCGATGAGCGAGACGGTGAGCGAAATGATGGTAAAGCCGATTTGCCCTGCGCCCTTGAGCGCGGCCTCGAGCGGCGGCTCGCCCAGCTCGATGTAGCGCGAAATGTTCTCGATCATGACGATGGCGTCGTCGACGACGAATCCGGTCGCGATGGTCAGGGCCATCAGCGACAGATTGTTGAGGCTGAAATTCGCCAGGTACATCACCGCAAACGTGCCGATGAGCGACAGCGGCACGGAGAGGCTGGGAATCACGGTGGCGGGGACGTTGCGCAGAAATACATAGATCACCAGCACGACCAGCACGACGGCGAGCACGAGTTCGAATTCGACGTCGGCCACCGAGGCTCTGATGGTGGTCGTGCGATCCGTCAGGATGGCGAGGTCCACCCCCGCCGGCAGAGCGGCCTGCAGGGAGGGCAGCAGGTCGTGGATTCGGTTGACGACATCGACCACATTCGCACCCGGCTGGCGCTGAACGTTCAGGATCAGGGCCGGGACCCGGTTCATCCAGCCGCCGAGCTTCGCGTTCTCCGCGCCCGACACCAGGGTGGCCACGTCCTTGAGGCGCACGGCGGAGCCATTCTTGTACGCGATCACGACCATGCCGTAGTCATCGGCGTTTCTGATCTGATCGTTGGTGTTGACCGTGTATGCGCTGCTCGGACCGTCCAACGTGCCCTTCGGCCCGTTTTGGTTGGCATTGCTGATGGTCGTGCGCAAATCGTCGAGGTTCAATCCATAGGCGGCCATGGCCCGCGGATTCGCGACGACGCGCACCGCCGGCCGCTGGCCGCCGGAGATGCTGACGACACCGACTCCTTTGATCTGTGAGATCTTCTGCGCGACGCGCGTGTCGGCAAGATCTTCCACCTCCGTGAGCGGCATCACCTTCGACGTGAGTCCCAGAATGAGTACCGGCGCATCGGCGGGATTGACCTTCGCGTAAATCGGCGGGGCGGGCAAATCCTGCGGCAACAGGTTCTGCGCTCCGCTGATCGAGGCCTGCACCTGCTGCTCGGCCACGTCGATGGCCAGGGCCAAGGAGAACTGCAGGGTGATCACCGACGCGCCGGCCGAACTGGTCGAGGTCATCTGGCTCAAGCCCGGCATTTGGCCGAATTGTTTCTCCAGCGGCGCGGTGATGGCCGAGGTGATGACCTCGGGGCTGGCGCCGGGATAGAAGGTCTGCACCTGGATGGTCGGATACGCCACCTCGGGAAGCGCGGACAGCGGCAGCTGAAAGTAGGCGATCGCGCCGACTATCAGTATGGCGACCATCAGCAGGGTCGTGGCGACCGGCCGCAGAATGAATATGCGCGAGGGATTCATGCGGGCGCGTCCGCTGCCGACTTCATGTGGTGGGTTTGGGTTGCGTGCGCGGGCGATGCGAGCCGTGCGACCCCGGCTTGCCCGGCGGCGCTCCGGGCGGGCGGGCACCGCTCGCGCCCGGCGGCGCCGCCGTCGGCAGCAGCACCTGCGCGCCGTCGCGCAGCCGATCGCCGCCTTCGGTCACTACCATCTCGCCCGCCTTGAGACCCTGGGTGACGGCGACGCGCTCGCCGTCCACCACTCCCAACGTCACGGCCCGCACCGAGACGGTGCGATCCGAGTTCACGACATACACGAAGGTGCTCACCACGCCATTGGGCGCGCCGCGCCGAACGGCGGCGTTGGGGATGATGATTTGATCGTGCACTAATTCCTGCAGCAGCTGGATGTTGACGAATTGGTTCGGGAACAGCATGTCTTCGGTGTTCTCGAATTGCGCGCGCAACTTGACCGTGCCGGTGGTCACGTCGATTTGATTGTCGATCGTGAGCAGCTTGCCGACCGCCAGCTTGGCGCTGTTGGTCCGGTCGTAGGCTTCCACCGCCATCGGGCCGCCCTCATGCAGGCGCCGAACCAGCGCCGGGACGTTGTCCTCGGGGATGGGGAAGATGACCGTGATCGGCTGCAGCTGGTTGACGACGACGATGCCGTTGGCATCGCCGGGAGTGACGTAGTTGCCTTGATCGACCTGCCGCAAACCGACGCGGCCGGTGACCGGCGACACGATGTTGGTGAATATCAGATTCACTTCGGCGGTCTTGAGCTGTCCCTGGTCCGAGACGATGGTGCCCTTGTACTGGTCGACCAGGGCGCGTTGAGTATCGAGCTGCTGCTCGGCGATGGAATCTTCCTTGACCAGGTTGTCGTAGCGCTTCAGATCCAACTCGGCGTCCGCCAGCAGCGCCTGATCGCGCTGCAGATTTCCCTTCATTTGTTCGAGGGCGGCTTCGTAAGGCCGGGGATCGATCTGCGCCAGAGAGGCGCCCTGATGTACGGTTTGACCCTCGACGAACAGGATCTTCTGCATGATTCCGCTGATCTGCGTCCGCACCGTCACGGTGGCGAGCGGCGTGACCGTGCCCAGAGCCGGAATTCGCAGCTGAATGTCGCCCGACGCGGCGGTTGCCACCGACACCGCGACCGGTCCGTTCTGCCCCCCGCGTGCGCCTCCGGGCCCGCCCGCCGGCGCCACCTGCTTGTGCTGGATGAACCTGACCAGCGCAATTAACAATAACAAGACAATGGCGGCTACGAGCAATGCAACCCAATGGCGCCGAATGAATGCCAGGGGTCCGCGCGCGGATGAGGGGGCTTCGAGACCTATCGGATCGTTTAACACAACTTCACACTTCACCACGGTCGGGCCCACGTCCGGAGGCCGCTGCCACAGGATGTTCGGGCGATTTTCGGACTATAACCAGATTCTTCGGCGGACGACTACCCAGGTAACTCTACTCGGAGCGTCCGCAGCACCGATGGTTCATCGGTGGGCGCAGAAATACGCGAATCGAGGCCTTCAAACAGCATCCACACGGACTATATTGGGTCCTCAGTATCGCATGGGCGGACGATCAGTGACCCGAAAACATTGACCCGCAAAGTTGTACTCGCCACCGTGGGGTCGCTGGGAGACCTGCATCCTTTCATTGCCTTGGGAATAGCCCTGCGCGGCCGCGGAGCGAACGCGGTCATTGCCTGCGCTCCGGAATACCGCGCCCGGGTGGAAGCGGCCGGCCTTACATATCACCCGTTGCGGCCGGGGTTCGACGACATTGAGCGCGAACTCGGCATGGACCGCGCGCAACTGACTCGCGCGGTGGTCAAGCACAGCCGGTTCCTGTTCCGCAAACTGGTGCTGCCCTACCTCGGAACGGCCTATGAGGACATGATGAAGGCGATCGAGGACACGGATCTGATTCTGTCGAGCAGTCTCGCTTTCGCGGCACGGTTGGCGGCGGAGAAGCGCGGAATTCCCTGGATCGCGGTGGTTCTGCAGCCGATGATGTTTCTTTCGGCGTACGATCCTCCCGTTATCCCCAAGGCCGAAGCGTTGAGCGCACTGCTGCGCTCCATGGGTCCTGTCCCGACTCGGTACGCGCTGTGGATTCTCAGGAAGGCCATCAACGTCCTGTTTCGGCCGCTGCGCGCCCTGCGCGCCGACCTCGGCCTGCCGCCGTCGGTGCAGAATCCCCTCTTCGAAGGGCAGTTCGCGAAGGGCGGCGCCATCGGACTGTATTCGCGGCTGCTCGGCGATGTGCAGCCGGACTATCCGCATCCAACGTCGATCGTGGGCTTCGCCACCTTCGACGCCGAGGGCGGCTCGAGCGCCCACCTGGATCCCGCCCTCCGGGCCTTTCTCGATGCGGGTGCGGCGCCGCTGGTGTTCACTCTCGGCAGTCTCATCGTCAACAGTCCCGGACTCTTCTACGGGCACGGCGTCTGCGCGGCGCTCAGCCTAAGCAAGCGCGCGGTGCTGTTGGTGGGCGAGCAGGCCTGCGGCGAGTTCGCGCATTTGCAATCGGCGGATGTCTTCATCGCCGCCTATGCGCCCCATTCGACGCTGTTCCCGCGCGCCGCCGCGATCATTCACCACGGTGGCATCGGCACTCTCGCGCAGGCGCTGCGCTCGGGCCGCCCGCAGCTGATCGTGCCGCATTTTGCGGATCAGCCCGACAATGCCGCGCGAGCCCGGCGCATGGGAGTCGCACGCGTTGTGCCGCCGTGGCGGTTCTCCGCCGCCGCGGCGCGCCGCCACCTGGCTCGATTGCTCGGCGAGGATCGCTACCTCGAGCGGGCACGGGTCATCGGCGAAACTCTCTCGGCCGAGGACGGCGCCGCGCTCGCGGCGCGCATTGTGCTCGACAGGCTCGAAGTCTTAAGGCAACAATGAGGCTGTGTCGGAATCTGGCCGAGGAGTCTCGATGAAATTACTGAATTGCGCGGCGGCTGCCGTACTTGCGTTGAGTCTCTGCGCGTCCGTGCGCGGCGCGCCTGCTCCGGCGGGCACGCCCACCTGGACCGAGGGGGTGAATTACTTCCTGATCGTCCCGGCGCGCCCGACGTCGCTGCCCGCCGGCAAAGTGGAGGTCACCGAAGTGTTCTCCTACGCCTGTCCGGCCTGCAATCTTTTCGTGCCCACCATGCACAAGTTGAAGGCCAACCTGCCGCCCAATGCCGTGCTCGACTACCTGCCGGCCTCGTTCAACACGGGCGAGGACTGGCCCATGTTTCAGCTCGCCTACTTGACCGCTCAAACGCTCGGTGTCGCGGATCAAAATCACGACGCCATGTTCAATGCCGTCTGGCAGAGCGGCGAGCTCGCGGTCATCGATCCTGTGACCCACGGCATCAAGAGCCGGGTTCCGACCATCGAGGATGCCGCCAAGTTCTACCAGGCCAAGGCGGGAGTGCCCGTCGCGAAGTTCCTCGAGACCGCCAAGGGTTTCACCGTCGACTACAAAGTGCGGGCGGCGGAGGAAGCGATACAGAGGTACCGCATCGATCGCACGCCGACCATCGTCGTGAACGCCAAGTACCGAGTGACCACGGAATCCGCCGGTGGACCCGACCAGGTCGTCGACCTCGTGAAGTGGCTGGTCGCAAAGGAGAGCAAGTAGGGTCGCCTCGATCGCGCGAGTGGCCGGCCCCCCGGGGCGAACTCATGAACAAGATCGTGCTCTACTACCCGCGGCTGTGGATATCGTTGACCACCGGTTGCGGAGTTTACTTTCTGCTGCCGGCGCACTGGTCCTTTTTGAGCCGCGTGCTGGTGTGCTGGAATTGCGGCTGCGGGCTGTTTCTCGGCTTGATCTTCTATTGGATGATGCACCTGACCGCCGAACAGATCTGTTCGAGGTACGTCGAGGAGGATGAATCCGCCCCCGTCATTCTGGCCGTGGTTACGACCGCCGCATTGCTGAGCGTGGTCGCCATCGTCGAGCCTTTGGCAAACATCAAGCAGACCGCGGGCGCGGAACGCGTCGCGCACTTCGCGCTCGCCGCGCTCACGTTGGTGAACTCGTGGATCCTGGTGCCGACCATGTTCACCACGCACTACGCCGATCTCTACTACAGCGCGAAGGAGGCGGATCGTCCGCTGCGTTTTCCCGAGACTCCCATGCCCGTGTTCTGGGACTTTGCCTATTTCTCCTTTACCATCGCCGCGGCCTGCCAGACCGCCGATGTCTCGACTCTGAATGCCGCCGTGCGCAGGTCGGTGATCGTGCACTCGGTGATTTCATTCCTCTTCAATGCCTCGATTCTCGGATTCGCGATCAACGTGACGGCGGGGCTCATCGGCGGAAATTGAACGAGGCGCCCGGGTCAGCGGGCGGGCGACTTGACGACATCGCCGCCCTTCATCACGAAGGCCACGGATTGCAGGCGTGTCACGTCGGCGAGCGGATTCCCCGCGACCGCGATGAGATCGCCGTATCGTCCCACAGCGATGGCGCCGACATCGCCGGCGCGGCCCAGCGCCTCGGAGGCGTTCACGGTGGCGGCCTGAATCGCCTGCATGGGCGTCATTCCCCACTTGACCATGGTGGCGAACTGGCGCGCGTTGTTGCCATGGGGATATACGCCGGCGTCCGTTCCGAACACCATCTTCACGCCGGCCTTCACGGCCGCCTGAAAGGTCTGGCGTTGCTTCAAACCGATGGTACGTTCCTTGGCCAGCGATTCCGGGAACATTCCGTTCTTCTCACCCTCGGCCAGAATGTAATCATCGTTGTAGATGTCCATCGAGAACCAGGTGCGGTGCTGCTTGGCGAGCGCAAAGGCTTCCTCGTCGGCTAGGCTCGCGTGCTCGATGGTGTCGACGCCGGCGCGAATGGCGTCCTTGATTCCCGAGGTACCGTGGGCGTGCACCGCGACTTTCAAGCCCAGCATATGGGCTTCGTCCACCAGCGCCTTCATCTCCGCGAGATCGTATTGCTGGCCTCCGACCGTATCCGTCTTGGAGAATACGCCGCCGGTGCCGCAAAATTTGATGACTTCGGCGCCGTACTTGCGCAGTTTGCGCACTGTGGCGCGGATCTCCTCCGCTCCGTTGGCGATCTGTGGGCTCGGTACCGAAACCGAGGGGGGGAACTCAGTGGAATCGCAGTGGCCGCCGGTGGCGCCGATGGCGTAGGTGGCGGGCACGATACGCGGACCCGGCACGAAACCCTGTTCGATGCCCTGTTTGATGGCCACGTCGTCGAAATTCGCCGAACCCACGTTGCGGATGGTGGTGAAGCCCGCCTCGAGGGTCTTCTTGGCATTGGCGACGCCGACCACGGTCCAGAAATTGTCGGTGAACTCCAGGCCTCGATAGCCGTTGTAGTGCGGATCGACGGTGATGTGTGTGTGCATGTCGATCAATCCCGGCAGGAGCGTCATACCGGGCAGATCGACGCGGCGCGCACCTTCCGGCACCGCCGAACCCTGAATCCCGACCGCGGTTATGCGGCCGTCGACGACGGTGATTTGCGGATGATCGACGGCGCGCCCGGCAAGCACGTCGATCATCCGGTCGGCGGTGACTACGACGGTGTCGGCGTGCGCCGTCGCGGCGATGCCGCAGCCCGTGAAAATACCCGCGATACCGGCGATGCCGGCGGCCAGGCGGCCGGCGAGAACGCGGGGGAGGGAGGCTCGCTTCGTGTGCATGCTGGATCCTTCTTGTTGATCGGCCGTCAAATTATCACAACTCCGGTGCCGCCGGAGGCGCCGCCGCCGGTTCGACGGGCGGCATCAGTTCGTCCAGGTGCGGCTGCGCCGCCGCGCTCAACAGAGCGAATGCGACGATGTGTTCCATGATGTGTTGGACATAGGCACGGGTCTCCGTATACGGGATGTTTTCGACCCAGACATCGGCATCCATCGCGTGGGACGGCAGCCAGCGTGCGGCCGCGGTCGAACCTGCATTGTAGGCCGCGAGGCTCAAGGCGAGCTGGCCCGCATGGTGGTCGAGGAGTTCGCGCAAGTGAGCCGCGCCGAGCGGGATGGCCACGGAAGGATCGAACAAGGCGTCCTTGCGCAGAGGAGGCAGGTGCCAGCGGCGCGCGACGGCGGCGGCGGTGGCGGGCAGCATTTGCATGAGCCCTCGCGCATCGGCGCGCGACACCGCGTCTTTGCGGAACAGGCTTTCCTGGCGCATGACCGCCCATATCCAGTCGGCGGGAATGCTCGCGAGCGAGGCCGCCTCGGCTACGGCCGTAGGGTAAGGGCGCGGATAACGCAGGGGAACGTCATCCCATTCGGCCGCCTGCGCGAGAGCGGTGATGGACTGCGCGTACCATCCCCAGCGCGCGGCCAGGTGCGCGGCTTGGACTTTGACGGCCGGTTCGGCGTCGCCCAAAGCCGCCGACCATTCGGCATTGGCCTCGTCCGTCATGTCGCAGGCGAATAATTCGTGCGCTCGGATGACGCCGCTGTCGGCTGCGATCTTTGCCTGGGCCTTCGCGTCGTCGGGCGACGGATGCACGTTCAAGCTGTACGGGCGATGCAGGCGGTCGGCCGCGAGATAGCCGTAGTAGTCTCGAAGACCCGCGATTTCCTCGAACAGCGGCGCCGCGGCGCCGGAGCCGTCCGTGGCCGCCACCGCGCGGGCATGCCAATAGCGCCAACGCGGCTGCGCCGCGAGACCCGCGGGCATGCGGTCGATCAGTGCGAGTACCTTGTCGTAATGCCCGGACCAGAGCTCCCCACGAACACGCCATTCCTCGGCTGGATTGTCGAGCGAGTCCGCGGGCAAACCGTCGAATGCCGCGAGCGCGCGAGGATCGTGATCGTAGGCCGCGCCGAGCGCTGCCGCACGCTGCAGGCGGACTTGCAAGGCGCCCGTCAGTCCCGGGCGCGAGAGGAACAAGGGCAGCAGATCCAAGGCGTCCGGCGAATCGTTGTGTGCGAGTTTCTCGAAGCCCGCCGCCAGCGCATCCGGCTCCACGGGAAATCCGGGGTGAGCGGCCAACACCGCCAGCGCCGATTTCGGCGACTCCAGCAGATCCGACCATTGCAGCAAGGCGGTGGCTTGGGCGACGGGCACGTCGAGCGCAAACTCACGCGCCAGGCGCGGATTATCCGCCGCGAGCGCCGCCCGTGTTCGCGCCTCCGCGAGTGCGGGGGTCACCAAATTTTGCCGTTTCAGCCATGCGAACACCTGATCGCACTCAGGCGGCTGTTTCTGCGGCAGGCTCCAGCGCCCGAGCACCGCGGTGCCCAAGCCCTCGGTGTCGCCCGTGGCCAAACGGCCCTCCAAGCGATCGCAGACCAGAGCGGGATCCGTGACATCCGCGGACCGCGGCAGGAGGCGCTCCCACAGCTGCCGCCGTGCAAGGCTCGCCAGCCACTCATGCTTCAAGGCCCGAGTGACCGGTTGACCCGGACGGGCTTGCAGAAATGCATCGATGGCCGCGTCCAATGCGTCGCCCGCCTTGTCCGTAAGATCGCGCCGGAATCTCGCCGCTAGCAGATAGTCGTGGATGGCGTAGGCCCGAAGCTCCGGGGAATCCGGCGTTTCCGGCAGTCGATCGCGAACGCGCTGCATGGCCTCGATGAAGGATTGCCGAGTGCTCTCGGCAGAGGCGGCGCGCGCGGTATCAACGGCGGGCGCGGCATCGGCGGCGGTGATGAATTGCGCGCAGAGTAAGGATAGCGCCAGGGCCGGCGCCGATATGGAACGGATCGACATGGGAGCATTTTAGGCCGGTGGCGGCCGCGGAAGCGATTCGCGCTGCAATCGGCGCGGCCGCATGGTTGAATACGTTGACATGAAGTCCAAGGTCGTAGCGATTCTCGAGACACGAACCGGAGCGCATTTGGGGGAATTGATCGCGCGCCGCGGCGGGACTCCCCTGCTGGCGCCGGCGCTCGAAGAGGTGCCGGATGTCGACGGCCAAGCGGTGGCGTTGCTGATCGAACGATGGCGAACCGATCCCTTCAAGATCGTCATATTCCAGACCGGGGTGGGTACGCGCGCATTGTTTCAAGCGACCGATTCCGCGGGATCGACGAGCGAATTGCTGCAGCACTTGAAATCCGCGACCGTGGTGGTGCGCGGGCCCAAACCGGTCGGAGAACTGAACGCGCGCGAGGTGCGTATCGACATCCGGGCCGCGACCCCGTTCACCACCGAGACGGTTTTGGAGGCGGTGTCGGGTATTGCGCTTTCCGGCGCGCGGGTGCTGGTGCAGCGTTATGGCGCCGCGAATCAATTGCTGCGCCAATCCTTGGAGCGCCGCGGCGCGCGGGTCGAGGAAATCGCCACGTACCGATGGGCATTGCCGGCGGACACGCAACCGCTCGATGATCTCTTGGCGGCGCTGGCGCGCTCCCAAGTCGATGCGGTGGTATTCACCAGCGCGGTTCAGATTCACAATCTATATGCGGTCGCCGAGAGAACGGGCCGGGCATCGGAACTCGCGGGGCAGCTCAATCGCCTCATCGTTGCGTCGATCGGTCCGGTGTGCTCGCGGGCGCTGCGGGAACATGGGATTACTCCGTCGTTCGAAGCCGATCCGCCGAAACTGGGACCGCTGGTCGCCGGGCTCGATGAGGCGCTGTCGGCGGAACGCCGACACTGACTCGAGCGGCCCGCCTACAGCGGCCGCACCCGGACCCTCTGATGGGAGACTGCCTGAGCGTGTATATATGCGGTGGGATCGCACCGACCAGGAGAGGACAGTGAACAAAGAGAGCAAGACTTCCCAGCCGTTTCTTACCGATGTCAAGACCTTGCGCGAGCGGGCTCGCAAGAACCTAGGCGGCGGGGCGGTGACTTCCACCTATCAAGGCGATGTGAAGAAGACCATCGACATTCTGCAAGCGGTGCTGGCGACCGAGATCGTTTGCGTGCTGCGTTACACTATGCACGCGGTGGCCGCCGCCGGCATTTCCAGCGAGGGCGTCAAAGCAGAGTTTGCGCAGCACGCCAAGGAAGAGACCGGCCACATGAATGAGGTCGCGGAACGCATCAATCAGCTCGGCGGACGACCCGACTTCAATCCGGCCGGCTTGGCCACTCGGGCGGCGTCGGAGTACGGCAGCGCGGGCAATTTGATCGAGATGATCAAGGAGAATCTCATCGCCGAGCGCATCGCCGTGGATCATTACCGCGAGCTTATCCGTTACTTCGGCGACGACGACCCTGCGACCCGCACCATGCTGGAGGGCATACTGGTGGTCGAAGAGGAGCATGCCAACGACATGCACGACCTGCTGGTGGCGCACGAAGGGCGCCCGATGCTTCCCTAGCTCGTACCGCCGACCGACGGCGAATCGCTGGCGGGAAAGGACTCATCGAGCGCCTCATCCAGCAGCTCGTCCATGTGCTGCTTGTCGGGATGCTCGGCCATGTAGGCCTCGGCGTAGGAGCAGGCCGGAACCACCGACCAGCCGGCGGTGCGCGCGGCGCTCAAGGCCGCGGCCATCAACTCTGCCGCAACGCCCCGGCCCCCGATCGCCGGCGGAACTTTGGTGTGCGTGATCGTCATGACGCGGCCGTCGAGCGTGTAGTCGAGATGCGCATGACTCCCATCCACGTCGGTCACGAATTGATGCGCGGCTTGGTCATGATGGATGGTGCTCACGGTCTTCTTCCTTGCTCGGAGGATGCTCGGGATGCGGCTCTGCCTTCGGTTTGGGCGCGGCAGGCTTGGGTTGGGGCGCGGGTTGGGGCGCACCGGTGGGGTGCGGCGGCGGCTGGGCTTGCCGCGGTTCCGCCGCGGTTCGCGGCTCCGCCGGCGGGCGTTGTTCCGCCGGCGCGCCTGGACGTGCCGCTGCCGGGTGGGCCTCCGGAGCCGGGTGGGCCTCCGGATGTACCACGCTCGCAGTGCCTCCACGAGATCCCACGACGCCCGCCCCGGAAAAGGCGCCGGGCCGCGCGGTGGCCGCAATGGGCGGATGGCCCTTATTGGCACTGGCGCGCAGCACAGGGTTGCCGTGCGCGACCTGCTCCTGTTGGCGTTGCGCCGGTATGGCCGCGATATGAGGCTCACGCGCCGCCGCCAATTCGGCCGAGGTCGCCTGAGCGCGAATGCCTCCGCTGCCGCCGTTATAGCTGACTTGATTCACGGTGACGTTATTGATCACGGTCTTGTTGTACACATTGGTGATGTTGGTCGTGCCGACGTTGGTCACCGATCGGTTGTAATACAAGCGGCCGCCCTGCCAATAGCCGCCCTCAAAGCCGCTGCCGCCATAGCCAAAGCCATAGTTTACTCCGCCATAGAAGCCGACATGCGGACCCCAATAGCCGGCGTTCCAGAGGAATACCCCGCCCGACCAGCCCCAATACCCGGGAGTCCACAGGTATTCCGGTTGCGGCGCCAGCACCCAGGTGCCGGGTACCCAGTAATAATCTTGGATGTCATCACCCCACGCCCAGTAACCGGGGGTCCAGATGTAGCCGTCGCCGGGAATCGGCGGCTGGTCGTACACCGGCAGTTCGGGGGGCGCCACGTTGACCGACACATTGAGCGACATCTGCGCCATGGACAAGGCCGGCAGGGCGAGAAGCATCAGCGTCGGGATGAGGGATCGACTCCAGTATTTCAGCAGCATTCTTCTACTCCAGGTGGTCGCTACTGAGCATCAGTCTACAGGCTGCGAGTGCCGCCCCTCATCGGTGACCGCCCGCCATCCCTGTAGGACAGCGCCGACGCGATGAGGCCTTTAGAACCTAGCGGGTAGCCGACTTCGGCGGAGCGGCCTGGGATGGTGCGGCCTCCGGCCTGGCCGAGGCCGCCTGTTCGGCGATCAAACGCCGCAGCGCCTCCCGCGGCAGTTCGTCGAGATCGGCATCCCCGCCCTGCTTCATATGCACCGCAATCTTCTCGCGCATGCGCTTGGTCCAGAACTTGGCGATGTGGTTGGCAACGCCGGCCACGGCGTCTTCGTGCTGCGGTTCGGCGCGAAAGAAGTTGCCGATGTCATTCGCCATCTTGACCAAATGCTCGGCGCTGCCGTGAACCAGCGCCTCCGGGTTCCCGGCGCCGTGTGCGTCGCTGTTCATAAGGATCTATTTGGCGACGAACATGGCATCGGAATTCACGAGGGCTTCCTGAGTTTCGGTGAACTCGCGGAAGCGCTTCTGCCACTCGGACGGCTGGCTCACGCGGGTGGCCTGAACCGCGGTCACCTTGTACTCGGGGCAGTTCGTCGCCCAATCCGAGTTGTCGGTGGTGATCACGTTCGCCCCGGATTCGGGGAAGTGGAAGGTGGTGTAAACCACGCCGGGTTGGACCCGCTCCGTGACTTGCGCGCGCAGTACCGTGTCGCCGGCGCGGCTCTCGATGCCCACCCAGTCGCCCTCCACGATGCCGCGCTCCTCGGCATCGTGCGGATGGATCTCGAGGCGATCCTCGTCATGCCACCGGTTGTTCTCGGTGCGGCGGGTTTGCGCGCCCACGTTGTACTGGCTCAAGATGCGCCCGGTGGTCAAAATGAGCGGGTAGCGCGTATTGACCTTCTCCGCGGTGGGTACGTACTCGGTCACCAGGAACTTGCCCTTGCCGCGCACGAATTCCCCGATGTGCATGGTCGGGGTGCCCTCGGGATGCTGGTCATTGCAAGGCCATTGGATGCTTTCGAGTTCATCGATGCGCGCGTAGCTCACGCCGGTGAAGGTCGGGGTCAGGCGCGCGATCTCATCCATGATCTCCGATGGATGAGAGTAGTTCATCGGGTAGCCGACCGCGTTGGACAGGAGCTGGGTGATTTCCCAATCGGCATAGCCGGATTTGGATTTCATCACCTTGCGCACGCGCGAGATGCGCCGTTCGGCATTGGTGAAGGTGCCGTCCTTTTCCAGGAAGGACGATCCGGGCAGGAACACATGCGCGAACTTCGCCGACTCGTTCAAGAACAAGTCCTGGACGATGATGCACTCCATGGAGGTCAGGGCGGCAGTGACGTGCTGGGTGTTCGGGTCCGACTGCGCGATGTCCTCGCCCTCGATGTACAGAGCCTTGAAGTCTCCATCGAGCGCGGCTTCGAACATGTTCGGAATGCGCAGACCCGGCTCGTTGCGCAGATCCACTCCCCAGGCGCCCTCGAACAGATGCCGCACGGTGTCATCCGACACGTGGCGGTAGCCCGGGAACTCGTGCGGGAAGGAGCCCATGTCGCAGGAGCCCTGCACATTGTTCTGCCCGCGCAGGGGATTGACGCCCACGCCTTCGCGGCCGATGTTGCCGGTCGCCATGGCGAGGTTGGCAATGCCCATGACCATGGTGGAACCCTGGCTGTGCTCGGTGACGCCGAGGCCGTAATAAATGGCGCCGTTGCCGGCAGTGGCGTAAAGGCGGGCGGCCTCGCGCACGCTGGCCGCGGGCACTCCGGTGACCGCTTCCATCGCCTCGGGGGAGTTCTTCTCCAGTGAAACGAAGTTGCGCCACTTCTCGAAGGAAGGCATTTCGCAGCGCTCGCGCACGAAGTCCTCCTTGACCAAGCCTTCCTTGACGATCACGTGAGCCAGCGAATTGATGAGAGCGACGTTGGTGCCGGGCCGCAGCTTCAAGTGCTGTTCGGCGGCAATGTGCGGTGTGCGCACCAGATCGATGCGCCGCGGATCGGCAACGATCAGCTTCGCTCCTTGGCGCAGGCGGCGCTTCATCTGCGAGGCGAATACCGGGTGGCCGTCGGTGGGGTTCGCGCCGATCACGAAGATCACGTCGGCTTTCATGACCGAGTCGAAATTCTGGGTGCCGGCCGACTCGCCCAATGTGTTCTTCAGGCCGTAGCCCGTCGGGGAGTGGCAGACGCGGGCGCAGGTGTCGACATTGTTGTTGCCGAATCCCGCGCGCACCAGTTTCTGCACCAGGTAGGTTTCCTCGTTGCTGCAGCGCGAAGAGGTGATGGCGCCGATGGAGTCGCGGCCGTACTTGGCCTGGATGCGCTTGAGCTCCGAGGCCGCATAGCCGATCGCTTCCTCCCAGGACACTTCTTTCCAGGGATCGGAGATCTTCGAGCGGATCATGGGCTTGACGATGCGATCCGCATGCGTGGCATACCCAATCGCAAAGCGTCCCTTCACGCACGAGTGCCCATGATTGGCGTGGCCGTCCGAGTTCGGCACCATGCGCACCACTTCCTCGCCCTTCATCTCGGCACGGAACGAGCAGCCGACGCCGCAATAAGCGCAGGTGGTGGTGATGCTGTGTTCGGCCTGTCCCTTCTCGATCAGAGTGTTCTCCGACAGCGTCGCGGTGGGGCAGGCCTGCACGCAGGCGCCGCAGGAGACGCACTCGGAATCCATGAAGGACACGTTCTGGCTGGCCGACACGGTGGATTCGAAGCCGCGGTTCTGGATGGTCAGCGCCAGGGTTCCCTGCTGCTCATCGCAGGCGCGTACGCAGCGCGAGCAGACGATGCACTTGCTGGCATCGAAAGTGAAATAGGGATTGCTGGTGTCTTTCTCGGCGGTGAGGTGGTTGGCTCCCTCGTAGCCGTAGCGCACTTCGCGAAGACCGACGACGCCCGCCATGTCCTGCAGCTCGCAATGTCCGTTCGCTGGACAGGTGAGGCAGTCCAAGGGGTGATCGGATATATAGAGTTCCATGACGCCGCGGCGGACATCCGCGAGCTGCTTGTTCTGAGTGGTGACCTTCATGCCGGGAGCAACCGGCGTGGTGCAGGAGGCCGGCAATCCCTTCATGCCCTCGATCTGCACCAGGCACAGCCGACAGGATCCGAAGGCTTCCAATTGCTCGGTGGCGCAGAGCTTCGGAATCTTCACTTGGACGAGCGCGGCGGCGCGCATGACCGAGGTCCCGGCAGGCACCGTCACCTCTTGGCCGTCGATGGTGAGGGTCACGAGTTGCGTGCTTTCGCGCGCCGGTGTGCCTAGATCGTGTTCGACAATGGATAACATGGGGTAGTCCTCGTATGCCTTCAACCGGAGGCGCTTGAGCCTAAAACCGGTTTGACGAAATCCTCAGGGAAATGGTTCAACGCGGAAATGACCGGATAAGGGGTCAATCCGCCGAGAGCGCATAGCGATCCGTACAGCAGGGTCTCGCACAGATCGCGCAATATCGTTTCCTGCTTTGCAGGATTTTCGCCGGCCATGAGCCGATCGATGACCTCCACGCCGCGGGTGGAGCCGATGCGGCAGGGGGTGCACTTGCCGCAGGACTCGATGGCGCAGAATTCCATCGCGTAGCGCGCTTGGGCCGACATGTCGACGCTGTCGTCGAAGGCGACGATGCCGCCGTGTCCCAGCATCCCCTTGATCCCCGCGAACGCTTCGTAGTCCAAGGGCGTGTCGAATTGCGATTCCGGGTGATACGCCCCAAGCGGTCCGCCCACCTGCACCGCGCGGATCGGACGCCCGCTGAAGCTGCCGCCGCCGAAGTCGTACAGGATCTCGCGCAGGGTCATGCCGAAGGCGATCTCCACCAGTCCCCCCTGTTTGATATTGCCGGCGAGCTGCATGGGCAGAGTGCCGCGCGAGCGGCCCATGCCGAAGTGTTGGTAGAACTGCGCACCGCGGTCGAGAATGATGGGTACCGACGCGAAGGTGATGACGTTGTTGATCACCGTGGGTTTGCCGAACAGGCCCTGCAGAGCGGGCAAGGGAGGCTTGAAGCGCACCTGGCCGCGCTTGCCCTCCAGCGACTCCAACAGCGAGGTTTCCTCGCCGCAGATGTAGGCGCCTGCTCCCATGCGCACTTCCAGCTCGAAGCCCTTGCCGCTGCCTTGAACGTCCGCTCCGAGATATCCGGCGGCGCGGGCGGCGGCGATCGCCGCCTCGAGCGCGATCTTGGCCTGCGGGTACTCCCAGCGCAGATAGATGTAGCCTTGAGTCGCGCCCACGGCGATACCCGCAATGGTCATGCCCTCGATCAGCACAAAGGGATCGCCCTCCATCAACATCCGATCGGAGAATGTCCCCGAGTCGCCCTCGTCGGCATTGCACACCACGTACTTTTGCGTACCGGGGGCACCCAACACCGTCTTCCACTTGATGCCGGCGGGGAACGCGGCGCCGCCGCGGCCGCGCAGCCCCGAGGCCGTAACGGCGGCGACGATGTTCTCAGGTGTAGATGCGAGCGCCGCCTTGAGGCCGAGGTAGCCCCCATGCTCGAGATAATCCCCCAAGCTTCGAGGGTCGGTGACCCCGACGCGGGCGAAAGTCAGCCGTTCTTGTTTCTTGAAGTAAGGAATCTGCTCGGTGGCGCCATGGCCCAAAGCATGCGGCTTCCCGGAGGTAAAGCCGGCCTCGAACAGACCCGCTACTTGGTGCGGTTCGACGGGACCGTAGGCCATGCGCGTGCCGGCGACGTCCACTTCGACCAAGGGTTCCAGCCACAACAGGCCGCGCGAGCCGTTGCGGATGAGCTCGATGTTGATTCCGCGCCGCTGTGCTTCTGCAGCGATGGTCGCCGCCGTTTCGTCGGCGCCGACGCCGAGTGCGGCCGCATCGCGCGGCACGTAGATTTTGACGGCGCCGGGGCTGCTCACGAGCGCCCCCGGCTCGAGGCCACCAGGGCGTCGAAGCGTTCGGCACTGACACGGCCGTGCAGTTGGTCGTCGATCATCACCGAGGGACCGAGGGCGCAATTGCCCAAACAGTACACCGGCTCCAGCGTGATCGCCCCATCGCTGGTCGTGCCGTGAAAATCGATGCCGAGCTTGGCCTTGGCATGGGCCTCGAGCGCCACACTGCCGCGCGCCTGGCAGGCCTCAGCCCGGCACAGGTGCAGCACCCGCCGGCCCGGACGTTCCTGAAGAAAGTAGTGGTAGAAGCTGACCACTCCATGCACTTCGGCGATGGAGAGATTGAGCTGACGGGCAATCAGCGGCACCGCGTCCTTGGGCACGAATCGAAGCGCTTCCTGCACGGCATGCAGGACGGGCAACAGGGCGCCGGGCAATTCCTTGAGTCGGGCGCAGGCATCCAGCACCGCAGAGCGTTCCGCAGCACTCAGGTTCGATGGGGGCTCGACCTTGATAGGTATCACTCGCCGCGGAGATTGACTACTCATGATACGCAGTTAAGGTGCATAGATATATTAGATATTATACTCTGGTTAAGGCAGCCAAGCGAGTTCCCGTCCATTCGCGCAGGGTAAGTGTGACCGGGCGCGCAATTGCGTCAACGTGCAATATTCTAACCCATGTCGAGCGAGACCGAGCTGAAGGTAGGGGAGGCTTATGCCCGTCTCGGCGCCTGCGCCGACCCGGCCGCCCGCGTCGGTGCGACGGCCCGGCTCATATTGGCCATTTACGACGATTTCTACAGCCAACTGTGTGAGTACCCGCACCGGGCGCAGCGTGCATTCGAGGCCATGGATCCGCATGCCTCGATCCGCATCAGTCAGGAGCGACTGGGGCTGTACAGCCGATACATCGCCGAACACGGACCGAGAATCGCCGCGTTGTTTTCGGCGCTGGCCGCCGATTCGACCGTTTGGGAGGGGTTGGACCGGCTGTTCATGGCGATGATCGTCGACCGCTACGACGCCGACATCGCCTTCAGTTTTGCGCATTCCATACGCCGCAACATCGGACACGGATTGTGGCGGCCGGTCGCCTACTCCTTTCCCCCTCCCAGCAAGCTGCGGGCGGACTCGATGGCGTCGGCGCACCGCCGTTTGAGAGTGCACGGGCGCATCGATACCGAGCTGCTGTGCCGCGCGCTCGAAGTGCCGAGATTCGCGGTGCCGTTCAAAGACCTGCAAGGCGACGCACGAAAGATTCGCGGCAGGGTGCAGGAGTTGCTGGGTGAGGCGCCCAATGCGGCTCCCGCGCTGGCCCTCGATGTCATCGAGGCGGGATTTTTCCGCGACCGCAGCGCTTTTGTCGTCGCGCGCTGGCTTCTCGCCGACGACAGCATGGTGCCCTTCGTCGTGGCCCTCCTCAACGGCCCGGAGGGCATCTACGTCGACGCCATCCTGCACCGAGTGTCGGACATCCACGATTTGTTCAGTTCGGCGCTGGCAAATTTTCACGTGACCACCCGGCTCTACTACCAAACCTGCGTGTTCCTCTTCAGCCTGATGCCGCGCCGGCCGTTCGGGCACCAGTACTCGACCATCGGATTCAATCACGTCGGCAAGGTGGCCATATTGAACGAGATCGCCGAGCAGGTGCGCCGCGGACATCGTCTGCAGCGCTCGCCCGGCGTGCCGGGCACCGTCGCGCTCGGATTTACCTTCGATGAGTGCGCGTACCACCTCAAAGTCATTCGCGACCAGCCGACCAGTTCCTACAAATGGGGCGCCTATCCGGGCGTGGCCAAAGTGATCGACAAGTACCGCGTGGTGCACGAGATCAATCGGGCCGGCAGCATGTTGGACAACGTCATGTACTTCAACCTGCGGCTCGATCACGACATGTTCGAGCCCGAGCTCCTGGATGAGATCAGCCGGGAGGCGGCCGGCAGCGTGCAGGTGGATCGGGACGGGGTTTATCTGCGCACGTTGATCGTGCAGTTGAAAATCGTGCCGTTGCCGGTGTTCCTCGAGAACGCCGATGAGAACGCGACTCGCGCCGTCATGGCCAGTCTCGGTCATTGCATCCGCAACAACGCGGCCACCAACATATTCAACAAAGATCTGGATTCCAGGAATTACGGCGTCGGACGCTACGGCCGGGTGTTCCTGTTCGACTACGACGCCGTCGAGAAATTCACCGAGGTGAAGATCCGGACCAATGCCGATCGCGAGCCGGGCGAGGAAGCGATCCCGGCCTGGTTTTTCGAGGATGGCGTGGTTTTCCTTCCCGAGGAGCTCGAGCACGGCATGCAGTTCAAGAGCGCCTTCGCGCGCCGCTGCTTCCGCGAGGAGAACGGCGAATTGATGAAGGTGGATTACTGGGAGGGCGTGCAGCAGAAGTTGCTGCGGGGCGAAGTTCCGGAGCTTCGAATGTATCCGGACAGCGCCAAGCTTTGAACCCGCCTGAGGGAGTCCCGCTCCGCGCCGGTCGCGGTCATTTGCGCACGAACGAGAGCTTGCTGTGGGTGCGGGCGGCATCGTCCTCGGTGAACACCTCGCCGGAATGAGATTCGCGGATGAGCGCCTCGAAATCCGCCGCGGGCAGGGGACGGCTGAAATGATAACCTTGGTATTCATCGCAGCCGGCGAGCTTCAAGAAATCCAGCTGCGCCGGTGTTTCCACCCCTTCTGCGACGACTTTGAGCCGCAGGCTGTGCGCGAGCGAGACGATGGCGCGTACGATCGACGCGTCCTCCGGCCGGCTCACGATTTCGTCGATGAACACGCGGTCGATCTTGAGCTTGTCGATGGGGAAGCGGCGCAGGTAACTCATACTGGAATAGCCGGTGCCGAAATCGTCCACGGATACCAGCACTCCCATGGCCGAGAGATGCTCGAGAATTGCGATCGATTGCTCCGGATCGCTCATCACGGCGCTTTCCGTGAGCTCGACCTCGAGAAAGCGCGCCTCGAGACGTGCGTCATCGAGGGCGCGGCGAATGCTGTCGACCAGCCCACTGTCGCGGAATTGCGATGCCGACAGATTCACCGACACCCGCAGCGGCGGCACGCCTTCGTCCTGCCACGCGCGCGCCTGGCGGCAGGCTTCCCGGATCACCCAGCCGCCGATGGCGCCGATCAGGCCGCATTCCTCCGCCAACGGGATGAACTCGGCCGGTGAAATCACGCCGCGGGTGGGATGCACCCAGCGAATCAACGCCTCGGCGCTGCGCACCTCGCCGGTGCGCGTATCCACCTTCGGTTGGTAGTACAGCGCGAACTGGTTTGAGGTCAGCGCGCTGTGCAGGTCGCTTTCGAGCTGAACCCGATCCTCGGTGCCGGCGTGCATTCCCGGCGAATAGCGCCGGAAGTTGCCGCGGCCGTGCTGTTTGGCCGAATACATGGCGGCATCCGCGCGCGCCAGCAGCGCCTGACTCGTGGTGCCGTCGTCCGGGTACATGGCGATGCCGATGCTGGGCGAGGTATGTATGTCGATGGCGGCGATGCGCACGGGGGCCTGCAAAACGTCCATGACCCGCGAGGCCAGCTGGGCCGCGTCGTCGGCATCGGCGATGGACGTGCCGATCAGCACGAACTCGTCTCCGCCGAATCGAGCCACCGTGTCGGCGGTCCGTACCACGGTGCAGAGGCGGCGCGCGACTTCCTGCAGCAGCTCATCGCCGGCGCGGTGCCCCAATGAATCGTTGATCAGCTTGAATCGGTCCAGATCGCATATCAGGACGGCGAAGGCGCGCATGTCGCGGTCGGCATGCGCGATGGCCTGCTGCAATCGATCGTCCAGCAGGACGCGGTTCGGCAGACCGGTCAATGCATCGTGAGTGGCCAGATGCCGCAGCTGCTGGTTCGCCGCTTCCAACCCCCTGGTACGGGCCGTGATCACCTCTTCCAGGCGCACCATCTGGTCTCTGACCAGCCTGTCGTTCTCCCACTTGCGGGACAGCGCCGTGGCGCATTGCAGGACCTCGATGGGTTCGGCGGGTTTGCGCAGCACCAGCAGCTTGTCGGAGTGACCGAGTCTGTCCACCACCTCGGTCCAGTCGTAGTCGGTGTGGGCCGAGCAGATGACGACCTGCACGTCGGGATCTTCGGCCCACAGATGCTCGATGGTCTTCAGGCCATCCCAGCCGGGCGGCATGCGCATGTCGACGAAAGCCATTGCGTACGGCCGTCCCTCGGCGAGCGCCTGGCGCACCATGGCCACGCCTTCCTGTCCCTGATGCGCGGAATCGATGTCGAAGCTCGGGCGCGAGGCGGCGGCGACGGTGTCGCCGAATAGGTTCGCCTCCAGAACATCGAGCGCCGCTTGCGCGGAGTGTTCCGCTTGTGCGCCCAGCACCTTGCGAAAATCCAGGTGAATGGACGCATTGTCGTCGACGATCAATATGCGCCGTTGAGCGAGCGCAGCGGGGTCAGCCATGGGCCGGCTCCGCACGGTCGCAGGGCAGTTCGAGTATGAACGTGGCTCCGCGGCCCGGCCCCTCGCTGGTCACCCGCAGCGTGCCGCCGAGTTCCTGCGCCGCAAGAGCTCCACTGTGCAGTCCGAACCCATGTCCGTCCGCGCGGGTGGTGAAGCCGTGAGTGAACAGACGCGACATGTTCTCCGCCGGAATACCCACGCCATTGTCGATGACGCAAATGCGCACACCGGCCGGGGCCTTCTCGACGCGCAGCGTGATCAACTTGTCCGACCTGCCCGATTCGTCGCATGCGTACTTGGCGTTGCGCACGAGATTCACGAGGATTTGAAGCACCTTGTGCTTATCCACCGTGATCGGCGGCACCTCGCCGAACTCGCGGTGCAGCGTCACGCCGTGACGCACGAAGGCGCCGGCATTCAAGCGCAGGCTGTCCTCCACCAGATCCACGACCGCGACGGTCTCGGTCACGCCGCACAATTTGGCGTAGCTCTGCTGCATCGCCACGGTGTCTTTGATGTGTTCCAGGTTGTCGCGCAGGGATGCGAGTTCCACCAGCGCCATTTTCTGATCGCTCAGGAGCTGCTCGCCGAGCGAAGTCAGGTATTCCGGGATGCGCTTGCCGCGCTCGTCTTGGGCGATGAACTCCGCCAGTCCGGCGCCCTTCTCCTGCAGCAGTGCGGCGACGCGCGACACTCCGGGAGCTTTGGACTGCTTGACGCGCTCGATCACCAGGCTCGCCGAGATGTTGACGCTGTTGAGGATGTTGCCCACGTTGTGCAGCACATTCGTCGCGACTTCGGCCATGCCCGCCTGCCGCGAAGCCGTCACGAGCTGTTTGTGCACCCGTTCGAGCTCTTCGGCGGATTCCTTGCGTGCGCTGATGTCGCGCAGGAACTCGACCGAGTATTGCGTTCTGCCGTCGCCCTCGCGAACCAGCGCCGTCGTCATGCGCACCCAGAGAAAACTGCCGTCCTTGCGGATGTAGCGCTTCTCGAGATCCACGAACTGGACCTCGCCGTTCCACAGGCGCTTGAGTTCGACCGCGACCCGCGCGGCGTCGTCGCCGTGGGTGACATCGGCGATGGTGCGGTCTTTCAGATCGGCGGGCTCGTAGCCCAGCATGTTCCAAAACGACTGATTGCAACGCAGTATCTTGCCGCGGCGGTCCGCATGCGCAATGCCGATCGGCGCTTGATCGAAGGTATTGCGGAACAGAGATTCCACCCGCCGCAGATCGTCGCGGGCCGCGACCAGATCGGTGACGTCGGTGATCGTTCCGACCCAGCCCGGGATCCCCTCGGCGGCTACCACCTGTTCCGAGAAATGGCGAACCGTGCCGTCCTTCGCGAGGGTGCGATAACCGTCGAACCGGCTGGCTACGGGCCGGCGGCAGAATTCCGCCCATGCACTTTGCATGCGTGCGCGATCGTCAGGGTGCACGCTCTGCGCCCAGGCGTCGGGGTCATGGCCGAGTTCGAGTCCGAAGATCCGCCGGTACTCGGGATTGCTGTAGGTCATGTTGCCGGCCGCATCCGTGTGGTACACGGCGACCGGCGCGCCGTCGAGCAGGACTTTGGCCGAGTCCTGGGGCAGTACGTCGCGGAGCAACGCAAGCTCGGCGCCGCGCGAACGAAATTCGGCATGCGCCTGCGCTTGGCTTGCGAGCAGTCGAAGCGCGGTGCGTTGCTCGGGTGCAAGGGTGTGTGCGGCGGTGTGATACACAGCCAAGGTGCCCAGCGCGCCGCCGCCGGCGGTGCGCAATGCGCATCCGGCGAAGAAGCGAACGCCCGGCGCCCCGGTCACGTACTCGGAAGCGCTGAAGCGCGCATCCGCACCGGCGTCCGGCACCTCGAACAGATCCGCGGCGCGCGCGGCGCATTCCGCGAACGGGTCGGGTTTCGGGAGGCGGAGGGGGGAGGGGCATGCGCCCGTGGAATCGCACCAAACTTCGCCGCCATCGTCGATGGCGATCCTTGCCCAAGCCGTCTCGCACGCGATCGCGGCAAGCCTCGCGAGACCGCACAACAGGGGGTCAGGCGCGGCTCCCGCCGTTTCGGCGGCACTGGCCGGCGCCTTGCCCGTCAAGGCATGACCGATTGGTCTCGTTATCATTGGTCTTGCGTTTCCCGCGGCATCGCGCCATATATCAGCTTAACGGCACATTCTGTCGTATTTGAATGCCCGTTCAGGTGGCGAATGCATCACACGATGTAGGGCAAGACAGCGAAATACGTCTCAATCCACGAGTTTCCGTATGATCGGACCCATGCCCAAGCGTGTTATGGGAATGCAAATGACGAAGGCCGGGACGTGAGTGTCGCCGCCGATGCGCCGGCCGGCGGACCGTGGAACCCCGGTATCCGTTCGCAGGTTCCCAAGGAATTGCGGCATCTGTCGACGATTTTTCGAGCCGACAATGTCTTCACCAGTATCGCCACGGCCACCGAGCTTGCCGGCCTCACCGGAATCTCGCAGAGCGAGCTGGTCGCATTTCGACCGCAGCGCCTGGCGCTGCATGAGCTGCTGATACGCGTGACCGCGGACTTCTCGGTGCCCGACGGCTCGCGCATCGGGGATTTGGGCATCAACTTTCGCGAGATGGCGAGGCTGATGTTCGAGCGATATCTCGTTCCGGAGATGGATTCGATCAGCGCGGCCTATGAGGGCGCACGCCGGGAACTGCGCGGCGCCGTTCAGTCCGGACTGGCGCAGGTGGTGCCCGAGCAGGCGGCGGCGACCAGGCCCGCGCAAACGTCGAGAGCGTCGCGGCTTCTCGGTCGGATTGCCCTTCGCCGCGGGGCGGCCGCCTCTCCGGGCCGAGAAGCGGCGGCGGCGGCGGCCGACCTTGGCTGGGGTCCGCGCCACCTCGCCGATTGCGAGCGGCTGGCGAATCTTGCGGGCAGCCCGCAGCAAAGGATTGCGTATCGCACGCTCGCGCGGGTGATGTCGGCGCTGTTCGCAACCCAGGGGCACGCCTGGGGCACTCGGGATCTCATCGTGTCGATGGCGACCGACATGGCATGCAACGACTACGGCAGTGAATGCATCGGCCGCGCGATCGAACCCCTGCTGCTGCGGGCGGCACGCAACGAGGGCTACTGCTTGCTGCCCCGGCAGGAGCGGCCCGTGGTCATCAACACGAAAGGCCCGTCGGCTTCGGGCAAGAGCACCTTGCGGCCGCTGCAGAAAAAGCTTGCGGGCGACATCGGCGCGCGCTGGAGCGACTTCGCGCTGATCAGTCCCGACATCTGGCGCAAACAGCTGCTCGACTACGGCGCCCTCGGCGACGCGTACAAATATGCCGGCGCCTTCACCGCCGAGGAATTGCAGATCGTCGACCAGAAGCTCGACCGGTACATGGCGCGCAAGCACCGGCGCGGCGAGATGACTCACCTCTTGATCGACCGTTTTCGCTTCGACAGCTTCGCGCCCGATTCGGACGAGGCCGGCAGCAATTTATTGACCCGCTTCGGACAAACGGTGTACCTGTTTTTCATGATCACGCCCCCCGAGCAGCTGGTCGAGCGGGCATGGAAGCGCGGACTCGAGTTCGGCCGCTACAAAGCGGTGGACGACACGCTGGCTCACGCCGTGGAGGCGTACACGGGGATTCCCGACGTGTTCTTCACCTGGGTCCGGCACAACGAGAAGCAGATTCGATTCGAGTTTCTCGACAATACGGTGCGCTTGGGCGAGCGTCCGCGCACCGTCGCCTTCGGCGACAACCATACCTTCAACATTCTCAACGTCAAGGGAACGCTGGACATCGAGCGCTACGGGCGCGTCAACATCGATGCCGCGGCCGCGGAATCTCTCTACGCTGACCGCGCTCTGCTCGATCCCGAACACAACAGCGGATTCCTGCGCCGGTGCATCGGCGGATTTCGCGAGGTCAACTTCGCCGATCAGGCGACCGGCCGAATCTATCTTCGAATCGAGTCCGGCGCGCCCGTGTGGAAGGACGCGGATCTGCTGCAATCCGCGATTTCGGATCCGGATACCTTGAGCGGGCTGAACGCCGTTGCGCCGGGCGCATTGCGCGGCGAGGTTGCGCAGGTGCGCCGGCCCGAGTATCTCCAAGCAGAAGGCGGCGCCGGTTCTGCACCGACGCTCGGGTCATGGGGAGACGCGGCTGCGCCCCGAAGTTGACTCGGCGCCGCCCGGGCCGGGGTTAATCCAGAAAATCGCAATAGCGATCGACGTGCTCCGCAAGATCGAGCGTGTGCTGTCGGGCGAGCCGTTCGGCCGACTCGGTATCGCGCCGCTCCAGCGCTTCGATGATCTTCAAGTGATCGATGATGGAGCGTGCCGCACGGTCGCTTTGAGTGATCGTCGCGCGCCGAATCGCGCGCACGTGAATGAGAAGGTTGCGCGTCGCATCCACAATGGTCTGCGAGCCGCCCAAGGCGATGACCGCGGTATGAAATGCGATATTGGCGTCGGAATACTCGTCCAAGTGCTCCGAAGGCGGCGAGTTCTGGAACTCATCGAACAGATGGCGCAGCGTCGCGATTTCGGCATCGGAGGCGTGCAGCGTCGCCAGCCGCGCAGCCATGGACTCGAGCGCCGCCCACATCTGGATCATTTCGATCATTTCGCGCTTGGACTTGCGGACGATGTAGATCCCGCGCCTCGGTATCGTGCGGATGAAGCCTTCCTGCTCGAGCAGTGACAGCGCTTCGCGAATCGGTGTTCGGCTGACGCCCAGCGCCGTCGTGAGCTGCCGCTCGTCGAGCCGCAGCTCCTGATTCGGATCGTAGATGTCGGTATCCGCGATTGCGTTCTTCAGGAGTGCATAGGCCTGATCGCGCAAACTCGTCGCATTCAGCGGTGCGAGCGCGAGCGGGGTGCCGGAGGATGTGCGCTGTACCAGCGTGGCAATGGTGTTCATTAACTCTCTCGATGCGCGTTCCATGCATCGTTAGTCGTTGTTGCAATGGTTGTCGTCAAAATATACGAGATTGCGGGTTTCCCTGCTCGGTGAAACGGTGCTCTCCGCCTACAGATATACTATATCCCGCCGATACATCAGTAATCGCCGTCGGGGCTCCAGGCTGCCTTGACAGTCCGAAACGCGTTCATATATGGTATACCACGACAAGAATACATGGCTGGCAATTTGTTTGCGCACGGGCGCCTAACTGGTTGGGGGCTTACGGGGTGAGTCAGTCTGTGAGCGTCCGCGTCCTAGAGCACCGTATAAGAAGTGTGTCAGCGGTCCGCGACCCTTTCCAACGAACAGGCAACGATCTCCAACGACCTCCCTGCGGTCTCGCCGGGAGGACCGGCGCCTTTGGCCGTACGACATTCAGCTGATCTTTCCGCATCGACCAGGGTGAATAAGGAGAACTACTAGATGAACGCGACTTCGAATTCCCAGCAGGCTAAATCGCCGTTTGCGAATCCGTGGATCCAATTGGTGATCGGCGTGATCTGCATGGCCTGCGTTGCGAACTTGCAGTATGGGTGGACTTGGTTCGTCGATCCCATCGACAGCAAGTATCACTGGGGGCGGGCCGCCATTCAGATTGCCTTCACCATCTTCGTTGCGATCGAAACCTGGCTCATTCCGGTTGAAGGCTATTTGGTCGATCGCTTCGGTCCGCGCTGGGTGGTCATCGGCGGCGCACTGTTGGTTGCCGTCGCCTGGGTTGTGAACTCCATGGCTGGGTCGCTGGTAATGCTGTACCTGGGCGCTGCACTCGGCGGCGTCGGTACGGGCTGTGTGTACGGTACCTCCGTCGGCAATGCGCTCAAGTGGTTTCCGGGCAGACGGGGTCTTGCCGCGGGTATAACCGCCGCAGGATTCGGCGCGGGAGCCGCGATCACGGTCGGGCCGATCAAAACCATGATTGGCGCATCCGGCTATGAGCATGCCTTCTTGTTCTTCGGACTAATTCAAGGCGCCATCGTCTTGGTGATGTCCATGTTTTTATTGGCGCCTCCAGCACAGCTCATCGCTGCGAAAGTGAAACCCAATCAAACGTCGCACGGCTATACGCCCATTCAAGTGTTGAAGAGCCCCGTGTTCTACGTCCTTTACGTAATGTTCGTGCTGATCGCCGCGGGCGGTCTGACGATGACCGCGTCCATAGCTCCGATTGCGAAAGATCTCAAGATCGACAAGATTCCGGTCGAGTTGTTCGGTCTGACCATGCTGACTCCGGTGTTTGCGGTATTCCTCCAAAGAATTTTCGACGGCGTGGGGCGCCCGTTCTTTGGCTGGCTGTCGGATCAGATTGGCCGCGAATACACCATGGCGCTGGCATTCTTCGCGGGGGCAGTCGCGCTCTTTGCGCTCAAGCTGGCGGGATCGGACCCCGTTGTGTTCGTTCTGGTCACGGCGTGCTATTTCGGTGTCTACGGGGAAATTTTCAGTCTCTTTCCTGCCACCCAAGGCGATACCTTCGGCGCCAAGTACGCTGCGGCGAACGCAGGAATGCTGTACACCGCCAAGGGCACCGGCGTGTTCCTCGTTCCCGTGGCTGCCATCATTTCGAAATCCCATGGATGGGGCGCAGTGTTTGCGGTCGGCATGACCTGCAACGTCATCGCGGGTTTGATGGCGCTGTTCGTGCTTAAACCCATGCGCGCGCGCCATTTCGCCAAGAGCAGGGAGCAATTTCCCGGGTCGGCGCCCGTGGTCGGCGCAGGGACGACGTAAATTCAGGCGAACGGCATCATTACTCACCTGCATCGCAGATTGCCGCGGCGGCAGCGGCAATCTGCGATCACATACACGAAGTTGGAGGCAGCATGGCAACCGTAAACCCCACACCGATTCAGCCCAAGACCAGCACCGCGGAGGACACGCTGCAGCGCAAGAGCCGCGACGCGAACGTCGTTTCCGGCGGCCACCTGGTTGCCAAAGCGCTGAAGAACGAGGGGGTGGATACCATATTCACCCTGTGCGGCGGACACATCATCGACATCTACGATGGTTGCGTGGATGAAGGCATCCGCATCATCGACGTCCGCCATGAGCAGGTGGCGGCGCACGCGGCCGATGGCTATGCGCGCCAGACCGGCAAGCTCGGCTGCGTGGTCACCACCGCCGGGCCGGGCTTCACGAATGCTCTTACGGGCATTGCCACCGCGTTTCGCTCCGAAAGCCCGGTCTTGCACATCGGCGGTCAGGGTGCGCTGACTCAGCACAAGATGGGATCGCTGCAGGACCTGCCGCACGTCGACGTCATCAGTCCAATCACGAAGTTTGCCGCCACCGTCCCGAGCACCGAGCGTGTCGCGGATATGGTTTCGATGGCGGTCCGCGAAGCGTTCAACGGTGCGCCCGGGCCGGTGTACTTGGAGATTCCGCGCGATGTGCTCGACCGCGAAGTGGACATCGCCAAGGCCGTCGTTCCCCAGCCCGGCAAGTATCGGGCGTCGACGCGTTCGATCGGCGATCCGGGCGACATCGAAAAGCTGGCCGACATTCTCGTCAATGCCGAGCGGCCGGCGATTCTGTACGGGCAGCAAGTATGGACGGCGCGCGGCCACAAGGAGGCGATCGCGCTGCTGCGCGGCCTCGACATCCCGGGGTATTTCAACGGCGCGAGCCGCGGGCTGCTGCCGCCCGGAGATCCGCATCACTTCGACCGCACGCGCACTCAAGCGTTTGCCAACGCTGATGTGCTGGTGATCGTCGGCACGCCGTTCGACTTCCGCATGGGCTACGGCAAGCGCATCAGCAAGGACTTGAAGCTGGTGCAGATCGACATGGATTACCGCACCGTCGGCAAGAACCGCGACATCAGCTTAGGACTGGTGGGCGATCCCGGCGCGATCCTGGGCGCTGTGCTGCAGGCCGCATCGGGCCGCATCAAGGGCGACAAGCGACAGGCTCGTCAGCAATGGCTGAAGCAGCTGAGCGAAGGCGAATCGGCCGCCACCGAAAAGCTCATGCCGTTGTTCAAGTCGAACAGCGTGCCGATCCACCCCTACCGCGTAGCTTACGAGCTCAACGAATTCCTGGGCGAGGACACGATCTACATCGGCGACGGCGGCGACGTGGTGACCATCTCGGCGCAGGCCGTGCGTCCCCGCGGCCCCGGTCAATGGATGGATCCGGGAGCGCTGGGTTCCCTCGGCGTCGGCACCGGATTCGCGATTGCGGCCGGGCTCGCCAATCCTTCCAAGGAAGTGCTTTGTTACTACGGCGACGGCTCGTTCGGCATGACGGCGTTCGACATGGAGACGGCCAACCGCTTCGGGGTTCCCTACCTCGCCGTCATCGGCAACAACTCGGCGATGAATCAGATTCGCTACGGCCAGCTCGCGAAGTACGGCGAGCAGCGCGGCAACGTCGGCAATCTTCTGGGCGACGTCCCCTTCGGCAAGTTCGCCGAAATGCTCGGCGGCTATGGCGAGGAGGTTCGCGACCCCGCACAGATAGCGCCGGCGCTGCTACGCGGCCGCGAATCGGTCCGAAAGCTGCGCAAATCGGCAGTGATCAACATCTGGGTCGACCCGCGCGAGTACGCACCGGGCACCAAGAATCAGACGATGTACAAGTGACGGCGCGGGGAGTTCTGCATGGGTAAGGCATTGGACGGGGTCCGTATTCTCGATTTCACGCACGTGCAGTCGGGACCGACCTGCACGCAGTTGCTGGCTTGGTTCGGCGCCGATGTGATCAAGATCGAGAGGGCGGGCGAAGGCGACGTCACGCGCGGGCAGCTGCGGGACATTCCCGACGTGGACAGCCTCTATTTCACGATGTTGAATCACAACAAGCGCTCGGTCACGCTCGATACGAAGAGCGAGGGCGGCAAACAGGTGCTCGAGAAACTGGTCAAGCACTGCGACGTGATGGTGGAAAACTTTGCGCCCGGCGCGCTCGATCGCATGGGTTTCACCTGGGAGCGGGTGCAAGAGCTCAATCCGCGCATGATCCTCGCATCCGTCAAGGGCTTTGGGCCCGGGCCGTACGAGGAATGCAAGGTGTACGAGAATGTGGCGCAGTGCGCCGGCGGCTCCGCCTCGACCACGGGGTTCGACGACGGTCCGCCGTTGGTCACGGGCGCGCAAATCGGCGACAGCGGTACGGGATTGCACCTGGCCCTCGGCATCGTCGCCGCCTTGTACCATCGAAATGCCACGGGACGCGGTCAGCGGGTGCTGGCGGCGATGCAGGACGGCGTGCTGAATCTCTGCCGCGTCAAGCTGCGCGATCAACAGCGCCTCGATCGCACCCATGTGATGAAGGAGTATCCGCAATTTCCGAACGGCACGTTCGGCTCCGCCGTGCCGCGGGCCGCCAATGCGTCGGGCGGCGGCCAGCCCGGCACCATCGTCAAATGCAAGGGTTGGGAAACCGATCCCAACGCGTACCTGTACTTCATCGCACAGGCGCCGGTTTGGAAGGCCATCTGCAAAGTCATCGGCAAGGAAGACTGGATCACCGATCCCGACTACGCCACGCCGGAGGCGCGCCTGCCCAGGCTGAAGGAAGTGTTCGCCACGGTGGAAGCATGGACGATGACCAAGACGAAATTCGAGGCGATGGACCTGCTCAATGAGCACGACATTCCCTGCGGCCCGATCCTGTCCATGCAGGAGCTGGCCAACGAGCCGAGCTTGCGCAAGACCGGAACCATCGTCGAGGTGGATCATCCGAAGCGCGGCAAGTACCTGACGGTGGGCAACCCCATCAAGCTGAGTGACAGCCCAACGGAGGTCAAGCGATCACCGCTGTTGGGCGAGCACACCGACGAGGTGCTGGCGGAGCTCGGGTACGCCGCCGCCGACGTCGCCGTTCTGCGATCGAAAAAGGTCGTTTGATGTCGGCATTCCCGCGGCGCGCGGCGCACGTCTCATTTCCACAACATGAGTGCGCGCCTTAGGGAATAAACAGGCCAGATCGATTACCCGAATTGCTACACTGCGCGCACCTGCGACGCAGCAGCCGTCGGAGGTGGAGGAATTTGAGTTGGGAGAGAGGGAGATTGCACGTGCTGCAGGGGGTGTGCAATTACGTTCCCAAGGATCGGGAACGGCCGGATTCGCCTCACAAGTCCGGCCGCTGATACGTGAGGGTGGATGGTGATAACGAAAATGATTCAAACAATCGCGTTTCATGAGGAATCACACAATGCTTAAATGTAGATCGGCTAAGCCTATGCTGGTGGCGCTTGCGGCATGTGCCGCCAGTGTCGCCTTCAACGGCGTCGTCTTTGCGGACGATGCCCAAACCCAAGCGCTGAAGGACCAAATGCGCATCATGCAGCAGCAGATGCAGGACCTTCAGAACAAAATCGACGCCCTGTCCAGGCAGCAAGCGGCGCAGCCTGCGCCCGCGGTTGCGGCAGCGGCGGGGCCGCCGCCTGCGAAGGCGGAACCGGCGGAGCCGAAGTTCGACAAATTCATCAAGGGATTTTTCGGCACATTGGACGTCTCGCTCGACGACACCACCAAGGGGATCAGAGGTCTTACGGCGTATTCGTATTCGTATGCCGGTGCGGGGCCCGGCTCCGGGTATGTCAACAACGGACCCAAGGGAACGCAGATCACCGGCGCCGTCGGTTGGATGGGGTCGCTCTCGACCAACAAGTCGGTGCTCGGCTACCGCGGCTCGCATGCGATCGACGGCAGCAACGTAGAGTTCATCTACCAGATCGAGACCCAGCCTTCGATCACCTCGACTCCTGGCCTCAATACCTCCTACACGCAGCAGTCGAACACAGTGAAGGGCGCCATCGGCTACGGCGACACCTACATAGGCGTCCAGGAAGCGGGCTGGGGCAAGCTGAAGATCGGTACGACCTACGCGCCGTACAAGTCATCCACCGACCGGATGAATCCTTTCTCCGGCATGCTGGGTGACTACGCGGTGATCATGGGCAACACCGGCGGTGACAATCGTGTTGAGTTCGGAACCCGGCTCGATCACTCGATCTGGTATGAATCGCCGAAATTCGGCGGCATGTTCAGCTTCGATTTGCTGATCTCCCCGGGCGCGAACCGCACCTACGACGACGTGGTGCAATCCGCCGGATCGCCGGACTGCAGCGGCGGCAACACGCCGGGTAGCGGCAATTTGCTGCTGAACTGCGATGACGGTGGATTCGGAACGGCGTACAGCGCAGATCTCAAGTTCGAGGCCGGCGGGTTCTATGCCACGGCGGCGTGGGAGCTTCATCACGCGGTAAATCGCAACAGCGACGGCATCGGCTCGAACAATCCGTACTACGGCTACCTGGTGGGCTTGGGCAATGGCGTATCGCCGCTGCTCGACTGGGGCACGTACAACAACATTGTTGCGGAATACGGGCAGGCGTACGTGAACGCCAACGGCTTCACGCCGCCGTTCCTCACCGATGTGGTGGACGAATGGGCGATCAAGGGCGGCGTGCAGTACGTGTTCGATTTCGGGCTCACCGTCAGCGGGATCTATGAGTACATGCACCGCAATCTGCCGCCCGATCTGGAGTGGCAGAACGAGCGGCAGAGAAACGGCTTGTGGTTTGCGATGTCGCAGGACTTCTCGGACAGGGATAACGTGAGCGTAGGCTGGGCGCATGCCGGCCGCACACCGGGCGACCCGGGCGGGCAGCACAACTACGATCCGGAGACGACGGATGACCACGCGAACATGTACACCGCCGCCTGGAAGCACCGCTTCGACAAGAGCCTGTACTGGTATCTGGATGCGGCGGACACCGTCAATCACGGCAATGCGCACTACGATATCGGCGCCGGCGGACGCGGCGTGACCACGGATTGCCACGACGGCACGAATACCGTGGTCAACGATTACAGCAGCGCGGGACCGACGACGTGGGGCGGATGCCATGAGATTGGCGTCTCCACGGGCTTGAACTACAAGTTCTAAAGTTGAGTGTTTGAAGCCGGCAAGGCTTCGGGTTGGGCCAGGGACGCTTTCGCGTCCCTGGCCGCCAACCGAAAGATTCGGTAACCTTCGGCGCGCCCTCCCGCGCTTCATAGGCGTACGTCATTTGAAGATAGCGATCATCGGTGTCGGCGCGATCGGCGGCTACGTCGGGATTCGGCTCGCACTCGCCGGCGAAGACGTGACTTTCATCGCGCGTGGCGTCAACTTGGAGGCCCTGCGCAATCGCGGCATTCGGCTGGTGGCGTCCGACGGCACCGAGCAGGCCGTGCCGCAAGTCAAGGCGACCGACGACTATGCGGCCGCCGGACCGCAGGATGTGGTCATCCTCGCGATGAAGGCGCATCAGGTCGAGGCGGTCGCGCCCGACGTTCCAAAGCTGTTCGGGCCCGGCACCGTCGTGGTGCCGATGCAAAACGGAATTCCCTATTGGTACTTTCACCGGTATCCCGGCGAACTCGCGGGGACGCGGGTGACCAGCGTCGATCCGCAGGGCTTGATCGGCGAGCATATTCCTTGCGAGCGCGTCATCGGCTGCGTGGTGTATCCGGCCGCCGAGCTGGTTGCGCCCGGAGTAGTCAAACACGTGGAAGGCAACCGCTTCCCTGTGGGCGAACCGGGCGGGCAGAGTACCGAGCGCGTTTTACGCGTGTCGGAGTGCTTCATCCGAGGCGGGTTGCAGGCTCCGGTGCTCGCGGACATCCGCGCCGAGATCTGGCTGAAGCTCTGGGGCAACTTGACGTTCAATCCCATCAGCGCCCTGTCGCGGGCCACGCTCGCCGCCATATGCCAGTACGCGCCCAGCCGCGCCGTCGCGGCGGCAATGATGACCGAGGCGCAGATCGTCGCCAACAAGCTCGGCGTCACCTTTCGCGTATCCATCGAGAAGCGCATCGCCGGGGCGGAGCGTGTGGGGCACCACAAGACCTCGATGCTGCAGGACGTCGAATCCGCGCGCACCCTCGAGATCGACGCGCTGCTCGGCTCCGTCATGGAGCTGGCTCGACTGACCAATACGCCGACTCCGCACATCGATACGGTCTACGCGCTCACGAAACTGTTGGCGAAGACCCTGGATGAACGCAAGCCGCCGGGCGGCACGAGGCCGTCCGCCGCGTGATGGGGACCGCGCGCCCGCGGCGCCCTGCGGTTGCACGGACGCGGCGTCCCTCAACTAATTCTGACGATTGACGAGGTCGAGATATGAATATTCACGAGTATCAGGGCAAGGCGATTCTGCGCAAGTACGGGGTCGCGACGCCGCGCGGAATCCCTTGCTTCTCCGTGGCCGAGGCGGATTCCGCGGCGCGCGAGATCGGCGGGAAAGTTTGGGTGGTCAAGGCGCAGATCCATGCCGGCGGCCGCGGCAAGGGCGGCGGCGTCAAGGTGGCGAAGTCGCTCGAGGAAGTGCATGAGTACGCATCGAAGATCCTCGGGATGACGCTGGTCACGCACCAGACCGGACCCGAAGGAAGGCTGGTGAAGCGCCTGCTCGTCGAGGAAGGCGCGGACATCGCCAAGGAGCTGTACGTGGGTATGGTGGTCGACCGCGTCACCCAGCGAGTGACGCTGATGGCGAGTTCGGAGGGCGGCATGGAGATCGAAGAGGTCGCCGCGCGTACGCCTGAGAAGATTCACAAGGTTGCCATTGATCCCGCGGCCGGATTGACCGATCCCCAAGCCGAAGGCATCGCCCGCAAGATCGGCGTGCCGGACGGGTCGATGGCGCAGGCGCGCGGCTTCATGCAAGGGCTGTATCGCGCCTTCGTCGAATGCGACGCCTCGCTCGCCGAGATCAATCCGTTGATTCTCACCGGCGACGGCCGGGTGTTGGCTCTCGATGCCAAGCTCAATTTCGACCCCAACGCGCTTTTCAGGCACCCGGAGATCGTCGCGATGCGCGACCTCGATGAGGAAGACCCCGCCGAGGTCGAGGCGTCCAAATACGACCTTTCGTACATTTCGCTCAACGGCAATATCGGTTGCCTCGTGAACGGCGCGGGTCTGGCGATGGCGACCATGGATGCCATCAAGCTGTTCGGCGCCGAGCCTGCCAATTTTCTCGACGTGGGCGGCGGCGCCACGGCGCAGAAGGTCACCGAGGCATTCAAATTGATGCTCAAGAATCCGGCGGTGAAGGGAATTCTCGTGAACATCTTCGGCGGCATCATGCGTTGCGACACCATCGCCGAAGGCGTCATCGCCGCGGCCCGGGAGGTGAAGCTCGGCGTGCCGCTGGTGGTGCGGATGAAGGGTACCAACGAGGAGTTGGGCAGACAGAAATTGCGGGAGTCGGGACTGCCGATCATTTCCGCCGACAACATGGCGGACGCCGCGCAAAAGATCGTTGCCGCGGTCGCAGGGAAATAGGGGGCGACTATGAGCATCCTGATCGACAGGAACACCAAGGTGATGACTCAGGGCATCACGGGCAAGACCGGCGCCTTCCACACCCGCCTGTGCCGCGACTACGCGTACGGCAAGGACTGTTTCGTCGCCGGCGTGAATCCCAACAAGGCCGGAGAGAACTTCGAGGGCATCCCGATTTTCGCCAATGCCCGGGAGGCCAAGGAGAAAACCGGAGCGACGGTGTCGGTGATCTACGTGCCGCCGGCGTTCGCCGCGGGCGCCATCGACGAAGCGGTCGACGCCGACCTCGACCTGGTCATCTGCATCACCGAAGGCGTACCTGTACGCGACATGATCGCCACCCGCAATCGCATGCGCGGCAAGAAAACGATATTGGTGGGACCCAACTGCCCCGGCGTGATCACGCCGGATGAGATCAAGATCGGCATCATGCCCGGGCACATCCACAAGAAGGGGCGCATCGGCGTCGTTTCCCGCTCGGGCACCCTCACCTACGAAGCCGTCGGTCAGCTGATGGATATCGGACTCGGGCAATCGACCTGCGTCGGCATCGGCGGCGATCCGGTCAACGGCCTGAAGCACATCGATGTGATGCGGATGTTCAACGACGACCCGCAGACCGATGCCGTGATCATGGTGGGCGAAATCGGCGGCGACGATGAGGAAACCTGCGCACGCTGGATCAAACATCACATGAAGAAGCCCGTCGTCGGATTCATCGCGGGCGTCACGGCCCCGGCGGGCAAGCGCATGGGCCACGCGGGCGCCATCATTTCCGGCGGCAAGGGTACGGCGAACGAGAAGCTGGCCGTCATGGAGGAGTGCGGGATCAAGGTGACGAGAAATCCTGCGGAAATGGCGACTCTGCTGAAGTCGGTGCTCTAGCATGCAATGGGCCCGGTTTCGGTCGAACGACGGCCGGACCGGGTTCGGTGCACTCGAGGATACCCATATCGTTGAGTATGAAGGCGACCTGTACGGGGCGCCGCGGCCTACCGGCCGCACCGTGGCGCGGCACGGGTGCACGCTCGAGTCCCCCTGCGCACCCTCGAAGATCATCGCCCTGTGGAACAACTTCAACGCGCTTCGGATGAAGCTGGGCAAGGCCGCCCCCGCCCATCCGCTGTTTCTCATCAAGCCCTCCACGTCGGTCATCGGCCCCGGCCAAGCGATCCGAAGGCCCGCCGGCTATGACGGCAAAATCGCCTTCGAAGGCGAGCTGGGAATCGTCATCGGCAGAGCCTGCAAGGACCTTCGCCCCGGGGATGCACGCAAGCACATCTTCGGCTACACCTGCGTCAACGACGTCACGGCATCGGGCGTACTCAATGAGAATTCTGATTTCGCGCAATGGTGCCGATCGAAGGGTTACGATACCTTCGGTTGTTTGGGTCCTGTGATCGCGACGGACTTGGATTGGTCGCGGGAGCGGGTGATCACCCGGATGGATGGCGATGAACGTCAGAATTTTCCCTTGTCGGACATGATCATGCCTCCGGAGGAGCTCGTGAGCAGAATTTCCCACGACATGTCGCTGTTGCCCGGCGACGTTATCGCATGCGGCACGTCGGTGGGAATCGGGTCGATCAAGGACGGCTGCACCGTCGAGGTGGAAATCGCGGGGATAGGCATTCTCGCCAACGTCCTCGCCTCGAGCGCGCCCGCCTCGAGCGCGCCCGCCTCGAGCGCGCCATGAGCGGCGCCGCGGCCGACCTTGAGCCGCGGGCACTGCTGCGGCAAATGTTCGATGCCGCCATCGCCTCGGCGCAGCCGGCCCTGTGCATACCACCGCACCTTCCCGATCCGCCTCGCGGCAGGCTCATCGTCGTCGGAGCCGGCAAGGCCTCGGCCGCCATGGCCCGAGCCGTGGAGGAAAACTGGCCCGGCCCGCTGTCAGGCTTGGTGATCACGCGCTACGGCTACGCCGTCCCTTGCGATCGAATCGAGGTGGTCGAAGCGGCGCATCCCGTTCCCGATGCCGCCGGAATGCATGCCGCGCAGCGCATGCTCGAGTTCGTGGGCTCGCTGCACGCGGATGATCTGGTGCTGTGCCTATTCTCGGGAGGCGGCTCCGCTCTCATGCCGCTGCCGGCCGCGGGTCTCGACCTTGACATGAAGCAATTCGTGAATCGCGCCTTGCTGGCGAGCGGAGCCACCATCCGCGAGATCAACTGTGTCCGGCGTCATCTCTCCGCCATCAAGGGCGGGCGGCTGGGTGCGGCGTGTCATCCTGCGCGGGTGCTGACCCTGCTCATCTCCGACGTGCCCGGCGACCGGCCCGTCGACATCGCCTCAGGCCCCACCGTCGCGGATCCGACCACCTGCGACGACGCCCTCGCCATCCTGCGCCGATACGCCATCGAGTTGCCGCAACCCGTGCGCGATGTGCTGGAAAGCGGCCGCGGCGAATCCGTGAAGCCCGGGGATGCGCGGCTGGCGCGCTCGGGATTGCGCATCGTCGCCACTCCGCAGATGGCGCTCGAGGCCGCCGCCCGGGTGGCGCGGGCGGCTGGCGTTTCACCCCATATTCTCGGAGACGCCATCGAAGGCGAGGCGCGCGATGTGGGCAAGGTATTCGCCGGGGTGGCATTGCAAGCCGCGGAGCGCAGCCAACCCTTCACTCCGCCCTGTGTGCTCCTCTCCGGCGGCGAGACCACGGTCACCGTGCGGGGAGGCGGGCGCGGGGGACGCAACGTCGAGTTTCTGCTGTCGCTGGCAATCGCACTCGAGGGTCACCCGCGCGTCCATGCCCTGGCCGGCGACACTGACGGAGTCGACGGTCAGGAAGAGATAGCGGGCGGCTGTATCGGACCCGACTCGCTCGCCCGCGCGTGGGGCTTGGGTCTGAGGCCGAAGGACATGCTCGACGACAACGACGGCCACGGTTTCTTTGCGGCGCTCGGCGACTCCGTCGTCACCGGTCCGACCTTGACCAACGTCAACGACTTTCGCGCCATACTCATCGAGAGCTAGCGCGCAACCACGCTCCCGGACAGAAGATTCAAGCTGTACACGCCTTGCGAATTCGTGACGAAGGCTAAGCCATTACTCCCCCATCGCACGATCGTGCTTCCTATCTGGTCGGAAGGGAAGCGCGTGATCCAAGTCGGTGCCTGCGTCGTCAGGTTAAAGCCTTGCAGTGTGAAATCGCCATCCTGGCCTTGCGGGTTGTCGTTCGTTAAGAAGTAGGCGCGATTCAACGTCGAATCGATCGCGAAACCCCAGCTCCACACCGTCGTGCCGGCTGTGTTCGTGTTTTGCATCGAAAAGGAGGCTCCCGCCGCATTCGTCGCCGGGTTAAAGATGTTCCCCGTGCTCGAATAGACGAGACCATTGGTAAACGCCAAGTCATCCACTTCGCTTTCGTTAAAGTCCAATCCCGTCGCACTCTGCGTCTGCGTAAACCCAGCGCTCCCGGCACCGAGCTGATACATGGTTCCCAAGTTGGGCGTCGCACTGTACGCGAACATGGTCGTCGCATCGGTGCCGAAAGTGAAGGGCAGATGCCCTGGCGCGCCGACAGCCGTGAAGGTTTGCGCGCGCAGCACCGTGCCGTCAAAGATCTCAAGGATGGCTGAGTTTCCAATGGGCTGCACCGCCAAGGAGGTCGGTAGTCCCGGCGGGACTTTGATGACATTCGTACCCTCAAGACCCCCAGTCGCAATCGTCTCATCGACGCTCATGGTCGAGAGATTCACCCGCACCACCTGCATAGGTACGTCCTCGTACACGTAGGCGTACTGACCGTCATCGGAGAGCGCAAGGTTCGTGACTCCTGTGCCAGTCCCCAAAGGCACCACGGTCTCAACGCTCGCGGTCGCAGGATTGATCACGAGCAAGGAGTTCGGGTTCGTAGCCGCATAAGAGGGCGATGTGGCATAGATCCGCTGATTCACAGAGCTCCAGTACATCTCAAACAGTTGAAGCGGGATGGTCTGAACCGTGAAGTCCACGTTGGCCGAGGCATCGACGACGTAGGTCACGGGGAATGTGAAGGGCGTGTGGGCCGCAGGCTTCGTACAGGCGGCGTCGAAGCAAACCTTCACCTCGACCGAGTCTTGGTAGACACCGGAGCCCAGGGAGGCAGGCGGCTTCCCGGTGATCGTCAAGGTACCGGTGCCATTCAAATTCGACTGCAAGGTGGCGCTTGCGACCGCAACTCCCGTACCGATCGATGTGAAAACGTACGCACCCGTCGGCGGCAAGTTGATGGTCGTGATCGTCGTCGTTGTGATCGGTGCACTCGCACTTGAAGTCGGCGCTTCTAAAGTGAAGGAGGCGTTCTCGGGCGTGAAGAGCGTGTTCGGGATGGGATTTCCGGTGACGATGTAAGTGATCAGGATTTTGGCGGGACTTCCCGTGACGGGCGATGCGCACTTCGCATCGTTGCACACCGTGATCGTGATCGTATCGGTGTAAGTGCCCGCGCCCATCTCTGCCGGCGGGATCAGCGCGAAGGCGATGTCGTTCGTCGGTCCAAAGCTCCCCGTGATGGTGGCGCCTACTCCGGGGCTCGGCTCACCGGAAATACGCCCGGCGGGCGAGCCTGTTGGTGCCGTGATGCCGTAGGTTGTGCTTTGGGCGCCCTCCATAGTCATACTGGCGATCGCCGAGCCTGTGAAGGAGACGGTATAGTAGAACGTGCTCGATGCCGGCGCACCGGTCACCGTGACTGGGCCCTCGTAGTTATACGGGCTGGCCGAAGTCGACGACGTGACGGTCTTGTTCTGAGGTACCGTCAGGCTCTCGGAGGTCGTGCCACCGCCCGAACCGGTTCCTCCGGAACCTCCCGAGGAGCCGCTACCGGAGCTCGCCGGCGCGCCGCCTGATGATCCGCCGCCGCCGCAGGCTGCGAGCAGCACTCCTGCAATAATCGAAGGAACGAAAAAACCCGCGCGCATCCCAGCCTTCGTCCATGAACCCATCTTTTATCTCCCCGAGGCGCTATCCGTGACGCATTTTCTAGGGATCTTGTCGGATTCATTTTCCAGTTGCAACATTTCTCGGGGCCGCCGGATCGCCCAACATGCGTTGCCCCGTCGTTTCACCACCAGGATCTGGCGCCATCCACCGCGAATATGTTTAAAACCAAAAACAAAGGCTCTGTCTCGCACCGGAGGGTGAGATTCTTACTCGCGCTCTCGAGCCGCCGCTGCTTCGATGCTCTCGAATACCCGCTCCATGGCGAGGACGCGCGCGACGTAGCTCCCGGCGTCATGGTCGCCGCAGCGCTGGCCCCCGGCCAATCGCAAGCCGCGCTGAACGAAGGCGTCTCCCGCACCGGCACCGCAGAGATGGATGACTGCGGCCAACTCCCGCCTTCGCTCCGGCGTCGCAACCTGTACATGGTGGCGCTGCAGAGCGCTCGTGACGCTGCGATCGAGATACGCGGCGGTGAGCTCCACCGCATGTGAGGGGATGACCCGCGTGTACAAACGGTTGAACCAGCAGGAATTCCAGTCATTCCACGGGCCGTCTTCGGCAACGGTGTGATCGCGGATGCAGTAGCGCCTCGCCTCGGCAAAAGTGCCGTCGGTGATCTGGTACATGCCCACCGCACTCGAGGCGGGGCGGTACACCTCGAAGGGCGTGGCGTTGAAGGACCAGCGCCAATAGGTCCGCACCACCGGATTGCCGGACCCTTCGACCTGCGCGAGCGCCGCGAGCAGCTCCGGGGAAATGACGCTTGTGGAATATTTTCGAAACAACGGGGCGTACTGCGCCCAAGTCTCGGCCGGCGTTTTATCGAGAGTGCCGCTGACGGGAAAGAACAGCTCCGACGGCTTGCGGACGACCTGGTACAGCCAGTTGAGAGTCAGCCACAGGATGGCGGCGAGCGCGAAGAGGGTGAGCCCCTGCGCAAGCTTCGGCGCGCGGCGGAACAGGCGAAGGATGCGCCGCCGGGTGCGCAGGCTGGGCAGCAGTTTCGCGATGCGCCGGCGTCGGCTATTGCGCCTCTTCGGCACCGCACCGCCGGTCCTAACCCAGCTTCCCGCGCACGAGCCGGTACACAGCCTCGCTTTCGGCGGCGCAAGACCCAACCAGCGTTTCGATCTCGGCGGTCGCGGCTTCGGCGAAGGCCCGGTCCTTGAGCGCGGGCGCGTTGATGTATACGTTGAGCGCGGCGCTGCGCAGCCCCGTGAATCCCGCCAGTACCCCGACGCCGCCGTCGCTGATGACATTGAGATAGCCGTGCTCGCTGGCGCGCCGAGCCAATGCGATCACCTCGGCGCATACGCGCGCGCAATCGAGCGGCGCTTCGGTGGCCTGGCGCAGGCCCGCCTGGATGGCGGCGGCGCGCCGGCTCTTGTCCTCGTCGGAGATCTTCGGCAACTTGTACGCCGCCATGATGCTGTCGAATGCGGCGATGTCCTCCGCCACCATGGCCGTCAGGCGGCGCCGCACCCTCTCGGACTCCCGGAGTATGGCGCGCATCTCGGCCTCGACGCCTTCGTAGCCCTTCTTGCCGATGGTGACGTTGCAGACCATGGACACGAGGGCCGCGCCCATGGCACCCATGATGGCCGCGGCGCTGCCGCCCCCCGGCGTCGGATTACCGCCGGCGAGGTCGTCCAGAAATTTCTCAACGGAAGATTGTGTAACCGTCATTGCCCGCCTGTCTCCTCAACCGACCATCGATTTGGCGATGGCGTAGATCTCTTCGGCGTCGAGCACTTGATCGTTCTGCTCGAACAGCCGCGAAACGCAGGCGCGATGCAGCGCCAGTTTGAGCGCACCGAAACCGAGAGAGCCGAAAAGTATCTTGCCGTGCTTGACGAGGCCGCGGTCGCTCTGACCCACGCCTTCGATACCGGCCGGCGGCGATGCGTTGGCATCGGCGAGCAGCTCCAATGGGGCGCTGTCCCGCCACTGCTTCTCGTCGAGCAGTGTGATTCCGGCCGCGCCGGTGGCGAGCACGATCTGCGCGCCCTCGATGGCGGCCCCGCGCTCGGCATTGGTCGGCGCCTCCATGGCCTGTATGGCAACGCCGAAGCGCGCTTGAATGGAATCGCAGGCGGATTGCACAATATCGCGCTTGCGGCCGGTGATCGCCACCTGGGCGCCTTCGCGGGCGAGCAGCACCGCCGCGCGCTGGCCGACCGGACCGGAGCCTCCGAGCACCACGGCGCGCTTGCCGGCGAGCGAGCGGCCATGCGCGAGCCACGCCACGGCGGCCGAGGCCGTCGTGTTGGAGCCGTTGCAGTCGAACATCACCGAAACGCGGAAATTGCCGAAGAATTTCCTGCGTACCGCGCCGAGCATCGCTTCACCCCCGGCCATGTTGCCGCCGCCGATGAAGATCGCCGTGTTCTTCTTGTCCTTGAGGCCCCGGGTGAAGATGGCTCCCTCGACGAGACCGCCGACGTTCGCCGCATTGACTCCGCCGTAGGCGCAAACATGATCGGCGCCGCCGTCGTATCCGACGACATTATCGAAGACCGAGGGCAGGGTGTCGGTGTCGAACTGGTAGAGGAGTTTTTTCACACCCGTATCATGTCACGTCAAGTCACGAGATGCTGCGGTTTGCCCGCCGCCCAGCCCTCGATATTATCGATCAATTGGTCTGCAAGGAACTGCATGGCGCCGTCCGAGGCCCAGGCGATGTGCGGCGTCAGGATGAAATTCGGCCGCCGCACATCGAGCAGCGGATGCCCGTTCTTCGGCGGCTCGACGCTGAGCACGTCGAAGCCGGCGCCCGCGATCAATCCCTCATCGAGCGCTTGGATCAGCGCGGCCTCGTCCACCAGTCCGCCGCGGGCGGTGTTGATGAGCAGGGCGTTGCGCTTCATTTTTCGAAATGCGCCGATGTCGATCAGGTTGCGGGTGGAGGGCAGCAGCGGACAGTGCAGCGAAATCACGTCCGAATGCGAGAGCACCTCGTCGTGCGGGGTGAACGATACGCCTTCCATCTTCGGCGGCGGATGATCGGCAAACAGCACCCGCATGCCGAATGCGCGCCCGATGGCAGCGGTGCTCTGGCCTATGGCGCCCTCGCCGATGATGCCGAGCGTACTGCCGTACAGATCGCCGATATCGTGCGTGAAGAAGCAGAACTGATCGGACTTGTTCCACACGCCGTTCTCGACGTCCTGCCGGTACGCGAGCAGATTGCGGCGCAGCGCCAGTATCATGGCGAACGCGTGTTCCGGCACGGTATGCACCGCGTAGTTGCGGATGTTGGCGACGGCGATGCCGTGCTCCTTGCAATACGGGACGTCGATGACGTCGTAGCCGGTCGCCGCCACTGCGATCATCTTCAGGTCGGGCAGTTGGCGCAAGGTCTCCGTCCGCATCGGCACCTTGTTGACGATGGCGACGGCCGCGCCCTGGAGCCGCGGCACGATTTCGGTTGCGGATGTCTTCTCGTACTCGATGTATTCGCCCGCAAAAGCGGGCTTGCGGACCTTGGCCTTGAGAGACGCTCGGTCCAGGAATACGACTCGCGCCGTCATGCGGCGATGCCGGTCTTCGCGCCGGCCGCGGATTTGACCGCGCCCACCGGCGAACGCTCTCGCCAATAACTCTGCGCCGCCGCGACACCGCTGCCGGGCTCTATCTTGACGCCGACATCGAGCATGGCCATTTCGGCTCCTGCGATCGCGCCGAGCAGCATCAATTCGTTCAAGTCGCCCAGATGGCCGATGCGGAACAGTTTGCCGGCAACCTTGGACAGGCCGGCTCCGAGCGCGAGGTTGTAGCGCGTGAAGGCGCGTGCAATGACCTCCGCCCCGTTGATGCCTTCCGGCAGCATGACGGCCGATACCGTATCCGAGTACCACTTCGGCGCGGTGGCGCACAGCTTCAATTTCCAACCCTCGAGCACCGCGGCGCGCACACCGCCGGCGAGATAGCTGTGGCGACGGAACACATTCTCCAGCCCTTCCTCGGCCAGCATGGCGAGCGACTCGCGCAGGCCGTACAACATGGGGATCGACGGGGTATAGGGAAAGTATCCGGAGGCATTGGAGTTGACCATGTCGCCGTAGTCGAAGTAGCAGCGCCGCGAGCTTGCGCTCTTGGCGGCTTCGAGCGCCTTCTGGCTCACGCAGGTGACGCCGAGACCCGCCGGCAGCATCAGGCCTTTTTGCGAGCCGCTAACGCACACATCGACGCCCCATTCATCCATTCGAAAATCGATGCTGGCCAGCGCGCTCACCGAGTCCGCGAACAGGAGCGCCGGGTGCTTGACGCTGTCCAGCGCGCGGCGAATGGCGGCGACGTCGCTGGTCACGCCGGTCGCCGTTTCGTTTTGGCAGACCAGCACGGCCTTGATCTTGTGCTGCTTGTCGGCAGTGAGCGCGGCGAGATAGCGATCGACGGGAGCACCTTCTCCCCAGGGCGTTTCCAGAAGCTCGACCTCGAAGCCCAGCCGAGTGCACATGTCGGCCCACAAATGGCTGAATTGTCCGAATCGCGCGGTCAACACCTTGTCGCCGGCGTTCAGGCAGTTGGTGAGTGCCGCCTCCCAACAGCCGGTGCCGGAGGATGGGAATAGGATGGGGCTGCCCGAGACGGTCTTGAACACGGGCTTTAAAGCGCTCAAGCAAGCGCGGGTCAATTCGGGGAAAATGGGTGAGCGATGATCTTCCATCGCAACCACCATGGCGCGCAGCACGCGGTCGGGTACATTGGTGGGTCCGGGAACGAATAGAAAGTTGCGACCAGCCATACGAACTCCTGTTGCGCGGAAGCGGGCTAAAGACGGCGTATATGATGCCACTCGGGCCGTCGCCGACCGGCCACCATGGGGCCCTTTTTGGGGGTATTGTAGCCGACAATTCTTCTGATGATATATGAGATATCATGATTTTTGGCAAGTATTAATCGTAGCCAATTTAAGTAAGGACCAATCGGGGGAGACTCGTGATGCGAATTGCCATCGTCGGACAAAGTGACTTCGGTAAGGCGGCGCTGGAGGCATTTCTGGACAGAGGAGATGCCGTCGCCGGCGTATTTTGCGCCCCGGAGAAGCCCGGAGCAGCCGCCGATCCTCTGCGGCTCGCGGCAGAGCAGCGGAGCATCCCGGTCTATCAGCTGAAGTCGCTCAAAACTCCGGAGGCGCACGAGACCTTGCGGACGCTCGGCGTGGACCTAGGCGTCATGGCCTACGTCCTGCAATTCGTGCCGCAGGAGTTCGCCACCATCCCCCGTCACGGCATGATCCAGTATCACCCGTCGCTGCTGCCCCGCTATCGAGGTCCGAGCTCCATCAATTGGCCCATCATCCGCGGCGACACCCGTACCGGGCTCACCATTTTTCGGCCCACCGACGGCCTCGACGAAGGACCGATCATCCTGCAGAAAGAGACGCCCATCGGGCCCGACGACACCCTGGGCACAGTCTATTTCGATCGCCTGTTCCCGATGGGGATCGCCGCCCTTCAGGAAGCCGCCGACCTCGCCGTGAGCGGCCGCGCCGCCGGCAGCGTGCAAGACGAAGCGCAGGCGAGCTACGAGGGTTGGTGCCGCGAAGCCGAAGCCCGCATCAACTGGCACAACCATCTTGATTTCATCCACAACCTGATCCGCGGCTGCGATCCGGCGCCGGCTGCCTGGTCGACGTTCAGGGGCAAGAAGCTGCATTTCCACGCCGTGCGCAAGCACCCCGCGCGCACCTTCGGTCAGGTCAAGGGGCACATCGGCGCGATCACCGCCATCGGACCGCAGAGCGTGTGCGTGGCGGTGCAGGGCGGTCAGATCGAGGTGTTCAAGCTGCGGTTCGACGGCGGCAAAAAGCTGCCCGCTCCGCAAGTCTGCGCGGAGGCCGGCTTGAGCGTCGGCAACATTCTCGGCGAGTAGCTTAGAACCGGTCCGAAGCTCGAGGGATCCCGCGCGGGCCGATTGCGGCCCGCGCGGGCGTACATCAGAACAATCCGACCACGCGTCCCTGCGCGTCGATGTCGATCTTGTCGGCGGACGGCACCTTCGGCAGTCCCGGCATGGTCATCACGTCGCCGCATACCACGACGATGAACTCCGCGCCGGCGGCGAGCCGCACCTCGCGGATGTTGACCATGTGTCCGCTCGGCGCCCCGCGCAGCGCGGGGTCCGTCGAGAAGGAGTACTGCGTCTTGGCGATACACACGGGGTAGTGCCCGTAGGTCTTCTGCAGCTCTTCGAAGCGCGCGCGAATCTTGGAGTCGCCCGAAATGTCCGAGGCTCCGTAGATCTTCGTGGCGATGGTTTTCACCTTGTCCCACAACGTCTGCTTCTCGTCGTAGACGAAGCGGAAATTCGACGCGCCCTTCTCGACGATTTCCACGACCTTGCGGGCGACATCCGTCGCGCCGGCGCCGCCCTCGGCCCAATGCCGCGCGAGCACCAGCGGCACGTCGAGCGCCGCCATTTTCTTGGCGAGCAGGGCGTGTTCCGCGTCCGTGTCGGCGGTGAAATGATTGACCGAGACCACGCAGGGCAGACCGTACTGGTTGCGCACATTGCTGACGTGCCGCTCCAGATTCGCGATGCCCTTCTCGAGGGCGGCAAGATTCTCCTTGTTGATCTCCTTGAGGTCCGCGCCGCCGTGAAACTTGAGGGCTCGCACGGTGGCGACGATCACGACCGCGGCCGGACGCAGTCCGGATTTGCGGCATTTGATATCGATGAACTTCTCGGCGCCGAGGTCTGCGCCGAATCCGGCTTCCGTTACCACGTAGTCGGCCAGCTTCAGGGCCGTCGCGGTCGCCAGCACCGAATTGCAGCCGTGCGCAATGTTGGCGAAAGGGCCGCCGTGGATGAAGGCCGGATTGTTCTCCAGCGTCTGCACCAGATTCGGCTTCAGAGCCTCCTTGAGCAGCACCGTCATCGCCCCCTGGGCGTTGAGGTCCCTGGCATGAATGGGCGAGAGATCCCGGCGGTAGCCGACGACGATATTGCCGAGGCGCTGCTTGAGATCGACGAGGCTCTTGGCCAGGCAGAAAATCGCCATGACCTCGGAGGCCACCACGATGTCGAAGCCATCCTGCCGCGGGAAGCCGTTGCCGGGGCCGCCCAAGCCCACCGTGATCTCGCGTAACGCGCGGTCGTTCATATCGACCACGCGCTTCCAAGCGATGCGCCGGACATCGAAGCCGAGTTCATTGCCGTGATAGATATGGTTGTCGATCAGCGCCGACAGCAGATTGTGCGCGAGGCCGATGGCGCCGAAGTCCCCGGTGAAGTGCAGATTGATGTCCTCCATCGGCACCACCTGCGCATAGCCGCCGCCGGCGGCGCCGCCCTTCATGCCGAACACCGGTCCCAAGCTCGGCTCGCGCAGGCAAATGACCGCCTTTTTGCCGATTTTGTTGAGCGCATCGCCGAGTCCGACCGTCGTCGTCGTCTTGCCTTCGCCCGCGGGCGTGGGGCTGAGGGCGGTGACCAGAATGAGTTTGCCGTCGGGCTTATCCTTCAGGGTGTCGATGTAGTCGAGCGCGATCTTCGCCTTGTAGTGGCCGTAATTTTCAATGCTGGCGGCCGGAATCCCCAAGCGCGCGGCGATCTCGCCGATGGGCTTGAGGGTTGCATTCTGAGCGATCCCGATGTCGGAACTCACGATTTCTCCCAGTGTTGACGCGGCAGTCCGCCGCATGGATGGATGCCGGGCCCGATCAGGGCGCCGACAGATGCATTTAGCCTTGAGACTATAGCAAACCCAACGGCCGGCGCGGGCATGCCTTTTTTAGATCGTCAGTACGATTTTTCCGATGTGATTGGAAGTTTCCATGAGGCGATGCGCCTCGCTCGCCTCGGCCAGGGGGAAGGTGGCGTAAATGACCGGCCGCACGCGCCCCGCCGCGAGCAGCGGCCAGATGTTCTTGCGGACTGCATCGGCCACTTCGGCCTTCTGCGGGATGGTTCGAGCCCGCAGAGTCGAGCCGGTGAGCGTCAGCCGCTTGGTGAGTATCAGCCCCATGTTGACTTCCGCCCGTGATCCGCCCAGCAGTGAAATTACGACCACCCGGCCCTCGAGCGCCGCGATGTCCAGATTGCGCGCGACATAACTTCCGGCGACCATGTCCAAGGTGACGTCGACTCCCTTGCCTGCAGTCTCCGCGCGCAGCACTTCGACGAAATCTTCCGTGTGGTAATTGATTCCGCGCACCGCGCCGAGCCGCTCGCAGGCACGGGCCTTGTCGTCCGAGCCCGCGGTGGCGAAGACCCGGGCGCCCCAAGCCGACGCGAGCTGGATCGCGGTGGTGCCGATGCCGCTGGTGCCGCCGTGGATGAGCACGGTGTCTCCCGCCTTGCAGCGGCCGCGATCGAATAGATTGGTCCACACCGTAAAGTATGTCTCGGGAATCGCGGCCGCTTCCACCATGCTGATGCCCGCGGGGACGGGCAGGCACAGCGGTGCCGCGGCGATAGCGTAGGCGGCATAACCGCCCCCCGGCAGCAACGCGGTAACGGCATCGCCGATGGCGAGACCCGAGACCTTCGGCCCCAGCGCGGCAATCTCGCCGGCGATTTCGAGCCCGGGCAGATCGGAGGCTCCGGGCGGGGGAGGGTAGCGGCCCTGCCGCTGCATCACGTCCGGCCGATTCACTCCCGCGGCCGCCACCCGCACCAGCACTTCACCCTCTTTGGGGACGGGTACCGGTCTTTGGGCAAGCTTCAGCTGCTCCGGCCCACCCGGCGCCGCAATTTCGACCGCGTTCATTTCAAGGGGTACGGACATCGATGTATCCTACATGAGCGATCGGTCGCCGGCAGCAAGTCGAGACCGCGGACGCCGTGGATACATCGGAGGAATCTTGGCTCAGGTCACTCGGCGGTATTTCTTGCTGTCATCCGCCGCATGGTCGGCCGGATGCGCGATGCGCCGGCCGCCTGCGGAGGCCCCGTCGCAGGTCCGGCAGCCGGCCGTCGGCCAATCCTGGCGCTATTCGAAGCAGGACCTCTTCACTCACGCGCTGCTGATCGATCAAGTCGACAAGGTCGCCTCGGTCGGCGCCACCATTGCAATCGAATCGAGCAGCGAAGCGATTACGGAAGGGAAGGAGAAGTCGCACTGGGGCGTACTGGCATTGCGGAAATATTTCCCGCACCACGGCACGCCCATCGGCGCTCTGCCGGGCGAGATACAAAATCCGTGGGGAAAGATCTGGGTCGATCCGCACTGGGGCCAGGTTCAAGTCTACGAGACGGCGATCCCCCTGTGGCCGGAACAACTGCGGCCCGGCTGGCAGACCCGCTTCAGCACCCAATACAAGACTCCCCTGAACCAAGACGCGCGACCGTGGGATCAGACGATGAAGGCGCATTCATGGGAGAGAATTTCCGTGCCGGCCGGCCAGTTCAACGCTCTGCGCTTCACCAACTCGGTCAATTTCGTCAGCGGAGACGCCGCTCGGACGGACTCGAAACGGCAGGAGACGCTATGGTTCGCACCGGAGGTGGGCCGCTGGGTTGCCCGCGAGAGCAAGGGCAGCTATTACGCGGCCAATTCGGCAATCGATACGCCATACGACGAGAACGCCTACCGGTGGGAACTGCTCGAGTGGTCGTAGGAGCCTGGGCCGGGGGCTAGCGCGAGGGCCCTTCGACACCGTCAAACATGTTCATCCGCCAGCTCGAATATCTCGTCACCCTCGCCCGCGAAAGGCATTTCGCCAAGGCGGCCGAGGCATGCCATGTGTCGCAGCCCGCGCTCTCCTCGGCGATCCGCAGCTTGGAAAAGGAACTGGGCGTGATGATCGTCCAGCGCGGGCGGCGCTTTCTCGGACTGACCCTCGAAGGCGAGCGGGTCCTGGCTTGGGCACAGCAGACACTGGCGTCGCTGTCCCATATGCGGGAGGACGCGTCCCTTGCCAAATCGACCATGACGGGGACGCTGCGCATCGGTGCCATACCGACGACGATGACGGTTGCCGCCTTTCTGACCGGTCCGTGTTTCGCAGCGTATCCGAACATTCGCTACACACTCTCGTCCTTGACCGCCGACGCCATCGCAAATCAGCTGGATCACTTCGAGCTCGATCTCGGCCTGACGTATCTGGACGATACCGTCCTCGAGGGATTCGAGAAGCTGGCTCTGTTCGACGAGCGCTACGTTCTGCTCGCGGGCCGCCAAGTGCCGCTCGAACCCTCACTGACGTGGCACGAAGCGGCACGCCTGCCGCTGTGCCTGCTGACCGGAAAGATGCGCAATCGGCAGGTCATCGACGCCGCGTTTCGGCGATCCGGCGTGCAGCCCACGGTGGTGTTGGAGACCGATTCCTTGTTCTCGCTATACGCCCACGTGAGCGAAGCTGGACTTTTCAGCGTCGTACCCCACAGCCTGCTGAATTTTTTCGATCTCGATCATCGCGTGCAGGTGCGCCCGCTGCTGCCGCAGTTGACGCGGGCGATCGGCTTGGTCGCGCGCAATCAACCCGCCCTTGCACCCATTACGGGCGCGGTCTGGGAAATCGCACGCGGCCTTCAGTTGCAATCGCGGTTTGACCTGGCGCTCGAGTGATTCACGGCGCTTATCGACCCATTCACACAAACGATTAGAAGATTTTCCCACTTGATTCCACACTGAAATGCCGCCATTTCAGTTGTCGTGGATTGGCCGTCCGATTGGCCGGCGGCCCGGAGGAAACATGGATTGCAAAGTCGAGCTTGATCATCAGGAATTGTTCATCGACGGGAAACGAGTCGCCCCACGGGGCGGCGAGTACTCCATCGATTTGAATCCCGCCACCGAGGAGCCGATCGCCGAGGTGGCCGAGGGCGGCAAGGCCGACGTCGATCTGGCGGTGCACGCGGCGCGGGCGGCGCTCAAGGTCTGGGGCGGCATGCGGGCGGCCGAGCGCGGCCGCATTTTGCAGCGCGCGGCGTCGCTCATCGAGGAGCATCAGGAAGAACTGGTCGAGCTCGAAAGCCTGGATGCCGGCAAGCCGCTGGCGGCGGTGCGGCGGCAGGACATGGCCGCGGTCATCGACACGCTGCGCTACTACGCGGGCTGGTGCGACAAGATCACCGGCGATGTCATTCCGGCGCGGCCCGACGCATTGACGTATACGGTGCGCGAGCCGGTGGGCGTCGTCGCGGCCATCGTGCCGTGGAATTTCCCGCTCATGATCGGCATGTGGAAAATCGCCCCGGCGCTCGCCTGCGGCTGCACTCTGGTGGTCAAGCCGGCGGAACTCACTCCGCTCAGCATGCTGCGTGTCGCGGAGTTGTTCCTCGAGGCCGGCCTGCCTCCGGGTGCGCTCAACGTGGTGTGCGGCAAGGGCAGCGTGGTCGGCGAGGCCTTGGTACGCCATCCCGGCGTCGACAAGGTGACCTTCACCGGTTCGCCGCGGGTCGGCCGGGGCATCCTGCAGGGCGCCGCGGGCAACTTCAAGAAAGTGACGCTCGAACTCGGAGGCAAATCCGCCAACGTAATATTTGCCGACGCCAATCTGGATCGCGCGGCGCGTGCGGCGGCGTCGGGAATATTCTTCAATGCCGGGCAGGTGTGCTCCGCCGGCTCGCGCGTGTTGGTGCAGCGGCCGGTGTACGACGAGGTGGTGCAGCGTGTGGCGGAGCGTGCCCGGGCGATCCGCGTCGGCGATCCGAGCGCGCCCGGGGTCACGATGGGCCCGGTCATCTCCGCGGGCCAGATGAAGACGGTATTGAACTACATCGAGACCGGCAAGACCGAGGGAGCCTCGGTGGTGACGGGGGGCGCGCGCATCGGCGATACGGGTTATTTCATCGAGCCCACGGTGTTCGCGAACGTCCGGCATGAAATGCGGATCTCGCAGGAGGAGATCTTCGGCCCGGTGCTGTGCGTGATTCCCTTCGAGGACGAGGAGGATGCCCTGCGTATCGCCAACGGAACCGCGTACAGCCTCGCGGCCGGCGTATGGAGCGCGGACATCGGACGTGTGCATCGAATGGCCGCCGGATTGAAAGCGGGGACCGTGTGGATCAACACCTACGGCTATACCGACGTGCGTCTGCCTTGGGGAGGATCCGGAGAGTCGGGATTCGGCAGGGAACACGGAGAATCCGCCATCGAGAACTTCACCGTGCCGAAGGCGGTCTGGCTGGCGCTCGAAGCCTAGCAGCCGTCGGCCGCTGGCGGACCTGCGCCCGGGGTGTATGATCGGTCGCTTCGCGTGCAGCGGAGCGCCTCATGACGACGGCCTATATCACCCACCCGGACTGCCTGCGCCACGAGATGGGACCGGGTCACCCGGAATGTCCGGCGCGCCTGAGCTCGATCAACGAGCACATGCGATCCTCCGGATTGATGGACGAGCTGCGCTGCTTGGAAGCGCCGCTCGCCGGTCCCGACGATCTCAAGCGAGTGCATCGGCCGGCGTACGTCGATCTGATCTTCGACAATGCGCCCACCGAGGGCTACGCGCAGCTCGACCCTGATACGGCCATGAACCCCTACAGCTTGAGCGCCGCGCGCCGCGCCGCCGGTGCCGGATTGTCGGCGGTCGACGAGGTGATGGCCGGACGATCCATGAACGCGTTCTGCGCAGTGCGGCCCTGCGGCCACCATGCCACCACGGGGCGCTCCATGGGGTTCTGCATTTTCAACAATATCGGCGTCGCGGCGGCGTACGCCTTGGAGAAAAGGGGGCTGGACCGCGTTGCCATCATCGACTTCGACGTTCACCACGGGAACGGCACGGAGGACATGTTCAGCCCGCCGCAATGGCAGGATCGCGTGCTGATGGCCAGTTTCTTTCAGCATCCCTTCTATCCGTACAGCGGCACCGCCAATCCCGCACCCAATATGATCAATGTTCCCTTGGCCGAAGGCAGCGACGGCGCCGCGGCAAAGAAGGCCGTCGAGACCGCATGGCTGCCGGCGCTCGAGAAATTCAAGCCGGAGATGATTCTGATCTCGGCGGGCTTCGATGCGCACCGCGAGGATTTGTTGGGCGGCATGGCGCTCGTCGAGGCCGACTATGCCTGGATCACCCGGGAATTGATGGCGCTCGCCGCCCGGCATTCGCAGAACCGCATCGTGTCCATGCTCGAGGGTGGCTACAATCTGGCGGCCCTGGGGCGCAGCGCCGTGGCGCACGTGAAGACCTTGACCGAGCGGTCATCGGCTTCGGCCGGCCCTCAGACGTAGTGTCTTGCCACCGATTCGGCCACGCACACGGGCTTCGAATGGCCCTCGCGTTCCGAAGTGACTTCGACGACGACCTGTGCGCCGCCGGGAATGGTTTCGAAACTCATGAGCTTGAAATGCCCTCGCAGGCGGCTTCCCACCGGCACCGGCGCCGGAAAACGCACTCGATTGAGGCCGTAGTTCACGGTCATGCGCACGTCGCCGACCTTGAACGCGCTTCGGACCATGACGGGCAGCAAACTCAAGGTCAGATGACCATGGGCCACCGTCGCACCGAACGGCCCGGCCGCCGCGCGCACCGGATCGACGTGGATCCACTGATCGTCGCCGGTGACCGCGGCGAATTGATCGATGCGCGCTTGGTCGATGCTGAACCAGTCGCTGGTTCCCAAGTTCGTGCCGATGAGCGCCTGCAATTCCGACAATCGTTGATAGGTATTCATGGCGTCCTCGCGCGTGGGGAATCCGGAGTTTGGCCGGCATCATCGCATAGGCCGGGCGCCGATTGCGCGGGCGGACGGGGTCTGGAAAATGTCGCCTGCGCACCCATATAGGCCCTTGGGCAAGAACTCAATCGGCAGGAGCACTCGGTGAAGAAAACGGTTTCGGGCGTGTACCCCAGTCCCCAAGGGCACTGGGTGGGCGACGGGTTTCCGGTGCGAAGCCTGTTCTCCTATGACAATCTTGGCCGGCTCTTGAGCCCCTTCCTGCTGCTGGACTATGCCGGGCCGGCCGAGTTCGCCCCGGCCGCGCAACCGCGCGGGGTCGGCGAACACCCGCATCGCGGCTTCGAGACCGTCACCATCGTCTACCAAGGCGAAGTCGCGCATCGCGATTCGGTCGGCAATTCCGGCCTGATCGGACCGGGGGACGTGCAGTGGATGACCGCGGCATCCGGCATCCTGCACGAGGAGTTTCACTCCCCCGCGTTCACCCGCACCGGCGGCGCCTTGGAGATGGCGCAGCTTTGGGTCAATCTGCCTGCGGTCCACAAAATGTCGGCGCCGCGCTATCAAACGCTCCTCAAGGCGGACATTCCGCAAATCGATCTCGCCAACGGTGCGGGTAGCGTTCGCGTCATCGCGGGCAGCTTCGCCGGATCCGGCGGTCCGGCGCATACCTTCAGCCCGCTCAATGTCTGGGACGTGCGCATGCAAAGCGGTCGCCATGCATCGATATCCCTGCCCGAGGGCCACACCGCGGCCATCGCCGTGCTGCGGGGCTCGGTCACCGTCAATGATTCGCGGCGCGCGGGCGACGCCGAATTACTGGTTCTGGATCGCGCGGGCGTTCAAGTGCACATCGAGGCGGCCGTCGACAGTACGTTGCTGCTGCTGAGCGGCGCGCCCATTGCGGAGCCCATTGTGGGCTATGGTCCGTTCGTGATGAACTCGCGCCAGGAGATCGAAGCGGCGGTGAAGGATTTCCAGCACGGGAAGTTCGGCCGCATGCCGGCACCGCCGCAGGAGACTTCCGCGGTCGTTTGAGGCTGGAGGTCGTTTGAGGCTAGAGTTGGCCTGCCATGCAATCGACTTTGAGTCAACGCAAGCTCGGCCCCTTCACCGTATCGTCCATCGGTTTCGGCTGCATGAACCTGAGCCACGCCTACGGAGTCCCGCCGCCGCCCGACGCCGGGGCGGAGATTCTGCTGCGCGCCCTGGACCTTGGCGTCACGCACTTCGACACGGCGGCGCTCTACGGCTTCGGGGCGAACGAGGAATTGGTGGGCCGCACGCTCGCGCCGTTTCGCTCTCGCTTCACTTTGGCGAGCAAGTGCGGCATTCAAGGCGTGAAATCCGAGTCCGGGGTGCGCCGCGCCATCGACGGCAGGCCCGCGACGCTCAAGCAGACCTGCGAGGACAGCTTGCGGCGCCTCAATACCGAGGTCATCGACCTCTACTATCTGCATCGCTGGGACAAGGCCGTGCCCATCGAGGACAGCGTCGGGGCTATGGGGCGTTTGGTGGGCGAGGGGAAGATTCGCGCCGTCGGGCTGTCGGAAGTGTCGGCGGCCACATTGCGGCGCGCGCACGCGGTGCACCCGATCGCCGCCGTGCAGAGCGAGTACTCATTGTGCACGCGCAATCCGGAAATCGGCGTGCTCGAGGCGTGCCGAAGCATCGGCGCGACGTTCGTCGCCTTCAGTCCATTGGCGCGGGGCTTTCTCACCGGTGTTCTGCGGGACGTTGCGTCGCTCGACGCCAAGGACCTGCGCCGATCGATGCCGCGATTCGAAGCGGCGGCTTACGCCGCGAATCTACATCTGCTCGACGAGTACGCCAGGCTGGCGCGCGCGGCGCACGCGTCCATGGCGCAGTTGGCGCTCGCTTGGGTATTGACCCGCGGCGAGCACGTGGTCGCCGTCCCCGGCACCACCTGCAAGGCGCACCTGGAAGAGAACCTCGGCGCCGCCGCGATTGAATTGCAGCCGGAACTGATCGCGCAGCTGGACGCTCTCATCAACCGGCGAAGCGTCGTCGGGGAGCGCTACGGCGCGGCGACGCAGGCGGAGATCGATACCGAAAATTTCTGAGGCACCGCTCGCCGCGCAGGCGGACTTACCCGGGCTCCCGGCCCGTCAATTCCGCGACCGCGCGGTGCGCCTGATCGATGGCGACCTGCGTATAAGCGTCCCATCCGGAGTCCGAGTTCGCGATGGCGATGCGGCCGAGCCGGCGGCGGGCGAGCGCCGCGATGCGGGCTTGGGCTTTGGGATCGTCGTACAACGGCGTCGGGGTGTACGCATAGCCATGAGGCCATCGGTTCACCGTGATCGCCGCCACGTCGCGATCGAAATCGAAACCCGCGGAGCCGAGCATTCGCCCGAGCTCGTCGCGGATTTCGCGCTCGAAATCGCCGAAGCTCATGGAGTACAAACGCGCCCGGCCGGCGCGATACTGCTCGCGCATGTTGAGACCCTGATTGGGCGCGCAGGGGGTGTGCAGCAGATGCAAGCAGGCGGGCGCCGACGGATCGGGGGAGAATCGGTAGCCGCCGAGACTCACCGGAAAATCCAGCGCGGCGGCATAGGTGCCGCCGGGGTTGTCGATGGATGCCAGCCCCAGTTTGTGCCAAGGATGCCAATTGCGCACGGCCACGTTCACGTAGACCAGAGGCGCCCGCACATTGGCATGCAGTGCGGCGCGCTGTTCGTCTCCCGTCTCGGAGACGAGGTAGGGAATCATGGCCTGGTAGCAGGCGAGCACGCAGCCGGCGGCGGCGACCCGGGTCACCTCGCCGCCGCTCACGTAGGCGACCTCGACGCCCCGATCGACATTGCGCACGTCGACCGCCGTCGAGTTGAGGCGAATCCGCACCGCGTGCTCGGGACGATCGAGTTGCCGGTAGTCGAACGGCGCCAGCACGATGTCTTCCATGGAGTTGCCGGGCGCGATCGGCGGAATCAGCCGGCGCACCAGCATGCGGGCGATCGATGCATTGCCGTCCGGGAAGTGGTAGATGTAGGGCTCTTCCGGCTCCGATCCGAGCGCGGCACGCTGCGCCTTGAGGCCGGGCGAGGCGAGAGTCTCGCTCGCCGGCACGGCGTCGATGCCCACCGCCCAGAGGTCGTGCGTGCGGGTCTGCAGAAACTTCAGCACCTCCTCATCGGCCTGCCAGTACTGCTTGAGGAAGTCGCGATAGCTCAGGTGCTCCAGAACGCCGAGGCGTTGGCGCGCGGTCTTGCCCGATAGCACGTCGCGATCCGACCAGATCATCTCGAACAATTGCGCCCGCGCCGCGGCGCCCAGCGGAAACTGCTCCAGATACGCCCGCAGCGCCGCATCGTCGCGCGGATCTTCATCCGCTTCCTGCCACGTGCCGAAGGGCCGCCGCACCAGACGGTCGACGCCGAATACCTCCTTCTTGAAGAGCACGCCGCGGCTCAAATTCCAGCGGGCGTAGAACTTTTCGTCGAAGGCCTGATCGAAGCGCCGAACGTCGATGCCCAGATCCTTCAACAGAGCCTTCGCGACGCCGTCCCAGTGGTGCGCCGGGCTGTCGATGGATTGAGTGCCGCCGTAGCCGAGCAGAGTCTGTCCGTCGACGACGAACTCATTGCGCTTCGCGTGGCCGCCGAAATCGTCGTTGGTGTCCAGAATCAGAACGCGGGCGCCCGGATGCCGCTGACCGTAGAAGTGCGCGGCGGCCAGGCCGCTGATGCCGGCGCCGACGACGACCAGATCGTGGTGCTCGCGCAGCGCCGCCTTCGAGATGTCGAAAGGCGAGCCGTCGCGCAGCCGATGCGCGGCCTCGAACGAGCCGGGATGGCTGCCGCGCAATCCGTCGCGGCCGGGAGGATACATCGGCGCCGCGCCGGCACCATCGGCGGAGCCGCCCGCGGCACGCGCCGGCCCCAAATCCACGCCCGCCGCGCCGGCCACGGCGATTGCGATGCCGTTCATGAAGTCGCGGCGCGTGATTCCGGTGCTCATTCGACCGATGTTCGCAATACGGCTCGGACTCCGCAAGACGGCGCGCGAAGTCGCCTGTCAATCAGGGGTGCTTGTGGTTACTGCGCGAGCCCGGTGCTATGCTTTGTCGAAGGCGGTTGCAGATGAACCAGGCGGCTCGCAGATTACTCGGCCAATGGCGCCACCAGAAACCGTGGTGCGGCGCCTTAGCCGCCTTTATTTGCGCCTTGGCGCTGTACCCGGAATGGTCGGGCGGCTCGGTCCCGGAGATCTCGCCTCCGACTGTCCCCGCCGCGAGCGCCGAGGAACTCGCGGACATCATGGTCGAGGCGCCGGAACCGCGGTACGTCTCTCCCACCCGGCGCGATCAGATAGGGCGCATCTGGGCGCCCGTCATGATCAACGGCCACGGACCGTTCCGCCTGGTGCTCGATACGGGCGCAAGTCACAGCGCCGTCACGTCGCTCGTCGCCCTTGCGCTCGGAATCCCGACCGACCAGTCGCCGCCGGTGATCCTGCGCGGGGTCACGGGCTACGCCACGGTGCCGACGATTCGAGTCGATACGCTCACCGTCGGCGATCTGTCCGTCGATTCCGCGACCCTGCCCATCGTCCCGGATGCCCTTGGCGGGGCTCAGGGAATACTCGGAGGCGAAGGGCTGGCGGGAAAACGCATCTACATCGATTTTCGGCACGACAAGATCTCCATCACATTTTCCCGAAATGAGAGGTCCTCGCGTGAATTCGTGGACGTGCCGTTCTACGCCGTAAAGGACACCTTGGTGGTCGTCGGCGCGATGATCGGCGATGTGCCCACCAAGGCCATCATCGACACGGGCGGTCAAACGACCATCGCAAATTTGGCGCTGCAGCGCGCCCTGGCTTTTCGCCACAGTATGGAGTTCAGAGGCAGGCCCGACCAAATCATCGGAGCCACCAAGGACGTTCAGAACGGCGAAATCATGGCCATGCCCCCGATTCACTTCGGTACCATCCAGATCGAGGACGCCGGCGTCACATTTGGCGACCTGTACATATTCAAGCAGTGGAATCTGCAGCGCCAGCCTGCGATTCTCATCGGCATGGATGCGCTGGGATTGCTCGACACCTTGGTGATCGACTACCGCCGGCACGAGCTTCAAATGCGCATGGCGCGCGGCGGATGAGCCAGGGGGTAATGCGGGAATGACGATCAATAAGCCGGTGATTGGCGTGGCGGCCGCAGTGGTGTTGATCGCGGCGGGAACCTGGTACTACCTGCAGAACCGTCATGCGGCAATGCCGCCCGCGGCGACGGCGCCGCCGCCTGCCCAGCCGGCGGAGTCGGCGGAACCGGCCATACAACATCCGGTGCCCGAGGGCGAGGGTGCATCGAAGGCCCCTCTGCCGACGCTCGCGGACAGCGATCCCGCGATCAACGAGGCGCTCGGCCAGCTGGTCGGCGCAGCCGCGATGAAGGACTACTGGCAACCGGAAGGCGTCGTGCGGCGCATCGTCGTCACCGTCGATAATTTGCCGCGGCCGAAGGCGGCCGTGCAAAAGCGTCCGACCGGCACGGTCGCAGGTTCCCTCATGGTCAACGGCGACGAATTGCACGCCACCCTCGATCCGCGCAACTTCGTGCGCTATCAACCCTGGGTGGCGGTGATCGACAGATTGGACATGAGGCAGCTCGCCGCCGCGTACGTACATTTCTATCCGCTGCTTCAGCAGGCCTATCAGGATCTTGGATACCCGAACGGCTACTTCAATGACAGGCTGGTGCAGGTGATCGATCATCTACTGGCCACTCCGCAACCGGCGCAGCCCATCGCACTGATTCGCCCGAACGTGATGTATACCTACGCGGATCCGGGGCTCGAGTCGCGATCCGCCGGACAGAAGCTGCTGATCAGGATGGGCCCGGACAACGCGGCGGTGATCAAGGCGAAACTCACGGAGCTGCGCGCGGCCATCACCAAGGCGCCGCCGAAGCGCTAGACCGGTTCGGGCCATCGACGCTTAGGGATAGTCGCGTCACAGACCTCGAGGCGCCGGGCGATTTCCTGCCGCACCCGCCGTGCAAATGCAACCCTGTCGCCATGCGGCGTCACCCCGTGCGTTACATTCACTTCACGATCCAGCCTCTTTCCATAGTGTGACGTTATATGTTTATGAACGGCGGACGGCTGCGTACGCTCCGGAAACAACATTCAATGGGCGGGGTCACTATGAGCAAACCTAAGAGATCGAACACAACGCTGCCCCTGGCGGGCGCCCTGTTGGCCTTGTCGGCCGCAATGCTGCTTGGCGGCTGCGTGGTCGCAACACCGCCGCCGCGCGTCGTTTACGCGCCACCGCCGCCTCCTCCTCCGCCACCCCCGCCGGCCTACTCACAACCGGCGTACGCGGAACCGGCAGGCGAGCAGGTACAGGCCAATGAGCCGCCTCCTGCGTTGCCGGATTACGATCAGCCGCCGTGCCCCACTGAGGGCTACTTGTGGACACCGGGCTACTGGGCCTGGGGCGGCGGTGGGTACTACTGGGTGCCGGGAACTTGGGTTCAGCCCCCGCAGGTCGGCGTGCTCTGGACCCCTGGCTACTGGGGCTTCGTGGGCGGCGTCTATATGTTCCACGGCGGCTACTGGGGACCTCACGTCGGTTTCTACGGCGGCGTGAATTACGGCTTCGGCTACGGCGGCGCGGGCTTCGTGGGCGGCCGCTGGGCCGGCGGTGGCTTCGTGTACAACACAGCGGTCGTCAACGTCAACGTCGCGGTGATTCACAACACCTATAACGAAACGGTGGTGAACAACGTCACCGTCAATCGAGTGAGCTTCAACGGCGGCCCACACGGCGTGGTCGCGGCGCCGAGCCCGCAGGAGCGGACCTATGCTCAGGAGCGTCATATCGCGCCGACGCCGATGCAGCAGCAGCACATTCAACAAGCGGCAAAAAATCCGGCCCTGGCCGCGAGCGCCAACGGTGGTCATCCCGCCATTGCCGCAACCCCGCGACCGGGTGCATTCAACGCACCGGGCGTAGTCGGTGCGCACGGCAGCGTCGCGCCCAATGCGCGGCCTCCGGGGACACAGCCCGGCGCGCCGGCGCAGGCGAATGCGCAGCATCCGAACGGCCAGCCGCCGGCGAATGCTCAGCATCCGAATGGTCAGCCGCCGGCCGCCAAGCCGCAGCCCGTCAAGCCGCAGCCGAAACCGCAGCCCAAGCCGCCGAAGACCGAGAAGCACGAGGGCGAGAACAAGTAACCGTTAGGAGCCTGTCTGAGCATCAGACAGGCTCCTGAGGGCGATGACAGCAGCAACACCGACGGCCATCAACAGCGGTGCCATCGTTCCCCGCAGCAGCGGCGACGTTGCCGCGGCGGCGCGAGCCTCAGCGCTGCTGCACCACCGGCAGTTCGACGAAGCTTGCACTCGATCCGGCGTCGAATATCTTGACGGTCGCCTTCTTGTAGTCGGTGGGCTTGGCGAAGAAGATATTGTCGACGTAGGTCTGCGGGTTTCGGTCGTACACCGGAAACCAGCTCGATTGCACCTGAACCATGATGCGGTGGCCGGGCAGGAACACGTGATTCGCGGTGGGCAGCGCGAAGCGGTAGACCTGTTTCTGATCGGGCGGAATGGCCTTCGGGTCGCTGAACGAATCTCGATATCTTCCGCGCAGAATGTCGGCGGCAATCATGAGCTCATAGCCGCCCATGCGGGGCTCGCGGCCGACTTCATCGGGATAAACGTCGATCAATTTCACCACGAAATCGCCGTCGGTACCCGTGGTCGAGGCGATGAGATTGGCAATGGGTTCGCCGCTGATCTTCACCGGTTCCTGCAACACGGGCGTGCTGAAGCTCAAGACGTCCGGACGCGACGCCGCGTCGCGTTGGTCGCTCACCAGCCACGTTTGCCAGTTTGTCTCTCCGTCTTCGCCGCCGATGTGGATGGGTCGCGGCAGATACGGAACGGGTTTTGCGGGATCGGACACGTAGGCTTCGAAGTCGGGGGTCGCGGCCTCGGATCCACCCAAGCGCAATTTACCGCCCGCCTGTAGATAGAGTTTCTGGTGCTCGATGCCGCATCCGCCCGCGCAACCGCTCGGCCAAGTGGGCAGTGCCAGCCAGCGGTTGGTGCCGGTCTCGTAGGCGGTCACCGGAGTCAGTTCCAAGGGCTTGGGATCGTCCTTGAGGTAGTGGTCCAGGAACGGGCGCAGCACGTGCAGCCTGAAATAACTTGCCGTGTCGCTGCCGAAGCGAATCTGGCCGATTGCGCTGCCGTCGAGCCGCTCCTGGTGATGGAACCACGGCCCGATGACCAGATAGAGGTTGGGATTGTCGGCCTGGCGCGCCTTGAGCGCCTTGTACAGGGCGATGTTGCCGTAGATGTCCTCTTGGTCCCATAGGCTGTGTACCAGCATGGTCGGCACCGTGATTCCCTGCTTGGCGAGAATCACATCCAGAGCTTGCTGCTGCCAGAAGGCGTCGTAGGCAGGGTGGTTCAAGACCTTGGCGGTGAAGCCCACCTGCTCGAGACCATGCAGCCGCACCATGTCGTTGGCCGAGCCTACGCTCAACCAGGTGTCGTAGTCGTCGTAGTGGTCGGTCCACCAGGGGATGTCGCTGCCGCGGCTGGATTCCTGACCGTGAAAATAGGTCAGGCTGTCGAGACGGAAAGCGCCGTTGTGGAACCAATCGTCGCCCCGCCAGCCATCCACCATCGCGTTGATGGGGATCGCCGCACGCAGCGCCGGATGCGGGTTCACCAGCGCCATGAGCGAGGTGAAGCCGTCGTACGAAATGCCGAGAATGCCCACCTTGCCGTTGGATTCGGGAATGTTTTTGACCAGCCAATCGATGGTGTCGTAGGTGTCCGTGGAGTGATCCACGGCCGTCGGGTTGAGCGGCCCGCGCAACGGCCGGGTCATGACATAGTCGCCCTCCGACCCATGTTTGCCGCGCACGTCCTGCATTACGCGAATGTAGCCGCCGCTCTCGAAGGCATCGTCCGCGACGTCGGTGCTGTCGATCACCGCCGCCAGGTGCGTGCTGCTGTTCTTCGCGATGCGTTCCGTCGCGCCGTAGGGAGTGCGGGACAGCAGGATGGGCGCACGATGCGCGCCTCGCGGAATGAGAATGACGGTCTTCAGCTTGACACCGTCGCGCATCGGAATCATGACTTCGCGCTTTACGTAGTCGAAGGATCCCTCGCGGGCCACGAAGGCCGGCGGTATCTCGCTCTGGCCCAAGCCGCCCGCCATTGCCGGCGCGATCGCCGTCAGAAAGATGCCGGCGCCCAGTCCCAGCAGGACTGCGCGGCGGCGCGTGGCGCATGCGCGCCCATCGTGTGTCGACATCAAGTTTGCTCCGGTTTGGCGCTCGAGCGCGGCGGAAGTTTGCGGCTTTACGCGCCGGTGCGCAACGCTCCTTGCGGTGACCTAGGGTTGGGGGCATGATCGGGACAGGGGCTTCCGGTTGAGAGACGGGTTAACAGAATCCGCGGGCGACGTGGGCCGGAAGTCGCGGTTGCATTGGCGAATGTGGGGAGATTGGCATATGAATACTCTTTCGTTCACTGTTTCCGACAGCGTCGCGACCCTCTCGATACAACGATCGGCGGTCAGCAACGCAATCGATATCACCATCATCCGCGCCATGCATCTGGCGCTCGATCAGATCCAGAAAGGCGAGGGCGGCGCCCGGGCCGTCGTCATCACCGGCAGCAACGATGTCTTTTGCAGCGGACTGGATCTGCATTCGGTCGACCTGAAAACTCAGGAAGCGCGGCAGCGCGCGCATTTCGAGATGCGCCGCTTCATGGATCCCTTGATTCTGCGGCTGAGCGGCTTTCGTTTCCCGATCGTCGCCGCGGTCAACGGCGCGGCGGTGGGCGCGGGCATGAGTCTCGCGCTCGCCAGCGACATCATCATCGCGGGCGACAATGCCTACTTTCTTCCGTCGTTCGCGCGCTTGGGGCTCGTGCCGGATGCGGGAATCACTTTTCACCTGGCGCGGCGCATCGGCGCGGGCCGGTCGCTGTCCTCTTTGATGCTGGCCGAACGAATCGACGCCAAGACGGCGCTCGAGTGGGGGCTCGCCTATGCCGTGGTGCCGGCCGCCGAGGTCGTGATGCGGGCGCAAACGGTGGCGCATCGCCTGGCGACGGGTCCCTGCGCGGTGCTCGGCCAGATACGCGCCCTGCACGCATCGACCTTCGACCATTCGCTGCAGGAGCAGTTGCGTGCCGAGCGCAGCGCGCAGGAAATGACGCTGGAAACGCACGATTGCGTGGAAGGCGTGCGCGCATTCTTCGAGAAGCGCGAGCCGCATTTTTCCGAGCACTAGGGCCCGGGCTGCCGGGCGGTGATGGCGATGCGGACGGCCGCCAGCGGTGCCCGGTCGTCGAAGGGTTCGGATTTCGGATCCTTTGGAATGCCGAGCCGGGACCACAGGAGTTCGAGATCGGGCGAGAGCGCCGTGGTCTTGATTTCTCCGTAAAGATTCTCGAGCACGCGCGTGCCCGTGGCCGCGTCGCCCAGCGCCAGGACTTGGTCTATGTCGCGCTCGGCCGTAAACCCGCCGGTTTCCTTCAAAATGGCGCGCAGCGCGGTTTGCAGCCCGACCCGGTTGCCGGTTTGCTCGCGTATCCTCACGTCGGCTTGCAGGCAGTACAGCGCACCGCCCCAGTAGGTGCGTCCCCAGGTCGGCGTTTGATCCATACCGCCTTCTCCGGCATGCGGCAGACCGAGCGGCATCGAATGCCGGTACTCCGCCCAGACATCCGCGACGTCGCGATTGCCGTATCTAGCGCGCGCAATTCCCTCAACATACGTCGCGACCCCCTCCGCCAGCCAATTGTGCCGCCGCCCGACCTCGGGCAGTGCGAGATGCACCATTTCGTGCACCAGCACCCAGTCGGCGGTCAGCTCTTCTCCGGTGACATCGCGTCCCACCGTCACTTGGATGACGAGCCCGGAATCGTTCGAAGTGCGGCCGCCGCGCACCCCGCCGCCCGGCGCGCCGCGAATGTCGAGCATGACGAAGGGCGCCGGAAACCGGCCGTAGTATTGCGCGACGATTCGCGCGGAGCGCTCGATCCAGTCCCGCAGCAAAGGGCGCCGAAGCGTCAGCGCCGGGTCGTCGATGGACGCGCACACGGTGCCGCCCGGCACCTCGATCGCGACGCCGGCCTCCTTCGTGCAGGAGGTGCCGCCGGCGGCGTGCGCGAGACTCGCGAGTGCCGCCATCAGGCCGGCCGCTAGGCAGCGTGCGCGGATTGGGTGCATTGCTTCACTCCACGAATGTCGTCAGGCCCTGTGCGGCAGCAGCCGCCGATGAGGCGCGCGCCTTCCCGTTGCCATTCCCGCGCCCGCCGGCCCAGGGACACCCGGGCACCGCCGTCGGCGCTCCATTGCTTGGACGTGGCGTCGTAGATTTCGCCTGAATTGGGATAGATCACGAGCGGTCTGTCGGTGCTGCCGCGCATCCGGCGTAGCAGCGGCGTGATGTATTGCGGCGCGGTACAGTTCACTCCCACCGCCACGACCTGCGGGAAGCCACGGAGCTCCGCGACGCAGTCGCCGATATCTTCGCCTTCGCTGTTGTGCTCACCGTCCTTGCAGGAAAAGGAGATCCAGGCGCAGGCCTGCGGATATTCCCCCAGCAGGCTCGCCAACACCCGCGCTTCGCGCAAGCAGGGGATGGTTTCGCAGGCCAGCAGATCCGCGCCTATGTGCGCTAGCGAACATAGGCGCGGGCGGTGGAAATCGGCCAGGGCGCCGTCATCCAGCGCATAGCCCCCCCGGTACTCCGAGCCGTCCGCCAGCATCGCGCCGTACGGGCCGATGGATGCGGCGACGAGCGGTCGCAGGCGATCGCCCCGATTGGCTTCGACAGCCCAGAATTCATCGCGCGCGGCCAGCGCCAGCGATACCGCTTCGCGCATCAACCGCGCCGCCTGGGGCGGCTCGATGCCGAGGCGCGCAAAGCCCTCGAAAGTCGCCTGGTATGTTGCCGTGGTGGCGACGTCGGCTCCGGCGCGGAAGTAGTCGAGATGCACTTCGCGGATCAGGTCGGGCCGCTCGATCAGGCACTTTGCGGACCAAAGGGCATCCTTGAGATCCGCGCCGCGGCATTCCAGTTCGGTTGCCAGGGCGCCGTCCAGGATCATCAACGGGCGCTGCGCAAGGAAATTGTGGATTGGGTCATGCATGTTTGTTCCCGCGCGCCGCGATTTACGATCATACTCCGCGGGGCTTTATCCGCGGGATCTGTGAGGGACAAGACATGCTCACCGCTCAGACCATCGAGAACACGCACTCCGACGTCTTTACTTATTTGCATGGCAGCTTGGCGCTGTCCGCAAGTCATTGCCACGTTCCCGAAGCGGCCTCCGTAGGAAGCTTGGTCTACGCCAGCACCGCGGAGCAACTGGCCGAAGCGCGGCTGCGCAAGCCCGCGATCCTCATCGTTCCGGCGAAAATGACCGATTCCCTCGATGCATCGATGGACGCTGATAGCTGCTGCTTTTCGGTGCGAAGCATCCCCATGGGAATGGCCATCCTCCTGAAATACTTCGACCGCAAGTGCTTCCGATTCACGCAATGGGGTGAACGCCATGCGACCGCAGTGGTACATGCGGACGCGGTGATCGGCGAGGACTCTTTTCTCGGGCCCTACTGCGTGATCGGGGCGCACGCGGTGGTCGGCAAGGGATGCATGATCGGCGCTCACGCGGTGGTGGAGAACGACGCCTGGATCGGCGAGCGCACGGTGCTGCACGCGCATGTATTCGTGGGCGCGGGCTGCCGCATCGGGGAGGACTGCGAGGTTCACCCGCATACCAGCATCGGCAGCGACGGCTTCGGCTATGCCGTGGGTTCCGACGGCAGACCGCAGAAAATCTCGCATCTCGGCAACGTGGAAATCGGCGACGGAGTGGAAATCGGCAGCAATTGCGCAATCGACCGCGCAACTCTGACGTCGACCTACATCCGGTCCGGCACCAAGCTCGACAATATCTGCCACATCGCGCACAACTGCGACTTGGGCGAGAACGGCTTCTTCACCGCCGGCTTCATGATGGGGGGATCGACCAAGATAGGCCGCCAATTCGTCACGGGCGGCAATTCCGTGGTTACCGCGCACATCACCCTGGGGGACAACGTGGTCCTGGCGGGCCGATCGTCGGTCACCTGCGATGTTCCCGACGCCGGCGCCTACGGCGGCTATCCGCTGCAGCCTCTGAAGGAGGCGATGAAGACCATTGCCAACATCGGGCACCTCAACGAGATTCGCCGCAATCTTCATCGCGTGATGAAGCATTTGCAACTCATCGACAAGGCGCACGCGGACAGTTCCGACGCTTGAGGCTCAAGACCGATAACGTCGTCTTACCCGTTGCGATTCTGATCGCCGCCATGCTCTGCTTTCAGCTCGGCGCCACGATGGCCAAGGGATTGTTCCCCGCGGTGGGTGCCTCCGGCACGACCGCGCTGCGCCTCGCTCTATCGGCGATCATGTTGTTGGCGGTGTGGCGCCCGTGGCGGTTGCGGCTGCGGCCGAGCGAGATACGCGTGATCCTCATCTACGGATTGGCGCTCGGGTGGATGAATTTCTTCTTCTACCTGTCGCTGCGCTACATTCCTCTCGGCATCGCGGTTGCGCTGGAATTCACAGGGCCGCTTGCATTGGCCATGGCCGCGTCGCGCCGCGCCGTCGATTTCGTGTGGATTTTGATGGCGGGCTTGGGGTTGCTCGCCCTGCTGCCGATCGGCCTCGGCTCCGCGCAGTTGGACCTGGTGGGGGTCGGCTGCGGGCTCGCCGCCGGCGCCTGCTGGGCCCTCTATATTTATTTCGGCCGCAAGGCCGGCGCCGCACACGGCGGCCAGACCACGGCCCTGGGGATGACCATCGGTGCCATCGTGATCGTGCCTATCGGCGCGGCGCAGGCCGGCATGCAGTTGCTGTCGCCCGCGATATTGCCGACCGCGCTCGCCGTGGCGCTGCTGTCGAGCGCGATTCCTTATTCGCTCGAAATGCTGGCAATGCCCCGGCTGCCGACCCGTACCGTCGGGGTACTCATGAGCCTCGATCCCGCGCTGGGCGCGGTCGCGGGTCTGCTCTTTCTAGGTGAATCTTTGAGTTGGATCCAGTGGGCGGCGATCGTCAGCATCATGGCGGCCTCCGCCGGCAGCGCGGCGACCGGCCGGGACGCCGTCCCGTCGTCATTGCCCGATTAGCGCGATCGCCAGATAGAGAACGGCCGCTCCCGCCAGGGTCATGGCGGTGGTGAGAAACTTCGGATGGGCGTGGTAGCTCTCCGGAATCAGATCGCTGGCGCCGATGTACAGAAAGAAACCGGCGAACAGCGCGAGTGCGATGCCAAACTCATGGCCGGGCAGAGTGAAAAAATAAGTCGACGCGATTCCCGCGACGGGCGCCAGCGCGTCCACGACGAGCCAGCGCAGCGCCTGAGAGGTGCCGCCCTGGTTCTTCAGCACCATGTTCATGGTGTTGATGCCGTCGGAGAAGTCGTGCGTGAGCACCGCGATTGCGACGACGATTCCCACCTGATGCGAGGTCTGAAACGCGAATCCGATGGCGACTCCGTCCAGTAGGCTGTGAATGCACAGCACGGCGGCGGCGAAAGGGCCTCGAGCCGCGTCGTCGCCGTGAAACAGCAAGATTCGATCCAGCACCAGGTATGACAGGAATCCCAGTGCGCTGCACGACAAGATCGCCGCGGGACCGTGAATTTTCCCGCCGAAATTGACCGCCTCGGGCAGCAGATCGAAAAACGCCACCCCAATGACCGCCCCGGCGCTGAATCCCAGTATCAGATGCAGCTTGTCGCGCAGCTTGAGCGCCAGCAGGCCGCCGGCGAGCGTGGTGAAAAAGGCGGCGCCCGCGATGAGTATGGTCAACGGTTGAATCATTCCACCCCTTTGGGCCGGCAGGTTAGTATTGTGGTCAATCAATCGACTCATTGGGGGGAAGCGTGAGTTACGACTCCTATCATAAACGCAAAATCGGCAAACACGTGCTCAAGCCCGAAACCCAGATGATGGGATACGGCTACGATCCGAGCCTATCGGAAGGTTCGCTCAAACCACCGATCTTCCTGACTTCGACGTTCGTCTTCAAGACGGCGCAGGACGGCAAAGACTTTTTCGATTTCACCTCGGGCCGGCGCGAGCTGGGCGCCGGACAATCCTCGGGTCTCGTCTATTCGCGCTTCAACAATCCCAACCTCGAGGTGCTCGAGGACCGCCTGGCACTATGGGAAGAGGGCGAGACGGCGGCGGTTTTTTCCAGCGGCATGTCCGCGATTTCGACGGTGCTCTGGACGCACGTGCGGCCGGGCGACGTGGTACTGATGAGCCAGCCCTTGTACGGCGGCACCGAAACTCTCATCGAAAAGACCTTGCCTGCGTTCGGGGTCAACGCCGTCAGTTTCACTCTGGGTCACGACAAGAGCGCAGTGGCCGAGGCGGCGCAGCGCGCGACGGCGCGGGCCGCCGAAACCGGCGGCCGCGTTTGCCTGATCATCGTGGAGACGCCGGCCAATCCGACCAACAGCCTGGTCGATCTGGACCTGATGCGCGAGACTTCGTTGCAGATCGGCAAACGCCAGAAAGGCGGGCGGCCGCCGGTGGTGGTCGACAACACTTTTCTCGGGCCCGTCTTTCAGCGTCCGTTGACGCATGGCACGGATTTGGTCATGTATTCGCTGACGAAGTACGTGGGCGGTCACTCGGACTTGGTCGCCGGCGGCGTCGTCGGATCGCGCGAAGCGGTGGGTCCGGTCAAGAAACTACGCGGTGCGCTGGGCACACAGCTCGATCCCAACACGGCCTGGATGATCATGCGCTCGATGGAGACGTTGTCGCTGCGCATGCACAAGTCGGCGGAGAACGCCGCCTTGGTGGCGAGCTTCCTGCGCGGCCACCCTAAGATAGCGAGCGTCAATTACCTTGGTTTTCTGGGCGAGGGCGACCCGCGATATCCGGTGTTCCGTCGACAGTGCCAAAGCGCCGGCTCGACATTCGGATTTGCGGTCAAGGGCGGCGAGGCGGAGGCGTTCCGCCTGCTCGACGCCTTGCAGGTGATCAAGCTTGCGGTGAGCCTGGGAGGCACCGAGACTCTGATGTCGCATCCGGCCAGCACCACGCATTCGGGCGTCTCCAAGCAAACGCGGGACCGTATCGGCATCACCGATGCCTTGATCCGCATATCGGTCGGCATCGAAGATGCCGGCGACCTCATTGCGGACCTGGGAGCGGCGCTCGATGCCGTGTGAGAGAGCTCCGGCGCCGGCTGCGGCGACCGCGCTGATCGGGACGATGGCGGCGCTGATTGCCGCCATTGCGATACCCTGCGCGCCGGTTCGCGCCGCGACGGCCGCCGCGGACATGGCGTATCGGCATGGGCTGGTCTACACCGTCGATGCGCAGGACAGCGTGCAGCAGGCGCTGGCGATCCGCGCTGGCCGCATCGTCTATGTGGGGAGCGACGCCGGTCTCGCCGCTTACATCGGTCCCAAGACCATGGTGTTCGATTTGCGCGCACGGATGCTGATGCCGGGACTGGTTGACGGCCACATGCATCCCTTGCAGGGCGGCGGCACGCTGCTCAAGTGCAACTTGAACTACGAGCTGCTGAACGTCACCACGATGCAGGCGCGGATTCAAGCCTGTCTCGATCATGATCGCGCGAAAGAGCCGGATGCCTGGCTCGAGGTGGTGAATTGGTTCCAGGAGGGCATGGTGCCGGCGGGCACTCACACCGACCGCCAGACCCTGGACGCCCTGAAGACCCAGCGGCCGATTTTCGTCGAGTCTTCCTTCGGTCATACGGCCCTGGTCAACACACGGGCTCTCAAGATGGCGGCAGTCACTGCGCAGACGCCGGATCCTCTCGGCGGCAAGGTGGGCCGGGACGCCGCGGGCAATCCGACGGGAATTCTCGAGGATGCCGCGCAGAACGCCGTCGCAAAGCTGATTCCGCCGCCCACGCCGGCCGACAATGTCAAAGCGGCGGCGGCCGCGCTCGACGCGCTTCGCAGGCAGGGAATCACCACGTTCTTGGATGCCGCGGCGGAGCCCCCGTCGCTCGAAGCCTTCTCCACGGTGCAGCGCCAGGGCAAGCTCACGGCGCGTGCACACTTCGCGGTGCTCATCACTCCGCCTCAGGGACGCGATCCCAAATCCGCGGTGGCGATGGTCGAATCGCTGGCTCAACGCTACGATCAAGGCGAGATTGCGGCCGCACCCACGCTCACGGTACGCAATGTGAAATTGTTTCTCGACGGCGTAATCACCGCGCCCGCATCCACGGGAGCCATGTTGAAGCCCTATCTGAGCCTGCAGGGCGCCCCCGCCAATCCGCATTGGGCACCTTCCGCAAACCGCGGTCCGGACGTGTACTTCCCGGCCCCCATCTTGAGTGCGCTGCTCGTGGAAGCGGCGCGCGCCGGATTCGAGCCGCACATGCATGCGGACGGCGATCGCGCGGTGCACGAAGGCCTCGACGGCATCGCCGTGCTGCGGCGGCAACTTCCCGACCGCGACATCCGCGCCGCCATCGCTCACGATGAGATCGTCGATCCGGCGGATTTCCCGCGCTACCCACTACTGAACGTGATACCGGTGCTGTCGTTTCAATGGGAGAAGCAGGCCCCCGACACCATGGAGGGTGCGCGCGAGTATCTGGGCCCGGAACGATTCAAATACATGGAGCCGGCCGGATACCTGGCGGCCGCAGGCGCGCGCATCGCCTATGGCAGCGATTGGCCGGTGGATCCGCTCGACGAATGGTTCGCGCTCAAAGTCGGAGTGACGCGCACCAACGCTCCCTCGGCGGGCATCAAGTACGCGGGACGCTTGAGCGAGGATGCGGGCCTGTCGCGCCGTGAAGTGCTGCGGGCGATCACCATGAACTCCTCTTATGAATTGCATCAGGAGCTCAAGACCGGTTCGCTGGAGGCGGGGAAACTGGCGGACGTGATCGTCCTGGACCGCAATTTTCTCGACATTCCCGCCGAGCAGATCGCCGACATCAAGGTATTGCAGACCGTGGTCGGCGGGCGGGTCGAGTATCAGTCCGATCGATTCTAGCGAGGGCGCTGCGCGCCGATGTTGATCTCGGTGCGGTCTCGAGTCTTGACCTCGATCTCGGCGCGGCCTGCATTGCTCAAAATCCACGGCAGAGGGAGGTTGTCCGGAATCACGGTAATGATGTGATGACCGGTCACCACCACCGGGAAGTGGAAGCGGCCGGCAGCGTCGGTCTGCACGGAGAATCGCCCATCCAGCAGCACCGTGATATTCGGCGCACCGCTCTCACCGGCGTCGAGTTGCCCGTTGTTGTTGGCATCGAGATAGACGATTCCCGCAATCTCACCGGAGCCGGCTCCGGGGCCGCCGCCCAGCGGCGCGAAGTGCGATCCCGCCTCGCGTTTATAGCGGAAGGTCAGAAATATGCCGCGTTCGTCCAGCGCCGGGATGGTGGTTGGCACCGGCGGCGACAGCGGCGATTCCACCGTCGGCGGAGTCCAGGACCCGGTACGACTGTCGTAATAAGTGAGCAGGATCTCCCACGCGTAAGACAGGCGATAGGTCAACGAGACATTGGCCGACACCCCGGGTGCGGCTCGGCCCTGCACGGCGCCGGCCCAATTGACATTGCCCTCCAGCCCCAATTTGGACGTCATTTGACCGCCGCCGACCGCGCCCAGACCCAGTATGGTGCTGTCCTGCTGCTGCACACTATTCGCAAGCGCACCGCTGAATTGCTCCAGGTAGGCGGACGTACTGAACCGAATGCCGACGGGTGTCGCCCACGCCTGATTCAGCGTCAGCCGAGCATCCTGGCCCATTTGAGTCTTGGCGAAATCGGCCTGTGCGCGGCCGGCACCCCAGGCATTCGGGTGATCGACAAAGCCTTCCAACGACCAGGCGGTGCCGCCGTCGGTGCGGCTCACGTTGGCGATGCTGCCCACACCCCAGTCGCGCGACAATTGGTAGTGCGCATCGCCGGTCAAGAAGGTGGTGTCGGAGCCGAGCCCCGACACCGAATGCACTTCGTCGATGCCGATATCGGTCATCCAACGCCGGCCCTGATAGTCGAGACGGTAATAGCCGCCTTCCATGTCGTTCGCGATCAATTGATTGCCCCAGGTCAAATTCGGATCGATCCGAAAGAGTCCGGCGCTTTGCTGAAAGCGACCCTGGGTAATCGAGCCGTCGGCCCAGCCGCCGACCGCATTGCTCTTGCCGCTGATGTCGCCATCCACGAGATTCAGGTCGAGGCGCTCGCCGCCATCCTTAAAGGCGGCCGTGAGAAGTTCGGTGTTCGAGGAAAAACGCGTGTCGCCATCGACTGCCGTGCCGATGGCGAGATTGGTGTCGTGAGCTTCGATGAACTGGCTGCCGACCGTCCAGTGCGATGCCGGAGACCACTGCGCGCCGGCGGTTGCGGTGGTTCCGCCCAGCGTCTGGAAATCGGGCACCACAATGCCATTGTACAAACCGGGTACTCCGCCGCCGGCGACCACCTGCAGGTCCTCGGGGCCGCGCCATTCCGTGGTGAGGCCCTGCATCAGGCTGGTCGGCAAGATGAAGCGCGGTTCAAGTCGCGCCAGGCCGATGTCTGGGGTGTTGAGGTCGCCCAGGGCATTGTCGGCCTGCCAACCGCCGTCGAAGGGCATGGCGCGCTCCCGGAGCGTGATCGAACCGCCCTGGCCCTGTTCGTAGGGCCCGCCGGATCCTCCTGCACGCGCGGAGCCGTCGAGTGACCAGGCGCCGTAGCTGACCGTCTCCCACTGCGATTTGGCGACGATGCCATTCTCGTCGAGATTTGTTGAGGCGCCGCCGCCGCGCGAACTCAGCGCACTGACCACGCCATCGATCTGCAGCGATCGCGCCAAGCCCTCGTCGCTGGCGGTGTCCGCGTCGCCCTTGGAGACATCGGGGACCAGCGTACCGCCGTCGATGAACTTATCCTGATAAACGTTGGCGCCCGGCAGATTGGCGGCGCTCCAGGTCGTCGCCGCCGATGGCGGCGTAGTCGTCGATGGCGGCGTGGTCGCCGATGGCAGCGTGGTCGTCGATGGCAGCGTGGTCGTCGATGGCAGCGTGGTCGTCGATGGCAGCGTGGTCGTCGATGGCGCCACCGACTGCGCATGGGCCGCGCCCAGCCAAACCATCCCCCCCAGCCCGCACAGGCCGAACGCGAGTCGGGGGGTGAGTTTGGCGCGGGGCTTCATTCAAATCGCTGGTCGAGCTCGGTCTTCTGTTTCCCCCACTCCAGAGTGCCCTTGACGGTGACCGGAAAGGTAAGCGTCGGGTGATCGTTCGTGGGTGTCGAAGGAGTCAAGAACAGCTCACGTTCTTCGTGCGGCAGAATGGGAAAATCCGCCGGCGTAAAGTCGTAGGAGTTTCCCTTCGCGTCCGTGCCCGTCAGAAAGCCGCTCACGCGGCCGTGCGCGGTGCCGCCGTTGTGGATGCGCAGTGTCGGGACCCGCTGACCGTTGAGCGTCGCGATCTTTGGTCCCAGAATTTCGATCAGCGGCTCACCGTCGCCGACATTCACGTAGACGATGACGCCGATGCGTCCGGTGACGGGCATGCTGAGCCCTTGGCTCAACGCGACCGACGGTTCGGCTCCTTCGATCATGACCGCAAAGCGGCATTCGCCCGCCGGTGCGTCCGCGGGCACGGCCACGTCGAAACGGTAGCGCATGGTTCCGCCACCGAGTATCTCGACGTTGGGCCGCTCGAGAGCGACCCAAGGGCGGCAACTGTCGGGCTGCAGATCGTCGTGGAAACTGACGCTGAAATCCCGCGACAGGTTCCAGTCCGCGGTATGTATCACGTAGTGGCCGGGCGTGGTCGATCGGTTGCTTATCTCGATCACGCCGCGCAAAGTCTTGCCGGGCTTGGTCGCGAGTTCGAAGCGCGGCGGCGACACCAGAGCCGCAAATCCCTGCGCCTGCACGACGCCTGAGGGCGCGAGCGCGAAAAGACAGAGCAGAAAAGGGAAATTGCGTCGCATGATCATTCCTCATCCATCTCGAAGTGGTAGGTCACCGGAACGGCACGCTGCATCGAACTGCCGGCGACGCTGAACTGAAACGTCAACGTGTCCTCCATGAATGGCGTCGTGATGGGGCCGGCATAGACCAGCACACGATTGCCGGAGACGAGCTGCCCCGGTAGAAATCGCCCTTGAGTGGTCCACGACAGGCTGATGGGGCCGGGCTGCTGTGCCGGCAGCGCCAGATAAATTCGTCCCGAGTGCTTGAGCCAGGGTAAGACGTTGATGCGCACCCGAATCGTCGTGGTGCCAACCATCAATTTGCCCGCGGCCGTGCGCGTCGGCACAGCGGTCTTCCAGCGCATGAGCACTGTCGGCTCGATGGCCACAGAGCCCGAATCATCGACGGTCGTCGATTTTGCGTGCGCCGCTGCGGCCCAGATTATGCCAAATGCCAGACCCAAAAAAAAAGTTGAACGCTGAACGGTGCTCACGGCGAAGTCATCGTGTAGAGCACCGAACCGGTGTAGGTACCAGCCCCCGGCACCGCGGTGTTCAAATAGGAAAAATTCCAGCAGCTCTCGTTCCACGTGTTGCTGGCCATGGAGCCCACGGTCTGAGTTCCACCGCTGACGAAGGTGCCGCCGGGAAATATTTCCGGTAGGAAGCCGTTGGCGGTGGTGTCGCCGTTGCCGCTCGAGGTCCACGAAATTTGTGAGAACTTGATGGTGCCGCCGGTGCCGTTGGTCAACGCCGCCGGCACCGTGGCCGTGACTTGGGCCGCGGCGGTGGCTGCGCCCGTGGTGCGATAGAAGCCGCCGATGTACAGCTGAGCCGGAACCGTGCAATACGCATAGCCGTCCCAAAAACTATCGGCCTGCGTGCTGTTGGTGGTCATGGCCTGCGCGGTGCCGTTGCCGACCGCCGCGGTTGCCAGGGTCACCGATACTGTGTTGACCGTGGCGTTGTTCACCGGCGTGCCGCCGGATGAATAGCAATCGCTGCCGGACCCCATGCAGTTGGTGTTGCCGGCAAAGGTGCCGTTGCCGACCTGGAGGTAAACCGCCTCGGGGGAAGCGGGCGCCAACGTGACCGTATACGCGGCGGCAGAACCTGCGACCGCGAGGAGTACCGCGCCGAGCGAAGCGCGGTGCAGCCAATCCAGGCTGCACCGCAAGGTCCGGCCTGCCGGAATCATTTCGGGCTGGCAAGCCCGGGTCGATAACGGGGTGGCGCGCATCGGGACATCGCGTTCTTAAGACGCTTACGGCATCGTCGCCGTATAAGTCACGAGGCTGTTATTGACGCCGACGCCACCGTACGTGCCGCTCGCGTAAGCGGTCGTGTTCGCATAGCCGAAGGTCCATTTCGCGTCCGCCTGCACGACCTTGGCGGCCGATGCGGTGAGCAGAACGCTGGTGCTCGTGCCGTTGGTAAGAACGGGCGCAGGCAACAACGTGTAAGTGCCCGTCAGCGCGGTCGCCGCCGTGGTGATCTGCGAGAACGGGATGAAGTCGCCGTTACCGTCAGAGAGGCCGGCCGCTGCGGCTGTGGCGGTCAGAGTGACGTTGCCGCCGTTGCTGACGACGGCCGCGGTCTCGACACCATTGTTGAGATCGCCGCCCGTGCCTGCAACTGCGGTGCCGTTGCCCGACGTACCCGCCGCGAGAGTAAATGTCACCAGATCGGTGGTGGCATTGGTCGCGTAGGTGCCGGTGGTATAGGTAGAACCGGTACCCACGCGCAGGTACAGAACCTGCGGAATGACCACGGTGAAATTCACCGTCGCCGATGCCGTGAGAGCGCCGGTGCCCGTTGTGTAAGTCGAAGCCGCCGAGGCCACGAGCGGAAGGGACAACGCCGCCGTACCCAAGAGTGCTTTCATTGCAATCGAAATGTTCATTATCTGCTTCCTGTGCGGTGAAACGATGCGATTCAGCCTCGATACTAGGGGATCGCCTTACAGGCACGTTGAACCAGGTCGCAATTCGTTTGGCGGGAACTAAAGTTCCGGCTGCGGCTGCCGATATTCCGTGGTTTTTGTGCGCTGGTTCGCACGCCCGCAAGCCGCCGCGCCGAAGCGGGCAGTGGGAACCCACCGGGAAAGTGAGCTGCGCGTCACCGAACGGTGACCATCAGCGCATCGAAGCGGCGATCAGGGCATCGAAGCGGTGCAGACGAGCTGGGTTGCACCCGCGGATGGGCGGCCGGCGCGCGGCTCGCTCAGGGCGCAGGCAGTGTCCTGCGCGATGACCTTGTGCGCGGCGGCGCTCAGGATGACGTGGGCGGCGGCGGAATTGGCCGAAGAGCGGATCGCGCCGTCCGAATCTTGGACTTCCGGCGTACGTAATGAAGCGGTCAGCCACACGTTGCGGCTGTTGCTCATGATGGCCACGGTCTGCGCGCCGCGGTCGTTCGCGCCTGCCACGTGCAGGTAGAGAACCTTCGGAATGACGATCTTGAAATTCAGGTGCGCCGTTGCCTGCAGGCCGGTGCCGGCCCCTTCGGACTGAATGCGCGATTCCGGCACAGCCAGCATCGGCACCAGCAATGCCGCCGAGCTCATCAGTCCGTTGATTGCCCATGACCATTTCACGATGTTGCTCACATCGAAGGTGTCGGCAATAACGATAACCGCTGAAGGGGACGAATTGCTACTTGCGTCACAGCAATTTTTCGCGACCGGGGAAACACGGGAGATTTCGCGCGCGCGACATTAATGATTATCTCTGGGACGAGCGCGCGAGGTAGGCGCTAGGCTCCGGACATAACGTGGCGGGGCCATGGCCGCCCGCCGGGTCACGAGAGGGATTTCTTGAATGCGGCGACGAATTGCGGCAGCGCTTGCCGGCGTTATGTCAGGTGTGGGAGCCGTCGCCTCGGGCGCACAGGGAGATTCCGACACTGAGCTGGACACCATCGTCGTCACCGCCACTCGCGTCGCCGAATCCAGCCGCGACTTGCCGGTGTCGGTCGATCGCGTCGACCGGCGCGCCCTGTCGGTCGGCCAGCTCGAAGTCAATCTCTCGGAGTCATTGATCACGGTACCGGGCGTGTCGGTGCAAAGCCGGCAGAACTACGCGCAGGACCTGCAGTTGTCGGTGCGGGGATTCGGCGCGCGCTCGAGTTTCGGCGTACGCGGGCTGCGCCTGTACTCCGACGGCATTCCGGGCACCATGCCCGACGGTCAGGGACAGTTCTCGCAGTTCGATTTGGGGTCCGCCGACCACATCGAAGTCCTGCGCGGCCCGTTCTCGGCGCTGTACGGCAATTCGTCGGGCGGCGTGATCGCGATCTTTACCGAGGACGCGAAGCCCGGCGTTCTGTACGAAGGTGACGCGCTGTACGGCACTTTCAACACCCAGCGTTACGCTCTGAAGACCGAAGGCGACGACGGAACCGTCAACTACGTGGTGGATGCCGCGCACTTTCAAACCGACGGGTACCGGGATCACAGCAACGCCGAGCGCGACAATTTCAACTCCAAGCTGCAGTTCGGCTTGAGCGATGCCGCGAAATTGACGGTCATCGCCAACGTGGTCGAGACGCCGTTCGTGCAGGACCCTCTCGGCCTCACGCGTGCGCAGCTCGAGGCGGATCCACGCCAGGCCGGCGTCGGCGCGCTTCAGTACGACACCCGCAAGTCTCTCGATCAGGAGCAGCTGGGCACCGTACTCGACGATAAACTGAGCGACCATGATGCGCTCTCGGCCATGGTGTATGCCGGGCACCGCGCCACCACCCAGTTTCAAGCCATTCCCGAGGCAACGGAAAAGTCGCCGCTCAATCCGGGCGGCGTGATCGATCTGGACAGAGCCTACTGGGGCGTCGATTCGCACCTGACCGATACCCGCGATGTCTTGGGTTCGCCCCTGCAGGTGGTCGCGGGAGTTGCTTACGACGATCTGGAAGAAGCGCGGCGTGGTTTCCTGAACTACCTGGGCGCGGACCTCGGGGTCGAGGGAAACCTGCGCCGCGACGAAGCCAATCATGTCTATGACTTCGATCAGTATCTGCAGGCACAGTGGGATCCGGACGCGCGCTGGCGCCTGATCGCGGGAGTGCGCAACAACCTGGTGGAGGTCACCTCTCATGGCCACATACCGGTGATCGACGGTGTGGACAGCGGCGCGCGCTACTCGGCGGTCGACCCGGTCGGTGGCGTGACCTTTCGAGCGAACTCCGCGGTCAATGTCTACGCCTCGTACGGCAAAGGCTTCGAAACCCCGACCTTGAACGATCTGGCCTATCGTTCAGCCGACGGCAGCCTGCCGGGGTTGAACTTCAGTTTGAAACCGGCGCGCAGCGACAACTATGAAGTCGGCGTCAAAGCGGGTGAGGGGCGGGTGCGAGCCGACTTGGCCGTCTTCTATATACAGACCGAAGATGAACTCGCGGTGCTGCAGAACTTCAACGGCAGAACGGTGGATCAGAATATCGGCGAGACCAATCGCCGCGGGCTGGAGCTCGCGATGGACTCCACCTGGGCCGGCGGCTTCAGCGGTCGGTTGGCCTACACCTACATCCACGCAGTGGTGGGGCAGGCCTATGCGGAGTGCATCGCGGCTCCCTGCAACCCGCTGGCGCACCCGGGAGGGCCTCTGCCGGCGAACTACAAGACCGTCGCCGCGGGGGATTATCTGCCGGCGGTGCCGATGAATTCCCTGTACGTCGGCATCACCTGGAGCTATACGCCGCTGGCATTTTCGGCCACCCTGGAGACACAAGGCCGTGCCAAGATCTATGCGGATGACCGCAATTCGGATGCCGCCGCCGGTTTTTGGGTGGCGAATCTGCGGGCCGGGTTCGAGCAAGAAACGAGACGCTGGCGGTTCACTGAATACATCCGCCTTGATAACCTCGCCAATCGAGCCTATGTGGGTTCTGTGATCGTCGACGAAACGAATTCTCGATTTTTCGAGCCCGCGCCGGGCCGGACGGAGTACATTATGTTCAATGCGGCGCTGCGGAATTAAGCGTACGTTATGTGCACCAAACAGCTTGAACCGCGTTGTATAGGGTAGGTCTGATTGGTAAGTGTTCAAAGTAAGGTGACAGTCATGAGTACCAAGGGCAGGGGCTTTCTTCTGGCGGCCGGCGTGTTGGGGTCGATCCTGGCAGGCACGGCACCCGCATTGGCCCAATCGCACGGCGGCGGCGGCGGACACGGCGGCGGCGGACATGCCGCGGGCGCCCATTTCGGCGGAGGCGGGCATGCAGCGGCCGGCCGCGTCGGCGGCAGCCCTCACTACGCGGCCGCCGGCGGCTATCGGGGTTATGGCGGTGCCGGTTATGCTCATGGCTCCCCCGCGGGCTTTCATGGAGCGGTCGGCGGCTACGGGCACGGATACGGGTACGGCTACGGACACGGGTACTCCACCGGTGCCTACTGGCGAGGCGGCTACTGGGGTGGCAGCTTCTGGCCCCGGGCCTACTATGGAGTAGGGTTTGCCTGGTTCCTGCCGATTCTGCCCTTCGGCTATGCGACCTACTGGTACGGCGGCCTTCCGTACTACTACGCCAACGACGTGTACTACACCTACAACCCGTCTTACGACGGCTATGTGGCGACCGACCCGCCGCCGGTGGCGGAATCAAACGCTCCCGCCGAGGGCGCGGCGCCCGGCGGACCGCCGGCCGCAGCACCCAGTGCGGGACCGGCACCCGGCAACGGCGGCGACGTGGCGGGTCAGATTTTCATGTACCCGAGGAACGGCCAGAGCCCCGAGCAGCAGGCCAAGGACAAGGCTGAATGCCAGCAATGGGCCGCGCAGGAGGCCGGGCAAGTGGCGCAGAACGGGTCTGACTACATGCGCGCGATGTCGGCCTGTGTCGAGGGCCGCGGATACAGCGCAAGGTAGTCCGGTTCGGACTGACGTTTGATTCGAGTCCCGTTACCCACTGAAATCGTTAAAGTGGGTGACGGGGCGCTACCCCCCCAAAGCACGAATTGATTTACGTCGCGCGCGTCGCAAACCGCGAAGCGCGTCTCATTTCACCCGATTCGACCCTCCCCGTCAGCTTCGCGTAAGCCTCGACGCCTAGGATGTCCCGCACTTGCACCGAAACCCGATGCTGCGGAGAAGACGTTGAACAGAGTGTCCGGCTATACGATGGTTGAATTGATCGTCACCGTGGCGGTAGGTTCGGTGCTTTTGATGATCGCCGTCCCAACCTTCTTCTGGGTCACCAATTCCAATCGCATTGCCGCCGAGATCAACGGCCTGCTCGGCGACATGCAGTTCGGCCGCGCCGAAGCGGTCAAAGAGGGGACGCCCGTGACCGTCTGCGTATCGTCGAACGGGACGAGTTGCGCCGGCGTGAACACCTGGCAAAGCGGCTGGATCGTGTTCTCGGATGTCAACGGCAACGCCGTCGTCGATCCCGGGGACGTCATATTGCGAATTCAGAAGCCGTTTACCAGCACCGATACCTTCGTCGCAAGCAACGCGGTCAGCGCCGTGACGTTCAATCGCGACGGGTACGCCAACGGCATCGCCGCCGGCACGCTGATTGAGCTGCACGACCAAACCAACAACCACAATTGGACCCGGTGCCTGGCCATCAACCTGGTGGGACAGATTGCGTCGCAGACCTATAACACTACGAGCAATGGATTCACATGCCTATGATTCCGCGAAATGACTCGAGGTGCGCGGCCGTGCGCGCGGGCGGGTTTACGCTCATCGAGGTGCTGGTGGCGTTGATCGTCACCTGTATCGGGCTTCTGGGAATAGCCAAGATACAGGCTCTGGTCTACGCCAATACCGGCTCCGCCAGCACGCGATCGCTGGTGGCGATCCAAGCGTCGGGCCTGGCTGCCGCCATGCACGCCAATCGCCTCTATTGGTCCGCAGGAGCCGCACCTTCTCCGATTACCATTACCAGTACGGGCGCCACGGTAGTCATCACCGAAAGCACCAACACGCTGAATGGGACGGCCACCGCGACCACGGACTGCAACTTGACCGGCAGCACCGTGGCGCTGCCCTGCACGCCCACCGTGCTCGCCGCCTATGATTTGCACAACTGGGCCCGGGGCCTGGCTGCACTGCTGCCGAATCTAACTCCCACCACAACCATCACCTGTCCGCCGGTCAGCATACCGCTCACCTGCACCATCCAGGTCACCTGGAGCGAGAAGACGGTGTCCCTGAACACCCAGGCCCAGGCCGGCACGGTGCAGGGGGCGGCAGGGACATTCGCGCCGACCTATACCTTGTACGTGGAGCCCTAAGCCATGCGAGCCGCTCACACCCTAGGCTTCACGCTGCTGGAACTCATGATCGCGATGACCATCGGGTTGTTCCTGGCGGGAGCGCTGATCACCGTCGTTGAGACCAACAAGACGGTATTTGTGAACCAGAGCCAGCTCGAGCAGATGCAGGACAGTCAGCGAATGGCGATGACGCTGATGACCGATGTCATCCAGTCGGCCGGCTATTTCCCCCAGCCGTGGGTCAATACGTTGGGCGGCACGCTCCTCGCCAGCGGCGCCTTCGCGAACTCGCAGGCGATCACCGGCACATATGCCGCGGGCGTGCCCGGGGATACCATCTCGGTGCGCTACATGACGGCGCCGCAGGACGGCATCCTGAATTGCAGCGGCCTGTCGAACCCCAATCCCGTCGGCGGCGCCAACATTCTCTACACCAACCAATTCGCCGTGCTCGGCGCACCCAGCAATCAGCTCCAATGCACGGTCACGACCGCGGCCGGCAGCACGGTCTACAACCTGGTGAGCGGCGTGACCAACTTGAGCGTGATATACGGCGTGAAAACGAATGCGGCGGCGCCCGGCAACAACGTCGATACCTACATGAATGCCACCCAAGTGACCGCCGGCAACTACTGGCAAAGCGTCATCACGGTTCAGATCATTCTCACTTACACGAATCCTTTGTACGTCGCAGCAGGACAGGGTCAAACGCCGACCATCACCATCCAGCGAGTCGTCGATGTCATGAGCCAGACGGGTCCCACCACATGATCACATCAATTTATCGGATGCCCCGTTCGCAGCGCGGCGTCGTATTGATCACGAGCATGCTGCTGCTGCTGGTGGTCACCATCATGGCGCTCAGCATGTTCCGCGGCTTCGGTATCCAGGAAAGGATCGCCGGCAACATGCGGGAGAAGCAGCGCGCCCTGCAAGCGGCGGTGAGCGCTCAGACATATGCCGAACAATGGCTCATCAACAATGCCGCGACCTCCGCCCCGGTGGTTTGCGCCCCTCCGGTGCTCAACGCCAATGCGCTGCAAGGGCAGATCTGTTCCAACCAGCTGTGGCTGAACGTAGTCAGCGTCACGAGCCTCCCATGGCAGATCGGGGGCAATGTCGGAGTGACCTACACCCCGCCCGGCATGGTCGTGGCGGCGGCGAGCGCCAGCAACGCGGTCGCCTCCTACGTCAACGCACCGACCTTCTATATATCGGACGCCGGCCCATCGGCCGACCCCAATGTGCCCGGCGAAGTGTATCAAGTCGATGCCGTCGGCTACGGCGGCAACAGCAATACGGCCGCGGTGGTGGAGAGCACCTACGCGGTTTATTCGAGTTCGAGCAACAGAGGCGGGCCATAACATGCCGGTCCATGTCACTTGCCTTTCCAGGATTACCATGAACACCAAACATTTGATGGCGGGATCCCTCATCGTCATCGCCCTGCTGGCCGCGCGCCGAAGCGACGCACAGACCATAGTCTCGGAGAACTTCACGGGTTCGGCCACCACCAACACCTGGTACTTCTTCCGCGGCGCCTGCCTCACGGCAAGTTCGGCCACCGCCGGCACCAGCCCCGGCCCATTGCCCGGCTGCTTGAAGGTGCCGCAGTACTACAACAACGGTGAGCCCATGGTCGGCGGCACCAACGGTGTCAGCGGCACCGCACAGACTGTGCCGAATCCGGCCAACGCAGGAGCGATTGATCCACCCAACCAAGGGGCGCTGCGATTCACCAACGCGAACGGAACCAACAACTTCAACGGTAATCTTGTCGGATCCAATGAGGGCGGTGCCATTATCTCCGCGGCGCCCTTCGATGCCACGAACGGCGTACAGATCACCTTCAAGACAGTGAGCTACCGCGGCAACTCCGGCGGCTCGTCCGGGGACGGCGCCGACGGCATCAGCTTCTTCATGTTGAACGGTGCAAATCCCCCGACCGCCGTTGGCTCGCAGGGCGGCAGCTTGGCGTACACCTGTTCGAATCCGGGAAACCTCAACGGTCACCCTACCATCGACGGCGTGACCGGCGGCTATATCGGCCTCGGCATCGACGAGTACGGCAACTTCCTGAACCAGGGTGACAACACGGCCACCGGCTTCGGCGCGCAGGGCGATCGCATCGGCTTGCGCGGCGCGGGCAATGTATCGTGGGCCTATCTCAACGCCAATTACCCGGCCTACTATCCTTCGTCGCTCACTTCCGGCGAGGGCGGCCAGCAGCAGCAGGCGGTGGCGGCGACCTGCCAGTCGGGTTACCTCTGGAACTACTCCAACCCGGCCAGCCCCGCGGCGGTCTTGACCGGCGGTACGACCGTGACCGGTACGGTCTCCGGCAAGCTGACGAGAAGCAGCAATAGCATCACCGAGGTGCCGATTCCGCTGCCGGCCAGCATCACCGTCGGTGCGACCATTACCGACCCGGATGGCTTCATCCCGGCGAACACCACGATTACCGCCTTGGGTACGGCCACCAGCGGTACCACGACCATCACCATATCGAACAACACGTCCTCGAGCGTCAGCCGCACCGGCACCAGCGAAACGTTCACCTACTCCTCGTCCACTCCGGGGCAGAACGTCACCATCCAGGACTACCAGGCCATCCCGGGAGGTTACTCGGTACTCACCGGAGTGCAGATCGCCAATGAGAGCGCGATGAGCCGCGGCGCCGCGACACCGATTTTCTACAACTTGAAAATCACGGCGGCCGGGCTGCTCAGTCTGTCCTACAGCATGAGCGGGGCGGCCTATCAGTCCATCATCACCAATCAAAACATCACGACCTACAACGGCCCCATGCCCAGCACCTTGTTGTTCGGCTTCGCCGGTTCCACCGGCGGCGCCACGAATATTCACGAGATCCTGTGCTTCAAGGCCGCCCCGCAAAACACCTCGGGAAGCTCCGCGACCGTCAACGAGAAGGAATCCGCGAAGGTCGAGACGACCACGCAGGCGTTCTTCGCCTTCTATGACCCGAACACTTGGACCGGCACGGTAACGGCGAATACGCTGATCGATACGGCCGGCGTGGTCACGGTGAGTACCACCGCGAACTGGGACGCGGGGTGTGTGTTGACCGGTACTCTCACGGGAACCCCGGCCACGGGCGGCGGGTGCGTGACGACCGGCGTCGCCGGACCGACCTCCCCTTTACCGGGCGTCCTCAACCGGGTCATGCTCACCTGGGATACGACCAACAATGTCGGTATTCCGTTCGAGTGGACGGGTACGAGCGGCAATCTGAATACCCTTCAGGAGGCCAATCTGGATGCGCTCGACCCGACGGAAACGTCGACAAGATTGTTTTTCCTGCGCGGCAGCCGCAACAATGAAATCAATACGTCGGGTGTCGGTTTGTACCGCACGCGCGCCAGCGTCCTGGGCGATATCGTCGATTCCAGCCCGACCTGGGTGGGACCGCCCATACTGCCGTATACGGCCACGTGGACGGATAAGCTGCAAACCACCGATTCCATGGTGGAGAACACGGGCACTCAAACTTACGGGCAATACACGACGGCCAACGCCTCTCGCCCCAACGTCGTCTACGTGGGAGCGAACGACGGCTTCCTGCACGCGTTTCGCGCGGGAGCGCTCGATTCGAACGGAAACTTGATCACCACCACCACCCCCAACGACGGTCAGGAAGTCCTCGCCTACATGCCGGGGTCGACGCTGCTGAGTGCTGCGAATACGACGACCTCCACCAACTGCACCGTTCACGGCGCGACCCAGTCGCAGGTGCAGAATATTCACGGTGTGACGCCGGCGATAAGCCCGAGCGCGTTGTGCGTCGACCCGAGTCTCGACTTCGCCAACCCGCAGTACGGACACAACTTCTTCGTCGATGCGACGCCGGGGACCGGAGACCTCTTTTATAACGGCGTCTGGCACACCTGGCTGGTCGGCGGCCTGGGCGCCGGCGGCGCCGCCATCTACGCCATCGACATCTCGAATCCGGGCAACTTCGCCGAGGCCAACGCCTCCAGCCTGGTCATCGGTGAGTGGAATCCGTCCACCCTCACTTGCGCATCCACGCCGATCGCGTGCGGAGGCAATCTCGGCAACACCTTCGGCACTCCGCAGATCCGCCGCTTGCACAACGGCGACTGGGGCGTCATTTTCGGCAACGGCTACGGCAGCTCCACGGGCGATGCGGGCATTTACGTGATGACGGTCAGTGTCAACGGGTCGGGCGCCCTGGTTAAAAACTTCTACTACCTCAGCACCAAGCAAACAGCGGGCAGCGGCGACGGCATCGGCTATGTCACGCCGGTGGACTTGGATGGCGATCACATCACCGACTATGTGTATGCCGGCGACTTGAAGGGCAATGTCTGGCGATTCGATCTGACCAGCACGAATCCCGCCAATTGGGCGGTCAGTCCGGCGCCGGGCGGCGGAGTCAACCCTGTTCCCTTGTTTACGACGCCCACGGGTCAGCCGATCACCACCCAGTTGCTGGCCATCTCCAGTACGGCGACCGGAAGCCCGCAAAAGCTCATGATCGAATTTGCCACCGGGCAGAGAATTCAGGTCACCAACGCGGCGCCGGTGAGCTTCGCGAGCGGTACTCAGGCCATCTACGGAGTTTGGGATTGGAACATGTCGGCCTGGAACGCCGTATCGGGCACCCAGTATGCGAGCCTCGGCGCTGTGGGCGCCAGCAGTGCCGCCATAGCGTCGGCGACCGGGCTTATCTCGCCGTTTACGATTTCCACCTCCAACCTCACGGCGCAGACTTTTACAGTCAACACGTCGAACTCTGCCTCCGCGGGCATCATCGAAGGCACCAATGTGACGGTGTGCTGGCAGGGCGGTACTACGTGTACGTCGGGCAACAACAAATTCGGCTGGTATGTCAATTTGGTGGGCGGGGTTACAACCCCGGCAGGCCTGCAAGAGCAGGTTATTTTCAACCCGGTGTATTTCCAGGGCTCAATCCTCGTGGACTCCACCGTTCCTGCCGACAATATCCCGACATCGTGCAGCAGCAACTTGGACACGGGATTCACGTACGCTCTGAACGTCACCAACGGCGGCATATTCAACAACGCGTTCCCCACGTATGCCCCCACGACGGGCAACTTTGCCAACACACTGGCGAATGATCCCCTGGCGGCCGGTGTCCAGACGAATGCCACGGGTAGCGTCTATGTGGTGCAAACTGTGGAAGGGAAAGCCAACATCATCTACCAGACGGTGACGGGCAGTCCGTCCTCGCAGCAGATCAACATTCCCGCGAATACCAAGTCGAAGCGCTTGACCTGGATCGAAAAGCGCTAACTGTTGGAGTCATCAACTATGAAACACGCATCCTCCGGGTTCACGCTGATCGAGCTGATGGTGACCGTCGGGATTGTGACCATCCTGGCCACCATCGCCGTCACCTCGTACACCAGCCAGGTGCAGAAGTCGCGGCGCACGGAAGCGAAGTCCGCGCTGCTCGATCTTGCCGGCCGGGAAGAGCGGCTGTTCAGCACCACCAATGCCTACTCCAACCTCGAGTCTTTCCTGGGATACGGCGCGGCGGTGGCGATGACGAACATGCCCTTCGGCAACAATTACTACACCTTGACCGCCGTGACGCCCGATACCGTCAATCAGCCGGGGATTACGAACAGCTACCTGCTGACAGCGACACCGGTGGCGGGGACGAGCCAGGCGACCGACACGCAGTGCGGATCGTTCTCCGTCAACCAGCTCGGCGTGCAGACGGTGAGTGGAACCTACACCGTTGCGCAGTGCTGGGGCGATTAAGGGAACAGCACCACGATTTTCGTTCCCACGCCCTTCGCCCCGGAGCCGATGGACACCGAGGCGCCGTAGAGACGCGCTATCTCCTCGACGATGGCCAACCCCAGGCCGCTGCCGTGCCCGGGAGAATTCGGCAATCGATAGAATCTTTGCCGCACCCGTTGGCGGTCCGCCTCAGGGATCCCCGGACCGGTATCCTCAACGGCCAGGAACGGCCGGCCATTTTGCATCCCGGCGCTTGCAGTGACGCTGCCTCCGGCGGGGGTATATTTCAGCGCGTTGTCGACCAGATTGCTCAGCAGGTCATCGAGCAGCGACGGATCGGCATGAACGCTCGCCGGCTGTGCATCGACACCGAGGTCGATGTTGGCTTGTAAGGCGCGGTCGAAGAATTTGGCCGCGGCCTCGCCGACGATGGCTTGCAAATCCACCGGCTGATTCTTCGCCGCCACGTTCGCGGCGGGGTCGGCCCGCGCCAGCGTGAGCAGTTGGTTGGCGGAGTGTGCCAGTTGGCGGATGCCTTCCTGAAGCGTCACCAATCGGTTCCTGATCGGCTGGGCCGCAGGTTCAGCGACCAGGACGTCCAATTGCGCCTGCATGCCGGTGATCGGCGTGCGCAGTTGGTGCGCAGTGTTGGCGATGAACTGTTGTTGTGATTGCACGGCTGCACGCAGCATCGTAAACAGCCGATTGAGCGTGACCACGACGGGCACGATTTCACGCGGCACCGAAGATTCCACGATGGGGCGCAAATCGAGCGGCGAGCGCTCTGCGATTTCGTCGCGCAGCCTGCGGACGGGACGCAGGCCCAGCTGAATGCCCACCCACACCAGGACCAAGGTCACATCCAACTGCACGAAGTCCCAGAGCAGGGTGCTCATGAAGCCGAAGCGGGCCGCCGGCTCGACGGCGGCGCGCGCATCCGCGACCGTGATGAATAGGACGCCGGCCCGAGTGTCGAATCGCGTCACGAGCGTGCGCAGGCTGCGCTGATCGACCTGTGCCATCGCGAAGGTCTGGCTGCTGTCGCTGCTCATGGCGGCCACCGGCAGCTGTGGATCGCCCGCCACCAATCGCCCCTGAGCGTCGCGCAGCGCGTACTTGATGGAGTCCGGCGCCGGCAGCGGGGGCTTGATCTCGACGCTGGTATCGACGGTCACATGGCCGTTCGTGATGAGCACGTGGGCCATCAGGGCATTGGCGGCTTCCTTCAGGCGCCGGTCGCTGCTGATGACTCCGGGCGCCACGCTGTTGAAGTAGTGCACCAGGGCGCCGCACAGCGCTATCAGCATCAGCGGAACCGCCAGCCAAAATATCAATTGACGGCTGATGGAAGAGGTCACGCGGATTTGGCTTCTTCGAGGCGGTATCCCAACCCGCGCAGGCTGCGCACGACGGCGGCAGTGCCGAGTTTGGCGCGCAGCCGGGAGATGTGCACTTCCACGGCGTTGGGCGTGATGTCGTGATCCGGATTGGCCACCGCCTGCTGCAGACGCTCCTTCGAGACGATCAGTCCGACACGCCGCACCAGGCATTCGAGCACCAGCCATTCACGGGCCGTGAGTGCCACGTCGGCGTCGTCGACGCACAACCGCTTGCCCGCCAGGTCGACGCTCATGCGATTGAGTTTGACGGTGCCGCCGGCCGCTCCGTTTGCGCGCCGCATCAGCGCCCGGCACCGCGCGGCCAACTCCGCGGCCTCGAAGGGCTTGCTCAAGAAATCGTCGGCGCCAAGATCCAGCGCCTTGACCTTGTCGGTGAGGGTGCAGCGGGCGGTGAGTATCAACGTGGGCAGGGATTTGCCCGCGGTGCGTAGCCGCCGTACCAGGGTCAATCCGTCCGCACCCGGGAGTCCCACATCGATCACGGCCATCGCGAACTCTTCGTTCAGGAGCGCGGCGTGGGCGGCCTCGGCGTTGGAGACTCGGTGAACGGAATAGTTGGCCGCGGCCAGACCGCGCGTGATGGCGTCGGCGACGATGTCATCGTCTTCTACGACTAGGAGCCGCACGCGTCGGGCTCCTTAAGGTTCACCGACGGCTTGACTGTCCGGGTCGATGTCCTCGACTCGATCGGCGCCGAAGGTGCTGCGCCGCGGTGGAACGAGAGTGCGAAATTTCGCCTCGAAGGCCTTGGCGAAGGTCTCTGTGAACAGATGCGGAAACCCGTCCGCAGGCCGTTGCGCCAGCCCCGCAAACATCTCGGAGTAAAGATCCCAGTACTTTGCCTTGTTCTGCGAAGTGAAGACCCCGCGCTTACCGGCCCTGTCGAAACGTTCCTCGAGTTCCGCGGGGTTCACCCGCCCAAGAAATTCCTCGAACGCGGCTCGCGTGGCGATGAGCGACGCGGTGTTCTGCGCCTTGAGCTCGCGGAAATTGTGGCGAATCGCCTCGACGGAACCCGCGCGGGTCGAGAGGGTGGAGAGCAGCCGCACCAACGCTTCGTCGACTCCTTTCGAAAAATTCAGCGGCGATTCCGGACCCTCGTCGGCGGGCGGCGATATGCGGAACCGGTTGCGAAATTCGTTGCGGCCGTGGTTCAGATCCATCAAGCCCAGCACCGATTCGCGCAGTAGTTGGCCGGCGAGCTGCAGCGCCGCGCCGCGGGCCTCGGCAGTGATGCTGCGGGGATCGATGCCGGCGCCGCGGCAGAAGGCGCCCAAGCCCACATCGAAATCGCCGTCGAACAGCGCCGGAGCCGGCGCCCGCGCCGCGGGCACCGCACCGGCGTCGGGCCGGAGAGGATCGGTCGTGCGGCCTTCGAGTTTCAGCGGCCGGGTCAGCATGTGCCAGGGAGTGCCGGCGGCATCGCCCGCGGCGTCGCGCTGCAGATGCAATGAATCATCCGAGCGGCCGAGCACGGCCTGGCCGTAGGCGTCGCGCGGGCGCACGCCGGAATCGGCCATCGAAACGTCGCTGGGCTCGAGCAGCTGGCTCAAGTCCAAATCCGCACCGAGGTCGTTCGCGGTGGATTTCTTGACCGCCGAGGAGGGGTCCTGCCCGTCGTAGGCGACGATGGCGCTTTCTTCGGGCGGAAAGTCATTGCTCTTGTCGATGCTGACCAGGAGTTCGTATTCGCCCAGGCGGACATAATCGCCGTCGCGCAGCTGGTAATCGTGATACTTGCCGAGCGGCACCTGGGCGCCGTTGACGTAGGTGCCGTTGGAACTGGTATCGACCAGTATGTAGTTTCCGGCCCGAAAATCGACGCGCGCGTGTTTGCCCGAGAGGTAACGCTCCGGGTCGGGTAGAATCCACTCATTCTCAGTCGAGCGCCCGATGGTACCGCCGTGCACACCGAAGACTTTGGTGGATTTCTCTCCTAGGCGGGTGGCATGTTCACTGACGACGCGTAAGCGCAAGGCCATATTCAGTCCCTCCCACGGGTCGACAGGTTTGCGCTAAGTGCCCGTATAATATGGTGAAATACTAGCAATGGTTGGAGCCTTCTAAATGGCCGCGAGTCACATTTTCAAAGTTCAGTTCGTAAATCAGGGCAAGGTTTACGAGATATACGCCCGGAAAGTGAGTCACGGTAGCCTGTTCGGCTTCATCGAAGTCGAGGAGCTGGTCTTCGGCGAACGCTCGTCCGTGGTCGTCGACCCCGCCGAGGAGAAGATAAAGGCCGAATTCAACGATGTAAAGCGCACCTATCTCCCCATGCACTCGGTGCTGCGCATCGATGAGGTCAAGAAGCAGGGGGTCAGCAAAATCGTGGCCCTGGAAGGCTCGAATGTTGCGCAATTCCCCGTCCCCATCTACACGCCCGGCGGAGACTCCAACGCGCGCAAATAGCCGTATGCCCCCTGAAATGATTCATGTTTAGTCTGTTTGGCGCGCCGGCGCTGTCGAAATTTCGCATAGATCAGAGCTTGCGCGCTTTGCGCGCCCTGGACGAGCGCATCACGGCACTGTCGTCCCGCTGGCTGCACTTCATCGACGAGTCGCGGCCCCTGGAAGGCAGGGAGCTCGAGCTGCTGGGCAAGCTCCTGACCTACGGTTCGCGCGCGGCGCCGCCGGCAGATCGGGGCCGGCGGGTGCTCGTCACGCCGCGCGTCGGTACCGAATCGCCCTGGTCGAGCAAGGCCACCGACATCTTCCACGTCTGCGGCCTCGATGCCGTGCGGCGGGTGGAGCGCGGCACGGTCTACTTCATCGAATCCAAGGGCGACTTGAGGCCGGAGGAGCTGCGCAAGCTGGCGGCTCCCCTGCACGATCGCATGACCGAGTCGGTCTGGGTCGATTCGATCGAGCCTGAGGGTTTGTTTCACGGCGCAGCGGCACGGCCGCTTCGCACCGTCGCGTTGGGCGCCGACGGCCGCGCCTCCTTGAGCCAGGCCAATCGCGACTGGGGCCTCGCGCTGTCGAGCGAGGAGATCGACTACCTGGTGGAGGCCTTCGGCAGACTGCGGCGCGACCCCACCGACGTCGAACTCATGATGTTCGCGCAGGCGAATTCCGAGCATTGCCGGCACAAGATATTCAACGCGGAATTCATCGTCGACGGGGCGCCCATGCCCATGTCGTTGTTCGCGATGATTCGAGCGACCTATGCGCGCAATTCCCACGGCGTGCTCTCCGCCTATCGCGACAATGCGGCGGTCATCGAGGGCGGCCGCGCAACGCGATTCTTTCCCGATCCCTCGACCCATCTGTACGCCGGCAAACTCGAGCCCGTCGATATCTTGATGAAGGTGGAGACCCACAATCATCCGACCGCGATCTCGCCGTTTCCGGGGGCCGCCACCGGCGCGGGAGGCGAAATTCGCGACGAGGGCGCCACCGGGATCGGCGCTACGCCTAAGGCCGGGTTGACCGGCTTCTCGGTATCGAACCTCAAGATTCCCGATATGCCGCAGCCCTGGGAGCGCGATTTCGGCAAACCGGAACGGATCGTCTCCGCACTCGACATCATGATAGCGGCGCCCTTGGGGTCGGCCGCCTTCAACAACGAATTCGGACGCCCCAACACCTGCGGATATTTTCGGACTTTCGAGCAAGAGGGAATGGAAGCCGGCCGCAGCGTGATCCGCGGCTACCACAAGCCCATCATGATCGCCGGCGGGCTCGGCAATGTGCGCCGCTCCGACGTGGACAAGAAGGACGTCGTGATCGGCGCACCGCTGATCGTGCTCGGCGGACCGTCGATGCTGATCGGATTAGGGGGAGGCGCGGCCTCATCGGTCGGCAGCGGGCAGAGCTCCTCCGATTTGGATTTCGCCTCGGTGCAGCGCGGCAATGCGGAAATTCAACGGCGCGCCCAGGAGGTCATCGACCGCTGTTGGGCCATGGGCGATGCTAATCCCATCTTGCTGATTCATGACGTCGGCGCGGGCGGCCTGTCGAACGCCATACCTGAGGCCATTGCGCACAGCCGCCGCGGGGGACGGATCGATTTGCGCAAGATTCCGAGTGCGGAGTCCGAATTGTCGCCGATGGAAATCTGGTGCAATGAAGCGCAGGAGCGTTATGTGCTGGCTCTCGTCCCGGGGAGTGAGCCCGCCTTCGCCGCCCTGTGCGAGCGCGAGCGCTGCCCCTACGCGGCGGTGGGCGAGATCACTGCGGACGGCCGCCTGCTCGTGACCGACTCGCTGCTGTGCGCCAATCCCGTCGATTTGGCCCTAGATGTGCTGTTGGGCAAGACACCACGCATGACCCGCAACGTGCGTACCACGCATAAGACGCCGGCGCCGCTCTCGACCGCCGGAGCGACGATCGCCGAGTCGCTCGACCGGTTGCTGTGCTTGCCGACCGTCGCCGACAAGTCGTTCCTCATCACCATCGGCGACCGCACCGTCGGCGGAATGATCAGCCGCGATCAGATGGTGGGACCCTGGCAGGTGCCGGTCGCCGACGTCGCCGTGAGTTTGAATAGTTACGACGGCTATGGCGGGGAAGCGATGGCCATGGGAGAGCGCACGCCGGTGGCGGTGTTGAATGCACCTGCCTCCGGACGATTGGCCGTGGCCGAGGCAATTACCAACATTATCGCGGCGGACATTCGCAATCTCACCGACATCCGTCTGTCCGCGAATTGGATGGCCGCCTGCGGAGAGCCCGGCGAGGATGCCGACCTTTACGCCACGGTGCGCGCAGTGGGCATCGAGCTGTGTTCATCGTTGGGACTCACCATCCCGGTGGGCAAGGACTCGTTGTCCATGAGAACCGCGTGGACCGATGCCGCCGGGAGTCATGCCGTCATTGCTCCCGTATCGCTGATCGTCTCCGCATTTGCACCGGTCCGGGACGCGCGTTCGACCCTGACGCCTGAATTGGATTTGACGCAGGCTTCGCGCCTGGTGCTCATCGATCTGGGGGCGGGCAAGAATCGGCTGGGCGGCAGCTGCTGGGCGCAAGTGCACGGCAAGAGCGGCGGCGAGCCGGCGGATCTCGACAGCCCCGCACTGCTGCTCGCCCTGTTTGCGGCGCTGCGCGAGTTGAAGGATCACGGACTGGTGCTCGCCTACCACGACCGCTCGGACGGCGGCGTCCTGGTCACGGTGTTGGAAATGGCCTTTGCCGCCCGCTGCGGCCTCGACATCGATCTAGGGACGGTGCCGGATGAGATCGCCGCGTGCTTCGCCGAGGAGTTGGGCGCGGTGCTGCAGGTGCCGGCGGCGCGCCTTCCCGAGGTCGAAGGGGTTCTGGCGCGCCATGGATTGGATTCGCTGTGGCGCGACATCGGCGCACCGCTGCCCGGGTCCGGCGAGGTGCGGGTGCAAGCCTCCGGCCGCGGCGTCTATTCGGCGTCGCGCCTCGACTTGCACCGGCGTTGGAGCGAGGTGTCGTTCCGCATCCAGGAAATGCGCGACAATCCCGAGTGCGCCCGCGAGGAATATTCACGGCTGGCGGATGCCGCCGATCCAGGCTTGCATGCGGACCTGAGTTACGACCCGGGCGAGGACATTGCCGCACCCTACATCGCGAACGGCGCGCGTCCCGCCGTCGCCGTCCTGCGCGAGCAGGGCGTCAACAGCCAGACGGAGATGGCCGCCGTATTCACCCGCGCGGGGTTCGACGCCTTCGACGTGCACATGACCGATATATTGAGCGGCCGGGTGCGCTTGGGACGGTTTCACGGGCTGGTGGCCTGCGGCGGATTTTCCTACGGCGATGTTCTCGGCGCGGGCGAAGGCTGGGCAAAGTCCATCCTGTTCAACTCCCGTGCCCGCGATGAATTTGCGGCGTTCTTTGCGCGCGACGCCACATTCACCCTGGGCGTGTGCAACGGCTGTCAGATGCTGTCCGCCCTCAAGGAACTGATTCCCGGCACGGGGGCATGGCCGCGGTTTGTGCGCAATCGATCCGAACAGTACGAGGCGCGTCTGACCCTGGTGCGCGTCCCGCCGTCGCACTCTGTGTTGTTTGCCGGCATGCAAGGTTCGGTGCTGCCCATCGTCGTGGCGCACGGCGAAGGTCAGGCCGAATTCGATCAGGGGTCGAGCGCCGCCGATCTGTTGCCGCAGGGCCTGGTGACATTGCAATACGTCGACAACCGCGGGCAGCCGACCGAGAGGTATCCGTTCAACCCGAACGGTTCTGCGCTGGGGCTCGCCGGACTGTGCAGCGCAGACGGCCGCGTCACCTCGGTGATGCCGCATCCCGAACGCGTGTTTCGCTCCGTGCAGCACTCGTGGCGGCCGAAGGAGTGGTCGGAAGACGGCGGCTGGACGCGCCTGTTCCGCAACGCCCGGGTGTTTCTGGCCTAACGCAGTACCCGGAACTCGTCCGTCGAATTCGACTCACTCTGCCGGCGGACCTCGGCCGCAGGCGGCGCGACGAACTTGCGGAAGGTCATTGCCTGCAGCAGGCGCGCCTTGCGCACGAAGGTCTGGTACAGAAGATCGCGCATGACTTCCAGCAGCACGCCGGCGCTTTCGGCATTGATGTGGGGCTGATGCGGCCACGGGTCGCTGTCGCTGCCGAACAGCACCGCGCGCACGGTTCCGAAGGTGTCGTCATCGAGTTCCGCCAGGGTGCGGATCTCCTGCAGCGTATCGAACAGCTCCAACTTGCCCTGCTCGCCGAGCTCGCGGAACAGCGCCTGGGCGGTACGCCGGCTCATGGCTCCGAAGGCGTTGAAGCAGCCCGCCGCGTAGCAAGAGAGCGCCTCTTTGAACATACCCTCGGCTTCCTCCGGAAGATAGGTGAGGGGAAAACTTTCGCGCGCCCGCTCGATTTCCGTGTAGTTCGCGGCGAGCTCCACCCGCAGGGCCGTGTAGCTCTTGGCCAGGAACTTGAGGAATACCGGCTCGGCGCAGGCATCGCAGCGAAACACGATCCCGATGTGCTTCGGCTTGCGCCGGCTCAGATCCTCGAACGAGGGAACGGCGACCGCGGTGAGATGAGTCAGAGTCTGACAATGCGGACAAGTGAGGGCGATGCCCTGATATTCGAGGTGCAGTTCGTCCTGAGGTGTGATGTACATAAACGCCTCAACCTGAGAGTGGTTTATAACGGATCCTGTGGGGCTGGGCCGCGTCCTCGCCCTTGCGTTTCTTGTGGTCCTCGACATATTCCTGATAGTTCCCCTCGAACCAGACGACTTGGGAGTCGCCCTCGAAGGCGAGAATGTGGGTTGCGATTCTATCGAGGAACCAACGATCGTGCGAGATCACGACCGCGCAGCCGGGAAACGCCACCAATGCATCCTCGAGCGCGCGCAAGGTCTCGATATCCAGATCATTGGTGGGCTCGTCGAGCAGCAGGACGTTGCCGCCGGCCTTCAACACCTTCGCCAGATGCACGCGATTGCGTTCGCCGCCCGACAGATCGCCGATGACCTGCTGCTGCTGGACGCCCTTGAAATTGAACCGTCCGACGTAGCCGCGCGACGAAGTCTCGTAGTTGCCGACTTTGATGAGATCCAGACCGCCGGAAATCTCCTGCCACACCGTGTTCTTGTCGTTGAGCGCCTGGCGCGACTGATCGACGTAGGCGAGCTTGACGCTGGGGCCCAAGCGGATCTCGCCGCTGTCGGGTTTCTCGGCGCCCGACAGCATGCGGAACAGCGTGGTCTTGCCGGCGCCGTTCGGTCCGATGATGCCGACGATGCCGCCCGCCGGCAGGTTGAAGCTCAAGGAATCGATCAGCAGGCGATCGCCATAACCCTTGCGCACGTTCTTGCATTCGATGACCAGATCCCCGAGACGATCTCCCGGCGGGATGTAGATCTCGTTGGTTTCATTGCGCTTCTGGAATTCCTGCGACGCCAGCTCTTCGTAGCGCTGCAGGCGCGCCTTGGACTTTGCCTGGCGCGCCTTCGGATTGGTGCGCACCCATTCCAGCTCGCGCTTCAGGGTCTTGGCGAGCGCTTCCTGCTGGCGCTCCTCTTGGCCTAAGCGCTGCTCCTTCTGCTCCAGCCAGGACGAGTAATTGCCCTGCCATGGGATTCCATGGCCGCGATCGAGTTCCAATATCCACTCGGCCACGTTGTCGAGAAAATAGCGGTCATGGGTGACGGCAATCACCGTGCTCGGGTATTCCTCGAGAAAGTGCTCCAGCCACGCCACCGACTCGGCATCCAAGTGGTTGGTCGGTTCGTCGAGCAGCAGCATGTCGGGCTTGGACAAGAGCAGCCGGCAGAGCGCCACGCGGCGCTTCTCGCCGCCCGACAGCTTGCCCACCACGGCGTCCCAGGGCGGCAGGCGCAATGAATCGGCCGCGATTTCCAGCTTGCGCTCCAGCTCCCAGCCGCCGACCGCGTCGATCTTGTCCTGCATCTTGGCCTGCTCCTCCATGAGCTTATTCATTTCATCGTCCGACATGGGTTCGGCGAACTTGTCGCTGATGGCGTTGAAGCGGTCGATCAAGCTCTGCACGTCGCCGACGCCTTCGCCCACCACTTCGCGAACGGTTTTGCCCTCATCCAGCAGGGGTTCCTGGGGCAGATAGCCCACTTTGATACCCGCCTGCGCACGCGCTTCGCCCTCGATGTCCTTGTCGATCCCGGACATGATTTTCAGCAGGGTGGATTTGCCGGAACCGTTGAGGCCGAGCACGCCGATCTTGGCACCCGGGAAAAAACTCAAGGAAATGTCGCGCAGGATAATGCGCTTGGGCGGCACGACCTTGCCTACCCGGTTCATGGTGTAAATGAACTGAGCCATCTTCTACCTTTTGAGTATCGCTCGAACGCGCGGGGATCGGCGCGGATTATCCGCGACTCCCGGAGGGATGTCACGCCGTCGGGTGGTCCGAACGGCGTTTCCGCGAGCTTATCGCTAGGGAAACGCGGTTGAATCAGCTACAATAACCGGCTATTTGCCGAGAGGTCCGAGCCCATGTTCACTGGCCAAATGACGATTGCCGGCTTCGATCCGGAACTTGCGAAAGCGATCGCGGACGAGCGCAACCGTCAGGAAGATCACATCGAGCTTATCGCCTCGGAGAATTATACGAGCCCGCGCGTGCTCGAAGCACAAGGGTCGGTGCTGACCAACAAGTACGCGGAAGGGTACCCCGGCAAGCGCTACTACGGCGGCTGCGAATTCGTCGATGTGGCTGAAAGCCTGGCGATCGATCGGGCGCGGCAACTGTTCGGCGCCGCCTACGCCAACGTGCAGCCGCATTCCGGCAGCCAGGCGAACGCGGCGGTGTACCTGGCGCTGCTCAATCCCGGGGACACGATTCTCGGCATGAGCCTGGATCACGGCGGCCATTTGACGCACGGCGCCAAGGTGAATTTTTCCGGCAAGCTGTTCAAAGCCGTTCAATACGGAATCAACGCCGAGACCGGCGAGATCGACTACGAGCAGGTGGAGAGCCTCGCCAAGGAGCATCGGCCCAAGGTGGTCGTGGCGGGATTTTCGGCCTATTCGCGCGTCATCGACTGGGCACGGTTCCGCGCCATCGCCGATTCGGTGGGCGCGTACTTCTTCGTCGACATGGCGCACGTCGCGGGCCTCGTGGCCTCAGGGTTGTATCCGAATCCGGTGCCGTTCGCGGACGTGGTGACCACCACCACGCACAAGACTCTGCGCGGCCCGCGCGGCGGCCTGATTCTGGCGCGGCCGCACGCCGACCTGCACAAGAAATTCAATTCCATGGTGTTTCCGGGCACTCAGGGCGGCCCTCTGATGCACGTGATCGCCGCCAAGGCGGTGGCCTTTCTCGAGGCGCTGCAGCCGGAGTTCAAGGTGTATTCCGCGCAGGTGATCACCAATGCGCGGGTCATGACCCAGGTGCTGCAGCAGCGCGGCTACAAGATCGTCTCCGGCGGCACGGACAATCACTTGTTTCTGCTGGATCTCATCGACAAGAACATCACGGGCAAGGATGCGGACGCGGCGCTCGGCCGGGCGCACATCACCGTCAACAAGAATGCGGTGCCCAACGATCCGCGGCCGCCCGCCATCAGCAGCGGACTGCGCATAGGCACCCCCGCCGTGACGACCCGCGGCTTCAAGGAGGCCGAAGTCCGGCAATTGACGAATTGGATCGCCGATGTGCTCGATTCCTTGGGCGATGAATCGGCGGTCGAGCGCGTGCGCGCCGAGGTGGTGAAAATATGTCGGCGATTTCCCGTGTATGGCTGATCGCACTTCGGTGTGCGTCGGCACCGGCGTAGGCCCTCCCCATGCACTGTCCATTTTGCGGCCATACGGAGACTAAGGTCATCGATTCCCGCCTCGCCGGGGAGGGGCGGCAGATTCGCCGGCGCCGCGAGTGTTTGGCATGCACCGAACGCTTTACGACCTTCGAGACGGCGGAGCTGCTGCTGCCCACCGTCGTCAAGGGCGATCGCAGCCGCGAGCCCTTCGATGAGAACAAACTGCTCCACGGAATGCAGAAGGCGCTGGAGAAGCGCCCCGTGGGCCGGGACGCCATCGAGGCTGCGGTGGCGAGAATTTGCCACAAGCTGCGCAGCCTGGGAGAGCGCGAGATCGCCTCGCGCAGCATAGGCGAGATGGTCATGGAGGAGCTGCGGCAGCTGGACGAGGTGGGGTACGTGCGCTTCGCTTCCGTTTACCGCAGTTTTCAAGACATCGAAGCCTTCCGGACGGAAATCGATCAATTGCGCCGCCATCGACGCCGCCGCGAAACCAGCAAGGATCAGCTGACGCTGTTGCCGGGCGAGGAAGAGGGCGACGAGGACAAATGACACACGCCGTCGAATTGCAGGCCGATCCGTTGGCGGCGCAAGACCGCGCTCACATGGCGCGGGCGCTGGAATTGGCCGCCCGAGGCTTGTACACCACCGATCCGAACCCCCGCGTCGGCTGCGTCCTGGTCCGCGAGGGCGGGGTGATCGCCGAGGGCTGGCACGCGCGTGCGGGCGAGCCGCATGCGGAAGTGGTGGCGCTGCGCGCCGCGGGTTCCCGGGCGCGGGGTGCCAGCGCCTACGTCACGCTCGAACCCTGCAGTCATACGGGCCGCACACCACCGTGCGCGGACGCGTTGATCGCCGCGGGCGTGGCTCGCGTGGTGTGCTGCAGCGCCGATCCAAACCCCTTGGTGGCGGGCGCAGGCATCAAAAGGCTGCAGGCCGCCGGAATCGCCGTGTCGGTCGGGGTGCTCGCCGCCGAGGCACGCGACCTCAACGTCGGGTTCTTCTCGCGCTTCGAGCGCGGCCGGCCCTGGGTGCGCCTCAAGCTGGCCATGAGCCTCGACGCACGCACCGCCCCGGCGGCAGGCGGGCGGTTATGGATCAGCGGCGAGGCGTCGCGTGCCGACGTGCAGCATTGGCGGGCACGCAGCGGCGCAACACTCACCGGCGCAGGCACGGTGCGTGTCGACGATCCGCGGCTCGATGTGAGATTGACCTACGGCTCCTGGATCAGGCAGCCGCTTCGGGTGCTGCTCGATCCCATGCTTACCGTAGCGGCGGGCGCGAAACTGTTTCACGGCGAGGGCGCCTTGGTGTTCGCCGCTCCGGACGCTCCGGAGCGCGCGCACCCATCGGCCCGGATCGAACGCCTGCCCCGGGCTGCGGGCGGGCTGGATCTGCGCGCGGTCGTGGCACGTTTGGGCGAACTCGAGGTCAACGAATTGTGGGTGGAGTGCGGACCGCGCCTGGCGGGAAGCTTGATTCAATCGCAGTTCGTGGATGAGCTCGTGCTGTACGTCGCGCCGACGTTGCTCGGCGCCGATGCCGCTCCCCTGATGCACGTCAGCGGGCTTGCAGGCCCGGGTTCTCTGCCGGCCTTCGAATATCAAGATGTACGGCGCATCGGCGCCGACCTGCGCCTGATCCTCACCCCGAAAAAGGCTCAATGATGTTTACCGGAATCATCGTCGGAACCGGCCGGGTGAGTTCGTTCGCGCCCAAGGGCGGCGACTTGGAGTTGGGGATCGACGCCGCGGCGCTCGATTTCTCACGCATCGCGATCGGCGACAGCATCAGCGTGCAGGGCGCCTGCCTCACGGTCACGCGCATGGCAGGCAGCTGCTTCTATGCGGATGTGTCGCGCGAAACCATGGCCAAAACCACGCTGGGCGCGCTGCAGCCCGGGTCGCGGGTCAACCTGGAGCCGAGCCTGCGCGCGGGCGACGCCCTCGGCGGCCACTGGGTGAGCGGACATGTCGATGCGGTGGGCAAGCTCAAGGCGCTGGTTCAAGATGCGCGTTCATGGCGCATGGAGTTCGAGCTGCCGGCGGCCCTGATGCGCTTCGTGGCGCCGAAGGGGTCGATTTGCGTCAACGGCGTGAGCCTGACCGTCAACACCGTCGAGGGTCGGCGCTTCGACGTCAATGTCATTCCGCATACTCATGATGTCACCACACTCGGCGAGCTCGAGATCGACGACGGCGTCAACATCGAAATCGACGTGATCGCCCGATACCTGGATCGGCTCATGTCGAGAACCGAAGAATAGGAAACCAATGTCCACGTTCAATACAATCGACGAAATTCTCGAGGACCTGCGCCGCGGCAAGATGGCGGTGATCATGGACGATGAGGATCGCGAAAATGAAGGCGATCTGATCATGGCCGCGGACAGCGTCGGCCCGCAGGACGTGAACTTCATGGCGCGCTACGGGCGCGGCCTCATCTGCCTCACCCTGACGCGCGAGCGCTGCCGCCAGTTGCGCCTGCCGCTGATGGTGAGCGACACCGACAGTTCCCATCGCACGAATTTCACGCTGTCGATCGAAGCCGCAGAGGGCGTGACCACGGGAATATCCGCGCATGATCGCGCCCATACCATCAAGACCGCCGTCGGCCCGAACGCCAAACCTGAGGATCTGCGCCAGCCCGGGCACGTGTTTCCGCTGATGGCCCAGCCGGGCGGCGTGTTGACGCGCGCCGGGCATACGGAAGCCGGGTGCGATCTGGCGCGATTGGCGGGATTTTCACCGGCCGCGATGATCGTCGAGATCCTGAACGACGACGGCACCATGGCGCGGCGGCCGGATCTCGAACTGTTCGCGAAATCGCACGGCTTGAAGATCGGCACCATCGCGGATCTCATCCGCTATCGGCTCAAGAACGAGCGCTCGGTGGAGCGCATCTACGAGGATACGGTGGAGACCGAATACGGCACATTCAAGCTGTTCTGCTATGAGGATCACGTCAACAAGACCGTGCACATCGGCCTGGTCAAGGGCGATTTGAATTCCACCCTGCCGCCCCTGGTGCGCGTACACATCAACGACTCGCTGCGCGACGTCGTAGGGGTGCGCAACGAGCGGCTGGGCTGGCCGCTGCATGCGGCCATGCGCCGCGTGGCGAGCGAACCCTCGGGAGTCGTCGTCATTTTGCGCCCGGAGGAGACGCCGCGGCATTTCATGGACAGCGTCCGGTTGCTGGACGCCAAGACCCCAAGCACCCGCCACCCGGGCGCCACGGTGATCCGGACCTACGGAATCGGCGCGCAAATCCTCAAGGACCTCGGCCTGAAGCGGATGCGCGTGCTGAGTTCGCCCAAGCAGCTGCAGGGTCTCGCAGCCTTCGATCTCGAAGTGACCAGTTATGTCGACGGCGGCGAATGAGAGTCTCCAAAGGCTATACTTCGCGCCAAGTTGCGAGGAGACATGAGTGCCTATTGATCAGCCGAAGATAATCGAGGGTGAACTGCTGGCGCGCGACCTGCGCTTTGCCGTCGTCGTTGCGCGGTTCAACGATTTCGTCGTCGAACCCCTGCTGCGGGGCGCGCTCGATGCGCTCAGGCGCCACGGGGTGAGCGACAAGCAGATCGAGATCGTGCGCGTTCCGGGCGCCTTCGACATTCCCATTGTGGCGCGCAAATTGGCCCTGTCGCGCCGCTACGAGGCGCTGATCGCGCTCGGCGCCGTGATTCGCGGCCAGACGCCGCATTTCGACTATGTCGCGGGCGAATGCGCCGGCGGCATCGCGCGCATTGCGTTGGAAACCGGAACGCCCATTGCGTTCGGTGTGCTGACCACCGACACGGTGGAGCAGGCCGTGGATCGCGCGGGAGGCAAGGCGGGCAACAAGGGGGCGGACGCCGCGCTGGTCGCGATGGAGATGGCCAATCTCCTGCGCCGCCTGGATACCTGACTTGCCGGCCAAGCGTTCCAAGGCGCAACCGCGCGCCCCGGTCAAGCGCGCAGCCTCCAAGCGTCCCGCGCCGAGCGAGCGCGCCACCGGCAATCGTGCGCGCAGCCTGGCGCGCCGGCTGGCGCTGCAGGCGCTGTATCAATTCCAGCTCAATCCGCGTCCTTTGGCGGACATCCAGAAGCAATTCGCGGCCGACCCGGAAGCGGAGCGGGTGGATCTGGATTACTTCAAGGCGCTGCTCAAGGCCATCGCGCCGAATCGCGAGGCCCTGGATGCGCACCTTGCCGGCTTGAGCGAAATTCCCCCGCCGGAACTCGATCCCATAGAGCACGCGGTGCTTTGGCTGGGCCTGCACGAATTGAAATCGTGCCCGGAATTGCCCTACCGAGTGGTGCTTGCAGAGACCGTACAATTGGCCAAGCAGTTCGGCGCGACCGACGGGCACAAATTCGTCAATGCGGTGCTGGATCGCGCGGCCCGGGAATTGCGGCCGCACGAGTACGGCCGCGACGCAGTTTGAACCGGGCGCAATGAACGCTGCAGACCCCTCGCTCGGCGAGTTCGAACTGATCGACCGCTTCTTCGCGCGCCGCAGAAGGGGGCGGCCCGCACAATCCGGCGTGATTCTCGGGATAGGCGATGATGCGGCGGTGCTGGCCTTGCCGCCCGAAACGGAGCTGATCGTGTCGGTGGACACCATCGTCGCGGGGCGGCATTTTCCGGAAGGCGCCGATGCGCGTTCGATCGGCCATCGCGCGCTGGCGGTCAATTTGAGCGACTTGGCGGCCATGGGTGCGACCCCCGCGTGGGCGACGCTGGCCCTCACCCTGCCGGCGGCGGATGCTGCCTGGCTGCAGAAATTCGCCGCGGGACTCCTGGATCTTGCCGACACCAACGGGGTGGCGCTGGTCGGCGGCGATACGACCCGCGGGGCGCTGACCGTGAGCGTGCAGATCTTGGGGCATGCGCCGCGCGGTGCCGCGCTGCGCCGAAGCGGAGCCCGCGACGGCGATCTGTTGGCGGTGACCGGGACTTTGGGCGATGCCGGTGCCGGACTTGCGTTCACCGCCCATCCGCCGGCGGGCGGCTCTCGTGCGGCGGTCCTCGAGCTCATCGAGCGATTCGAGTACCCGGCGCCGCGGGTCGATTTCGGCGTGGCGGCCCGCGGCATCGCGACGGCCGCGATGGACCTGTCCGACGGCCTGGTAGGGGATTTGCCCAAGCTCGCGCGCTCGAGCGGTCTTGCGGCTCACGTCGCGGTGGAACGCCTGCCGTTGTCGGACGCCATGCGCGCCACGGCCTCCGCCGCTCAAGCGCTCGATTGGGCACTGACGGCGGGCGACGACTACGAATTGCTGCTCGCGGTGCCGGCGGCGCGCTATGCGGAATTGCAGGCGGCGGCGGCCCGATTGAACTTAATGCTGTCCACGATCGGTGAATTGCGATCCGGCAGCGGCGTCACATGGTCGCTGAATGGGCAGGATTTCCGACCTGCGTCTCGGGGATACGATCACTTCGCCTAGGCCTCGACTCAAGTCACAGTTTACGTCGGGTCGCGCCAGTATCCTTCAGCCTCACCACATTGAACGCTGCGCGGCACACGGTCACCATTGAGCAACACTCGCCAAAATTCCAACCCGAAGTCGCAGAACAACCGCGCTTCATTGCCCGAGAAGATCGGCAAGTACGTAATCATCAACGAGGTCGGACGCGGCAGCACCGGCGTCGTGTATCTCTCGCACGATCCCTACTACGGGCGCGACGTGGCCATCAAGGTGTACAACGTCGATGCCAGCGGCGACGAAAATCGCAAGCGCATCGCGCGCAAGATGTTTCTCTCCGAAGCGCACATGGTCGGCATGCTGCAGCATCCGAACATTCTTCCGATCTACGACGCGGGCGAGGAAAGCGGTCATTGCTACATCGTCACCGAGCACGTGCACGGCGCCCGCACTCTTGCCGCCTATTGCCGTCCCGACAATCTGCTGCGCATCGACGATGTGGTCGAACTCATCTACAAGGCTGCCCGGGCGCTTCATTACGCGCACAGCCGCGGTGTAATTCACCGCGACATCAAGCCCAGCAACATCATGCTGACCCTGGACAGCGACGTGCGCATCATCGATTTCGGCATCGCATTGGTGGCGGACTCGGAAATCTCGCGGATCGAGGGAATCGCGGGCAGCCCGTCGTACATGTCCCCGGAACAAGTCCAATCGATCGAGCTGACCAACCGGTCGGATCTGTATTCGCTGGGTGCGGTGATGTACGAACTTCTGACCGGAACCCGGCCGTTCCGGGCAGGCAACCTGCAGAAGCTGCTGCACCAGATCGTGTTCGCCACTCCTCCGCCCATTCACACTCTGCGCCCCGAGATTCCCGAGGAACTCGAGAACGTGACCGCGATGGCGCTGATGAAGGATCCGGACAAGCGCTACAAGACGGGTCTCGACTTCGCCGCGGAACTGACCCGCGTGCATCAGAAATTACGCGCGCAATACAACCGCATCGATCAGCAGGAGCAATTCAGCCTGCTGCGCAAGCTGAAGTTCTTCCACGAGTTCTCGCACGGCGAAATCTGGGAGGTTCTGCGCGCCAGCAGCTGGCAGGACTATGCCGATTCCGAGGAGATCGTCAAGGAAGGGGAGATGGACGACCGCTTCTACATCATCGTGCAGGGACGCGTCAGCGTGCAGCGGCTGGGACGGGCCCTCGGGTACCTGGAGACCGGCGATTGTTTCGGCGAGACCAGCTACGTGCGCGGAGCAAAGCGCACCGCCACCATCAACTCAGCGGGTGCCGTGACGGTGATGAAGGTCAGCTCCACTCTCCTCGAACAGGTGTCGGCGGAGTGCCAGCTGCGCTTCAACCAGGTGTTCCTGCGAAGCATGATAGGACGCCTGCAAAGCGCCGAGCGGGCCAGTTCCTAAGCCTTCGGCGTTTCCTTGTCGAACTCGATCATCGCGTACGCGGAATGATTGTGGATCGACTCGAAGTTCTCCGATTCGACCACATACGCGCGAACGCGTTTGTCCTTGTTGAGCACGACGGCCACGTCGCGTACCGTGTCCTCGACGAATTTCGGGTTGTCGTAGGCGCGCTCGGTCACGAATTTCTCGTCCGGCCGCTTCAAGATTCCATACACCTCGCATGAGGCTTGGGATTCGGCGATGTCGATCAGCTCTTCCAGCCACATGTGCTCGACCAGCTTCGCCGTCAACGTGATGTGGGAACGCTGATTGTGGGCGCCGTAGTCGGAAATCTTCTTCGAGCAGGGGCATAGGCTGGTGGTCGGAACCACCACCTTGAGCCAAACGTCGGTCTTGCCGTCGCGGTGCTCGCCGAAAATGGTGGCCTGATAATTCATCAGGCTCTCGACGCCCGTGACCGGGGCCTTCTTCATGACGAAGTAGGGGAAGGTCATTTCGATGTGCCCGGCGCTCGCGTCCAAATGCTCGGTCATCTCCACCAGCATCTGACCGAACGAATCCACGGATATCTCGCGCTCGTGCCGATGCAGGATCTCCACGAAGCGGGACATGTGCGTGCCCTTGAAGTTATGCGGCAGGTTCACGTACATGTTGAAATTCGCAACCGTGTGCTGTTCGCCGCGGGCGCGATCCTTCACCTTGATCGGGTGATAGATGTCCTTGATGCCCACCTTGTTGATCGGCAATTGCCGCGTATCGGCATGGCCTTGCACGTCCTCCACGGACTTCACTTTGGGCTTCTTGACGGGCACGTCGACGTTCATATGGTCTCTCCAGGCGCTTACGCGCC